>ERZ1370068.3456-contig-2569_pt1 | contig 39023 bp, 51 predicted proteins | sample MGYA00561227_ERZ1370068 | MGnify/ENA primary metagenome ERZ1370068 (study PRJEB38410, sample SAMEA6850437) | metagenome | study: Metagenomic assessment of the ecological functions of the soil: analysis of the soil microbiota associated with the...
GGTTACGTATTGCCATGGTCCCGCGCGCCTGAAAGATATGGCTGACCCCAAGTACAAGGGCATGCAGGATCACAAAGCACGAGCTCCGGCGGCGGACGCACGGGCTCCTACTGGTGGTGGAAGTGGTACGGCGTGACCTTCGAGGGTCCTTTCAAGCGCAACGACATTCAGATCGCTCCGTCGAACCAGACCGCCGGCCCGCTGGTCAGCCGCGGGAGAACGCGCGATCATGCTCGCCGATGTTTTCAACTACGTGCTTATCAAGAACCAGGCGTAATCTCGGTCGAGATCGCGATTCCCACCGACGGTGTTCCTCGCCATCGTCGGTCCCATCGTCCTGATGTTTGAAGCCCCCACATCCCATGGCGAAGTCGACCGACTGGATGCCCCGGCAGGCACAGGCGTTGACGGCCGATCAGGGTCCCTGCCGATCGAGGACGACAGCATCCGCTACCCGCCAACGCCAGGCCTATTCCAAAGAACATCAAGGTCCTTGTCGCGACGCTGACCAGGTGAACACCTTCCTGCGGAACACCGCAGGCAAGGCGAAATTGACTGCACCGTGGCAGCTGGATGATGATCTAAGCAGGCGGCGAGCCCGGTTTGGCGCAACGTCGATCGGCAACCTGAACGAGATCAAGTTGGCGCGGTGCTGACGCGCCCTGGCATTCCCTTTCGTTCTTCTTCCGCTAGCCTTCATCGCTGTCATAGGCAGCTTCATCGCCGGACCGCGACGCCGAGTCCGCGACCTGGTTCGCCAACTACGCCGCGACGTTCGGCCTCGAGCGCTATCGCGTCGCGATCGAACTCGGATCGTGCGCCGGCATCGTCGCACCACTCGCCGGACTGGTGCTCGCGATTCCGACGTTCGGTTGCTCGCACGCACCGACATGCCATGTCGCGGCGTGACGTTCGCGCTCGTCTTCGGCGCCTTCATCACCCCTGGATTCGCAGGTAAATGCCCTCGCCCGCTCTGCTAAGCCACCGGACCGTACATGAACCAGCTGTGGACGTTCCTCCGAGGCACTCCGTCCGTGCTTCTCGACATCTACAGCTTGCACGGTCTGGTGTTCGCATCGCTCGCCGCCGTTTATCCGGTCGCCGTGGTCTTTCTCTACAATCGCATTCAGCACGCTCGATCCGGATCTCGGCGAACCGGCAGTGGGTCATCGGCGCTCACCCGCTGCGTGTACTGCTCACCATCACGGGATTCGCTGGCGCGAATCAGCCATCGTGGCGTCACTGATCATCATGGTGCTCGAATCGCTGATCCTCTTCGCGGCACCCGCCATCATCGGCCTGCCGGCGCACATTCCGACGAGATCACGACGCAGCTTTGGCATCTCTTCTGAGTCCTATCCACCCGGCGTCGGTCGTGCGGCGGCACTATCGCTGCCGCTGATGCTCGTCACCGCGACACTCCTGTGGTTGCAGCCAGATCTACGCCCTGTCGGCGCTGCAGCGGCGGGAGCGAACTGGCGTGTGGCGCTCGAGGGTTGCGCTGGCCCGTCTTCGGCCTGCGGCCTGCGTCCTCATCGTGACTTTCGTCCTCCGATCGGCGTGATGCTGGTTCTGACGTCGATCTCGACCCGCGGGTTGCGCGGTCTCTCTGCTCAACATCACGCGGCACTACACCGCGCTCTCTTTTCTGGACGCCGGCTCGACGCGGGCCATCGTGAACAGCCTGGCTTGCCGAGCGCTGCCGCGTTCGTCTGCGTGATCGTCGGGGCTCCGCTGCCTATTCAAAGTGAACGTCGTACCACGCGAACGGCACCCGCTCTGGAATTCTGTCGATGGCGCTGATGGCAATTCCCAGCATGGTCTATGCCATCGGAATCTTCGTCGCCTTCGCGCCGCCTCCGATCAGGACTCTACGGCACGCTCGCGATACTGATTCTCGCCTATGCGTCCAAGGCCATCCCGTTCGCGTTCATGACCTGCAGAAGCGCGTGATCACTTTCTGGTACCGCGCGCACTCGAGGATTCCGCACGGGTCGTCGGGGCGTCCCGGAATCCGGACGCTGTGGACATTACGCCGCTCGCGCGCGGCGGGTTCTTCTTCGCGGCCGGGATATTCGTGTTCGTTCTGTCAAGCTGAAGGAATTGCCGTCATCGATCCTCCTCTTACACGGCGAAGACGCCCGTGATCGGAACGGCACGATCATGGAGTTCTCTACTCGAATTCGCGTTGGGAGATACGGCGGCGCTATCCATCGTGCTTCTGGTCATAGCTAAGATCGGTGATCGCGCTTGCGCGCCGCTTCTGGGGCGCGTTCAGTCCTGAGGCAACGGACGCGAATACCCCTTTCAAGGATCGAGAACAGCGTAGCAATTGCCGGATACCTGTCCAGCCGGTGGAACTGGTCGATCGCTTCCGTTGTTCGGTGCCGACGACAGCTTGTCCGCTGCACTCGATGAACTGTTTGGTCCAACCCCGCCGCGACGGTGGTCGTTTCCGGGTGTCCTTTCTCGAACCTTGCGCGGTGGTTGACCCCTTCCGACCGTCGAATAATTCGATGCTGACGGTGCCGTGAACGCACTTCCCTGCGCCCTGTTCCGTCGGTTCCCACGTCACCCGGCGCATCATCTCCCTCACAGCAGGATCCTGGACCGCGGTATCGGTGAAATGCCGCACTTGTGGCCGACCATGGACGAGCGTCAGGGCAACACAGTACTGATGTTTTCTGGCCCCGCAACCCGTTTCGGGCGTGATGCGCTTTAACGCCGTTCGGCTCGGACGACGGACGCGTGCACCCGTCTCGTTCTGGCCCGCGGTTATCTGATACTCGTCCACCAGCCGGAGCGTGGCCTCGACGGGCGGACCGCAGTACGACGCACACGGGTAGAACTCATCAACGCCGGGGAACGATGACGTCGTAGGGATCGGCCAGCGTGCGGAAGAACTCCCCTTCTTCGTCGACCGCGATGTCGCGCCGGTGGCAATCGAGGAGCCATGCTTCGCGCCTCGATCACGCCCCGCGCGCCGCGTGGTCTGGCGCGCGCCAGCATGGCCGCCGTGATGCCGTTCATGGCGGCTCTCGGCCCCTTCGAGGCCGGTGACCGAGGTTCCGAAATTCGCCCGCACGCCGGCCGCCATCGAGACCGCCATTCCCAGCGCGATCTCCATCTGCTCCCTGGCGAAGGCCCAGAATCCCTCCCTGGGCGGCAGCCGCGGCGCCGATCACGCCCGCTACCGAGGACACGCTCCATCCATATGAGACATGCGAGGCATCGTCTGCGCATCGAGATCGCCGATCGATCCCAGCTTGGCGGAAACCTCGCAGCCGAGCCAGCGTACGCGGCGATCGCCGCTTCCCGGCACCGCGTTTCGCTCGCCTGTCGCCATCACCGCCGGCAACACGACCCGGCCGGCGGAATTGGCCTGCCGCCGTGAACGGCGCCATCGAACCCGACAGCTCCATCATCCCGTTGGCGACAGCGGCGAAGAGCGCGACGACCGAACGCCTCGGCCGATGATCGTGCAATCCGGCCTGGCGCCCAGGTCTTCCGCATGCTGGACGAGCATGTCGATGTCCTTGCGCTCGCCGCAGCCAGCCCCGCGGCAACTGTGTTCAACATCATCCGCTTGGAAACCGCAATGACGTCGTCCGGCAGGTCCGCAAGCGACGTGTCGATAACAGGTGATGCCAGCCTGCGGGTAATCCCCAAATCCGACCCCTCCTCGCCGCCGCGCTGACCCGCGCGCCATCCGCTGCTATCGGGCGAACCACCAAGGCACCGCGCGCCGGTGCATTTCCTCGAAACGCAGGATCCGTCGCTGTACTTCATCGTCCATTCGAGCGTCATCGACGCCCAGCATCAAGCGCCCTTTCATTCCGGGATTGATGTCGAAGGCATGGCTGCGCCGTCTGACTAGTTTACACGTTATTGCTGCGGCAGACGATAGCGATCCTCGGCGCCCGGACGTGCCGCGACCTGCGCGCGCCAGGCCGCGACGGCATTTGCGCGGCAACGTGGCCGCCACGATCCCGTTCCGCAGGCAATTTGGTCGTGAAGATGTCGCTGAAACGGGGGGCGACCACTGCGCGAATGCCGAAGCCTAGTACGAGTGCATAGACGGCACTCTTCGCGCGCGCGGACCCGCAAACCGAAATTGACATCACAGACGAGAATCTCTCGCGCGGCGGCGGAACGGTGGCGGCGCATTCAATGTGAACTCGGGCCTCTCTGGCCGTGCCTCGCCGAACCGCAGATCGTGAAACAGGAATTGGCCATATCCGCTGCTGCGCCGTTTGCGCAGAAAGCGCGACGGGATGATGCGATCGGTGTCGATGCTGGCGCGCCCCGATCGCGCGGCCACTCCGCAGAACTGCATGAACGGCTGCAACGCAGGGTCCCTCAATCGAGCCGCTGGCGCTATCGTCGGCGAGCCGACCGCTGAGCGCCGCCGCGGCCGCCATGGCAGGACTCCGCCAGGTGCGTGCGACCGCCTTTGCCCTGGCGTCCTCGAAATTCCGATTGACGTCGCGGCGCAAGCGCCGTGGCCGGCACTCAGCACATCGCCGTTGATCCCTCATGCACATCGAGCAGCCCGAATCGCGCCATTCGAGCCCCGCCTCGATGAAAGATCCGATCCAGCCCCCTCGGCCTCCCGCATGTCTTCTTCTCACCAAAGCGTGGGAGCCTCGGGAGACAATTCCCGGCACCTTGCAGCGCCTTCCCTCGAGGACGCGCGCGGCAGTCTTCCGAAGATCGATTCGATCCGGCTGTTCGTGCAGGAGCCGATGAAAATGCAGTCGATTTCGATCTCGTCGAGCCGCATGCCCGCGCGCAATCCCGCCAGGTAGCGCGCACTGCCTGCTCGATCGGTGGCGCGCCGCGATGCGTCAGACTCCCGCAAGACGGGTCCGGAAACCGTCCCGGTGATCGGCGTCGCGTGCTCCGGGCTCGTTCCCCACGTGACATCATCGGCCCCACGAGCGCAGCATCGAATCTCGGCCTCCGCGATCGGGCTGGCCGCGGTCCGGATCGCTGATACAGGCCGCGCGCGTAGGCAACCGACGCGTCCCAGCCCGGCGCCACTGGGCGCGTAGGGGTCGGCCTGCAATGAACTCGAACGTGTCGATCTCGTCCGGCGCAATGATTCCGGGCCTTGGCGCCCGCCTCGATCGACAGCGCCGGCACACCGTCATCATCCGTTGCTCCATCGACAGCCTTCGCGAACGGCGGAGCCTGCGTACTCGACAACGCGGCGCCACCGCGCCGCTGGCGCCAATCCCGGCGATGATGGCCGGGATCAGGTCCTTCGCGTGTGACAGCGCGCGGCAGACTCCCATCCGCGGATATTCGCATCTCCGCGTGGGCTTTCGCTGCCACAGCGTCTCGCGTCGCGAGTGACGTGCGTTCCCTGGAGTGCGGCCAGGATGCCGAAGGCGAACGCTCCCGGCGCGCCGCTGGGTCGACGCGTGCGAGTCGGCGCAGACGATCAGCATGCCGGGCTGGGACAGTCCTTGCTCGGGCCCGACGATCGTGAACGATGCCTTGCCGGGGATCTCCGATTCCGAACGTGCCGATGTTCGCGTCGCGCGGCGTCTCTTCTCGAACAGGGCGATGATGCTGCAGCGCCTCGGGATCGGGAGCGCCAGCATGGCGGTCCTTCGTGGGGACGTAGTGATCCGCAACGCCGAAGGTCTGGTCGGGTCGACGCGCACTTTGCGGCCGTGATGTTGCAGGGCTCCTCGAACGCGTGGAACGACCCCGCGTCGAGGATCGTAGTGTGGCGACCGACGTAGAGCAGCGTCTCCCCGTCGTCGCGAGTCACGACGGCGTGGCTATCCCAGATCTTGTCAAAAAATCGTACGCGGCTCTGAATGCCCGAAGTCATACTGCTTCACCCGCCTCCAAAAGTCATCGACGTGCGAGGGGAATTTGACCGTCTCCCGCGCACGCGCGCGCGCGCCGCGGTCCACGGGAGTTGCCAGGCGAGTCTCGCGCAGACGATGGCCCGGCTCGACGCGTTTCGGCCGCCTTCCATCAGCCAGGCCGTCCGGATCTACCCAGGCAACGGCGCAGCTGCCGTGGCCATGCTGGTGCTTAAATCATGCGCTTCGCCGGCAGTGCCGCCGCATCCAAAGCCCACGACCGCCATGGCCATCGCGAATCCGCCCCATTTTCGTCGCGCAACGTGGTCTAGGGACTCTTTGGCCTGTATCGAAATGGCTGGACGCACCGACCACGCCCGATCCTCGGCCAGTTCGAATCCGGTACGAGTGCGCTTCGACCGATTCGAGCTCGACGAGGCGAACGCACGCTTGCTGCGCGACGGAACGGCTGTCGCGCTCGCGCCGACGCCATTCGCCGTCCTGTGCGCGCTCGTGCGGCAACCCGGGTCCCTGCTCACCACGAACGCTTTGCTCGATGACGTTTGGGGCCACCAGTTCGTCACCGACTCGGTGTTAAGAACCGCCATCAGCGAGCTCCGGACGGCGCTCGACGACGACGCCCGCAAACCGCGTTTCATCGAAACGGTGTCGCGGCGCGGGTATCGCTTCATTGCCGCCCCCAGTGCGATCCCCGCTGCGCCAGGCGTCCAGCCAAACGTTCCGGGACTCGCCACCGTACGCGCGCCCTACTTCATCGGTCGCGCCGAACCGCTGTCACGGCTGCGCCGCGCCTGGGATATCGCGTGCAGCGGCAAGCGCGCGGTTGTCTGGATTGCCGGCGAGCCGGGCATCGGCAAGACGACGCTGATCGAGCAGTTCATTGCGAGCCTCGGCGACGTCGCGTGTGCGCGCGGCCAATGCGTCGAGCACTACGGCACGGGCGAGCCCTATCTTCCTGTTCTAGAAGCGCTGGAGGAGCTGTGCCGCAGCGACAGCGAGGTGCCGTCGTTGCTGCGCGCCGTGGCGCCGACCTGGCTGCTGCAGCTGCCGTGGCTCAGCACGGCGGAGGAGCGGGAAGCGCTACGACGAGAGCTCGCCGGCGTCAGCCCGGATCGCATGCTGCGCGAAATGGGCCAGTTCCTCGATCGCTACACCGAGCGTCGCCCGCTGTTGCTGGTGACCGAGGACCTGCATTGGAGTGACCGCGCGACGATCCAGCTCATCGACTACATCGCGCGGCGCCGTGGCAGCGCGCGGCTCATGTGGCTTGCAAGCTTCCGTCTCACCGAGGTCGTGGCGCTCGACCATCCGCTCAACCCGTTACGGCACGAGCTGCGCCTGCATGACTTGTGCGAGGAGATCGTGCTCGATCCGTTCTCCGAAAGCGAGGTCGCCGACTACGTGGCGGGACGATCGCCAGCGATCGCCACCGACGAAGCGTTCGTGCGCGCGTTGCACGAGCGCACCGACGGCCTGCCGCTGTTCGTCGCGTCGGTGATGAGCGGAGGTGATCGCGCGCGCCGCGCAAGCCGGTGACGATGTTGCAGCCGGGTCGCAGCTGGCGAAAATCGCGGTTCCGGAGAACCTCGCGGCCATCATCGATCATTACATCGCCAAGCTCACAAGCGATCAGCGCTTGGTGCTCTCGGCCGCCGCAGTTTGCGGCATCGAGTTCCGCGTCAATACGATCTCAGGCAGCACTCGAGCGGGATCGCCGTCTGGGTCGGCCAGACATCTGCGACGAGCTCGCGCGCGAGCAGTTGTGGCTCGTCGCCCCGCGTGCCGAGGAAGGCAGCGGATGCGGCAGAGTCGCCGTATTCCTTCAGGCACGCGCTGTTCCGCCAGGTGCTGTACGAGCGCACGCGCGCCATCGGCCCGGTCGCAGCTTCACCGCAAGAATCGGCGCCGCGCTCGAACGCGAGCGCGCCGCAGGAGCGCCGGTCGCCGCGGCCGAGCTAGCCATGCATTTCGAGCGAGCCGGCGAGGCAACGGCCGCCGTGCGCTACTACGCCGAAGCCGCCGAAGCCGCTCTTGCGCACTTCAGCCCGGAAGAGTGCATGAGGATCATCGAACGTGCGTCGCCGCTGCTCGAGCAGGCGCCGGACGGTCCCGAGCGCAACGCGCTGCAAATCACGATCGAAACGCTTCACGGTCTTGCCGCTACCCGAGTGCTCGGCGCGCGGCAGCGAAGCGAAGAGCGCGCTCCAGCGAGCGTACTCGCTGCTCGACGAAGCTCCGCAGCATCCGATGCGAGGGCGCCTGCTTGCACGGATTCGGGTTCATGCTTTGCCTGCGCGCGGAATATGCCGAGGCGCTCGCGGTCGCCGATCGGGCGGAAGCGCTCGGATCGACGACGAACGATCCGGTGCTTCTTTCGACCGCGTGCACCGTGCATGGAGAGGTCGATCAGCTTCAGGGTCGATCGCGGGCCGCCCGGACATGGCTGGAGCGCGGGCTCGCGCTTGCCGAGCGGCTGGACGTCGGTCCTGGAGAATTCCTGGTGGATCCGCAGGTCGCCCTGCTCGGCTTGCTCGCCAACCCACTCGTTCATCTTGGCCTCGGTCGAGCATGCGCGCGCCTGCGTGCAGCGCGCATATGCCCGCGCTCGCGATCGGGGATGGCCGATGGCGCGGCTCGTCGCAATCTGGCACGGCGCGCTGCTCGAGGTGCGGCTCGGCGACGCCGAGCGTGTGGCCGCTCTTGCCGATGAGATGCACGCGCTCGTGGAGGAATTCGCGCTCGCTCACGGTCGAACTGCGTGCCGGTGGTTTCGCGGCTGGGCGGACGCCCGAATGGGCGCAACCGCGCGACGGCTTATCGCCGGATTCGAGAGGCGTACGAAGACAACGCTGCGCCTCGGGATGCTCGCGGGCGCAAGCGAGGTCCTGGGGTATGCGACCGAGGCCCTGGTGCTTGCCGGCGACCTGGGACGGAGCGCAACAGCGAACTCGAGGACGCGCTGCAAGTGGCCGACACGCTCGGGCGAGCGCGTGTATCTGCCGCAGTTGTTCGTGATGCAGGCTGCCATCGCACGCGCGCGCGGCGACCGCGCAGCCGCCGACGCCGCGATTCGACGCGCGATCGCGGAGGCCAGAGCGCAGGAGGCACCGTGGCTGGAGTTGATGGCGCTGATTGAACTGTGCGACCGCCACAGTGCAACGGCCAAGGACCGACGCGCGCTTGCCGCGCTCATCGACCAGCTTCCCGAAGCGCGCGACACAGCCGCTGTCGCGAGGGCGCGAGCACTGCTCGACAAGACGAAGTCCGACGTAGACCACGCCTGCTCCTGCAGCTCGCGCTGCGGCTGTCGGCTGCGACGCCGCACGGCCATTGCGGTGCCTGTCACGGCGTCTAACCCGGCAGCGCATCCCGCGCATCGAGAGTCGATTAGACGCGGTCGTTCGTGGGTCAAGCCGCGCCGTCTCACGGCATACATCGACGAATCGGCGACGTTTCGCTGACAACCCGGCGTCGCCTTGCGCCTCGCTTGATCGCGTCGACTTCAACGACCGTCGCTATCGACAGCCGAGATGACCTTCAACACTGACTCGAAGTACCCGACCCGACGCGCATACGTGGTGAAGGTGCGCGGCGATGCAACGCCCGACTCGCTCGCCGGCCGTCTCGAGAACCTCGTTACCGGCCGGCAATGTGAATTCGCGTCCGGTCGCGAGCTGCTCGAGTCCATTGCTGGCGACCTCGAGGCGACCCATGCGCTGCATGCCGTACGAGCGCAGCGACGACCTGGTCGATGGACAACCTTCGGATAGCCATGACAATCGTCAGCGTGATGGCCGGCGTGCTGGGCTCGCTCGTTGGCGGATCGGCGACGGTCGCCACCGCCTGGATTACCAGAAGACGCTCACTCAGGCGTGAGCTGATGTCAGGGGACATGCGCCAGCGCGAGAAGCTGTACGGCGACTTCATCGCCGCAATGCGCGAAGCTTCTCGTCGACGCCTTCACCCACACGCTCGACGGAGCCGGAGAAACTGCTCGCACTCTATGCGCTTATCGAATCGCATACGGCTCACCGCCTCGCCGCCGGTTCTCGCCGAGGCCGAACATCTGCTGAGCCGCATCGCCGACCAGTACTTCTCGCGCAACCTGACGGCTGCGAGGAGATGCGCGAACTCGCCCACTCGGCAGGCGCCGATCCGCTGAAGTCGTTTGGCGAGGCTTGCCGGCTGGAGCTCAAATCGATCCGCGCGCAGTGTAGTCAGGCGCGCGCTCACGCTAAATCCAGACGGAATGCCGATGCTTCGCTCACGACTCCCCGCGCCTCCTCCACTACGCTAGTGCCATATCGAGTTCATACAACCGAGCAGAACGTCGCACTTGCACCCCTTACTCAGTTATCTTGGCTCGCGAGCTGACAGCGTTGTTCGCGCCTGACGATGCCGCACGTGACGAACTGGTCGAGTCGACGGCACGTCACCGCTTAAAGCGTGCGAGCCGTTCACCGCGCTCGAACATCCGCGCAGACATTGCCGCCTGACTCGCGGCGTCGCTCGCGTTCGCTCTGGTCGGGTGTGCAACGCCGGTCCTCAAGCCCTCGGTCGACGTGCCTCACCGATTCGCGGCGGCTGCGACGGCCGAGCGTCGCGACCCGAGGCCGCATGGTGGGACAGCTACGGCGACCCGGTGCTGTCCGACCTCGTTCGCCGGGCGGCGCGCGAGAACCGCGACGTCAAGATCGCAGCCGAGCGCGTGCGCGCCGCGCGATCCGGCGAGACGATCAGCCGGTCATGGCTGTATCCGAGCGTTGGGATCCAGGCCGCGGGCTCCGATCAGCGGACGGGTTACGACTCGGCCACCAAGCACGCCATCGCCGCGGCGGCGGACTCGAAGAGCTGGCAGGGCGGCCTCGAGGTTTCGTGGGAAATCGACATCGCGGGTCGTCTGCGCGCAGGCGCGGCGGCCTCGGCAGCCGACACGCGCGCGGCAGAAGACACGGCGCGTGGCGTTCGTCTGCTCGTCGTCTCCGACGTCGCGACCAACTACTTCATCCTCGTCGGCGCACTGCATCAGCTCGATACGGTACGCGCCATATCGGCGGCCCAGGACGAAACATTGCGTCTCGTGAGCGCGCGCCAGCGCGCGGGTCTCGCTACATCGTTCGACGTCGAGCGGGCGCGAACCGACGCGTCCAAGGCACGCGCCGCCATACCGCCGCTCGAAACGCTTGCAGCGGTGTCGCGGCATCGTATCGCCGTGCTGATCGGAGACCAGGCGTTCAATGCCTCGAGCATCGCGCCGTCGGGCGTCGACCTCAGCGTTCCTGCAGCGCGCGCCGGGCCAACCGGCGGATCTCTTGCGGCGCTAGGCCCGACCTGCTCGCGGCGCAGGCGCAGCTCGACGCGCGCCAATGCGCGCCGCCAGCAGGCGATGGCCGAATGGTTTCCCCGTCTGCTCCTCGGTGCCGTGTTCGGCGGCGAAGGTCTCAAGCGCGAACGGCATGGCGCTCGGCGCTGCACGCTTCACCAATGTCGCGGCGATTGCTCGCGATGCCGATCTTCAACGCGGGCCGCACGCAGGCGATCAACGACATCGCCGAAAGCGGACAGAAGGAAGCGGTGCTCCGCTACGAGGACGCGATCGTGCGCGCGCTCGAGGACGTCGAGAACAGCCTCGTCGCGCTCGACGACGAGCGGCAACGCGCACAACTGCTGCAAAGCGCAGCGGCTTCGGCCGACGCCGCGCTCGGCCACGCGCAATCGCTGTACGACCGCGGGCAGATCGACCTCTTGCCGCTGCTCGACGCGCAGCGCGTGCGCTTGTCGGTGCGGATCGGCGCGAACGACGCCAACACGCAAGCGCTGCTCGATAGCGTGCAACTGTACAAGGCGCTCGGCGGCGGCTGGGAGGTGTTCGAGCCTTCGACGACGCCGACCGCTGCCGACGCCAAGCAATCCCCGAATTCATGAACCCAGTCCACCGAAACGAGGAACTGTCGTGAAACCGTCCTTCTCCATGACGCTTGTCGCCCTGTCGATCGCGGCGACGCTGTCCGGATGCTCGCACCAGCCGCCGCCCGAAGCCGTTGCGCGCGCGTTCGCACCGTGGAGATCCGATACGACAAGATCCAGGAAACCGATCGCTACTTCGGCTCCGTGCAGTCGCGCTACGAGGTCGACCAGGCTTTCCGCGTCGGCGGCAAGGTGGTGAGCCGCAAGGTCGAAGTGGGACAGAAGCTGCGGCAGGGCGACATCATCGCCGTGCTCGACGACAGCGATTACAAGCTGGCGGTCCAGGCCGCGCAACAACAGGTGACGGCCGCGGAAGCGCAGGCCCGGCAGGCCGAATCCGATCGCAAGCGCCTCAATGCGTTGAAGGGGATGGCTCGGTCAGTCCGTCCGACGACGAGAAAGCGCAGAGCAACGCGCAAACGACCCGCGCCACCGCGGAAGCGGAAGCGCGCAAGCTGGAGCTCGCACGCAATCGTCTCGAATACACCGTCCTGCGGGCATCGCAGGACGGCGTGGTCACGAGCATGAAGTTCGAAGCCGGCCAGGTAGTGGCCGAAGGGCAGCCCGTGGTCTCGATCGCGAAGGAAGGCGAGCCGGAGATCGTCGTGAACGTGCCGGAAGATCAGCTGCAAGCCTTCAGGACCTCGCGCTACAAGGCCCGGCTCGCGAGCGCGCCCGGGGAAACGTTCGAGGTCGTGTTGCGGGAATTGTCGCCGCAGGCGGCTGCGACGAACGCGCACGTTCCGCGCTCGGCCTCAAGCCCGCGACGCCCCGCCCGCTCCCGCTCGGCGCAAGCGCAACGCTCGTCGTCGACCGGCCGGTCGCGGACAACGCGGCCGCCACGATCCCCGCGGCTGCCATTACGCAGAACAAGGGTCAGCCGGCCGTGTGGGTGGTTCGTCGAGAAGGCGCAGAGACGGTTGGAACGGTCCAGCTATTCGCCGTTTCCGTGCACGCCTACCGCAACGACGAGGTGCTCGTGTCCGGGCCGTCGGCGGGCGAGCTCGTCGTCACCGCGGGCGTGCAGAAGATGGCGCCGGGTCTCAAAGTCGCATTTCCCGGCGCCGAGTCCAACCTCGAATCGAAGCAGGCCGCGCGATGAAGTCCTTCAATCTCACCGAATGGGCGCTGAACCATCGCGCCACCGTGCTGTTCCTGATCATCGCGATCATGCTGGGCGGCGTGCTGGGATTCAAGCAGCTCGGCCAGCTCGAGGACCCGAAGTTCTCGGTGCCTTCGATGACCGTGATGGTGATGTGGCCGGGCGCGACTGCGCAACAGATGCAGGATGAAGTGCTCAACCGGATGGAGAAGAAGTTCGAGCAGCTCGACCACTTCGACAAGGTCGTCACGTTCGCGCGTCAGGGCTACGCCGGCATGACGCTTACCGTCAAGGGTGGCACGTCCCACGCGGATCAGCGCGAGGCGTGGTACCAGGCACGCAAGAAGTTCAGCGACATCAAGCTCGAGCTGCCGGAAGGCGTCATCGGCCCGATCTTCAACGACGAATACGGCGACGTCACGGGACTCCTTTATGCCGTCAAGGCCGACGGCATCGATCAATGGGAGCTGTCCGACATCGCCGAAGACATCAAGCGGCGGCTGCTCAAGGTGCCGATGGTCAAGAAGATCGACATCTATGGCAAGCAGGCCAAGAAGGTCTATGTGGAGTTCTCGAACGAGCGCTTGGCCGCACTCGGAATCACGCCGCTGCAGATCGCAGAAAGCCTGCGGAGCCAGAACATGGTGCTGGCGAGCGGCCAGGTCGACACTCATTCCGACCGTGTGATGGTGCGGGTTAGCGGACAGTTCGCCAGTCTCGAGGATATACGCAACGTGCCGATCGCCGCGGGCGGACGAGCAGCTCAAGCTCGGCGACTTCACGACCATCACGCGCGGCTATGAGGATCCGCCGCAGTACACGGTGCGGCACAACGGCCAGCAGGTGCTGATGCTCGGTATCGTCATGACCGACGACGGCAACATCGTCGAGCTGGGCAAGTCGCTCGAGTCGGCGGTCGCCAAGGTTCAGTCGGAGCTTCCGTACGGTGTGGACCTCGAGCGCGTCGCCGACCAGCCTACGGTGGTCAGCGAATCCGTCTGGGAATTCGAACGCTCGCTGCTCGAAGCGCTCGCGATCGTGCTCGCAGTGTGCCTGTTGAGCCTCGGCTGGCGCACGGGCATCGTGGTCGGGCTGTCGGTGCCGATCGTGCTGGGCGTCGTCGTGATCGTGATGCTCGCGATGGGCTGGAATCTGGAGCGCGTCTCGCTCGGCTCCCTCATCATCGCGCTCGGCCTCCTGGTGGACGACGGCATCATCGCGGTCGAGATGATGGTCGTGAAGATGGAGGACGGATGGGACCGCGTGAAGGCGGCCGCGTTTTCCTACGCGTCGACGGCGATGCCCCGACTCACGGGCGCGCTCATCACCACCGCGGCGTTCATGCCGATCGGGTTGTCCAAGTCGACCACCGGTGAATACGCGGGCGGCATTTTCTGGATCGTCGGCACAGCGGTCGTGTTCTCGTGGTTCGTGTCGGGGGTGATCACGCCCTACCTCGCGGTGAAGATGCTGCCGGACTTCAAGAAGCACGGCGACGGCGGCGACGCGTATCACAGCCCGTTCTATCGCAAGCTGCGCGGCTGGATCGACTTGGCCATGGCACGACGCTGGTGGGTGATCGGCGCGACCATGGCGGCATTTGCTTTGGCTATCGCCGGAAGCCGCCTCGTGCCGCAACAGTTCTTCCCGAACAGCGACCGTCCGGAGCTGGTCGTGGAGCTGCGACTCAAGGAAGGCTCTTCGTTCGACGCGACGACCGAGCAGGTCAAGAAGATGGAAGCGGTGCTCGCCAAGGACGAGGACGTGGGCTTCTACACCGCCTACACGGGCGCCGGCCAGCCGCGCTTCTATCTCTCGCTCAATCCGGAGCTGCCAAACCCGGGCTACGCCGTGTTCATCGTGATGACCAAGGACGTGAAGGCACGTGAAAAGGTGCGCACGCGCCTGATGGCGATGGCCAACGACCGCTTCCCGGACGTGTGGGTGCGCGTCACGCGGCTCGAGCTCGGCCCGCCAGTCGGCTTCCCGTACAGTTCCGCATCGTCGGCCCGGACACGCAGAAGGTGCGCGAGATCGCGCGCGACGTCGAGGCGGTGGTCGCTGCGAGCCCCAAAGTGCGCGACGTGCAGCTCGACTGGAACGACCCCGTTCGCACGCTGAGAGTCGACGTCGATCAGGACAAGGCGCGTGCGCTCGGCCTCGCGCCGGCGGATGTGTCGTTCGTGACCCAGACGCTCATGAGTGGCGCCACGCTGTCGCAGTTGCGCGAGCACGAGGACCTGGTCGACATCGTCGCCCGTGCAGTGCCGTCGGAGCGGCTCAACCTCGACACCCTGAAGGGCGTCAACCTCTACACGCGTGAAGGTGCCGTCGTGCCACTGTCGCAAGTGGCGCGTGTGCGCAACGAGCTCGAAGAGCCGGTGCTATGGCGGCGCAATCGAGACATGGCGATCACGGTGCGCGCGGACGTCAAGGACGGCGAGCAAGGCGTATCGGTGACCAACGAGATCCAGCCGCACCTGAAGGACATCGAAGCCAGGCTGCCGTCGGGTTACCGCATCGACATTGGCGGTGCCGTCGAGGAAGGCGACAAGGCCAACAAGGCGCTGGCGGCGGTGTTTCCGGTCATGCTGGTCACGATCCTGGCGATCCTGATGCTGCAACTGCAGAGCTTCTCGAAGATGTTCATGGTGCTGCTCACCGCGCCCCTCGGACTGATCGGTGTCGTCGCGGCGTTGCTGATCTTCCAGGCCCCGCTTGGCTTCGTCGCAATCCTCGGCGTCACGGCACTGTGCGGCATGATCATGCGCAACGCGGTGATCCTGGTCGACCAGGTGAGAGAAGAGATGGAGCTGGGCCTCGATCCGTGGAATGCGGTGATCGAAGCGGCGGTGCATCGGACGCGTCCGGTCATGCTCACTGCCGCCGCCACCGTGCTCGCCATGGTGCCGCTGACGCGCAGCATCTTCTGGGGCCCGATGGCGATCGCGATCATGGGCGGGCTCACGGTCGCGACCGTGCTGACGATCTTCTTCGTGCCGGCCCTTTACGCGGCGTGGTTCAGGGTGCGAACGCGCTGCTGCGGGCGAGCAGCGGCGACGCCGTGCCGCCGGTTGCTGCCGGTGCCCGCCGCAGCCAGCTGAAGCACGGATGAAACGAGGCGAAACTAGTCAACCGAAACGACCGATGCGCCTGTCGCTCAACCGTCGTTGAGATCGGCGTCCGTCCCAAGAGGAGAGAGATCGACGACCAACACGATGAAGGCTGCCGTCGTGCGCGAGTTCGGCAAGCCGCTCGCAATCGAGGAAGTACGCCGTTCCGCAACCGAACGAGAATCAGATCCTCGTCCGCATCGCGGCGACCGGCATCTGCCACACCGACCTTCACGCCGCACACGGCGATTGGCCTGTCAAGCCGAAACCGCCGTTCATCCCCGGCCATGAAGGCGTGGGTACGGTGGTCGGCATCGGCCGTGCCGTCGCGCAGCGTCAAGGAGGGCGATCGCGTCGGAATTCCGTGGCTGCATACCGCCTGCGGATACTGCTCGCACTGCCGGACCGGATGGGAGACGTTGTGCGGGTCTCAGTCTGAACAGCGGTTACTCGGTGAACGGCAGCTTCGCCGAATACGCGCTCGCGGACCCAGCGTATGTCGGCCGCCTGCCGGACAGTCTCGAATAGGGGTCCGGCGGCGCCGATCCTGTGCGCCGGGTGACCGTCTACAAAGGCACTCAAGGAGACGGAGGTAAAACCGGGTGAATGGGTGGTGATCTCGGGGATCGGCGGACTCGGCCACATGGCCGTTCAATACGCGAAGGCGATGGGCATGCACGTCGCCGCCGTCGATGTGCATCCCGATAAGCTCGAGCTCGCCAAGTCACTGGGTGCCGAGATCGCCCTCAACGCACTCGCCATGGACGCCGCGGCGGAGCTGCAAAGACGTGATCCATGGCGCCCACGGCGTGCTCAGTCACCGCGGTCTCACCAAGGCATTCGAGCAGGCCTTCGACATGCTGCGGTCGCGCGGCACGATGTCGTTGGTCGGCCTGCCGCCGGGCAAGATGTCGCTGCCGATCTTCAACATGGTGCTGAAAGCGCATCACCGTGCGTGGCTCCATCGTTGGAACGCGTCAGGATCTGGAAGAGGCGCTTGCGTTCGCCGGCAGCGGAGCCGTCTCCGCACGCTTCTCCTGGGACAAGCTGGAGAACATCAACGACATATTCGCGCGCATGGAGGAGGGCAAGATCGATGGGCGCATCGTCGCGACCCTGCAATGACCCCTCGAGATGAGTGAGGCAGGCTTCGGCCCAGCCATGAACATCAAGCTAAGCGCGGGATGGTTCTATGGCGGCGGCTGATCGTCATCCTGTCCGTCTGGATCCTGCATAGCTTCGTTCACCGCCCTGCTCGCGGCCTGCGTGACGGCGGTCGCGAGCTGGCCGCTCTACGCACGGTTCGCGCGCCGTGTGCGGCGGCGCGTCCAGGGAAGCGCCGTTTCTCTCGTCTTTACGCTGGCGATGGTCGTGTTCGTGCTGGCGCCGTTGGTGTTCGCCTTCGGGGCGCTGCTCACCGAAGCCAACGCACTGCTCGTTGGAGATCGCTGCAGCCGACAAGAATGGAATCGCCGTTCCGCCCTGGCTCGACCACGTGCCACTGGTCGGACAATGGATGGCCTCCCGCTGGCGAGAGCTGAACTTGCACACGCGGGAGCCATCTCGATGTGGACGCAGCGGACCGACCCATCCGCCTTGCTCGGCTGGGCACAGTCGGTCGGCCAATTCGTCGGTCGACACGTGTTCATCATCCTGTTCGCGATTCTGATGCTGTTCTTCCTCTACCAGGAGGGCGAATCGCTGGCACGGAACTTCAGGCGGCTGCTGCGTCACCACATCGGCGAGCGGGCCGAAGGTTACGTCGACCTCGCGACGCGAGTCGTTGCAGCCTCGGTGAACAGCATGCTGGTGGTGGCGCTCTTCGATGGATTCGGAACCGGTGTCGCGTACGTGATCGCCGGCGTCCCCATGCAGCAGTCTGGGCCGCAATCACCGGCTTGTTCGCGCTCGTCCCGTTCCTCGGATACGTCGCAGTGACTGCTCTGAGCTTTCGGCTGGCGCTGACTCGGCGCGACGACGCCCGCGCTCGTCGCTTTCGCGCTTGGCTGCCTGGTGCTCTTCGGTGGAGACAAGATCATGCGGCCCGATGATCGCGCGCAACGGCACCCGGTTGCATTTCGTCTGGGTGCTTGATGGCGTGCCTCGGCGGGTTCGAGGCGCTTGGGCTGGTGGGACTGGTTATCGGGCCGGTGGCGGTCAGCCTCACGAGGGAGTTGTGGGAGCAGCGCGTTCGTGATCTTCCTGCAACAGAAATGGCTGCCGGCCACCCGGCGCGAGCTCGCCAGCGCGGCGCCGCACGTGGCGACTGCAGGCAGCGTTCTGCGAGAAGATCTCCGCTGAAATCGCGCGCCGCGCAACATTTCCTCCGAGCGCCAAAGGCAATCCATGGACTCTGACGTTACGATATCGAAACTCCGTGTGCCAGTTGCGACCGCCAATCGAGGCTCGTTGCTTCGGGAGTTGCGGGCTCAATACGAGGCGGTGCGCGAATCGACCGACGACCCCGGCTACGTCGAGAGCTTCCAGGCGATCGATGCACGGCTGCGCGAGGCGTTTCGCTGGCTGGAAAAGGCGATCACCTATCTCAACGGCCTGAAGCCCCCGATCGAACACCGGTTCGACCTCGGCTACGGCTACGTATTCGATTCGCCGCGGTTCGCCCACGGTTCGGTCGGTCAGCACGAGCGCCGCATCCGCGGCTTCCCGGTGCTCGAAGGGATCGACGTGTACTACGAGGTTTCCGCAGCCAAGCCTCTGTCGATAGAGGTGGTCCCCGGCTGGGTCTCGTTTGCCGAGAAGACCCTCGATGCATTCGGGCTGCAGTACACCCGCCGCCGCGTGGAAGATTCCGACGGGACGCTGCGCAAATGCATCTTTCAGTCCCGCCCGTGATCCCGGCGCGGGTCTCGTTTCGTGTCGACTATCGGACGGGCATCGTGACCGTGACCCTCGTCAACGTCGATCGCCTCGAGCGCGTCACGCTGGAGTTCCCGAGCACCGCGATCGAGGAGCCCGTTCTCGAGGATCTCGTGCGGCTGATGTTGGGCCGGGACTCCGACTTCCTCAGGCGTGCCCGGCTCGCCGGACTGCCCGCTCGAGCTTCGGGCTAGCGTTCCCGCCACGCTTCGTCAAAATGGCAAGCGGGCGACCATGGATGTGCAGCTCGCGACGCTTGCCGCGCAAACCGCGCCTCCCATGATGAGGTAAACCGCCTGTTGATTGTTCGGTACCTCGCCGCTATGCTGCCGCATAAGCATCGCATCCAGCCGCTAGCAGGGATCTGGACTGTCGCGCGCATGCGCACAGGGAATGACGCGCATCAAAGCGGTAGCTACCCGTTTTCTGCTCAAATATGCCCGGGGGCCGCCTCTGTTCGCGCGCGGCTGTGGTCAGCACGACTCGGAGACAATCTCGCTTCGCTATGGCAGAACGCACCGCCGCTCCGTCCTCGCCTACGCCAACCCCCGTCCGCGCCCGGTTCGACCGATTCAGAGCTCGGACGAGGTCAATGCACGCCTGCTGTGCGAAGGGCGTGCCATCGCTCTCGCCCCCACGCCGTTTGCAGTGCTGTGCGCGCTCGTGCGACATGCTGGGTCGTTGCTCACCAAGAACGCGTTGCTCGACGAGGTATGGGGTCACCAGTTCGTGAGCGAATCGGTATTGAAGACCGTCATCAGCGAGCTCCGGACGGTCCTCAAGGACAATGCCCGCCAGCCCGCGCTTCATCGAAACCGGTGTCGCGGCGAGGGTATCGGTTCATCGCGCCTACGACCGCGGCCTCGGCTGCTGCCTCCGAGGCAGTCCGCAAGCGCGCTCGTCGCAAGCGGCATCGTTCGTCGGACGCGGCGACGCGCTTTCCCGGCTTCACGCGAACTGGGACCTTGCGTGCACCGGCAAACGCATAGTCGTGTGGGTTGCCGGCGAACCGGGCATCGGCAAGACGGCGCTGATCGAGCGGTTCGTTGCGGGACTCGGCGATATCGTTTCCATCCGTGGTCAGTGCGTAGAGCAGTACGGTACGGGCGAGCCGCATCTGCCCGTCCTCGAAGCGCTCTCGGAACTGTGCCGCCGTGACGGCGACGCTGCTGCGACGCTGCTTCGCGCTGTCGCGCCGACGTGGCTCATGCAGCTGCCGTGGCTCAGTAGCGCGGAGGAGCGTGCTGCACTCCGTCAAGAGCTGGCCGGCGTCAGCCCGGAGCGCATGCTGCGCGAGATGGGCGAAATGCTCGATCGCTACACAGAGCGCACGCCGTTGCTGCTGGTGACCGAGGATCTGCACTGGAGCGACCGTGCGACGATCCACCTCATCGACTCCATCGCGCGACGACGCGGCTCCGCGCGCCTCATGTGGCTCGCAAGCTTCCGCCTCGCCGAAGTCGTGGCGCTCGGATCACCCGCTGAACTCCGTGCGCCACGAGCTGCGCCTGCACGGGCTGTGCGAGGAGATCGTGCTCGATCCGTTCTCCGAAGCAGAGGTCGCCGAGTACGTCGCGCAACGGTCGCCATCGATCGCCCGCGACGAAGCGTTCGTGCGCGCGCTGCACGAGCGTACCGATGGCGTGCCTCTGTTCGTGGCATCCGTCACGAGGGACGTCGTCGCACGCGCGCGCACAGCGCGGCGCCGATGCGTCCGCCGCGGCCAGCTCGCGAAGATGGCGGTTCCCGAGCAACCTGGCGGCCATCATCGATCATTACATCGCCAAGCTCGACCACGATCAGCGGTCCGTGCTCGAGGCGGCCGCCGCTTGCGGCATCGAGTTCCGCATCAAGCACCATCTCCGATGCGCTGCAGCGTGACGTCGTCTCGGTGGGTCATGCGTGCGACGAGCTCGTGCGCGAACAGCTCTGGCTCGCTGCGCCGCGTGCCGACGAAGCGCACGACGCCGCGAGAGCCGCCGTATTCGTTCAGGCATGCTCTCTTCCGTCAAGTGCTCTACGAGCGCACGGCGCCGGCGACTCGTTCGGAGCTCCACCGGCGGGTCGGTTCCGCCCTCGAGCGCCAACGTGCCGAGGGCGTGCCGGTGGCGGCAGCGGAGCTCGCCATGCACTTCGAGCGCGGCCGGGAGCCCATGAAGGCGCTAAGCCACTACGTGGGAGAGCCGCGAAGTCGCGCTGCGTCACTTCAGCCCCGCCGAATGCGTGACGCTTACCGAGCGCGGGTTGGCCCTCCTGAACACGCAGCCGAAGGGGACCGAACGCGACGCGCTCGAAGTCGCCCTCGCCACGCTTCGCGGCGTATCGGCTTTTCAGGCGGCCGGCGTCGGGCTGGAAGCGAAGTCCTCGCTCCAGCGTGCGTACGCGCTGCTCAGCGGTGTCCCGCAGCATCGCATGCGCGCTTGCTGCTGCACGAGTTGGGGTTTGTCCTCTGTATGCGCGCCGATTATGACGAGGCGCTGGCCGTGGCGAAACGGGCGGAGTCGCTGTCGTCGGACAGCGGACGATCCTGCCCTCGCGTTCGCCGCGTGCACCGTGCACGGAGAGGTAGACCAGCTTCAGGGCCGTCCGAATGCGGCCCGTACAGGCATCGAGCGCGGGCTCGCTGTCGCGGACGCGGTCGAGGTCGCGCCCGGAGAAATCGTGGGGGCCGATCCAGCGCGTCACGCTGATGGCGCTCGCTTGCCGTCCCGCTTCTTCAACTTGGCCTCGTGAAGCAGGCGCGCGCCGCCTGGACAAGCGCACGCCCGCGCGCGTCAGCTGGCACAGCCGATGGCGCGGATGGTCGCCATCTGGTGCAACGCGCTCTTCGAGGTGCGCCTCGGGAGTGCCGAGCGCGTCGCTGCTCTGGCCGACAGAAATGCAGGCGCTCGTCGACAAGTTCGGCCTCGCGCATGGCCGGAACTGCTTGCGCGGTGGTTTCGTGGATGGGCGGACGCCCGCATGGGAAAACCGCGTGAAGGTTATGAGTTGATCCGAGAGGCTTACGAAGCAAATACGCGGCTCGGGATGCTGGCGGGCACAAGCGAGATTCTGGGGTATGCCGCGGAGGCGCTCCTGCTCGCGGGCGATCTGGACCGGGCAGCGAGCAACTCGACGAAGCATTGCGAGTCGCCGACAAGCTCGCGGAGCGCGTCTATCTGCCGCAGCTGTATCTTATCGAGGCCGCCATCGCCCGTGCCCGCGGTGAGGCTCGCTGTAGCCAACGCTTCAGTACGACGCGCGGTCGCAGAGGCCAGAAATCAGGGGCGCCGTGGCTCGAGCTCATGGCTCTACTCGAGCTCTGGGAACAAGACGGCGCAACTGCCACAAGACCGGCGCGCGCTCGCCGTACTTGTCGACCGACTCCCTGAAGCGACCGATACGCAGGCCTGCGTAAAGGCGCGAGCGCTGCTCGACAAGACGCAAGCACTGACTGCACCTCGCAGTTTGTACCTGCGCGCCGACACGCTCCGAGCCGGCGCGGGAAGATGCCCTGCGGCGTCGTCCAGTCGCGATGAACGCCCGCTGCGGTATCCCTACGGTAGCGACTCTTGTGTCTCTACTGGAGCTTTACCCACGTCCGACCGAAGCACGACGTTTCGCTAACGACTCCCGGAGGCGATGCGGATAAGCTGGCGTTTCGTTCGCGCATCTTGATTCAACGGTAGGGCAACTTCGACAAAAACGTCTATTTCTCTTCAGCGAAAGGACATTCCCAGATGAGGTGTCCCGAAACGGTCGGCGTGATTGGCGCCGGCTACCGTGGGAGGCAGCATCGCGCAGGCCTGCGCCGTCGCGGGGCTTGCAGTCACGATGATCGACGTTGACGACGCCGCGGTCGCTCGCGGGCGCAGCGCCGTATCGTCGAGCCTCGATCGCCTTGTCAAGAAGGAAAAGCTGTCCGCCGCGGACAAGGACGCGCCGCACTCGCACGCATCAACGGCACGGCGGATTACGCAGCGCTCGAGGCGTGCGACTTCGTCATCGAGGCGGCAACCGAGAACGAAGCGCTCAAGGTCAGGATCTTGAAGCAGGCCGACGAGCACGCGAAGCCCGATGCGGTCCTGGCGACGAACACATCTTCGATTTCCATCACGAAGCTCTGCCGCGGGGACCAAGCGTCCGCAGCGTTTCATCGGCATGCACTTCTTCAACCCAGTGCCCATGATGGCGCTGGTCGAGCTCATCCGTGGCTTGCAAACCGACGGCACGCGACGGTGGATCTCGCGAGCGCGTTCGCGAAGTGCCTCGGCAAGACGCCGATCGTGGTGAAGAATTCGCCAGGCTTCGTCGTCAACCGCCTGCTGTGCCCGATGCTAAACGAAGCGGTGTTTGTGTATTCGGAAGGGCTTGCCAGTGCGCGAGGAGATCGACGACGGGATGAAGCTCGGCTGCAACCATCCCATCGGACCGCTCAGCTCTGGCCGATCTGATTGGCCTCGATGTGCTCCTGGCGGTGATGGAGGTGTTCTATCGCGACTTTAACGACCCGAAGTACCGGCCTGCGCCGCTCTTGAAGGAGATGGTTGCCGCCGGATATCTCGGTCGCAAGTCCGGCCGTGGTTTCTATGCGTATGGCTGACCTGGTTGCGGACGCACGGGCCGCGGTGTCGACGCGTCGTCGCGCCTGTAGCCCTCGGTCGGGGAGCCAATCCATTCAATTAGCTGCGCTGCCAGCGCGCGCTCCAGTGGCACTCGCACAGAACAAGCCCGATCTGTCGCTCCTGGTCAATTGCGCATGAAAGCGAACGCGTGGCAGCGAATGCGGGCCGAGCACTGGCGATCGGCTGGCGCACTTACCACGCGCCCGCGCGTTCATTTAGCGCTCGATTCCGCAAATCGCTGGGCCAAGTAATCGACCATCGCGCGAACGCGAGCGGGCACGAAGCGGCCACTTGGCATTACCGCGCTGATCGGTACGGCTTCGCCTTCATACTGCGCAAGCAGTCGAACCAGCCTGCCAGCGCGAAGGTCTGCCGCGACGTCCACGCTGGCTTTGTAGGCGACGCCTTCTCCGCTCACAGCCCACTGGCGAACGACGAGCGAGTCTCCGCACAGGACAGGCGTCACGACGATGGTCTCCGTAGAGCCTGCGGGCGAAACGAAGCTCCACTGGACCTTGGGTTGATCACGTGACAGCCATGCAAGACAGCGATGGTTGGCGAGATCGGCGGGACAAAGAAGCGGCGGTGACCGCTCGAGATACACGGGAGATGCGACAAGAAAACGGCGTGTCCGCATCAACACGCGGCTGATCATCGACGAATCGTTCAGCTCCCCATACCTCACTGCGATATCCACTGCCTCGCGAGGCAGATCGTGCATTCGGTCGCCGACCCTCAGCGTGACTGCAAGGCGCGGATGGGCCTTGATGTAGTCGCTTATCCACTCGGCCAGGAATTGAGCGCAGGTGTCCGTTGGGGCGGCGATGTGCATCCGTCCCTCGACTGAACGGGCGCCCTGACGAAGCAGGTTTTGCCCGCGCGTCCAGGCTGACGTCATCGTGTCGCAGGTCTGCATGAAGCGCTCGCCTTCGGGGGTCAAACGCAGCGACCGTGTGGTGCGCTCGACGAGGCGAACGCCAAGCTCCTCCTCGATCCGCTTGAGCCTGGCGCTCACCGCAGACGGCGTCTGATCCAGTTGCCGGGCGGCCTCGCTCAACGACAGCGTTTGCGCGACACGAAGGAACAGGCCGAGGTCATCCAGATGCATGCTGCATCATGCTCTCCCTCGGGGCGGCGCATCAAGAACCCGGTGTACCCGCGGCCTCCGGGCGGAACCGATAGATCCGGTACGGAGGTGCATTGTTCGCCGTGCCTGACGGAGTTGCATTGCTCTGGAACGTCCCCGTTTGTATCAGCTGTGCGGCGCCGGAGTACATATGGCCGTCGGAAAGGTACGTGACGCCGTCGGGCCAGATCATCTGCGGGTCCGAAGCGTAGACGCGGTATTCCCGCGTGTCCGGTGGAATGATGCCGATGGCGTGCCTTCCGACTTCGGTCAGGTAGAGGTTGTTGTCCTCGTCGATCGTCAGTCCGCCGTTGTAGGGCTTGTGGGCATAGAACTCGATCCTCGCGGACAGCTGCGCATCGCTGAGGGTCGTGTTTAGCAGGTCGGTCATGCGCACCCGGTACATCTCGTAGCCGCTGAGCGGCGCGAAGTAGAGCCACTCCTGTTTCTTGTCCAGCGTGATGCCGTCGACGCCGACCCCCAAGTCCCACGCCGCCGCAGGCTGTCCCGCCTGCGCCACCCATCGGATCGGATCGGGGTTCGCAATCACATGTGAGTCGCCGTGCAGCACGCGGCGGCTCGTGCCCGTCGCAATGTCGGTGACGACGAGCGCTGCGTTGTCGGCGTCGCCGACCGCCTCATCCGCAGCGATCAGCGTGCCTTGCGCGCCGTGCTTCAGGTCGATCGCGAAGTCATTGTGCTGCGACGAGGCAATGGTCACGGAATCCAGGTCGAGGATCTTGAACAGCTTATTGGTCTTCGTGTCCCACCCCACGTACTTGGCGTGGAGCGCGGCCGGCCGCACCGTGCCCGCGCCGGTCGCCTTTCGGTCGACTTGGCGCCATCGAGGATCCAGAGGATGCCGTTGGCGTCCGCGTGGAACCCCAGCACCCAATCGAGGCAGAAGTCGTAGCGGCCATTCTGGGCAGGCAGGAAGCTCCCATCGGGTTTCCGGCAGCTCTGCAACAGCCCCGATCCCGCGGGAGGATAGGGCGTGCTCGACCTGCGATCGGCGTTTAGCGTGGCCACCTGCACCGAGGTCGGCGTGAGGTAGAAGGGGTGATACCCGATGATCATTTGGCCGTTCTGCATCTGCGTGATCGCAGCAATGCCCGACTGGGTCAGTTCCGCGTACACCTCGAGGTGCACCTTGCCCTTGGGGTCATTGCACTCATCGCGTCGGGCATCGCCCGCGGCGGACGCGGCCAGGGTGAACGCAGCGGTAGCTGCGATTGCGACAGCGTTTCTCGTCAACATCGTGGTCTCCATAGTGAGTTTCGTTGGGTGATCGACAGGCGCGCCCTCGAATACTCGCCCTACGCAATCGAGCGCACAACGGCGGCCGCAAGAAAACAGTTGTTGAAATTCGTTGAAGATGACGACGAGATCACTGGGCGCGAGATCGCTTTCAAAGAGTTCTTGAAAGGTCTTTCTCGTGCGACCGCCTTGATTGGCTCGTCGATGCGCCAGACAATTGCGAAGTCGAACTCTCCCAGGCTTGAACATGAACGGCATCGTCTCGCTCACCCAACTGCATCCCACCGGAACCGGGGTCGAAGACGCTGATCCACAGGAGACCGCCGAGTGGGGCGACGCGCTCGACGCGGTCGTGGCGTATTGCGGCCCCCAGCGTGCGCGCTACCTCCTGGACGTTCTCGCACAACGCGCGCGCCGACATGGGATCGGCTGGACGCCCACGCTATCGACCCCTTACGTCAATACGGTAGCGGTGGGCGACCAGCCAGTGTTTCCAGGCGACCTCGCGATGGAAGAGCGTCTGGGAGCGTTGATGCGCTGGAATGCTCTTGCAATGGTCGTGCGCGCCAACCGAGCCTACGGCGAGCTTGGCGGTCACATCGCAAGCTACGCCAGTGCCGCCGATCTGTTCGAGGTTGGCTTCAATCACTTCTTTCGCGCGCGCAATGGCGATCATCGCGGCGATCTCGTGTTCTTCCAGCCGCACAGCTCTCCGGGCGTCTACGCACGAGCGTTCCTCGAAGGCCGTCTGAACGAGAACGACCTCTTGCACTATCGACAGGAGCTCACGGCGCCTGCGCACGGCGCGCGCGGATTGTGCAGCTATCCGCACCCATATCTGATGCCGGACTTCTGGCAATTTCCGACGGGCTCGATGGGCATCGGCCCGATCAGCTCGATCTATCACGCGCGGTTCATGCGCTATCTCACCAATCGGAAGTTACTCGATTGCGCTGGTCGACGCGTTTGGGGCGTGTTCGGCGACGGCGAGATGGACGAGCCCGAATCGATGAGCGCGTTGACGTTGGCGGCGCGCGAGAAGCTCGATAACCTGGTGTGGGTCGTGAACTGCAACCTGCAACGCCTCGACGGCCCGGTGCGGGGCAACGGTCGTGTCATCGACGAGCTCGAGCAGCTCTTCGCCGGTGCAGGCTGGAATGTCATCAAGCTGCTGTGGGGCAGCGACTGGGACGGGCTCTTCGCGCGCGACACCGCGGGCGCGCTGGCACGCGCGCTGGGCGACACGGTCGACGGCCAGATGCAGACATTTGCGGCGAAGGACGGTCGATTCAACCGCGAGCACTTCTTCAACCAGAGTGAGGAGTTGGCGCGCTTGGCCCAAGACATGACAGACCAGCAGATCGATCAGCTCAAGCGAGGAGGTCACGACCTGGTGAAGATCCATGCGGCGTATGCGACCGCGGTGGCGCATCGCGGCCAACCGACGGTGATCCTCGCGCATACCAAGAAGGGCTATGGCATGGGCAGTGCCGGTCAAGGCAAGATGACGACGCACTCGCAGAAGAAGTTCGAGAGCGCGGACATTCTTGGCTTCCGGAACCGTTTCAACTTGCCGCTCTCGGATGAACAGGCCGAGTCGCTCGAGTTTTTCAAGCCGCCCATCGATAGTCCGGAGATCCAGTATATGAAAGCACGTCGTGATGCTCTCGGAGGGCCGATGCCTCGGCGCGAGACGCGTTGCGACGTGGTACCGAAGCCGGATCTGACGGCGTATGCGCAGTTCGCCGTCGCCGCGGGCGGCAAGGAAATGAGCACGACCGTGGCGTTCGTGCGCATGCTGGGAACTTTGCTCAAAGACCCGTCGCTCGGTCCACGTATCGTGCCGATCGTCGCCGATGAAGCGCGCACGTTCGGCATGGCCAACCTCTTCAGGCAGGTGGGGATCTATTCGAGCGTGGGACAGCGGTACTCACCCGAGGACATCGACTCCATCCTGAGCTATCGCGAGGCCACCAACGGGCAGATCCTGGAAGAAGGCATCAGCGAAGCCGGCGCGATTGCCAGCTGGACCGCGGCCGCGACGAGCTACAGCGTGCACGGGCTCGCGATGTTGCCGTTTTATATCTACTACTCGATGTTTGGTTTTCAACGCGTGGGCGATCAGATCTGGGCTGCCGCCGACCAGCGGGCGCGTGGCTTTCTTCTCGGAGCGACGTCGGGTCGCACGACGCTGGGCGGCGAGGGATTGCAGCACCAGGACGGTACCAGCCACCTGATCGCGGCGACCATTCCGAACTGCAAAGCCTATGACCCTGCGTTCGCGGGCGAGATGGCCGTAATCATCGATGCCGGCATCCGCGAAATGCTCGTCGAGCAGCAGGACGTCTTCTATTACGTCACGCTGATGAACGAAAGCTACCCACAGCCCACGGTCCCGGAGGAAGTTCACGCCGATGTGCTCCGCGGCTGCTATTGCTTCGGTCACTATCCGGCCACTGCGTCCACTCGCCATGTCACACTGATGGGATCGGGCGCGATCCTCACCGAGGTCGTGAAGGCGGCGCATCAACTTGCCGAGACTGGAATCGATGTCGAGGTCTACAGCGTGACCAGCTGGAGCGAGCTGGCCCGAGATGGTCAGTTCGTGGCACGTCAGCTTGCACAGGGCACCGGGCCAATTATCGCGGCCACGGACTACGTTCGTGCGGTACCCGAAAGCATTCGAGCTTTCCTTCCGCAAGGCCGTCGCTATGTCACGTTAGGAACGGACGGGTTCGGGCGCAGCGATACCCGTGCCGCTCTGCGCGAGTTCTTCGGCGTCGATGCTGCGAGCATCGCGCGCGCAGCACGGCTCGCCCTGGATAACGACGTGGCGCGCTCGTCGACGTAGCCTGCAAGCATCTTCAACCGAAGGCGAAAAGAGTAGTTGGCGGTAGGTGCTTTCACGACGCCGCGCAAGCTGCGACAGTGGGCTCACCAACTACTGCAGGAGCCCAACGATGAAGGCCGTTGCATATCAACAATGTTTGCCCATTGCGCATGCTGAATCCCTGCTCGACGTGGATCTTCCCGAGCCGGCGCCCGGCCCGCATGACCTTCTGGTCGAGATCCGCGCCGTCGCAGCCAACCCGCTGGACACGAAGATGCGCGCGCGGGCACAGCCCGCGCCGGGACATTGCAAGGTACTCGGGTGGGACGCGAGCGGCATGGTGCGCGCGGTGGGTGCCGACGTCACCCTGTTTCAGCCAGGCGATCGTGTTTGGTATGCGGGATCACTGCAGCGTCCAGGCAGCAACAGTGAAGTGCACCTGGTGGACGAACGCCTCGCAGGCACCGCGCCCAAGTCGCTCGACTTCGCGGCTGCGGCGGCGCTGCCCCTTACAACCATCACGGCCTGGGAGATGCTCTTCGAGCGCCTGGCTATCTCTCCCGGCAAGCACCACCACGGCCAATCGATCCTGATCGTCGGGGCGGCTGGCGGCGTCGGGTCGATCTTGACCCAGCTAGCGCGGCGCCTGACCGGTCTGAAGGTCATTGCCACGGCATCGCGCCCGGAGACGGCGCAATGGGTGCGCGAGCTTGGAGCGCACGAAGTCATCGATCACATGCGGCCGCTCGGGGATGAGCTCCGTCGTATCAACGCACAGGCGCCGAACTACGTCGTGAGCCTGACAAACACCGCGAAGCACTACGCCGCCATTGCACAAGCCATCGCGCCGCAGGAAGTTCGGGCTCATCGACGATCCGGAAACCGGCGCCATAGACATCGAACTCCTGAAAGGAAAGAGCGTTTCGCTGCATTGGGAGTTCATGTTCACGCGCTCCACGTTTGCGACCAGCGACATGATCGCGCAGCACAATCTGCTCAACGAGGTTGCGGCGCTTGTAGATTCGGGGGTGATCCGCACGACCCTGGGTGAGCACCTCGGTCGCATCAGTGCTGCCAACATGAAAAGGCTCACGCGCTACTGGAGAGCGGTAAGGCGCGCGGAAAACTTGTGCTGGAGGCGTTTTGAACTTGGCGTTACGCGCGTAGCCGGCGGCCATCTCCGGATGTCGGCACCCCGCATCACAAAACGTGGCTGCAGATGTAGTCTTTGCGCAGGCCATTTGCGGGAGGCTCGGAAAGGGGCAATCCCGTTCCGCAAAAAAGAGCGGCCCAGCGGCGTATCCGGGGCGCAAAAGCACCGCAGCCCCGGGAATTTGCGGGAGCGGAGTTTGACCTAAGTGATCCTGACGATGCGTCCGCTGCGACGCGCCTGTCAATCCAGGCAGGTCCCTGGTTTCGAGGCCAGGTCGGGGAGCTCGCAAATTCATAGCGTTAGGTGCGCTCGCACCGACGGACGCATCATGCGGAACGCGACACCGCTGCGTCCCGCTCATCCAGCGCCGTTCGGGATACAAATCTCGGCGGTCGTCGCCACGCCATTGGCGATGTGAGACGCTTGTCCGATGAACGACGTTTTCCGGCCAATCAACAAAGCGACGATCGGTGGACCACAATCAGCTGATGTTCGTATTTTCACTACGAACGTGGCGCGACTCGAACCAATGCTTTCAAGGCCAAAGAGTGGGTTCGCGCGGAACTTACGCGCACGCATCGCCGCCAGATTAGCCGACCGACTTGGAACATTACCGCTTACGGCGTCAGGCGCCTCGACGCCCGTGGCTGCGAGCACGCCTGGGGGGAGTCGCTCGCCGCGTGGATGGGGACGGCGGGCCACGGCCGCGTTGAGTTCCTTCAGCTCCCGAGGCGTAACTGCTTAATCCGAAGGTCCCAGGTTCGGAAGCCTCCGGATCAGGGACCTCGACCCCACCCAGTCGACCAGATAGAAGCACGCCGGCGTCGGAGCGGTCTGGTCGACGCGAACGGTGGCGGTGAAGCCGCCCGGCGTGAACGTGCCGTCGATCGTAATCGTGAACTGGCTCCCGCCGCCGGTGACGACCTTGGGGCTCGGTCGAGAACCGCCCGTCGTCCTCGATGGTCCCCGTGTACGTATTGCCCGCGTGTGTCAGCGATAGAACGTGCGATCCCGGCACATGGGCGACGGTCGTGACGGCGTTCATCACCGTGACGCTACCGCACGTGTTCTGCGCCCGGCACGAGCGAGAGCCGTCGTCGGGTAGGAGCCCCCGACAGACAATCGGCGCGCAGCCCAGCGGTACCGGACCGATTCGACTCAACGCTGATCGTTCCGGACGCGCCGGCGCTGCTGCCACCCGTAAACGTGAAGTTCAGCGTCGCGCTCGCGCAACTCAGAAACGCGAACGTGCCGGCTGCCCACCGCTGCGATGTGCGGAGCGGTCGGAGTATCGAACGTGCCGCCGGTGGTTTCGTAGATCGTCACCGGAATCGAGCGCGAGCCGGGGTAAAGGCGGGCAGTACTGCTGCCCGTATACCAGCGTTGTCCGGCGGCCCGGCGCTGGCTCGCGCTCGGCGCGTACGTAGTACAGGCGAAGAAAGCAGGCCCGAACTCGGATTGACTTCGACGGAGAATCCCTGACCTGACAACGTCGATACGTGCCAATTTCCGGACAGCGCGAAGTCCGCGTTGCGTGGGAACGCGCGCTCGTGGTCGAGCAGGTCTCGTTTCTCGTCAGACGCGTCAAGGGAATATTGCCCGAACGTCCCGGAGCCGTCGGTGAAGCTGTAGGTAAGCTCGACCGCTGGTGCACGAATCGAAGCTGAGCGTTGCCGTTCCGACTGCAACTTCATCGGTGACCGGCGGGGCGTTGAAGTTGCCACCGGTGTTCCGATAGATCGTGAGCGATGCGGGCTGTCCGCTCGCCACCGATCCGCTCAGCGTGTACCAGCGTTGGCGTTCCGCGCCACCAGCGACCGTGTCGTACGTGAACCAGCTCACGAAGACCGAACCCGTTCCGGGCCCCACAAAATCGGGATACACCTCGACCTCGAATCCTTGTCCGTCGGTTGCCGGCTCGTACCATGAGCCGGTCAGGCCCTGCTGATTCATGTCGGGTCCAGCCCACGCTGGCGGAAGCGCGACGCACAAGCAAAGCGTAGCGGTCAGGGCCTAGAAACGCCCAACGTCTTGTACATTTTTCCCTGCGTAGACTGGTTCTCTTCATGTTCGCCTTCTCGGTTACCGCTCAGTCGACGACTTCTGCAACGGGAAGGAACCACGAGGAGCGCGCGCATGCAGACGCCTTCGTGGTAATGCTGGCGAGTCCGATTCTATCGCGTACCTCCTCCTCGCCCGTCGAGGCCGCGAGCGCCTGGCTTTCCGCAGGGGACGGGCGGCAACGCGTCGATAACGGCCTCTTCCGCAATGCTCCGCAAGTTGGCTCGACGACAGCACTCTTATAGTGGGCTTACAGCGGCGCAAGTTGCGCAATTTGCGGGCAAGAATTGCGACCAGAAAGTTAAGCATGATTAAAGCGCATCCACCCACAGACTGTTATTCCGCAGGTCACCACTGGTTCGAGCCCGAGGTCGGGGGAGCCACCAGACAACGAATACAGTGGTAGTGCTCACCGAACCACTGTCTAAGAAAAACAGGCAGTGTCTAATATGCGCTGCCTCAGCGCACGGGCGCGAGCACGAGGCTCGAGCTTCCCCTGGATGACGACGCGTACGATGTCGCACCGGTCTTGCTCCTGGCGTACGACCAAACAGCCGTCACGAATATCGGTGAGCCGCATCTTTGAATACGTCCGCCGGTCGTTGCGTAAGCCGCGGATGAGCGGCCGCAGAAACGTTGTCGCTTCGATCCCACTGATCGGCCTTGCCTGCCACCGTCATCTATCCGCACCAAGCGACGATGGTCGCGCCGCATTGCCCGATGGGCCGCACGCACGCATCTGCTGCAGATACCAGCGGATGAACGCGTCGACGTTGTATTCCTTGCGCTGCGACAGCGGGCCCGGCTCGTAGCCGATCGAGTCGACGCCCTTCTGCTGCCACTTGCAGATGTCCCAGTCCTGCTCGTTGGTGAGGTGCCAGAACGGCAGCAGCCGCTCGAGCTGGTAGTCCTCGCCTTCCGCGCGCGTCCTGGTCGACGAGCCAGTAGCCGCGCATCGTGCGTCTTGCGCGGACCGGCCGGCAGCAGGCGCGCGGCGACCGCGTGATCGCAGCTCGCGTGCACCCAGAAGTTGGGCATGCTGCGCATCCGCAGCACGCCGACGTCGGCGTCGCTGGTAGTCGCCCATCAGCGGCGCGACGCGCTGGCCGTCCATCGATTCGGTGTCGAAGCCCTCGGCCAGCACCGTGCGGTCGGCGGCGTACCACAGGTCGCGGTCGGGATCGGGAACGGCGCGAGACCGCCTTGCGCATGCGTGATCGCGATGCCCTGCGCCGCCCACTTCGACTGCGTGCGCGCGACGGCCGCCGCCATCTGTCGCCGGATCGCCGTCGGACGCGTACTCTTCCTCGTAGACGTCGAAGTTCGCCTTGACGTACTGCGGATGGCACCGCACGCAGTGGAAGCACTCGCGGTTGTTCTCCCAGACGAGCTTCCAGTTCGCCGTCGACTTCGTATTCGATCGACCTTGGCGATCCGCGCGCGGTCGAATCCCTGCGGCTGTGCCGGCGGCCTCGAAATCGCTCGCGCAGGCCGTCGAACGCCGGCGGCGTCGCCGCCAGCGAGACGTAGATCAAGCCCGGCGACAACCTCGGCGTGCAGCGCGCTTCAAGCCGAGCTGCGACTTGTCGACGCCGTCGTGCATGCCATGGCACGCGATGAGCTCGCCCTGCCGCGAATACGTCCAGCTGTGATACGGGCAGACGATGGCGCGCACGTGCCCGGACTCCTTGCGGCAGAGCTGCGTGCCGCGGTGGCGGCACACGTTGTGGAACGCGCGCACCGCGCCGTGGTCGTCGCGCATCACCAGCACCGGCGACGTCGTCGACGGTGAGCGTCAGGAAGTCGCCGGGCTTCGGAATCTCGAACGCGAATCCGGCGAACAGCCAGCCGCCGTGCCAGATCGCGCGCATCTCCGCGGCGTACAGCGCGTCGGTGTGGTAGAACGCGCGCGGCATGCCGTGGCCGTCGCGGCGCGTGGCGAGGAGCGCGTCGAGTTCGGGATCGGACGCAGTGGTGGATCGGGCATGGAGCTCATCGCGACGTGCGTCGGCTTCAGCCAAGAATCGCGCTTGCGATCCGGATCGTACAGCGGCCGCGTGTGGCGCACGCGCAGGATAGCGCTCGCCCATCACCTCGACGCTGTACTCGGCGTGCACGGGTTCATCGGCGGCGACGTACGCGCAGCAGAGATGTTGCGGCCGACCGTGTAGCCGTAGCCCGCCGCTCGTGACGCGGCCCAGCACGCGATCGCCCGCCAGCACGATCTCGCCGCCGAACAGGTTGAGCTCCGCGGGCGCCGTGAACCACGTGAGCTTCTGCTTCGGCCCGCGCGCCTTGACGTCGGCCAGCGCGGCGCGCGCGAGAAACTCGCCCTTGTCGGGCGCCACGCAGAAGCCCAGCCCCGCCTCGTACGGATTGTAGTCCGGCGTGATGTCCGAGCCCCAGACCAGATAGTGCTTCTCGAGGCGCAGGCTGTTGATCGCGCGGTAGCCGGCGTTGGCGATGCCGTGCGGCTCGCCGGCCGCCCACAGCTGCTCGTACAGGTGCAGCGCGTATTCGACGGGCACGTGCAGCTCGTAGCCCAGCTCGCCCAGGTACGTCACGCGCAGCGCCAGCGCCGGCGCGTAGCCGAGGTCGAGCTCGCGCGCGCTCATGTACGGGAAGCTCGCGTTGTCGAGCGGCGCGTCGGTGAGCTGCGCCAGAACGTCGCGCGCGCTGCGGGCCGCAGAGGTTCAGCACCGCCGTCGCCGACGTGTGCTCGACGATCTCGACGCTGCCGTCGGCGGGCAGATGGCGCTCGATCGTCGAGCGGTCGCGCACGCCCAGCGCGCTGCCGGTGACGAAATAGAAGCGGTCGTCGGCCAGAGCGCGTGATCGTCACGTCGGCCTCGATGCCGCCGCGCTCGTTGCACAGCTGCGTGTAGACGATGGTGCCGACCGGCCGGTCGAGGTTGTTGACGGCGAGCTTCTGCAGCAGCGCCAGCGCGCCCGGGCCGCGCACCTCGTATTTGGAGAACGAGCGTCATGTCGATCAGCGCGACGCGCTCGCGCACCGCGCGATGCTCGTCGCCGATCGCGTCGAACGCGGCGGCCGCGCTCGAACGACGGCGTGTCGACCGGCAGGCGTGCCCGGCGGCGCGAACCAGTTCGGACGCTCCCAGCCGAACTTGTTGCCGTAGACCGCGCCGGCGTTCGCCAGCGTGCGCGTGCAGCGGGCTGCGGCGCGCGTCGCGGCCGACGTCGGCTTCGTAGGTCGGCCACGCGATGTGGTAGTAGCGGCCGTAGCTTTCGACCGCGCGCTCGTACATGAACTGCTTCACCGAGTGCGGCGCGCCGAAGCGGCGCACGTCGAACGGCCACAGGTCCATGCCCGGATCGCCGTCGACGATCCAGTTCGCCATCACCCAGCCCGCGCCGCCGGACGCCGCGATGCCCGACGTGAAGCCGCAGCACAGGTAGAAATTGTCGAGCTCGGGCGAGAGGCCGATGATCGGCTCGCCGTCGGCGGTGATCGGAATCGGGCCGTTGATCATCTGCCGGATGCCGACTTCGTTCAGCACCGGAATGCGCGCGCCGCGCCGCTTCGGCCAGCGGCGCGAAGCGATCGAAGTCCGGCTGCAGCAATTCGGGCCGAAATCCTGCGCGATGCCGTTCGCACCCCACGGCGGCGTGTTCGATTCCCAGCCGCCGACCGCGAGCGCGCCGGGCTCGGGCTTCACGTAGAAGTTGTCGTCGGGATCGCGCAGCGTGGGCAGGCCGTCGGGAATGCGTGTCGGACTTCTCGGTGACGAAGTACTGGTGCTCGACCGCGCACGCCGGCACGCGCGTGCCGACCATCGCGGCGATCTCGCGGCCCCACATGCCGGCCGCGTTGATCACGCATTCGGCGTCGATCTCGCCCTGGCTCGGTGACGACCGTCGTGACGCGCCGGCCGCGTCGTTCGAGCGCCGTCACGCGGCACGTTCTGGATGAGCTTGCACGCCGCCGGCGCGCGCGCCTGCCGCGTAGGCATTGGTGAGGCTGGTCGGGATCGACATAGCCGTCGCCCTCGATCCACGCGGCGCCGACGACGCCTGCCGTCTCGAGCAGCGGAAACAGCTCGCGCGCCTCACGCGGCGGACATGAGATCGACGTGGAAGCCGAAGCCCTTGGCCATCGTCGCCGAGCGCTTGCAGCTCCTGCCAGCGCGCCGCCGACGACGCGAGGCGCAGGCTGCCCGAGCCGATGCCAGCCGGTGGCCTGTCCGGTTTCCGCCTCGAGCTTCGCCGTACAGCTCGGCGCCGAGTAGCGCATCAGGCGCGTCAGGTTGCTGCTGCTGCGCAGTTGCCCGACCAGACCCGCCGCGTGCCACGTCGCGCCATGCGTGAGCTGCAGCCGCTCGAGCAGCACGACGTCGCGCTCGCCGCGCTTGGCCAGGTGGTAGGCGATGCTGCAGCCGATGATGCCGCCGCCGATGATGACGATGCGCGTCACCAATGCGACGGATATCAGTGCGCCCTCAGCTTCCGTTTCGTAATGCGGCGGGACTTCATCCATGATGCAACAGCAGGTCAGGTTCCGTCAATCTGCTTGTGCTTGGCGGGCTGGCACGGGAGCTCGTCATTCGCCACCGAAAGAGCCCGCCGAGGAAAATCGGCCGTCGGACCTGCTCTGAGCTTGCCGTACTAACACTACGTTCGTGTCTTATAGAACTCGACGCAGGCCGGTTCGAATTCAAGTCCGCAGAATTCCAGAATGCGCCGCACGTTGCCTTCGAGGTCCTCGACCACGTCCTCGTACCAGACTCGCAGGATCCGCCCGGGAAGCACTGCGTCCCAGTGTCGCATGAGCTCGAGATAGGTCCGGTAATAGCGGGCGATATCCTCGATGCTATAGGTGAACTCTTGACCTTTCGCAAACAACTGCCTCAGGTTACTAACACAGCACGCCATGGGATCGCGGCGCACGTCGATGATTTTGGCGTTCGGCAGCATGAGATGAATGAGCCCGATGTGGCGGAAGTTGTTCGGCATTTTGTCGATGAAGAATGGCTTTCCCTGACGGTAAGCGCGCGTGTCCGTGATGTAACGTTCGCCGAGCCTGCGGAATTCCTCGGGCGCAAGTTCGGCCAAAACAGCCGGGTAACGATTATCTTCAAGCCCCGTATTTCAACCACGATGCGCTGGATGTCGGAGAGTTCGTGCGTCCCTTCGACCAGCGAGTGAGAGGCGAGGATCTGCTCGATGAGCGTGGATCCAGAGCGCGGCAACCCGACAATGAAAATCGGATCAAGGTTCGGCACGCCGACACCCACCCGGGCGGCGAAAACTGCGCCGTGCACACCTCAACCTGCTTACGCGTGTTGGTTTCGGTGATGTCCGGATGGTAGCGGCTTTCGGCGCGCTTGAGTGCATTGCCGCGCTCGTAGAATTGCCATGATTCCGCGAACTCGTTCCGGTCCTCGAGCGCCTTGCCGAGTGCGAAGCACAGATGGTAGCGATCGACAGGGTCTGTGCCTGGCGCGGCTTCCTCTGCGCGCATCTGCACGATCTCGTCCTGCGAAAAGCGATAGGTCTTGAGATTGGCGAGACTCCACCAGGCATCGCCGAAGCTCGGCCTAGCGGCCGCCGCCATTTGGTAGGATTCGGTCGCCTCCTTCTTCCGTCCGACGGCCTTGAGAGAGTGGCCGAGCGACACGTGCAGATCGGCGGACGCCGGCGACGCGGCTAGCAGCTCGCGATACAGCGCGATCGCCGGCTCATGCTCTCCGAGGCCGACGCATGCGGCCGCGTACAGGGAAAGATAAGCCCTGTTGCCGGGTTCCAGCCTCAGCAGGGTGTCGGTCTCTTCACGCGCCCGCAGATATTTCTGCCGGTCAATCAGTACACGGACGTAGTCCAATCGGGCAGCGACGTAATTTGGTTTGACCTCCAGAGCGGCTTCGAGTAGCGATTCCGCCTCATCCAGCACGTCGCGCTGGTGCTGGATTCTGGCTAATAGCCGCAGCGCTTCGACATCGTCGGAAGACGTGCGCAGATATGCTCGAAGGATGTTCTCCGCTGCCGACAGGTCGCCATCCGAGAACAGGCTCCCGGCGCGCACGACCTCCGGTGGCAGGTTTTCAAGCTGGAGATGCGCTCGGCTGCCGCCGCTGCATTTCGTGCGTCCCCAGTCATCCGAAACAGGCGTTCGAGCATGCTCCAACTCTTCGCCAGCGCCGGGTTGATATCCACGCCGCGGAGAAAGGCCTCGATCGCGCGCGGCGCATCCCGCAGCGTCGTGTAGCAATAACCACGCTCCTGGTAAAGGAGGCTGAACCGCGGGTGCAGTTGCTCCATGCGCCGCAAGGTTTCAAGCGCCGCGTGTATGCCGGTTCAGGCATCGCTGGTTGGCGGCGATCAGGTACAGGAGGTCGCGGTCTTGGGGCGCTGCAACCGCGAGCACTTCGGCAGCGACGAGCGCTTCGGAGTGCCGTCCGCCCTTGCTGCAGCTCACGGATACGGCCCACCTCGAGTTCGATCGGCGACGCTCTTGCGCTCTGCATGGTACCCGCTCAGAATAACGCTTCCGGATGAAATTTGTAGCACAGACAAACAGGATTCATCGTCAATTCATCGTGGCGTCCTCGGCGCGCAGCATTTCCCTAGTCTCACGCTGGCTGGCTGTTGCCCCGCCCAGCCTCGGGTCCCAACCGGCTTTTTCCGAACCCTGCAATCGAAAGAAAGGGAGACATCATGAGCCATATCGATCGCCGTAAATTCCTGCAGTTGACGGGCACGGCCGCCATCAGCGAGTTCGCTCAACACGAACATCGCCAAGGCGTTGGCAATCCCGGCAAACAACCGCACCGGATCGATTCGCGATGTGGAACACATTGTCATCCTGATGCAGGAGAACCGCCCGTTCGACCATCATTTCAGGACGCTTCGCGGTGTCCGCGGTTACTCCGATCCGCGCGCGGTCGAGATCCATCTCCCGCTCAAGGGCGGCGGCACCGCTCCGGCCTCGGTCTTTTTGCAGCCAGCCGGCGCGGACTAACATCGCGGCGGGATTCTCGGTACCGCCTGGCGACTTTGGTGATCGGCGAACGGAGTGGACAGTAGTCACCGACTCGGTAATGAATCCCGAAAGCGTCGAACAATGGCATGG
>ERZ1370068.863-contig-10790_pt1 | contig 39019 bp, 43 predicted proteins | sample MGYA00561227_ERZ1370068 | MGnify/ENA primary metagenome ERZ1370068 (study PRJEB38410, sample SAMEA6850437) | metagenome | study: Metagenomic assessment of the ecological functions of the soil: analysis of the soil microbiota associated with the...
ATTACTGGAGTCCAGTTGCCGCCAGAAGCTCGGACAGATCGCCAGCGATCCAGCCCCGCCGTCGATGGTAACGGCGCCGACCTGGTACAGGCGCAGGATGGTCCACGGCGAAGGTTCAGGTTTCGCCCATCCCATCCTCCTGGGGCCGAGGCCGGGACAGTGCAGCGTCCACTGCTCTTCTTTGTGAATGCGACTTCACTGGGGCAAGTCCGGGCCAGTTGGCCAAACGCCTGCGCTCACGCCTCGCGAGGAGGCAGGTAACACAGGGGTGTAGGCGCTTCCACAACCCAGTCCTGTGCCTCACAAAACTGCCCAACCATCCCAACGGTAACCCGCCGTGTAAGGTGGATCGCCTAGTTTATCTCCAGCGCCAGCGTCAGAACTTTCCCAGATCAACACTAAGCCTGGATCCTGGCGTGATCCGCAGGTGGATCGATCGATACCAGCGATCTGGCCTGCAAAGCCGCGGTCCAGTGACAAGCACAATTCATCAGTTATCTTCCTTTTCCCTGAGCGGCATCACTGTGGTGGAGGTCGGCAGGCGGTCAGTGCGTGCCGCCCACGCTTCATTTCGCCGCCAGCGGTGACAAGGGCGGGTCACCGATGAGATCGCGGTCATGGGGGGTGGTGTGCTGGCCACGTGCGCACCATTTGCCTCCGGTGATCTTCGCGCCGAATCGTCCACAGCCCCGCCGGTCAGCCCGGCACGCCGATCGTGCACGAGGTCTGCGCATCGACGCTTCTCCAGACGCGCTGCAGGAACACCGACACCGCGCACGTTGTGTGGGCTCCCGCGCCGACCTCAGTGGACCCGGCCGCGTCGCCTGGCGCGACCGACCCGCTCGCTCCGGCGGTGTCGATGGACGGCGCTGTTCTTTCCCCGTCAGTCACTCCGGGGCTGACCGGAGCTCCGCACCGCCGGGCCGATCTCGCCCGCCGGGCCGCGACTGGCCGCGCGCGGGGCTCCGGGCTCGCGCACGCGACCCAGCGCCGGCGCTACGCGCTCCACCTGCACAGGGTCGCCGCCTGGCCGGTGGCTGCGCGCGCGTGTTCGGCCGCCGGGTCTTCGAGGCCTGGTGGCGTCCGTTCCTCGAGGCGCGTTTCGGTGCCTACCCGAGGCGGTTCCCGGCGTACTGGGTCTGGCGCGAGCTGCAACGCCGCTACCAGGCGGGTCGCGCGCGCAGGTGTTCGGCTATCTGCGCGGCGGCATCGGCTGGCTCGGCGAGCGGCTCGCGCCGCTCGATCGAGGCGCGCGGCGGCGAGGTGCGGCTTCACGCGGAGATCAGCGCCGTCGAGACCGGCGGCCCGCACCTGCAGCGTCGAGGTCGACGGCAGCCGAGCGCCGCTTCGACAGCGTTCGTCTCTGACCTTACCGCCCGGCGAGCTCGCCGACAGCTGGCGGCCGGCTCGCGCGCGCGAGCTGCCCAACCTGGACGTGCCGCACCAGGGACGCGTCACGGCGCTCGTGATCCTGCAGCGCCGCCTCGGCGGACTACTACCAGACGGCGTTCCTCGACAGGACGCGCCGTTCCAGCGCCATCGAGGCGACCCACGTCGGTGCCCGCGCGAGTCGCCCGGCGGCCGCCACCTGATCTACGTGCGCAACGAGTGCGGGCCGCACACCGACGCGTTCAAGCTGCCCGAGCGACGTCGTGCGCAAAGCAGGCGCTCGAGACCTGCGCCGCTGGTTCCCGGCTTCGACCCGCGCGACGTCGAGGCGGTGCACGTCTCGCACAACGGCGCCGGCCGAGCCGATCACCTTGTTCGGGAACCTGCGCCGGCAGATTCCGACCCGCATTCCGAACACGCGGGTGTTCCTGTGCACACGTCGGCACAGGCCTCATCCGCGCCGCGCGGGCTGGGACACGGACGTCACGCTCGCGCGCGAGACCGCCGCCGCAGTCGTCGCTCCCAGCGACTAGGTCGCCGCGAGCCGCCCGAACGCGCCGCTCCGAAGGAGGACCGATGTCCGCCGTGTCCGAAGTCGCTTGCCATCGTCGGGCCTGGGCGCCGCCGCGCGGACTGGCTCGAGTGCGCAGCCGAGCTGCCGGAGCTCGCGCTCGCCGCGGGCGTGGATCCGAACCCCGCGCGCCGCGCGGAGACGGAGCGCGCGGCGTCCACAGCCTTCGCCAGCGTGAACGAGCTGCTCGCGGTCGCGGGCGCTCCGCACGTCGCAATTCTGTGTACGCCGCCGGCACTACCGGCTCGAGCTCGCCGAGCCGCTGCTCGCGCGGGCGTCGACCTCCTGATCGAGCCGCCGCTCGCTGACCGTGCCCGACGACGCGGACCGGATCGCCGAGCTGGCCGAGCGCACCGACCGCGTGGCGCATGACGATCGGCCGGCTTCCGCGCCGACCGCGGCCTGCGCCGACGCGGCGCGCGGATCGCGCGCGGGCGCCGTCGGGCCGCGCTGGCCGGCGGTCGGAGGTCGCGCTCTCGCAGCAAGCGCGACGCGCGCGCGCGACTGGCGCGGCGACCCGGCGCTCTCGGGCGGCGGCGTCTGGCCTCGAGCTCGGCGGCGACGCGCTCGAGATCGTCGAGGCACTCGGCCGGGCCGGTGCAGCGCATCCGCATGCTCGAGCGCGCGAGCGTGCAGGGCGGCGAGGTCGAGGACGAGGTGCGCATCGAGACCGAGCACGCGGACGGGCGTCGTGGGTCTGCTGCGGCTGTCCTGGAACGATTACGTGGCTCGGCCGCTGGCGCGCTGCATCGGCGATCGCGGCGAGCTCTCGCTCGGCTGGGCGCAGAGCCGGCTCTCGCGCGAGGACGGCACGCGCGAAGTCATCAGCGGCGCGCGCGATCCCTCGCGCGATGCGGCTCGAGGTGCTGCGCGCGTTCTTGCGCCGAGCGGCGCAGCCTGAGCGCACGATCGATCGCGGCGCGCAGTCGCTCGCCTGGCTGCACGCCGCCTACCGCAGCTGCGACGAAGCGCTTTGAGACTCGCCTGAGGGCGAGCCCGGCCTCAGCGGCCCTGGATCAGCTCGATCTTCGTAGCCGTCCGGGTCCTCGACGAATGCGATGACCGTCGTGCCGTGCTTCATCGGCCCGGGCTCGCGCGTGATCTTCACGCCCTGCTCGCGGAGCCGCGCGCAGGTCGCGTAGGCGTCCTCGACGCCGCAGCGCCACGTGGCCGTAGCCGCTGCCGATGTCGTAGCTCTTCGTGTCCCAGTTGTGGGTCAGCTCGAGCACCGTGTGGTCCGACTCGTCGCCGTAGCCGACGAACGCCAGCGTGAAGCGCCCGCCCTCGAAGTCGCGTGCGGCCGCAGCGAGCTTCATGCCGAGCGGCCCGGTGTAGAACGCGAGCGACTTCTCGAGATCGCCCACCCGCAGCATCGTGTGCAGCATCCTCATGCGCGCGCCGCCTTCTTCGCGATCAGGTCGTCGAGCTCGCGCCGGAGCACGCCGAGCACCTCTTCGTAGCCGAAGCTGCCGACCTTCTCGCCGCCGCGCTTCATGTTCACGTGCTTCGGACCGCACCACAGGCCGAGGTCGGCGTCGTCGGTCTCGCCGGGCCCGTTCACGCGGCAGCCCATGACGGCGATCGTCACGTCGTGGCTCGCCGCGTACATCGTCATCTCGCGGACCTTCTCGGCCAGGTCGACGAAGGCCTCGTTCTCGACGCGCGAGCACGACGGGCACGAGATGATGTTGAGCCCGTGAGCTGCGGCACCGAGCGGAAGCGGCCCTCGCGGATGTCGGTCAGGATCTTGTGCCCGATCACGACCTCTTCGTGCTTGCGGTCGTTGGGCAGGGTGAGCGACACGCGGATCGTGTCGCCGATGCCCCTGGCGATCAGCTGCTCGAAGGCGATCCGCGTCTTGATCTCGCCGCCGGGGAGGAGTCCCGCTTCCGTCACGCCCAGGTGTATGGGCACGTCCGGGCGCTGCGCCGCGAAGCGCTCGTTCGCCGCGATCACGTTGGCGGGGTCCGAGTCCTTGATCGAGACGACGAAGTTGTGGAAGCCGAGCTCGTCGAGCATCGCGCAGTGGTCGACCGCGCAGGCGACGATCGCGCCGATCGAGTCGCCCGGGAACGCCGCGCCTCGTACTCAGGCGCGATCGAGCCGCAGTTCACGCCGACGCCGCAGCGCGCAGCCGGCGTTGCCCGCGACGTCCGCGATCCACGCGACCTTGTCGCGGATCTTCTTGTCGCGCTCGTGGTGGTGCAGGTGGCCCGGGTTGTAGCGGAGCTTCGCGACGTGCGGGGCGACCAGCGGCGCGAGCCGGTAGTGCTCCTGCAGATCCACGACCAGCGGCACGCCGCTGCGCTGCTTGATCTCGGCCAGCGCCTCGGCGTCGGCCTGCTGTCGACCGCGACACGCACGAGCGACGCGCCCGACTTCGCCAGGCGCTCGGCCTGCGCGGTGGTGGCGGCGACGTCCTGGGTGTGGGTCGCGCACATGCTCTGCACGGAGATGGCGCGCCGCCGCCGATCTGCGGCAGGCCCGGCGCGCACGGCGCGGGTGGCGTTCCTGGGCTGTGTTTGGCTCACGGGGCAGACACCGCACGCTCCGACTCCGATTCTGACGGCTCGGCGCCGGAATCAAGACGCCCGATGGCGCGAGGTTTCGCCGCGTGTGCGCGTGTGGCGGACTGTCGCAACGGCACGCCGATTGCTCGACGAGCCCTCGATGGCGCGCAACGGACCCAGGATCCTCCTGATCGGCGGCACGTATCGGGCCGTCAGCGTGCTCGAGCGCCTGCTCGAGCGCGGCGAGCGGGTCGTGGCGTTCATCGGGGTCGAGGGCGGCGGCGAGCGCGACTTCTGCCCCGAGATCCTCGAGCTCTGCGACCGCGCCGGCGTGCCGGCGCGCAGCGGCCACAAGCTCGGGCGAGGAAGTCGTGCGCTGGCTCGAGGACCGGATCCGCCCGGACCTGGCGATCGCGCTGGCGGCGCGTCCGGAGGTGCCGCTCTCGATCGGCGGCAACTGCCGGCTCGGCATGGTCGAGCTGGTCGACTCGTTCATGTCGCCGACCTGTCCGGGCGTGGTGCTGCGCCAGCGCGGCCAGGAGCTGGTGCGGCGGGCGCTGCCGCCGCGCGGCGACGAGGACGACGCGGGCGACGCCTACCTGTGTATGCTCGAGGAGCTCTGCGCCTGCCTCGAGGACTTCCTCGATCGGCACTCGCAGCCGAAGGCCGAGAAGGACTTCGCGGTCCGGTTCGAGACCGCGGCGCCGCGCGGCGAGGATCTGGCCGCGCTGATCGCGCGCCCCGAGCCCGGCCCCGCGACGGACGAGCTCGAGCGGCAGCGGCGCGCGTACCTCGGCGCCGAGCGCGTGCTCGCGCTGCGCTCGCCGCGCGACGCGTTCGCAGGGCTGCTGCGCGCGCTGGGCCTGGCGAAGGGCGACGAGGTCGATCGTGCCCGGGGTCGTCTCCGCGAGCGCCCTCGACGCGCTGCGCGCCGCCGGCCTCGCGCCGGTCTTCGCCGACGTGCATCCGGAACGCCTCACGCTCTCGCCGTGCGGCGGCCGCGAACGCGATCACCTCGCGCACGCGCGCGCTGCTCGTCGCGCACCCGCTCGGCCAGCCGGCCGAGCTCGACCTGCTCTACGCGCTCGCCGAGGAGCGCGGCCTCGAGCTGATCGAGGACGGCTGCGAGAGCCTGGGCGCGCGCTTCGGCGACTCGCGGCTCGGCCGCAGCCCGTGCGCTTCCGTGTTCCGCCTGCCGCTGGGCGGTCACGCGCCGGGCTGCTGCACGGCGCTGCTCGCGCTGCCCGACGCGCTCGCCAAGGACCTCGCGCCGAGCCTCGCGCGCGGAGCGCGCCGGCGACGGCCTCGCGTCGCTCGCGCTCGGCGCGTTCGAGCGCTGGGAGGACCGGCTCGCCGCGCGCCGGCGCATCGCGAGCGCGTACTCGGCCGAGTTCTCGCGCTACGACGCCTTCCGCGTGCCGCCCACTCCTGAGAACGCGCTGTCCGCGCACTCGGGCTATCTGCTGCGCCTCGACCCGCTTCGCGCGCGCGGCGTCCGACGACCTCGCGAAGCTGCTCGCCGACGGCGGCATCGAGACCCGCCGCCTGCGCCTGCCGCTCGCCGAGCGCGACCTCGCGAGCCTGCCCGCGACCGAGCACGCGCGCGCGACGGGCATCCTGCTGCCGGTCGGCGAGTCGCTGACGGACTCGCAGCGCGACCGCGTGATGGACGAGATCTTCGGCTACGCGCATCGGCTAGCGCGCGCGCTCCTGAGACCGTCGGTCAGCCAGCTCTCGTACTTGCGGTCGCGGCCTTTGACGGCGTCGAAGAACGTCGTCTGGATCGTCTTCGTCAGCGAGCCGCGCGAGCCGGCGCCGATCGCGCGGTCGTCGACCTCGCGCACCGGGCGTGATCTCGGCCGCCGTGCCGGTCAGGAACATCTCGTCGGCGCAGTAGACCTCGTCGCGCGTGATGCTCTGCTCGACGACCTCGATGCCCTTGTCGCGCGCGATCTGGATCACCGAGTCGCGCGTGATGCCCTCGAGCACCGACACGAGCGGCGGCGTCTTCAGCATCCCGCGGCGCACGATGAAGATGTTCTCGCCGCTGCACTCCGCGACCAGCCCGTTGGTGTCGAGCATGATCGCCTCGTCGTAGCCCATGCCGCGTGACCTCGCGCTTGGCGAGGATCGAGTTCACGTAGTCGCCGCAGGTCTTCGACTTGGTCATCGACACGTTCGGGTGGTGGCGCGTGTACGACGACACCTTCGCGCGGATGCCGCGCTCCAGGCCCTCGTCGCCCAGGTACGCGCCCCACGGCCACACGACGATCGCGATCTGCGTCGGGTTGTCCTTGGGCAGGAGGCCCATCGCGCCGGCGCCCAGGTAGACGAGCGGGCGGATGTAGCCCTCGCTCATGCGGTTCGCGCGCAGCGTGTCGAGGATCGCGGTCTCGATCTGGTCGCGGCCGTACGGCATGTCGATCTCGACGATCTTCGCCGAGTTGAACAGCCGCTCGACGTGCTCGCGCAGGCGGAACACCGCGCCGCGCCCGTCGTCGCCGCGGTAGCAGCGGATCCTCTCGAACACGCCCAGCCCGTAGTGCAGCGTGTGCGTGAGGATGTGGACGTTCGCGTCGTCCCAGGCGATCAGCTTTGCCGTTGTGCCAGACCCGCTCGGTCTTCTCGACGGCCACTACTTCTTCTTTCTGCCGAACAGCCGCCCGGAAACCGTCTCGTCGCCCTTGCCGCGACGCATCTGGATCAGCCGGAGCTCGCGGTTCGCCTCGACGTGGTTGGGTCGGAGGTCGATCGTCTTGCGGAACATTTTCTCCGCTTCCGCCATGATCTCCGCAAGCCTTCCGGATCTGGCCCAGGTAGTAGAAGGGCGCGGGCGACTGCGGCGACAGCGAGATCGCCTTCTTGATCGCCTCGTAGCGCCGGCTCCGGATTTCCGTTGCCCTGGTCCTGCTGCTGCAGGAACAGCACCCAGCCGCGCAGCGCGTGGAACTCGCCTTCGGTCGGGTCGAGCTCCATCGCCCACTTGAGCGACCTCGAGCGCGGCGTTCCAGTCGCGCCGCCGCACGGCTTCCTCGGCGCGCTGGAACTGCTGCTCCGCGGTGAGGATGCGCGTGACCTCCTGGCGGTCGGCCGGCGCGCCCGCGGGTGCGCTTGAGCTGGTTGACGTAGGCGTTGCGCTTCTCGGCGTTGCTGAGAGCACGTCGTTCGCCTCGGCGATCCGCGCGAAGACCTTGCTCGCCAGCTCGACGAGCTCGGGCGAGCGGCGCCCGACCTTGTCGGGGTGGAACGTCTTGGCGAGCGACATGAACGCGCGGCGCACGCCCTCGGTCGGCGTGTCGTCGGGAACGCCGAGGACCTCGAAGTGGTTCTGTGCGTTCTGCTTGCTGATCGCCTCGCGCAGCCGGCCCTCGAGCGCGAGCGCCGCGGCCTGCGCGCCCACGCCGGGCAGGGTGCGCGGCGTGGCGGACTCGTCGATGTGCACGCGCGAGCGCGCCGATCAGCCAGAGCCCGTAGAGCGTCGAGCCGTGGTCCTGAGCAGCGATGCCGAGCCGGCGCGGCTCCGCGACGGCGTCGAACAGCATGCTTCACCGCGTCGACGTTCTCGTCGTCCTCGAGCTGCGAGCGAGTCCTGCGCGACCTCGCAGCCCTGATACGGCTCGAGCCGCTTCGCGATGATCGCCGGGCTCACCCGGTGCACGCCGCGCGATGACCGTCCGCCGCGCGGTCCAGCCGGCGAGCTCGGACGAGAGGCTGACTGCGCGCACGCCGGTCTGCACCCAGCGCACGGCCCTCGGTCCAGGAGAAGATCTCGATCAGCTTGTCCTCGGACTGCTCGGCGAGGACCTGGTGCAGCGCGGCCTCGGTGATCGCGCCCATCTGGATCAGGATCTCGCCCTGGCGCTTGCCGGTCGCCTTCGCGCGGCGAACCGACTCGCCGTAGGTCGCTCTCGGTGATCCGGCCCGCGTCGAGCAGGCGCCGGCCGAGCGCTTCGCGCGCCAGGTTCGAGCGCACCGCGCAGCGGCTGACCCGCCTCGAGCACGACGACCTTCTTGCGCTTGCCCGATCTCGAAGTGGACGGCGCCCGTCACCTGGCTGCGCATGGCGCTCCACAGCACCTCGATCGCGGGCTCCTTCACGAGATCGACCGCGTCGACCGGGCCCGGCGGGATCGGGCGCGCGTCGGCTTGCCGATCTGGCGCGAGACCCGGTCGATCAGGCGCGCCGGGTCGATCGGCTTCTCGAGGAAGGCCTTCGCGCCGGCCGTCAGCGCGGTGCGCATCACGTCGGCGCCGCGGAACACGCCGCTCATCGCGATCAGCGGAATGCCGCGGGTCGCCTCGGCCGCCTGCAGCGTGGCGATCACCGCGTTGCCGTCCTTCTTCGGAAGGAGCAGGTCGATCAACACCAGATCGGGTCGGGCCTTCGCGACGGCTTCGAGCGCAGCGTTCCGTCGTGAGCCTGGCGGCAGCTGTAGCCACCCTGCTCGAGGGCGCGCGCGAGAGTTCGAGCGAGCGCCCGATCATCCTCGACGATCAGCACTTCCAACAACGAAGCGATACCCCGCCGGACACGTCGGTGTCCTAGGAATCATCGGCGTGCGCTTTGGTCCCTTTGAGCCGCGAGGCCCGAGGCGAATGGCGGGTCGCACGACACCGCGCTCGGTGATGATGGCGGTCACAAAGTCCGCAGGAGTCACGTCGAAGGCCGGGTGGAGGGCGATCACGCCCTCCGGGGCGATCTGGTGTCCGGCGATGTGTGATCACCTCGGCGGAGCTGCGCTCCTCGATCGGGATCTCGCGGCCGCCTGGCGAGCGAGAGATCGACGGTGGAGAACGGGGCCGCCACGTAGAACGGGATCCGGTGCGCGCGCGCCAGCGACCGCCAGGGTGTAGGTGCCGATCTTGTTCGCGACGTCGCCGTTCGCCGCGATCCGGTCGGCGCCGACCGATCACCAGGTCCACCTGGCCCCTGCGCCATGCAGCGCCCCGCCCATCGAGTCGGTGATGAGCCGTGACCGGAATGCCGTCCTGGCTGAGCTCCCAGGCCGTGAGCCGCGCGCCCTGCAGGAACGGGCGCGTCTCCTGCGCCACCACGTGCAGCGCAGCTTGCCGTTGCGCGCGCGGCGCTGCGCACGACTCCGAGCGCTGGTGCCGTAGCCGGCGGTCGCGAGCGCGCCGGCGTTGCAGTGGGTGAGCAGGCGCGCGTTCTGCGGCACGAGCGCGGCGCCGAAGTCGCCGATCGCGCGACAGCTCGCGACGTCCTCGTCGTGCGATGCGCTGCGCCGACCTCGCGCGCCGCGGCGCGCACGCCGGGCGGTCTGCGCCCGCCGCGCGCAGGGCGACGAGCTCGCGCGCCATGCGCTCGAGCGCCCAGCGCAGGTTCACCGCCGTCGGCCGGGTGCGGCCGAGCCGGGCGCTGATCCGCGCCAGGGTCGGCCAGAGCTCCGGCGTCGGGCGCGCGGCCCAGCTCGAGCGCGACGCCCATCGCGGCCGTCACGCCGATCGCGGGCGCGCCGCGCACCGCCATGTCCTCGATCGCGCGCGCGACGGCTTCGCCGTCGCCGAGCCGCAGGTACAGCTCCTCGCCGGGCAGGCGCCGCTGGTCGAGCAGCTCCACGGCGTCCGCGAGCAGGCGCACCGTGAAGAAGCTCATTGCTCCTTTTCTTGCTGCCGCCGCCGCCGAGCAGGCCGTCGAGCACGCCCTGGATCGCCTCGCCCGTGCCCGGGCCGAGCTTCTTGTCGAGGCGCTTCAAGACCTTGTCGTTGCCCAGGTACGCGGCGCCGATCGCCGCCAGCGTCCGCCTGGTCGAGCTCCACGCGCGGGCGAGTCGTAGGTCCCGCCGATGTGCGTGATCGGGATCGTGCGCTCCTTCGCGCCGCGCGGTGCCGGCGAGCTGCGCGTCGGCGGTCTTGCTGATCACGACCTTTCCCGAGAGGTCGAGCGCGCGGTCCACGAGCCCGACCGAGCCGCGCAGGTAGGCCTTTGCGTTCTGATAGATGAGCTCGAGGTTCTCCGTCTTCACGACGCCGTCGGTGATCGTGTAGTCGGCGGTGAGCGACTCGAACTCCTCCTCCTCGTACTTCGACATGTCCTTGCCCTTCGCGGCCAGCGCCAGGGCGGGCAGTGCGGCGAGCGAGCCGAACACCTGCTTGGTGAGCGAGAAGCCCTTGATCTCTGCCCGGGCGGATCTCGAGCCGGCCCTGGCCGTTGAGCGTCGGGACGACCGCAGCCGACTTCGCGGTCACCGCGCCGCTGGTGGAGAGCACGCCCGACAGCTCCTGGCGGCCCGGAGCGCGGTCACCAGCGCTTCGAGATCAGCTCTTCGACGTGTCGAAGTCCGCCGCGATCCGCGCCGGTCGGGAGCGCGTAGCTCGCGGTGAGGCCGATCTTCTGCCCGCCGACGAGCGCCGTCGCCTTCTCCACGCCGACCGTCTCGCCATGGCGCGCGCAGCGGGCCCGGCTGAGATGCTGACCGGCCCGTGCTCGAGCTTGGTCTCGACATTGTCGAGCGTCGCGTTTCCGACGACGCGCAGCGGGTCGAGCGTCACGTCGAAGCCCTCGACCGCGAGCTTGCCGGAGAGCGCCGGCTTGTCGGGCGGCAGGAGCTCGCGCAGCTTGGCCAGGTCCAAGGTGGTCTCTGCCCAGGTGCACCTTCATCGGCTTCTGCGCGAGCGCCAAGCGTGAGCGGCAGCTCGTTCGCGCCGATCTTCACGAGGCGCGTCCTTCAGCGCCGCCAGCGACGGCTCGCGGCCGAGCTTGCCGGTCACCGAGAGGGTGGTGCGCTTGGACTTGGCGAACGACGCCCGTCTGCTCGATCCGCGTGTCCGAGAGGTCGAACGAGTAGCTTCCGCCCAGCACCGCGTGGCCGCGCGCCGGACCCGACACCACCAGCGCGCCGCTGCGCATGAGCAAGTCCGGGCAGGTCGATGCTGGCGCTCGCCGCCTTGATCTCGCTGCCCAGCAGGCGTGACGGCGTACTCGCCGCTCGCGCTTGCCGGAGACGTCCTGCTCAGCTCGAAGCGCTTCTGGAGCTCCGCGAGGTTCGCGCCCGAACTCGCCGCGCGCGTCGACCTGCGGCGCGGCGCGAGGTCAGCTTCGCGAGCTCGACCTCGCCGTCGCGCAGCTCCGCCAGCCCGGGCAGGTTCATCGAGTACCTGAACGCGCCGCTCCCGTCGAGCGACAGGTGCCCGTCGATCTTCGCGTGCTCGATCTTCCAGGGGCCGGCCTGACGTCGGCGTCGTGGATCGCGATCCGGTCCGACCGCGAGCGCGAGGCCCGCCGACTCCGCGGGCGCTCTCGGCCGGCGGGCTTCTCCGCGGGCGCGCTCTGGCTTCGGCTTCTCGGCGGTCTTCGCGGGCCCGGGCAGGATCGGCTTGCCGTCCTGTCGAAGGGGATGTTGATGCGCGGCGAGTCGAGCTCGAGCGCGCGCAGCACGACCTTCTTCGCGAGCAGCGGCAGCACCGCGACGCGCAGGCGCAGCTCCGCGATCTGCGCGAGCGGCGGATCGCTCGGCTTGGGTCCGGCGATCCGCACGTCGCCGATCCGCACCGCCGGGCAGCGGGAAGATCGCGAGCGAGATCTTGCCCAGGGTCACGTCGCGGCCCAGCGCGGCGGTCGCCTGCTTCTGCAGCGGGTCGCGCAGCTTCTCGGCGTCGAACAGGGCAAGGGCGACACCGATCAGGATCACGAGAACGACGAAGACGCCGCCCAGGATCAGCAGCCATCGCCTCATGCTCCGACTCCTTCCGGCAGCCGCTCGTGGAAGCTCGTGTGCCGCTGATAGGCGTCGCCCGCGCGCAGCACGCGTCGCCTCGTCGAGCGGCCGGCCCAGGCAGCTGGAGCCCGACCGGCAGGCCCGCCTCCGTGAAGCCTGACCGGCAGCGACACCCCCGGGCAGCCCGGCGCAGGTTCGCCGTCACGGTGTAGACGTCGGCCAGGTACATCTTGCAGCGGGTCGTCGACCCGCTCGCCGAGCGGCAGAGCGGCGGCTCGGGCGTGGTGGGCGTCGCGATCACGTCGCACGGCTGCGAACGCGCGCTCGAAGTCGCGGCGGATCAGCGTGCGCACCTGCTGGGCCTTGCGGTAGTAGGCGTCGTAGTAGCCGGCCGAGAGCACGTAGGTGCCGAGCAGGATGCGCCGCTTCACCTCGGCGCCGAAGCCCTCGGAGCGGGTCCGCTCGTACATCTCGTCGAGCTGGTCGACGGCGCGCGCGCGAAGGCCGTAGCGTCGACGCCGTCGTAGCGCGACAGGTTCGACGACGCCTCGGCGGTGGCGATCAGGTAGTAGGTCGCGATGCGCGTGCGGCGCTGTTCGGCAGCGTCGACCTCGACGCGTCTTCGCGCCCAGCGCCCTCGCAGCGTCGGCGAGCGCGTCGCTGCGCGCGCGCGAGCGTCCGGGCGTCGACGCCGCCGTCGCGCGAAGAACTCGCGCGGCAGGCCGATGCGCAGCCCGACACGTCGCCGGAGAGCGCCGGCGACGAGTTCGGCAGCGGGCTCGGGGCAGCGAGGTCGGCGTCGCGCGGGTCGTGGCCGGCGATCACGCTCGAGCAGCGAGCGCGGCGTCGGCCGCACGCTGCGGCCGAACGGGCCGATCTGGTCGAGCGAGCGACGCGAACGCGACCAGGCCGTAGCGCGAGACCCGGCCGTAGGTCGGCTTCAGGCCGACGACGCCGCACAGCGCCGCCGGCTGGCGGATCGAGCCGCCCGTGTCGGAGCCGAGCGCCGAGCGGGCACGCAGTCCGCGCCGCGACCGCGGCCGCGCTGCCGCCGGACGAGCCGCCCGGCACGCGCGCGGTGTCCCACGGGTTGCGCGTCGGGCCGAAGGCGCGAGTTCTCGGTCGACGAGCCCATCGCGAACTCGTCCAGGTTGGTCGAGCCGACGACCACCGAGACCCGCCTCGGCAGAGCTTCGCCAGCACGGTCGGCGTCGTAGGGCGCGCGGAAGCCTACGAGATCTTCGAGCCGCAGGTCGTCTCGAACGCGCGGCTCGCGAAGATGTCCTTCACCGCGACCGGCAGGCCGTGCGAGCGCGAGCGCGCCTTGCCGGCCGCGCGCGCCTCAGTCGGCGGCGCGCGCCTCGGCGAGCGCGGCCTCGCCTGCGCACTCAGCACGAACGCGCGCGAGCCCTGCGGTCGAAGCGCTCGATCCGCGCCAGCGCGGCGGCCACGATCTCGGCGGCACGAGACGTCGCCGCTCTCGACGTGGAGCGCCAGCTGCGCGAGCCCGGCCTTCCAGATCTGGTTCACTCTCGAGCACCTTCGGAACGACCATCGCGTCGCTCGGTGTGCTCGGGCGCGTTGCGCACGACCTCGGCGCACCGGCAGGCACGCCGCGATCTCGTCGGAGCGCAGCGGCGTCGGCGATCTCGAGCACGTGCGTGGTGGGCGGCACGCCGGTCGTGTCGACCTTCGCGAGCGAATCGGATGTAGCCGAGGATCGCGTCCGATGGTCGCGCTGCATCTTCAGGCACCTCGTCCGGCGAGAGCTGCAGCCGCGCGAGCTTCGCGATGTACAGCAACGGTGTCGGCCGTGATGCGCATCCTGGAAACGTAGCCCGTACACTCTAGGCCTTGCCCGAGTTGCCTGAGGTCGAAGTCACCCGTCGCCGGCTCGCGCCGCTGCCTTCAGTCGGCCGGCGCATCGCCAAAGGTCTTCACTGACTCCGGCGCAGCTACTTCTTCCTGACGCCGCCGGCGCGGCTCGAGCGCGAGCTCCCGGGCGCGGTGGTGACGGCGCTCGAGCGGCGCGGAAAGTACCTCCTGGCGCAGCTCGAGGACGGGCGGCGCCTGCTGCTCCACCTGGGCATGACCGGTCAGCTCTTCGCAGAGAGACGCGAGCTCGGTTCGCCTGATGTCCGCCGCGCCGCCGCGCCGCGCTCGCTCCCTGAGGCCCAGCGCGGCTTCGTGGCGGACCAGCACACCCACCTGCGCATCGAGTTCGACGACGGCGGCCCGGCGCTCTACTTCCGCGACGTCCGCAAGTTCGGGAAGGTGCGCCTGCTCGCGTCGGGTCAGAGCGATCCGCGCCTCGACCTGCTCGGCGTGGATCGCGCTCGAGGCGCGGGGCGACGACCTGTTCCGCGCCACGCGCAAGCGCAAGGCCGCGATCAAGACGGTCCTGCTCTCGCCCAGGACGTGCATCGCGGGGATCGGCAACATCTACGCCTGACGAGGCGCTCTTCCTCGCCGGGATCCGCCCCGAGCGCGCGGCGCGGGCACGCTCGGCGGCGGACTGCGAGCAGGCTCGTCGGCGCGGTCCGCACGGTGCTGCTGCGCTCGATCGAGACCGGCGGCTCGCTTCGATCACGACTACGTGCTGCCCGATGGCGCGCGACGGCGCCTACCAGGACGAGCGGCGGGTGTACGCGCGCAAGGGCGAGCCCTGCCAGAGCCTGCGGCAGCCCGATCCGGCGCATCGTGATCGGCGCGCGCCAACTCACTTCTGCGCCGGCTGTCAGCGCCGACGCCGGCGCTGACCCAGAATCGCCGCCGTGAAGCTGGTGGTCCACTACGCCGAGATCGGACCTGAAGGGCAAGAACCGCCCGCGCTTCGAGGACTGCCTGCGCCAGAACCTGAGCGAACGCCTCGCGCCGCTCGGTCCGGTGCGCTCGAAGCGGCTGTTCGGGCGGCTGCTCGTCGAGCTGCCGGGCGAGCCGCCCGCGGCGGAGCTCAGCGAGCGGATCGGCGCGTGTTCGGCGCGGCATACGCGAGCGTCGCCTCCACCGTCTGCCGACCCGCGAGGCGATCCAGGAGCTCGTCAGACCGCTTCGTCGCCGGGCGCACCTTCGCGAGCTTCGGGGTGCGGGTCCGGCGGGTCGACAAGGCGCTGCCGTTCCGCTCGCAGGAGCTGGCGGTCGAGCTGGGCGCGCGCGTCCAGGCGGCGACCGGCGCGGCGGTGGACCTCGAGACGCCGCGAGCTCTGGATCGAGCTGCACCTCCTTGCACGGCGAGGCGCTGCTGCTCGCACGAGCGCCTGGCCTGGCCCGGTGGGCTGCCCGTGCGCTCGGCGGGCCGCGCGCTCGCGCTCCTGTCGGGCGGGATCGACTCGCCGGCCGCGGCGTGGCTGCTGATGAAGCGCGGCTGCCTCACGTCCTTCGCGCACTTCCACAGCGCGCCGTACACGAGCGTCGCCTCGCAGCGAAAGGCGCGCGCGACGCGGTGGCGCACCCGGCCCGCTGGCAGGGCCGACGCGGCTCTGGCTGGTGCCGTTCGCCGAGCTGCAGCAGACCTGGTGCGGGAGGCGCCGGCCGAGCCGCGCATCGTCCTCTACCGCCGCTTCATGCTGCGGATCGCCCAGGCTCGCTGGCCGAGCGCGACCAGGCCCGCGCGCTGGTGACAGGGGACAGTGTCGGGCAGGTGCGTCGCAGACGCTCGCGAACCTAGACACCATCAACCGGGCAGCTACTCCTGCCCGTGCTCCGACCGCTGGTCGGCGCGGACAAGGCCGAGATCGTGTCGTTGGCCAAGCGGATCGGGATCCAGCGCGAGATCTCGATCGAGCCCGAGCGAGGACTTGGCTGCAGCTTCCCATGCCGCGCCGGCCCGGCGACCTGGACGCGGCCCGAAGCGATCGAGGCGGATCGAGCGGAACCTCGACGTCAAGGGACTGGTCGAGGCGACACTTTCGCGTGGAGCAGGAGAGGATCGAGCCCATCCCATGAACGGCAAGCGATGACCGAGCCCGGCGCCGAAGCGGCGCAACCCGGAAGAGCTCGAGAGTTTCCGAAACCTTCGCCGAACCGATCCGCCGCGCCGTCGCCGAGATGGGCTGGGCCGCGCCGATGCCGGTGCAGGCGCGGGTCACGCCGGTGATGCGCCGCGGGCGCGACCTGATCGCGCAGGCCATGACCGGCAGCGGCAAGACCGGCGCGTTCGGCCTGCCCTCGCTCGCCAGATCATCGACCCGAACCTGAAGGCGGCGCCAGGTGCTGGTGCTGGCGCCGACCCGCGAGCTGGCGCTGCAGATCGAGAACGAGCTCAGGCTGATGAGCAAGTATCTGGGATCGGCACGATCGCCGATCTACGGCGGCACGGCGTACGGCCCGCAGCTCGAGGCGTTCGCGCGCGGGCGCAGATCGTGCGTCGGCACGCCAGGCCGCGCTGCTCGACCACCTCGGCTCGGGCCGCCTCAAGCTCGACAAGCTGCGCGTGCTGGTGCTCGACGAGGCCGACGAGCTGCTCTCGCTCGGCTTCTGGCCCGACATGCGCGAGATCCAGAAGCTACCTGCCGCAAGAAGCGCCGTCAGCCGGCCTGTTCTCGGCGACGATGCCCGCAGACAGGTGCGTCTCGCTGCGCGCGTCTTCCTGAACGATCCCGAGTTCGTCTCGCTCACCGAGGGCCGGCGTGCGCGCGCCCAGGAGATCGAGCACTGCTACTTCCTGGTCGCCGGCGCAGCGAGAAGAGAAGCGCGCTGCTGCGCATCCTCGACTACGAGGAGCCCGACTCCGCGCTCATCTTCTGCAACACCACGCGACGACGTCCGCTACGTCACCGCGCTTCCTGCAGCGCAACGCGGCTCGACGCCGACACGATCTCAGGGCGATCTGACGCAGGCCGCGCGCGAGCGCGTGATGAAGCGGATCAAGGCCGGCGAGCTGCGCTTCCTGGTCGCCACCGACGTCGCGGCGCGCGGCATCGACATCAGCGACCTCTCGCACGTGATCGTCGTACACCTCGCCGGTCACGCCCGAGGTCTACGTGCACCGCACCGGCCGCACCGGCCGCGCGGGCAAGTCCGGCACGGCGATCTCGCTGGTGTCGGGCCTCGACATCGGCAACTTCCGCGACGCTGCAGAAGGTGAACCGGATCGTGATTCCCGGAGCGCAAGCTGCCGACCGAGGCCGAGGTGGCGCGGCGCGGAGGCGAGCGCCTCGAGGTCGAGATCGAGCACCACCTGCGCGAGGTGCCTCGAGCGACGACCGCGCGGCGCGCGAGGAGACGCACCTGCCGATGGTCGAGTCGCTGTGCGCGACGCCGCAGGGCAAGCGCCTGCTCGCCGCGGTGCTCTACGAGTACCTGAGCACCGCCACGTCGCGACCCCCGCGCGCGAGGAGGCGGCTCCCGAGCGGCCCGCGGCCGGGTCCGACGAGCGTCCGCTGGACGACGAAGCCGCGCGCGACGAGGCGCGCCGCAATGATGCCGCCGCGCCGCCGCGACTCCGGCGGCGATCGCGGAGGCTCCTCCGGCGGCTCCTCCGGCGGTCGGCGCCGGCGGCGGCGCCGCGCAGCGAAGCGCCGCGTGGCGCGCGCGACGCGTTCCTGCTCGCGTGTAGGGTTCGCGGCCTGCGCGCTGTTCCGGCCGCCCGATCGCACGCCGGAGATCGCTCCGGCGCTGGTCGACCTGCGCGCCGCCGGCTTCGAGTTCGCCCCCGACGTGCGCCTGCGCAACGACCCGCGCGCGGTCTGCGACGGGCTCTCCCTGCGCAGACGTGGTCGTCCGAGAACCAGCGCCGCACCATCCTGGTCGCGGACGGCGCGTTCCAGAGCTCCCTCGAAGCTGCGCGGCGTCGCTGTCTCGAGATCTGGGTCCGCTACCAGACTCCGCGCCACGGCAACCTGCGCGACCTGGCGCGCGCCGCGCCTCGTGGTCGTGGAGGACGGCCTGCGCGCGGGGGTCGAGCGACCCGGCGTCCTGGCCGACGCGCTGCTTCGCATGTACAAGCAGCTGCGGGGGCGGCTCCCTGCCCGACAAGCGCACCGACCTTGCCGGATCCCGCGAGCCTGCCCCAGCGCTAGCCCCGATTCGTGTAAGCTCGTCGACCCAATGAAGACGCGCAGACTCCGGCAAGACTGGCCTGGTGGTTTCGGAGATCTGTCTCGGCACGATGACCTTCGGCAGCTATGGCCGACGAGAAGCGAGAGCCACGCCATCCTCGACCGCGCCGACGACGGCCGGGGTCGACTTCCTCGACGTCGCCGAGGTCTACCCGGTGCCGCCCGATCCGAAGTGGTCGGGGCGCAGCGAGGAGATCGTCGGCAGCTGGCTCGCAGAAGCGCGGCTCGCGCGACACGCTCTTCGTCGCGACGAAGATCGCCGGGCCCGAGCGGCGGCTGGTTCCGGGCCGCCGGTGCGCGGCGGCCGCACCGCGCTCGACCGACCACAACGTGGCGCGCGCCGTCGAGGGCAGCCTGCGGCGGCTCAGCACCGACTACATCGACCTCTACCAGACCCACTGGCCCGATCCGGACCTGCCCTATCGACGAGGCCATGGAGGCGCTCGACCGCGCCGTCGCAGGCGGGCAAGGTCCGCTACGTCGGCTGCAGCAACGAGACCGCGTACGGGCTGACCAAGAGCCTCTGGGCGTCCGGACGCGCGCGGGATCGCGCGCTACGAGACGATCCAGAACAACTTCAGCCTGCTGAACCGCCGCTTCGAGGACGAGCTCGCGAACGTGTGCCGGCGCGAGAAGGTGAGCCTCCTGCCGTACAGCCCGATCGCGGGCGGCGTGCTGTCGGGCAAGTACCAGGGCGGCGCGTTCCCCGAAGGCGCGCGCTTCAGCGCTGCAGCAAGACACGACCAGCGCGGCCAGATCATGGCGCGCGCGCTTCATCAACGAGAAGACGACTGGCGTCGACCGAGCGCTTCATGAAGCTCGCCGCCGAGGCCGGGCTCGCGCCGGTGACGCTGGCGGTCGCCTGACGCTCGCGCACGACTACGTCGGCTCGACCATCATCGGGCGCGACGTCGGTGGAGCAGCTCGAGCGACTCCCGCACGGCGCGCCGACACCAAGCTCTCGCCGCGAGACCCTCGCCGCCTGCGACGCGGTGACGCGGGAGATCCTGTACCCGATGGGCTGAGCCGCTCGAGCTCTGCGGGCGCGAGCACGCTGTAGATCCGGCGCACGAGCCCGTTCGCGTCGAGGTCGCCGGCATCATCGCGAAGCGCGGCGCCAGCCGGCTCGGGCCGCGGATCGAACTCGACGTAGATCGAGACGGCCGCCGTTGAGCGAGCGGACTCTGGATGACGCGGCGTCTCGCCTCGCGCAGGCGCGCGATGCCGGCGTGGAAGCGCGCGACCTTGCTGCGGCCCACCACCGCGACGCCCGCGGCCGGGTAACGCCCGTTGGTGTCGTTCAGGGTGACGACGTCCTCGGCGAGCAGCGCCTCCATGCCCGGACGTCCTGCTTGGCGAACGCGGCCATGAAGCGGCCGAGCACCCGAGCGAGCCCCTCGCGCGACGGAGGCGTCGCGCGGGCACCCGCCTCGCGTCGTAGTCGGCGAGCGCGTCGCCGCGCGCGGTGCAGGAGACCGCGCACGTTCGCCTCCGACAGGTCGAGCGCCGCGGCGCGCCTCGGCGCCGGGGTACTCGAACACGTCGCGCAGGAGCAGCACCGCGCGCTGTGCCGGCGAGAGCGCCTCGAGCGCGAGCAGGAACGCGAACGAGACGCCTCGAGCAGCTCGTAGCGCCCGGTCGTCGACGCGGGCTCGTGCGAGGGCTCGACGAGGCTCCGCGTCGTCGACGGGCTCGGGCAGCCAGGGGCCCTTGTAGCGCGGCCGCTTGCGCCGCCGCAGCTCGTCGCGCGCCAGGTTCAGGGCGACCCGCACGAGCCAGGGCCGCCACGGGACGTCGGTGCGCGCCGGGGCTGCGCGAGCGCGCGCGCGAAGGTCTCCTGCACGAGGTCGTCCGGCGTCGTCGGCGCTCCCGGTCATGCGGTAGCAGAGCCCGAACAGGAAGCGCCGCTCGCTCGGCGAACACGCGCGCGAGGTCGGAGGGGACGACCGCGTCGATCCCGGCGCGCTCATGCCGCCGCGCGCACCCCGCCCGCTTCGGCCGCGAGCCCGGCGCCGCCACGCCGCGCGCTCGCGAACGCGGCGTCGACCAGCATCCCCTGGCCCGATCCAGTCGCCGGCGAGCCAGAGGTTCGCGACGCCGCCGTCACCTGCGCCTGTCGGTACGCCCGCGCAGTCCTGCCGCGCGCGGCCTGCGGCAGGTCGTGGGTCACGACGACGTCGCGCAGGAGCTTCCGGTCACCACCACCTCGCGCCAGCCGGGCTGGATCGACGTCGAGCATGCGCCTCGAACTCCGCCTCCAGCTCCTCGCGTCCCGGCTGCTCGTCGGGGCCGAGGTAGCGCGCGACCTGGATCAGCGCCGCACCTTCGGGCGCGAGCACGCGCGCTGGCGGAGTGCACCGAGAAGTACAGCGGCCGATCGATGCCCAGCGCGAACGGGCGCTTCGGGCACCGGCAGGCGCGCGAGCCCGAGGTCCAGGCAGGCCGCCCGCATCGGCCGAGCAGCTCGCGCCGGCGCGCGCGAAGAACGCGTGTGCGGTCCGCCGTCGACGAGCTGGCTCGCCTCGTCGGGTCCGAGCGCGAGGATCACGGCGTCGGCCGCGACACGATCTCGCCGCCTCGCAGCGCGAGCCCGCGCACGCGCCCGTCGTGCTCCACCCGGTCGACCCGCACGCCGGAGCCGCAGCTCGGCGCCGGCTGCGGCGTGCCGCGGCCGCGACGGAATCCACCATGCTCTGCCAGCCGCCGTCGAGATAGCGCACCCCGGGTTCAGCCCGAGCACGAGCTGCGCGATCGCCGCGCCCGGCGCTGAGCCGGTCCGGGAGCGTGCGGCGTAGCTGGTGAGCCGCACCACGGCCTCCACCACCTCGCGGATGCGCGGCGAGCGCACCGTCGCGCGCCAGAAACGCCGCCAGCGACTCGCCGTTCAGGGGCTCCGTGTCGAGCTTGCGGCAGGCGGGTCAGAGGCGCCCGAACTCCAGCTTCTCCGGAGACGCCGAGCAGGCCGGTGGACAGGAGCGACACCGCGCCGCCCGGCAGGGCGTGCAGCTGGCCCGCGCGGTAGGCGAGCCTGCCCGAGCGTCGGCGGCGTGCCGCCCGCCGGATCGATGCCGAGCCTCGCGCAGCGCGGCCATTCGCCGCGCCGCCCACGTAGAGCGCGTGCGGACCCATGTTGAAGGCGAAGCCGCGGTCGTCGCGCGCGCGCGCGGCCGCCCGGCTCCGAGAGCCGCTCGAACACCGTCGCCCGCGCGCCGCGCGCGCGCGGCGAACGCCGCCGCGGCCAGCCCGCCGATGCCACCGCCCACGATCGCCACTCTCGCCGCTTGCGCCATGTGCCTCTCTCGCCGCGGGAACCGTCCGCTCGACTGTTTCACGTCGACGCCCACCGGATTGTTACAGGACCGATCCGGGTCAATCCCTGCCGGCGCCTTGCCGATCCGGAGGGCATCCACGGGAGCGCCCTCTTTGCCGGCAGTCCTCTCCATCAAGGCCACGGGCTTCCAGTCCGCCGCCGACGACCTCGCGAAGCTCGTTCGCGGCCGGGCGCGCCGACCCGCGCCCAGCTCGCAGCGCGCCTCGAGCGCGGCGACCTGCAGTACCTGGACAAGCAGCTCGCCGCCTCCAGCTGGGTGCCGGTCGCGACCTACGCGCGCGCGCTCGCCGTGCTGATCGAGGCTCGAAGCCGGCTCGACGTGACTCGGCTACCTGCGCGGTCGCGGCAAGCGCGCCGCCGAGCGCATGCACAAGATGGGCTTGTACGGCCAGTTCGAGGCCACGGTCGAGACCGTGGGGTCACAAGGTCGGCACGATCACCGCGACGATGGGCGCGGTCATCTACAACTTCACGAAGTGGAGCTTCGAGACCGACCCGGACAAGGGCTACGTTCCAGACCACGGTCGACGACGCGCGCAACTATCCCGACGCCGCTGCTCGCCGTGGGCGAGGGCTTCATCCAGTATCTGGCCGAGAATCTCCTGCCCGGGCGCAAGATCGAAGTCACGAGCCAGCGTCTGACGCCCGACCGGATCGTGTTCCGCGGCCGCTTCGGCTGAGGATGGCCGACGTTCCCTCGATCAAGGCGATCGGCTTCCAATCCGCGGCGGACGACGTCGCGCGCCTCGTGGCGGAGGGGCGACTCGCCCGAGCGGAGCTCGAGGCGCGCGGCTGCCCGCGGGCGACCGCGCGTCTCGGGAAGCAGCTCGCCGCGTCGAGCTGGGTGCCGATCGCGACCTACGTCCGCGTCGCCGCGATCCTGGTCGAGCTCGAGGGCCAAGGGCGACGCGCCCGGCTACTTCCGGGCGCGGGCGGCCGCGCCGCCGAGCGCCTGCACAAGGCCGGCGTCTACCGCCAGTTCGACGCGTCCGTCGAGACCTGGGGCAAGCGCGCGCGGCTCGATCGCGACCACGATGAGCGCGGTCCTCTACAACTTCACGCGCTGGAGCTCGAGGCGCTGCCGGACCGGGGCGGCTTCGAGATCCGCATCGACGGCGCGCGCGAGTTCCCCGACGCGCTGCGCTACGTCGGCGAGGGCTTCATCGAGTACGTCTCGATGCACCAGTCCGGCCGGAAGAAGGTCGCAGGTCACGAGCGAGCGACACCTCGCCCGACCGGATCGTCGTACACGCGTGCAGCTGTCGTCCGACTAGGTCAGTCGATCTCGAACAGCTCGCGCAGGTAGGCGTTCGCGAACGTGCCGCTGCGGGTCGAGCTCGCGGCGCAGCGCGCGGAAGCGCTCCCACAGCGGGTAGAGCGCCGCCAGGTCGCGGGCGCTGCGCGTGTGCAGCTTGCCCCAGTGCGGCCGCCCGCCGTGCGCGCGTGAAGATCGACTCGCAGTCGGCGAAGAACGGATCGCACGGGAGCGCGCGCGTCCTGGTGCAGCGAGATCGTCACGGTGTCGCGCGCGTGCGCGGTCGAGAGCCAGGCGTCGTCGCCGGCGAGCGTGCGGTACTCGACGGGCCAGACCGACGTCGGGCCAGCGCGACTGCATGCGCTCGCGCACGGCGCGGAAGCAGGCGGCCCTGCCGCGGCGGGCACGGAGTACTCCATCTCGTTGAACCGGAGCTCGCGCACCGAGGGCAGGACCCGCGCGCTCCAGTCGATCCGCTCGCCCTTCCTCCCCGCGACCGACTCGGCCGGGGCCTCGGTCGGCGCCAGCGCCTTCTGCTCCGCGTAGTCCTTGTGCGGGTACCACCAGAACTCGTAGTGGCGGGTCGCGGCGACGTCGCGCTCGAGCTCGGCGAGACACTCCTCGATGCCGGTCCTCCAGATCCGCTCGTGCAGGCGATACGCCGGGACGAGCTGCAGCCGCAGCTCCGAGAACACGCCCAGAAGACCCAGCGAGACCTGCGCGCCGCGGCCAGCCGCTCCGGCTCGCGCTCTGGCGTCGAGCGCGAGCACGTCGCCGCTCGCCAGCACGAGCCGCGCGCCCACCACCTGCGACGACACGTTGCGCAGGCCCGGGCCGGTCCCGTGCGTGCCCGGTCGAGACCGCGCCTGCGAGCGCCTGCACGTCGACGTCGCCCATGTTCGCCATCGCGAGCCCCGCGCGCCAGCAGCGGCTCGCCCAGCGCGTGCAGCTTCGTGCCCGCGCGCACGGTCGTCTGGCGCCGCGCCGGGTCGACCGCGACCACGCCCTGCCAGTCGTCGAGTGACACGCAGCGTGCCGTCGGTCGCGCAGAGCGGCGTGAACGAGTGACCCGTGCCGGCGACGCGCAGCGCCGCCGCCCGCTAGCTCCCCGCACCGCCTCGCACAGCTCCGCTTCGCTCGTCGGCCGCACAAACCGCGCCGGCTGACATGCGACGCGGCCCTGAGAAGTTCGTCCAGTTCAGAGTCACGTCCGCCAGTTTAGGCTCAACCGCGGTCCGGCCTGCCGCCGATCCGAAGAGCCGAACGAAGAGGGATCGCGCGGATGGCCCAGCCCCCGTCGATCAAGGCGACCGCGCTTCCAGCCGGCAGCCGACGACCTGAATCGGCTGATCGAGGCGGGGAAGCATCCGCGCGCGAGGAGGTCGAGGCGCGCCTGCGCGGCGAGGACCTCCGCTACCTGGACAAGCAGCTCGCCGCGACGACCTGGATCCCGATCGACAGCTACCGCCGGCGTGGTCGAGATCCTGATCGAGCTCGAGGCGGGCGGCTCCAGTCCCGAGGTGTACCTGCACGGCCGCGGCGCGCGTGGCGCAGCGCCTTCACAAGGCGGGGCCTCTACCGCCAGTTCGAGGCGTCGTCGGAGACCTGGGGCAATCGGGTCGGCAAGATCGCGGCCACCATGGCGGCGGTGCTCTACAACTTCACGAAGTGGAGCTTCGAGCTCGGCAGCGGGCGCGGGATCTTCACGATCACCGTCGACGAGGCCGACCGAGTTCCCGGACGTCGCGCGCTACACCGCGCAGGGCTACATCGAGTACACCTCGCGAGTCGTGTCGGGCGGCAACGAGCGCGTGCGACCAGCGAAGCGCGCACGCCTCCGCCGTTCGAGGGCCAGGCCGAGTGCGTCCCAGCGGAATCGCCCGGCGGTCGAAGCCGGCAGCGAGGCTAGGGCGAGCGCGCGCGATCGGGCGAGTAGGCTCCAGGCAGCTCGGGCAGCGCGCGCATGTCGCGGAACACGCGGGCGCCGGCGCCCGCGAGCACGTCCGCGTCGGTCTGCGCCGCGTAGCCGAACACGGCCATGCCCGCCGCGACTCCGCCGCCACGCCGTGCGGGCTGTCCTCGATCACGCGCGCAGCGCGCCGGCTCGGCGCCCATCCGCTCGGCCGCGTGCAGGAACAGGTCGGGGCGGGCTTGGGCCGCGCGACGTCGTCGGCGCTGAAGATCCCGCCGTCGAAGCGCTGCGTAGAGCTCCCGTCTTGGCGAGCGTCTTCTCGCATGGTCGAGCGGCGCCCGTTCGAGGCGACGCACGCCGGTGTCGCGATCCGCGCCAGCGCGTCGTGGACGAAGGGCACGGCCTCGAGCTCCCGCGCGCAGCAAGACCTCGGAGGCGCCGCCAGTGCTCGGCCTCGAAGCCGGCGGGCAGGCGGCGGCCGAGCTCCTGCTCCGACCCGCGCGAAGCAGGCGGGGTAGGACATGCCGTGGTAGCGCTCGAACGACTGCTCGGGCGTCGTCGGCAGGCCGATCTCGGTGAGGTGCGCGGCGAGCAACCGGTTGGCGAGCGGCTCGCTGTCGATCAGGACGCCGTCGCAGTCGAAGATGACCAGCCTGAAGCGGCAGGGAGGCCGCACGCGGCGGAGACTAGGACCAGACACCGAAAAGCGCGAGGCCGAGCGAGGGACCGCTCCTGAGCGAGGCCCGCAAGCAGCGAAGCGGAGCGCGCAGCGAGCCGCAGGCGAGCGTAGTCAATCGGGAGGCCGCACGCGCCGGAGTCCAAGCCGTTCGCGCCGTCCGTGTCCTTGCGCTCGGTGTAGCGCGCCACCGCGTCGAACAGCGCCGCGCGATCGACGGGCTTGCTGAGATAGTCGTCGCAGCCCGCCTCGAGACAGCGGCTCGCGGTCGGTCCGACATCGCGTGCGCGGTGAGCGCGACGATCGGCCCGTCGTACGCCTGCGAGCGCAGCGCGGCGCGTCGCCTCGTAGCCGTCCATCACCGGCATCTGCATGTCCATCAGCACCAGCGTCGAAGGGCGTGCCGAGTCGAGCGCGCGCGAGCGCCTGGTCCACTGCCTGCACGCCGTTCTCGACGACGACGAGCTCGACCTCGAGCCGGGCGCAGGAGCGCGCGGATCAGGCGCTGGTTGTCGGGGCCGTCCTCCGCCAGAGAAGCGATCGCGCGCGCCGGGCCGGATCGCCGGCGCGCGCCGCGCGCGCCGCGCTGCGCCCGGCTCGGACTCGTCCGGAGCGCGCAGTCCGGCGCGGGCAGCGTGAGCCGGAAGCTCGCTGCCGCGGCCGACGTCGCTCGAGACGTCGAGGCTTGCCGCCGAGCAGGGCGACGAGCCGCTGCGAGATCGAGAGCCCGAGGCCGATGCCGCCGTAGCGGCGCGTGTGCGAGGCGTCGGCCTGCGCGAAGGTCTGCGAAGATCTGCTGCAGCGGTCCTGCGGCGCGATGCCGATGCCGGTGTCGCGCACCGCGAAGCAGACGCGTGCCGTGGCCGAGTCGCGGCTCCGACCCAGAGCGACACGCTGCCGTGCTCCGTGAACTTCAGCGCGTTCTGCAGCAGGTTGACCAGCACCTGGCGCAGCCGCACCGGATCGGTCTCGCATCGCCTCGGGGCAGTTCGGGTCGACCTCGAAGCTGAGCTCGAGGCCCTTCGGCTGCGCCGCCGTCGCGATCGGCGCGGCGGTGTCCTCGACCAGGCGGCGCAGCCGGCAGGCTCTGTCGGATGCTCGAGCTCGCCCGCCTCGACGCGCGAGAGGTCGAGGATGCCGTCGATGAGCTGCGAGCAGGTCGGCGCCGTTGCTGCGCACGTGCGGCGGTACCACCGCGCTGCGCTCGTCGCGCGTGGCTTCGCCTTCGAGCAGGAGCTCCGTGATAGCCCAGCACCGCGGTCATCGGCGTGCGGATCTCGTGGCTCATGTTGGCCAGGAACTCGCTCTTCGCGCGGCTCGCGGCCTCGGCGTCCTCGCCTTCTTGGCCGCGACCAGCTCGCCGTGCTGGCGCCGCAGCGGTCGCGGAGTCCGTCTCGAGCCGGCTCGCCATCTCGTTCGACCGCGCGGCTGAGCTCGCCTGACCTCGTCGCGCCGCGCGATCTCGACCCGGGCGGCGAAGTCGCCGCGGCCGATCCGATCGGCCGCACCGCAGCAGCGTCCCTCATCGCCGGCGACCAGCCCGCGCGAGAACACGATGCTCGGCGTCGAGCGCGCCGAGCAGCGCGAGCGCGCCCGCGATCAGCAGGAGCTCGCGCGAGCGCCGCAGCGCCGCGCGCTCCGCGTCGAGCCGCGACTCGACGCGCAGCCACGCGCCTTCGCACCGGCCGCGGACCGGGAACACGCAGCGACTCGCCGTCCACCGGGTCGCCGCCGCCGAGCGTCACCGCTGCCCGCACAGCTCGGCCCACTCGCGCGAGCGTCCCCGGCTCGACCCGGCTCGAGCGCCACCAGCCGGCCGACCGCGTCGCGCCTGCTGCCGATCGGAACGCTCGCGATCGCGTACAGCTCGCTCGCCGTCGGCGACCAGCCGAGCGCTCGTGACTCCGCGCGCGAGGCGGGTCCAGCGACGCGTCGCCGACCGCGGCGACGGTGCGCCCGTGGGCGTCGATAAACAGGATGCGCGCGCGCGCCGAGGTTCCGCTGCAGGTCCGACGCGTAGTGGGCGAGGGTCGGCGGATCCTCGACCTCGAGGTTCGCGCGCAGCTGCGGCGTGCCCGAGATCGCGCGGTAGCGCCCCGTGACCACGGCCAGGTGCGCGTCGACCAGCCGGTTCGCGGCCGCCGCCGGAGCGCGCCAGCCGCTCCGAGGCCGCATGGCGCAAGATCGCGCGCGAGCGTGCGGTCCTGTGAACACGAGCGCCAGCGCGATCGCCACCGCTCGCCGTCGCGGCCAGGATCGCGATCAGGCGCGTGCGCAGCGACATGGCCGGTTAGCGCGTGCCGCCCGCGGCGACGACGATGTCTGCGGTCGCGGGCCGCCCCCGATCTCGACGAGCTGCGTCGCGGGCGGGCAGACGACGGTTCCAGGTGCGCAGCCGGTACTGTCCCCGGCGGCACGTCGCGGATCGCGTAACTCGCCCTTGGCGCCCACCACCGCGTGCCAGATCGACGGCGCGCGACGAAGATCGTGGCGTTCATCGACTCGTGGATGGGCAGCAGATCCGCACCACGCCCGGATACTGGAAGCGTCTCTCGCCGCGAGACTCGCCGCGCGGGTAGAGACCCAGGTCGAAGTCGTTGGGCGTCGAGTAGGAGAAGACGCTGTGGAAGATCACGTCGTCGTTGGGCATGATCACGGTCCTCGCCGGCGGCGATCACCAGGAACGGCGGCGCGAAGCTCGCGTCCCGCTGGTGGATCTCGAGCAGGCGCTTGGGCGGTCGAACTTGAGCTGCGAGGCGGAGCCCTCGAGGTAGACGACGATCGGGCCGCGCCCTCGTCGAGCGAGACGCCCTGCACGCCGAGCTTCACGTGACCGCGCAGCTCGCCGGCCGAGGCCGCAGGCCGACGCTGCGACGGAGCGATAACGCGAGGCACGGCGAGGGCGAGCTCCAGAAATGGACACCGACCTCGGCTCCGGAAGAAGTCTCGCGCTGTCGGCGGCTTCCTTGATGTCGTCGTCCGTCGACGCCGTCGACCAGGTTGATCCGCTGGTAGCGCGTACTGAATCTTACATGACTGACCTGGTCGCCGACCGGCACGCCGAGCGCGATCGCCAGCGTACTGGAGATGCGAGGTCATCGTTGCAGCCGACGTCGCCAGCGGAAGTCGAGCAGGTAGCCCTGCTGTTGCTGTAGGTTCCGAGACCGCTGCCCTTGAGCGCGAGGTAGTAGGCCGCCGCAGCCGCGGCGAGATCGCCCGGAGCTCGAACACCGAGCTCGGCGAGCCAGTAGACAAGAGGTCGCGCGTCAGAACGTGCCGTGCGCCGAGTCGATGCCGCGTGTCGCACGTACGACAGCCAGAGCCGCGTGTCTCGGCAGCTTGAAGATCGCGTCCGCGCCGAGGATCACGGTGACGTTCTGGAGCTTGTTCGACCCGCCGCGACCGGCTGGCCGCCCTGGAAGCTCTGCGCGCCGGAGCCGGCGCCGAAGGCGCGCGGGATCATCTCGCCGAGCCAGCAGCGCCGCGAACGCCGGCGACGTCGTTGGTGCCGAGCACGCCGAGTTCGCAGCCCGCTCACGGAGAGGTGGAGCCACTCGGTCGGGTCCGTGGCGAGCTTCAGGAGAGCTGCTGCGAGCCGTTGCTCGACGTTGTTCAGGCCGCCCCTCGCCGTCGGTCATCGCGAACGCGTAGCTGACCTTGCCCTCGAGCGCGTCGCCCCAGAGCTTCACGCCCTCGTCCCAGAAACCAGCGGCGGCGGCGCCGACAGCGCCACGAACGGATCGGTGTAGTAGCCGCGGCCGAAGCGCTTGTAGTTCTCGCCGAACGGGATCTGGAAGCGGCCCATCTCGAAGTTCAGCCAGCTCTGGTCGGCGATGCGGCGGAAGTCCACGTAGACGTCGCCGATGTTGTTGGCGAGGTAGCCGACCCGCACGATGTTCCCACTCGAACGCGAAGCCCGCGTCGCGGAACGCGACCGAGTCGCCGAGCCTCGACGTCGCGCGCGAGGTCGGCGTCGACGAAGAGGCGCGCGTCGTAGACGCTTGGCCGCGCCGTGATCGTAGAGCGAGTAGCTGCCGCCGCCGCCGAGGTAGTCGAGCGCCGCGCTGCCCGACAGCCGCACGCGGTCGGCCCACGAGCCGGCCTCGCCGCTCGCCGCCGCCGCCACTTCCGGCCGAGGGCCCGTAGCCCTGCGCCTTTCGCGGCCTCGAGGTCGTCGATGCGCTTCTCGAGCTTCCCGACGGTCTGGTACAGCTTGTTCGAGCTCGGCGTCGCGCGGGTCCGGATCGTCGGCGCGCGCCGGGGCTCCGCTCCAGGCGAGGCAGAGGACCAGCGAGCGCGGCGAGAACGAGCTTGTTCATCGGGCTGCTCCTTCGGCGTCGGCGACGCCCACGCCCATCACCAGGTCGACACGGCGTGCTCTGGCCGGCGACGACGTCGACCGAGCGTTCGAGCGGCGGAAGTCGGGGATGCCACGTGCAGCGCGACCACGCCTGGGGGCAGGTCGCGCAGCTCGAAGTACGGGCTCTGGGTCAGCACCGCGTACGGGCCGGGGCTGCGAAGAAGCCGCTCTCGACCTGCGGGCGATCGAGCAGGAAGACGGACTGGGCGCCCGTCGAGTCGTGGCGGACAGCTCGACCGCGTCGCCCGGTCCGAGCTTCACGACCCGGTCGAGCGAGGGACACGAAACGGTGTGGGGCTCGTCGGTCGTGTTGCGGACGCTGACGGTCCCGCCGACCGCGACCGCGAGCCAGCGCGGCTCGAGCCGCGTCTCGAACTGGTTCGCGCGGATCGCCAGCTCGACCCGCTCGCCGCGCGCCGGCGCGCCCTCGAGATACACGACCGCGAAGCCGGGCTTCGAGTAGTCGACGAGCCGGCGTGTCGCGCATGCGCGGGTCGGCGTAGCTCCGGGATCGTCCGGCCGAGGGCATCGTCACGCCGCGATGCGGCGCCGAGCCGCAGGTCGCCGAAGACGACGTTCCCGGCCGGAGTGCAGGTGCCGGCGGCGCTGATGCGCAGGCGAGAGGCCGAGCAGTGCGAGCGCCGTCCAGCCACGACGGGTGCGTGAGCCGTGCATGCCCCCGAATCGGCAATGGCCCGCGGAAACCTGACTGTCGCGGAACCGGCGTTCGGCTACGCGGGTCGGGGCTCGGGATGAGCCGGTAGCCGAACGAGCGGACCGACACCAAATGGCGCGGGCGCGACGGGTCGGGCTCGATCAATTTCCGCAACCGCAAGCACGAACGTGTCGACTACGCGCGTTCGTGTCTCGAGGATGGAGGTCCCAGACCTCCTGCAGGATCTCGCCGCGCGAAACCGCCATGCCGCGGCGCGCCCACAGGAGGAGCAGGAGCGCCAGCTCCTTGGCCGTGAGCGAGTGGGTCTCGCCCTCGCGCTCGAGCTCGAAGCGCTCGGGGTGCACGCCGTGGCGCTGCCCGATCACGAACGGCGCTTCGACCTGCGCCGCTTCCGCCGCTGGCCGCGCGCCGCGCCGCAGGAGCGGTGCGCGCGCGCGCCAGCAGCACCGGCAGCGAGAACGGCTTGGTCAGGTAGTCGTCCGCGCCCAGGTCGAGGCCCGCGCACGATGTCGCCCGAGGCGTCGCGCGCGGTGAGCAGCAGCACCGGCACCCGGTTCTCGTCCGCGCGCAGCTTGCGCACCACGTCGAAGCCCGAGAGGCCCGGCAGCATCACGTCGAGCACGACCAGATCGACCGCCGGCGCGCGCGGGTCGGCGAGCGCGCTCGAGCGCGGACTCGCCGCGCTCGGTCACCTCGACCGTGTAGCCCTCCGTCCTCCAGGTTGAAGGCCAACCCGCGGCGCGAGGTGCTCCTCGTCCTCAACCAGGAGGATGCGCGCGTCAGTCGACATGTCCGGGGAGAGTCAGGATGAAGCGGCTGCCCTTGCCTCTCGCCGTCGCTCCGGCGCGCACCTTGCCGCCGTGGGCGCGCGCGATGTTGCGCACGATCGCCAGGCCGAGGCCCGAGCCCGTGCGCGGCGCGCACCGCCTCCTGCGGCAGCCGCTGGAAGCGCTGGAACACGCGGTCGAGCGCCGAGGCGGGAATGCCCGACGCCGCGGTCGGCGAACTCGATCTCGAGCCGGCGCGTCGAGACCGCGCGCACGCGACCTCGACGTGCACCTTGCCGCCCGCGTAGCGCACCGCGTTGTCGAGCAGGTTGCGGAACGCGACGCGGAGCTGCTCGGCGTCGCCGCGCAGCCGCGCCGACTCGGGCACCGAGACGCAGCACCGCGTCCTTTCGGCGAGCCCGTGGCGCTCGCGCGCGTCGTCCGGCGCACTCGCCGAGCAGCTTCGCGACGTCGATCGACTCGCGCTGCGCGCGCCGCACGTCGCGTGCGCGCGGCCTGGATGATCTGGTCGATCGTCCGCTGCAGCCGCTCCAGGTCCTCGGCCATGATCTCGAGGAACTCGTCGCGCCGGCGCCTCGGGCAGCGCGGCCGCCTGCGCAGCGTGTCGAGATAGAGCTGGCAGCGACGCCAGCGGCGTGTGCAGCTCGTGGGTCACCGCGTCCATGAAGTTCTGCTGGCGCTGGTTCGTGCGGATCTCGCGCACCAGCCACGACCGCCTGCAGGATCAGCACGGTGATGATCAGCGCGAAGAAGACGAGCCGAGGATGAAGAGCACCCAGTGAATCGCGCGTGAAGCCGGCGGCGAAGGCCTCGAACTCGCGCGCGACCAGGATCTGCCAGCCGACCGTCAGCGCGATCGTGACCGCGACGATGCTGGCGGTCAGCGCGATCGGAACTCGAGGACGCGTGCGGCGCGCATGCCACGGAGACGAGTGTACGCATTCGCCGGGCGCTGTGTAAGATGGCCCGCGATGCGGGCGGAGCGGGCGTCGTGCGGGTCGCGGGCGCCTCGCGGCGCTCGCCGCCGCGGCTGTCGCCGCCGCCCGAGCCGGCGGCCCCGCTCGGCGCCGAGGACATCGCGCTGCGCGCCGCGCTCGGCGGCCGCCAGGCCGAGCATGGAGGCACGGCTCGCCGATTGGGTCGGGCGCAACACCGGCACCTGGAACACCGGCCGGGCTCGGGCGTTCGCGGCGCTCCCGGCCGCGGAGCTCGCGCGCGGCTCGACTTCCAGGTGACCGTCGAGCCCGAGCGCGCCGCTCGAGTATCCCTGACCGCGCGGACGCGCGCACCGGCCCGCTGGTCGATCGCCGAGCGCAAAGCGACGGTCGACCCGAGCAGCGCCCGACACTTTCTGCTGTTGGGCCACTCCGACACGGTCTTCGAGCCGCGACTCGCCGTTCCAGAAGTGGCGCGATCGATCGCGGCCTCGCCCGACCGCGCCTACGGGCCGGGCTCGAGCGACATGAAGGGCGGCCTCGTGGTGCTGCTCGAGGCGCCTGCAGCGCGCTGTCGACAGCGGCGACCTGCGCGCGCGCCGAACGTCACCGTGCTCTTGAACGCCGACGAGGAGATCGGGTCGCTCGGCTCGCGCGCGCGCATCCAGGCCGCGGCCGCGCGGTGCGCAGCTCGCGCTTCGTGTTCGAGCCCGCGCTCGAGGGCGGCGAGCATGGCGCGCTCGCGCAGCGGCGCGGCCAGTTCCACCTCGACGCGTGGGCGTCGCCGCGCACGTCGCCACCTCGCCGATCGAGGGCCGCAGCGCCGATGCTCGCGCTCGCCAAGAAGGTGATCGCGATCGAGTCGCTCACCGACTCACGACCGCGGGATCCTGCTGAACGTCGGCACGATCTCGGCGGCACCAAGCGCAACATCGTGCCCGAGCACGCCGAGGCCTGGATCGACGTGCGCTTACGACGAGAGCGCGCAGGGCGAGGAGGTGCGGCGCGCGCTGGAGCGGATCGCCGCCGCGCCCGACGTGCCGGGCACGCAGCGCCGAGCTCTGGGGCCTCCTGCACCGCCCGCCGCGCGCCGCCCAGCGGGGATCCGACGCGCCTGCTCGCGCTGCAGCACGAGATCGCGCGCGGGCTCGGCTACCCGGCGCCCGAGCCGGTGCACTCCGCGGGCGTCACCGACGGCTCGCTCACGGCGGCGCGCGGGCGTGCCGACGCTGGACTCGCTGGGCGTGCGCGGCGGCGGCGCGCACACCGATCGCGAGTTCGTGCGTGCTCGCGAGCCTGTCCGAGCGCGCCGCGATCGCGGCGCGTGCTGCTGCGCCGGCTCGCGCGACCGAGGCGAACCCGCGAGCCGCGGTTTACCCGCGCCGCCCGCCAAGTTAGAGTCGTCCGGCCCGTCTCCGGCGGTGATCGCTGGGTCCCGGCCGGTGTGTTGGTCCGTGAACCCCGCCAGGTCCGGAAGGAAGCAACGGTAGCGGTGCTTTTCCAGGTGGTCGGATCGGCCCGGCGATCACCTCCGGACGCGGGCGCGATGGCCGTCCGCGACCGCCGTCGCGGGCACCGACTCCACGGCCGCTATGAGCTACGAGGTCCTCGCGCGCCGATTCCGCCCGCAGACCTTCGACGACGTCGAGGGCAGGAGCACGTCGTCACGGCGCTGCGCAACGCCATCAAGCTCGGCCGGCGTGCCGCACGCGATCCTGCTCGCGGGTCCGCGCGGCGTCGCGCAAGACCACGCTCGCGCGCATCCTCGCCGCGCGCGCTGAACTGCGACGAGGGCCCGACCGACGAAGCCGTGCGGCCGACTGCTCGCCGTGCCGCGAGATCGCCGGCCGGCACTCGACATCGACGTGCAGCGAGATCGACGCCGCGACCAACACCGGCGTCGACAACGTGCGCGAGATGCGCGAGCGATGTACGCTACGCCGCCGCGCCCGGGAAGCACCGCATCTTCATCATCGACGAAGTGCACATGCTCTCGACGCGCGGCGTTCAACGCGCTGCTGAAGACGCTCGAAGAGCCGCCGCGCGCGCAGTCTGTTCATCTTCGCGACGACCGACCCGCAGAAGATTCCCGCACACGGTGCTCTCGCGCGTGCCAGCGCTATCGACCTGCGCCGGCTCTCGAACGCGCGAGCTCCTGGCGCTCCTGCGGAAGATCTGCGCGCGCCGACGGCATCGAGGCGCCCGAGCCGCGTGCTCGCGCGCGATCGCGCGCGAGGCCGACTGGCAGCGGCGCGACGCGCTGACCCTGCTCGACCGGCTGACCAGCGCCCGCTGGCCCGAAGCATCGCGACTCGCAGGATGCGATCGCGATCCTCGACGTGATCGACCGCAAGCTCCTGCTCGACGTGCTCGAGCGCGGTGCTCGCGCGCGCGCCCGGCGAGGCGCTCTCAGGTGATGCGCCGCGCGCGCTGAGCAGGGCGTCGACCCGATGCGCTTCGCGGCGCGACCTGCTGCGCCGAGATCCGCGACCTCGTCGTGCGCGCGGCTCGTCGACGACGCCGACCGGCCTGATCGCGCGGCCCCCGATGCGCTCGCAGGAGCCGCACGCGCGCCGCCGCGCGCGCGCACGACGCCGAGACCTCGCCAGCGACTCGTTCCGGTGTCGCGACCCGCATGCAGGAGCTCGGCGCTCGCCACCCGCCAGAGCACGCGCCTCGAGATGGCGATCGGGCGCTCGCGACCCTGCCGGACGGCGGAGACGCTGGCCGCGCTGGTCGCGAAGCTCGACGCGCTCGAGCAGCGGCAGCGGCGGGCCCGACGCGCGTCGGCGGCCGCGCGCCGAGCTCACGGCGGCGCGCGCCGAGCCCGGCATGCCGTCCGCGCGCAGCCGGCTGCCGGCTGCGGCGCCGACCGAGCGCGCCGCGCGCGAAGCCGCGCGGTGCCGCGGCGCCGCGGCCGGTGCCCGCCGCGCCACCGCGCCGGCGCCGTCGCAGCGACCCGTAGCCCGCGCAGCCACGTGCCCGTCGCAGCCGCGCGCCGAGCGATGGAGCCGCCGCCGCCCGACGACGCCGAGCATGATTCGCGCGCGCCGCGAGGAGCCCGCATCCGCGCGCCGCGGATCTCCGGCGCTGACGGCCGCTCGACGCAGCGCAACGCGCTCGAGCAGCGCGTGCGCGCCGAGGCGAAGGGCCGCACCGCGCGTGCGCGAGTGCAGGCGGCGCCTTCGACGCCGAAGCTGCCGCGAGATCCGCGGTCGAGCGCGCGACGGCGCCGGAGAGCGCTACGGCGCGGCTCGACTTGATCCGCGCTCATGCAGCAGGCGCTAGGAGCTGATCCGGAGAAGCTGCGCCGCGCGCAGGAGGAGCTGGCCGACAGCTGCACCGGTGTCGGCGACCGTCGGCGGCGGCCTGGTCGAGGTCACCGCCAACGGCGCGCTCGAGCTGGTCGCGCGTGCGCGGATCGATCACGCAGGCCGTCGACCGCGCGCGACGTCGAGATGCTCGCAGGACCTGGCGCGCGCCGCGGCGAACCAGGCGCTGGCGCGCGCGCAGCAGACTGGCAGCCGAGGCGATGCAGCGGCGTCGCCGGCGTCCTGCAGCTGCCGTTCCCGCTCGGAGGCGGCGCGTCGTGAGCGAACGCGACCCGAGCCGATCGAGCGCCTGGTGAAGGCGCTGCGCCGGCTGCCCGGCGTCGGCGAGAAGACGGCGACCCGGCTCGCGTTCCTTCCACTGCTCGGCCGCGCCGGAGTCGTACGCGCAGCGAGCTCGGCCGAGGCGATCGTGCGCCTGCGCGCTGGACATGCGGCTGCTGCGACGAGTGCTTCAACCTCGACCGCGCAGCTCGCCGTGCGAGATCTGCCGCGACCGACCCGCGCTCCGCGCGGTGCTGTGCGTCGAGGAGCCTGCCGATCTCGCCGTCGATCGAGAGCGCCGGCAGCTTCCGCGGCCGCTACCACGTGCTGGGCGGGGACGATCGCGCCGCTGGACGGCGATCGAGGCCCGGAGTCGCTGCGCGTCGAGGCGCTCGTCGCGCGCATCGAGCGCGGCGGCATCGACGAGGTCATTCTCGCCACCAACCCCAACCCGAAGGCGAAGCGACGGCCACTGTACGTCGCCGAGCGCGTCGCGCGCTACGGCGTGACCAGCACACGCGCATCGGCTACGGCATGCCGATCGGCGGCGACCTCGAGTACGATCGACCCGGTCACGGTGCGGCATGTCGGTCGAGAATCGCCGCGCCTGCTCGTCGTGGCGCGCGTGCACGCGCGCGTCTGTCTCAAGGTTCTGCGGCTGCACGCGCGCCGAAATGTAGAGCGGGATTCGGCTCTGTGTCCCGCGGAAGGCCTCTGATAGCCATCTGCGCGCGGGGAAGTTTCGTCGATCGAATCGAGCGGCTATCGAGGCATCGGCGATGTCGCTGACACGCAGCTCAACAAGTGCTCTTCGAAGATGACCATCGGAAGCTGCTCGCGGTTTCCGAGCGCCGTCGCGGACGGCGAACGCCGAGGCGGCTCTTTCTCGTCGACCGCAACGGCCAGCTCGTCGACCGAGGCGGGCGAGCTGCAAGGCATCGACACGACGTCGCTCGCGTCGCTCGTGGCCGGGCAACGTCGCCGCGACGCAGGGGCCTGGCGAAGCGTGATCGGCGAGCCCGACTTCCCCGACTGCACTTCCACCCAGGGCGAGCGCGACAACGTGCACATCACGCTCGGTCGCGCAACGAATCATCCTGGTCGTGGTCTTCGACGAGCGCAGCTCGCTCGGCCTCGGCGCGCCTGCGCGTGAAGAAGGCGGGCCGGCGAGCTGTCGCGAAGCACTGACGATTCGAAGCGCGCCAGAAGCGGAAGACGGAGCGGCTCGGACCGCGACGGGCGGCGCTCCGTTCGCGGAGATCAGCGGACGACGACATCGACAACCTGTTCTACGCGACCGAGGCGATCGCCATGAGCGTTCATCAACTACTCGTCGCGCGAGATCAACTGCAAGATCGTCTACTACGGCCCGGGCCTGTGCGGGAAGACGACCAACCTGCAGTACATCTACGAACAAGACCAGCCCCGACGCGAAGGGCAAGATGATCTCGCTCGCGACCGAGACCGAGCGCACGCTGTTCTTCGACTTCCTGCCGCTCGTCGCTCGGCGAGATCCGCGGCTTCAAGACCCGCTTCCACCTCTACACCGTGCCGGGCCAGGTGTTCTACGACGCCAGCCGCAAGCTGATCCTGAAGGGCGTCGACGGCGTGGTGTTCGTCGGCCGACTCGCCAGGATCGAGCGCATGGAGGCGAACATCGAGTCGCTCGAGAACCTGCGCCTCAACCTGCGCGAGCAGGGCTACGACCTGCGACAAGATCCCGATCGTGATCCAGTACAACAAGCGCGATCTCCCGAACGCCGTCGCCGGTCGAGAGCCTGCGCGAGGCGCTGAATCCGACCGGCAAGCTGCCCGACTTCGAGGCGTGCGGCGCAGGCGGCAAGGGCGTGTTCGAGACGCTGAAGGCGCTCGCCCGGCTGGTGCTGCGGAGCTCAAGAGCTGCAGTCGCTAAGGGCTCCAGCCCGGACCTCGAGCCTCTGCAAGCCGCGCAGGATCGGGTTCGGCCGCCGCTCGATCTTCTGCTCGGCGAGCGCCAGCTTCGGGAACCGTTCGAGCAGCGCCCGGAACGCGATCTCGCCCTCGAGCCGCGCGAGCGGCGCGCCCAGGCGAAGTGGGCGCCGAAGCCGAACGACAGGTGGTGGTTGTCGCGGCGCGCGACGTCGAAGCGGTCGGGCTCGGGGAACACCGCCGGGTCGCGTTGGCCGCGCCGATTCCGGCAGACCACGATCGCGCCCTTCGGGATCGACACTCCGCCGTACTCGACGTCCTCGCTGGCCGCGCGCGCGGTGGCCTGCACGGGGCTGTCGAAGCGCAGCATCTCCTCGATCGGCGCTCTTCAGGAGCTCGGGCTCCGCGCGCGCAGGCGCGCGAGCTCGTCGGGATGGTTCAACAGCGTGAGCGTGCCGTTCCCGATCAGGTTCGTGGTCGTCTCGTGCCCGGCGAGCAGCAGCAGGATCGCCGTTGCGACGAGCTCGGTGTCGGTGAGCGCGTCGCGGTCCTCCTGCGCGGCGACGAGGCCCGAGATCAGGGTCGTCGCGCGGCTCGCGGCGGCGCAGCGCGATGATCGCGCGCAGATAGTCGCGCAGCGCGTCGAACGCGCGCCTCGACTCGCTCCGCGCCCTCGCCGCAGGCGATCGCGCTCCGGCCGAGACGATGTGCGAGGCCCAGGAGCGGAACTTCGGGTGGTCGCTGGCCGGTACGCCGAGCAGCTCCGCGATCACGATCGCAGGCAGCGGCGCCGGCGAGGTCGGTCATCAACTCCATCCGCTGCGCGCGGGTCGGCTCGGCGAGCAGCTCGTCGGCGATCGCCTGGATGCGCGGCCGCAGCGCCAGCGACGCCGCGGCGTGAACGCCTTGTTGACGAGACCCCGCACGCGCGTGTGATCCGGCGCGTCCATGACCAGCATGCTGATGTTGTCGTCGCCGGTGAGCTGCTTCGGCAGCCGGTCGCGGTTGAGCCGGATCGCGTCGCCGTTCCGGCGGTCCGCCGAGAGACGCGCGTCGCGCAGGGCGGGCTGCACATCCCGGTGTCGGGTGAGCAGGAACACGCCCGCGCCGACGTCGACCGGCACAGGCAGCTTGAACACCGGATTGCTCGCGCGAAGCATCGCGTAGAGCGGATACGGGTTGGCGAGCATGCCCGGGTCCACGAAGAACGCCGGGGCGGACGCTGCGGTCGGGGCGGGGCGACTCGGGGGTGCTCATCGCGCGGCCTCCTGCATCGAGGTGGGGAGTTTACAATGACTGACTGGCCAGTCATCATACCAGCATGCCCGAATTGCCAAGGCCCGCCGGGAAGAGCAAGTAATACGTAACTGAACGAAGTAC
>ERZ1370068.2180-contig-134_pt1 | contig 39010 bp, 58 predicted proteins | sample MGYA00561227_ERZ1370068 | MGnify/ENA primary metagenome ERZ1370068 (study PRJEB38410, sample SAMEA6850437) | metagenome | study: Metagenomic assessment of the ecological functions of the soil: analysis of the soil microbiota associated with the...
GTTGTACTTCGTTCAGTTACGTATTGCTCTGCGTGGCTTGCCTGAACGAGTTTGAAAGCGAATTGACGGAGCCGTTTGTCCTTCAAGAGGAGCTGGATGGCAGGGAGGTGGTTGACTTGACCTCGCACATGCGGGAAGGATATTCATCTTGCTCTGCCAGCTCATCCCCGATGTGATGCCAAAGGGCGCAGGATCCGTCCGGCGCGCTTTTCGCCAGCGCCCGGCGATGCCTCACCGCGCACTCGGGGCGAGGCCCCGTGGGACGCCCTGGACAAACTCAACGCTGAAAAATTAGAAAACCAATAGCTCGGATTTTATGGGAGTTCCAAAACGCAAAACGTCAAAGATGCGCCTGCGCACCCGAAGGCCGCCAATCGCTGGCACGCCCCGAAGCTTTCCCAATGCCCCCAATGCGGCATGCGGACGCCTGGACATACGGCATGCCCGGCATGCGGCTACTACAAGGGACGCCAGGTGCTCACGGTGGACACTAGAGTAATTTCCCCATGAGGATCGCCCTGGACGCCATGGGCGGCGATTACGCCCCGCGAAACACCGTCGCCGGAGCAGTGATGGCGCTGAAGGAATATCCCAAGATCGAGAAGCTCTTTCTGACCGGAGACCAATCGGCGGTAAAGAAAGAGCTGCAAGATGGCTGCAGCGACGGGCGCATCGAGATCATCCACACGACTCAGGTCGTTGGAATGAACGAACATCCGGTGGACGCGATTCGCCGCAAGAAGGACTCCTCGGTGAGCCGTGCGATTGATCTGGTGAAGCGCGGCGACGCGGACGCGATCGTCAGCGCCGGGCATACCGGTGCAATGGTCGCCGGGACGACCATCAAGCTTCGCACGCTGGAGGGCGTCGAGCGGCCGGGCATTTGCCTCTTATCTTCCTACCGAGCACAACGTTTGCGTGCTTATCGACGCGGGCGCAAATGTCGACGCCCGCCCGGAGCACATGCTCCAGTATGCGATCATGGGAACGGTGCATCTCGAAGTATGTGCTGGGGTTTGAAAATCCGGCGGTGGGACTTATGTCGATCGGCGGCGAAGACGTGAAGGGGAGCGAGTTCACGAAGGATATCTTCAAGCTCTTGAAGAGAGTAAGCTTAACTTCCGCGGCAACGTCGAAGGACACGATCTCTTCGAGAATCCCGTTGAGGTGGTGCTATGCGACGGGTTCGTCGGGAACGTGACCTTGAAGGTTTGCGAAGCCACGGCCAGCGCGGTTTTCCATTGGCTGAAGCGTGAACTGACCGCCAGCCCGGTTCGCAAGCTCGGGGCGCTGCTGGCCAAAGACGCCTTTCTTGCGATTCGGGACAGAACACAATTATGAGACCTATGGGGGAAGCCCGCTGGTCGGCGTGAACGGAGTGGCCATCATCGCTCACGGCGCCAGCAGTGCCCTCGCCATTAAAAATGCCTTGCGGGTCGCGTGCGAATTCGTCGAATTGGGCATCAATCCCCGTATCATCGAGGCCATCAAGCGCTACAATGAAGAAAATCCCGAGGACGCGGTCTCGCCAACCTAGCCGCACGGTTTCCATTATTGGAACCGGCAGCTATGTGCCGGAACGAATTCTCACGGAATGCCGATCTCGAAAGGATCGTCGAGACAAGCGACGACTGGATCACCACGAGAACCGGAATCAAGGAGCGGCGCATCGCCGGGGAAAATGAGCATACCAGCCACATGGCCGCGCGGGCCGCGGAAAATGCGATGGAGCAGGCCGGGGTTGCGGCTCCGGAAATCGACCTCGATCATCGTGGCAACGGTCACGCCCGACACGTTCTTTCCTCTACGGCCTGTCATGTCCAGCGGCATCTTGGCGCGATCAACGCGGCATGCTTCGATGTTTCCGCGGCGTGCTCCGGGTTCTCTTTACGGAATCGAAGTCGCGCAGCAATTCATCAGCAATCACACCTACAATACCGTCTCTGGTGATCGGCGCCGACAAGCTGAGCTCGATCGTGAACTGGACGCGACCGCAACACCTGCGTGCTCTTTCGGCGACGGCGCGGGCGCAGCGCGATTCTCCGGTGGCGCGCGCCGGTTCTCACGGGGTGATCACCACCTTCATGGGACAGCGACGGCAACTTTGGAGAGATCCTGCACATAGCCGGCGTGGCGGTTGTGCCATCCCCGTGACCAAGGAAAACTTCGATCAGCGGCTGAACACCCTGCACATGAATGGCCGGGAGACGTTCAAGCAGGCCGTGACCTCCATGCTCTCGGCGGCCAACCGGGCGCTTCAAGCAGAGCGGCCTTTCTGTCGATGATCTCACCTGCATCATTCCCCACCAGGCGAACCTGCGGATTATCGAGGCCCTTGCCGATCGCTTGAAACGTTCCGCTTTCGAAATTTCAGGTGAACCTGGATCGTTATGGCAACACCTCCGCAGCTGCCGTCGCCATTGCGCTCGACGAGGGGAATCGGACCGAGGTCGTTTCAAGGTGGGCGACTACATCCTGATGGTTGTTTTCGGCGGCGGACCTCACCTACGCGAGTTCGGTGGTGCAGTGGTGGGAGTCGCTTTCGACCTCGGCGGGAGAGTTATCGCACCTTAAATTTTTCCGGCGTAAAGATCGGCGGCGGAGCAAGCTCTTATCGGTGCAGAGAAATGCTGCGGCTCTGGTCCGACGCGCGGATATTCAACATCCGCATTGGGCAGCGGGCCTTCGGCTTCGTCCAACCATTCGACCCGCTTGTAAGTAGTCGGGCTGCTTGAGCGCGGCAAGGAACAAAGATCACGTGCCGCCGGGTCGCTCTTAGCTTCCCACGATCGGTGATATGCAGGGAGGCGACGACAAGTTCGCGGTCGGCAAGGAGGAATTCCTGCCGACTTGAAAGCCTCGGCTGTTGCAGCGATCGCCTTGGAGCGACGAGATAGCGTCATGCGCATGCTCGGCCATCTCGCCGATAGTCGGCGTCGACCCGAGTAGTGACTCAAGAGATTGGCAAACCGCGCTAGCGACGACGTTCTCATCGAGTTGTCTGGTCGGAACGAGGCGCTCGGCTGAGACCTGATCGTGCAGAGTCATTAGCCGCGAATCGCTCTTGAAGTGCTGCGTCGATATAGTTTGCGCGGCGGATCTGGCACGATTCCAGCCAGAATCGGACTCGCGCGGTGCGCTGCATAGAGCGTCGAGGAAGGCGTTGCCCATGAAGAGCGTGTCACCGAGGTAGGGACCGGCGACATCCTTCTCGTCGTCGGGAGAATCCGCCGCCCGGCAAGGACGCGGTGGTCGATAATCCAGTCTGTCGCCGCCCGTACCGGCGTCGTCGCAGCGTTTCTGCGTTCGCCGGTGACGGCGTACAGCAGTGGCAAGCGCCTGGATCGCCCATCCATTCTCGCGCGAATAGACATGAGTGTCCACTCGGGGAATGCCTTGTTCACGCGTCGCCTCGCGTTGCTCGAGGCGAAAATAATCCGCCTGAGTGCTCGCCCGGCACAAGGTCAGCGTCCTGGCTCGTGTAGAATGACGCCTTCGGGACTGGTCAGGAAACTCCTTCATGTAGCCGGCGGATCACGCCGGGCGTTCGTCCAAGTATTCGAGGATCGCCCCAGCGCGCATAGGCGACGGAATAAACGCGAAGATTCTCCGCCTGAAACTGAAGGGAGTTTCTCGTAGTGCGGGTGCTTCCAGTCCCCGTCGGTCGAGTATTGATAAACGCCGCCCCAGACCGGGTCGAAGAGGCTTGCGTTGCGCAGCCGAGGGTCTCCCGCGCCATGCTGCTTCCAGCGGGCTCCATCTGACTCGCCGAGCTTGTGCAGACCGACATGCAGTATTCGACGATGTTCCAGTCAAGAAACTTGTGAACGGTTCCCCACCCGAGGTTATGCTGGATCGTAGGCGTCCAGCAAGCGGCGTTCGCAAATGCTGTCGCTGCGTTTCGAGAGCCAGTGATGCGCTGCTCGCCGCAATCGGCTGTCTCTTCAGGGACGAACCGAGGGCCCCGGGCGTGGGATCGTCGATGATTGCCTGAAGCATCGAGGCCATCGGGCCGCGGCGGAATGTAGCCCCTGGCGTTTGACGATTTCACTTGCCATCGGGCATCAAAGACGATTGTTGCGGGCCAGCCGTATATCCTCGTAGCGATTCGACAGATCCGGCCGAGAATCTTGATCTACGCGGACGGCGATGTAGCGCGACTCGAAGGAGCCGTATCACCTCGGGTCGCGGTAGGTGATATCCTCCATTACGTGGCACCAGTGGCACCAGACTGCACCGAGATCGAGAAGACAAAATCGGTTCTCCTTCCTGCGCGCCCGCTCGAAAACCGTTCTCGGACCATGGATGCCAATCGATGGCCTCGTTTGCCCGCGCTGGCCGCGAGAGGACAAATGGCCAGCGAGAAGGATGGAGAGAATCGCGCGACATCGAGGCTCAGAATCGGAGCCGCTCGCGTCGTCTCGTGGCCGCGAACCGCTTGATCAGCGCGTCGACGGAGAGGGCGCCCGGGCCAAAGGCGAGCACAATGGAGAGCGGAAAGCAAGAACTGGAAATGGGGCCGCCGCCGACGAACTTGTCCGGATCGCTGAAAATGCTGGTGAGCGACCTCGTAGTCGGCGGTCACGATAGGCCACGATCATCGTGAAGGCCACCGGGATCGCCACCAAGCGCGAGGCAAGCCCAATCATCAAGCAGCAGGCCACCGGAAGCATTCGGTCGCGCCGGCAAGGTAAGGCGCTTGAAGACAGGCATCGGAATATTAAGACTGCCGAAAAACTCGGCCATCTTGTCGATGTTCAGGAGCTTGCCCTTTGCCTGTAAGGAACAGCTGCCAGAAAGAAGAACACGCACGGCCAGTAACAAGGGGCGCCTGCAGGTAATTCGCAACCGTCGCGAACTTCTCGTAGGCGTGGCCGATCGACGTTGACAAACGCCATTCATTTTGCTCGGCAGAGCCAGCCCAGGGCCGCCCAGTTCTGAAACCAGGCTCTGAATTTTGGGCGCCCAATCGACCTCCTGTCTCGCCGCTCGACGAGATGGCTTCGATGCAGGCATCCGCCAGAGTTACGCCTCGACTCAATGCAGTGAGGAGCGCGAAGGCTTCGCCTTCAAGGCGCTTGAAGTAGAGGCGATTTCTCGTGGCGATGCACTGCCAGATGAATCCTGGTTCGACCCTGGCAGGCGGATCCGCTGTTTGCGCCGCACGGCTTTCGGAGCAGAATCGAAAGCATTGCTGGCTTCACGCGTGCGCAAGCCATCCGTCGCCCGCTGCTTTTCAGAGCGATCACGAAATCATCGACGGCATAGTCGAGCTTGAGGAGACTGAGATAAGGCTGAAGGCCGAGGCGCAACTTGTCGGCCGGCGTGTCGAGAATTTCGATCTGTCGTGATTGGAGGCTTCGAAGGTCCGTCAAAAGCGACGACCTGTGCCCATCTCGAAGCGAACCATGTCGAGCGCGAGCGACTGGCGCGGGCCGCTCCACTGCGGTTCATCCCGCAGGAATTGCTCTAGCCGCGAACCGGAGGTCGCGCAGCGCGAACGAATCCGAGGGATAGCGGGCAAGGGTACGCCCTGACGCATTTCAAGAACCGCTCTTCCCAAGCACCGACAGCAGGCCGGGATAGTCTTCATAGAGACAATCGAGCAACCGAAACCAATATTGCCGGTTGTAAATTTCGAGCCGCTCAAACGAACTCAGCCGATCATTGGGTTTGATGAACTCAGCGGCAGCGGCGCGCATATTGTCGCCCTCGGGAAGGCGATTTTGCATCCGCCATGCGCGGCGTGAGAGGGCGAAAGATCGCGCTGGCCATCGATCGCTGCAAGTCGAGCAGATCGGCCTCGAGACGGACTTCACGCAACTTTGCTGCGAGCTGCTGTTGCTGGAACTTGAGGGCTTTGAGCGCTTCATTGTGAACTTCATCAAACGACGGAATCCGGTCATCCCACTCGAGCAATGTGGCGGTGTGACCGATCTTGCTTGATCGCGTGACCATACATCTTCCAAACCGGGTCCAGAACCGGATGGTCGTGGGTGTCGAGGATATATTTTCGAATTTGGAATGGCCCGCGATGTGGATTTGTCCGACCCGATGGTGCGGAATGTTATTCAGGTAATCGTAAGGGTCGAAGTTATGGTTCTGCGACGAAACGTAGATGTTGTTGACGTCGAGGAGGATCCCGCAATCGGCCAGCTCGACGACCTCACTTAAGAACTCCCACTCGGTCATCGTCCGAGGCATGAAACTCCGCATAGCTGCTCACGTTCTCGACGCAGATTGGGACCTCGAGAAAATCGCGCGGCTTCGCGGATCTTCTGCGCGGTGACCCGGGCGGCTGCGAATGTATAGGGCATGGGCAGCAGATCGTGGGTATAGCGGCCGTCCACGCTGCCCCAGCATAAATGATCGGAGAGCCAGGGTGTATTCGTGCGCTGCAACAAGACGCTTCAGCTTCTTGAGATGCTCGCGATTGAGTTTGTCCGCCGAGCCGAAATAGATCGCCACCCCATGCTGGACGACGCGGTATTGCTCCAAGATCGAATCGAGCACTTCCAGCGGACGGCCTCCATCAACCATGAAGTTCTCGGAGATGATTTCAAACCAATCGACGACGCGGTTTCTTCTCGAGGATGTGCCGATAGTGCGGCACGCGGAGACCGATTCCAATTCCGTAGTCAGTGTGAGCGTTGAAAGGATTCGCGGGCATCTTTGGATCTTGCTGTTTGAAGAGCCGCCGCTCTGCTCGAAAGCGGCGGCTGTTTCGATGGCTCGGCCAAGTCGCCAAGATGCTTCCTAGCCGTGGCCTTCGGCCAGCTTCCTTTGCTGGCGCAGCCGCCCTTGCCCTTGCAGGTGCTTTTGCCTTTACACCCTTGATCACCGGACTTTGCAGCCGCCCTGGCCCTTACAGGCGATTCTGTCCTTTGCAGGCATGGGCGCCCTTGTCCGCCATGGTCTGGAGGGAGACTCCGGCTGATGTGGGTTCGCCTGGCTGCATAAGGCGCGACAGCCATCGATCCCGTCATCAGCCCGGCCACTGCAGCACCCGCGATGAGTGTTTTAGTTGTATTCATTTGGTTTTGTTGTTTTTTGCTTTTGAGGTCCTCGACGGGTGGCGGTCTGCCACCTGAGGACCTCAAAAATGGTTGAACGTGCGACGGAGCAATGCTTATTCAACGAGATTACGCTTCGCTCGTATTGACTGGAGTTTTGACGGTGCTTTTCCGACTCCGCGGCCGGGAATCGATGAGCTTGAGCATCCAGCGCTGACCGGGCAACTATGTAGCGCATTCACTCGCGATCGGCAGAGACTTGCCAGCAGGACGCCGCAATGAGAAGAGACAATCTATGTTCATCGATACCCATGCTCACCTGGACTACCCGAATTCTGCCGATGACCTCGATGAGGTGATTCAGCGAGGCGGCACGCGGCGGGCGTGACAAGGATCATCACCATCGGCACAGGGCTTGAAAGCAGCGAGCGAGCCAGTCGCGCTGGCAGAAAAATATCCCCATGTTTACGCGGTCGTCGGCATTCATCCGACCTATGTCCAGGATGAGGTCGAGGACTTTCTTCCAGCATTGCGCATGCCTGGCCGAACACCCGAAAGTTGCCGCCATCGGCGAGACGGGGCTGGACTATCATCATTTGCCCAGCGGCGAACTCAGACCTCTCCGCGCGATCGCGGCGCTGCAGGCCGATGTCGCCCAGGATGCGGAGGCAGCGGTGACTGGACGGGGCTTACAAGTCGGCGCAGAGCGGAGGCGTTTCGTGTCAGCTTGACCTGGCGGCGCCCTTGGGGTTGAACGTTGTCATCCATCAGCGCGACGCCTGGGACGACACCTTGAGAGATCTTGGAGCCGCCACTCCGGGAAGCTGCGGGCGTGTTTCACTGCTTTGGAAACTGGCCTGATCAGGCGATGGATGTCATCGCTCTCGGGCACCTGGTCTCATTCACCGGAATCGTTACCTTCAAGAATGCGGCTTTGGTGCGCGAGACAGCCCCGACCGTTTCCGAAGAGGATTCTTACATGGTGGAGACGGATTGTCCGTATCTCGCGCCGGTTCCTTATCGCGGCGAAAACGTTGCGAGCCGTTTCACACCCGGCTTGTTGCGGAGGAGATCGCCGATAAGCGCGCGCGGGTGTCGCTGTCGGAGATTGCGCGTCGCACCGCCGGCAACGGCTGAAGCGTTCTTTCGTTTCGCCGCGCCGCGCAGCCGGGATAGCCGCGCTCGCCGCCGATGGACAATCCCCTTTTCAGGGAAGCGGGATTGCGTCTGACCGCGGTTGCGCCAGTGTCGGCGCATGCCATCCTTTGACATCGTTTCCGAAGTCGACCGCATGGAGATCAAAGAACGCGGTCGATCAGGCTCAAAGAGAATTGAGCTCCCGATTCGACTTCAAGGGAGTGCGCGCCACGATTGAGACTGACGCCAAGACCGGCTCGCTGCTGCCTTGGCCATAGAGTGACGCCGCCCGCCTGAAGGCTTTGCGGAGATTATCGTCGTCACAAGCTCGCCAAACGGGGCATTGATTTACGAAACGTCGAGCAAAGGATCCTGAAATTTCGCCGCTCGGCCACTCCCGGCAGGAATTTTGTATCAAGCAGGGTCTCGACGGAGACCAAGCCAAGAAGATCACCAAAGCGATCAAAGCCTTGGGGTTGAAAGTGCAGGCGACTCTTCAGGATCGTCAGGTGCGCGTGACGGGGGCAAAAGGACGACCTGCAGAAGGTCATCGGCAGTCTCAGGCAGCCGACTTTGGCGTGGGCTTGGATTTCAGAATTTTCGCGATTGACCGCGGCCCGCCTCAGGCCTTCGCGAGTCCTTCGGTGATCTCGTCGGCGATGCGCAACGCCGCGTCACGCGGAGACTTTGCGCCGGTAATCGGGCGTCCTATCACGAGGTAGTTCGCGCCGGCGCGGACCGCGTCGGCGGGAGTGCTCACGCGCTTTGGTCGTCCGCCGACGATCCCGTGGGCCGCACGCCGGGCGTGACGATGATCAAAGGAATCGCCTAATCTGCTTCGCAAGGAAGAAATCTCCCTCGGGCTGCACACCACGCCGCGCACGCCGCACCGCATGCCGAGGGCCGCGAGATCGAGCACCTGTTCCTCCGGGGCCCGAGAGATTCCAACGGCCCGCAGTTCGTCTCCATCCAGGCTCGTGAGCACGGTCACGCCGAGGACGAGCAAGGGATGAGCCTTTTGCGCCGTCGACAGCGCCGAGAGGCCATCCGCACTGCCGCCGGACAAATGGATGAGTCCGCCATTTCACAGCCGAGGCGGGCCGCGGAACGCACCGCTTCTCGCGCCGTATTCGGAATATCGTGAAGCTTCAGGTCGAGGAAAACCCTGAGACGCCGCTCTCTCAGAGCCTTTATGATCCAGGGCCCCTCCGCGGTAAAAAGTTGCAGCCCGACCTTCACCCAGGAAACGGCGCGTCCCTGAAGATCGTCAGCAATCCGGAGCGCGGAAGTTGAGTCCGGCGTGTCCAGCGCCACGATGATTTTTCTTTTGCGGGACTGTTCATTCTTGGAGGATGCGCGCGCCATGGAAGGCTGCGCGCGCACGCCAAAGTCAATTTGCATTTGCGCGTTCGCGGCAGGCGGGCCGACGGATTTCACGAGATCGAAACGTTGATGGCGCCGATTTCTCTTGCCGACGAAATCACGCTTACGACCTCCCGGGGGCCACGGTGAAAGTCCGTTGCGACAACCCGGAAGTCCCCGCGGACGACTCCAACCTCGCGGTGGCGGCAGCGCGCGAGTTTTCGCGATGCACGGGCATGCAATTCAGCGCGGATATTGAGATCCGCAAGCGCATTCCCACGGGCGCCGGTTTGGCCGGGGAAGCAGCGACGCGGCGGCGGTTCTGGTCGCTTTGGACAAGATTTTTCAGACGCATCTCGGTTTTGAAAAGCTCGAGCAGGCTGCGGCAAACCTCGGCTCAGACGTGCCGTTCTTTGTTCGAGGAGTGCCCGCGGTCTGCAAGGGCCGAGGAGAGATCGTCGAGCCCACGGTAGTTTCCCAAAGGTTAAAGCTTTTGCTGCTCAAGCCGCCTTTTTCCGTGGAAACCCCATGGGCCTACAAGGCCTGGGCCGCTTCGAGCTCGCGCCAGAGCCATGGCGACGAACAGGATGTTGACGGGATCAAGATCTTCAACTCGCTCGAGGCGCCGGTTTTCCAGCGATTCCCACTCTTGCCGGAAATGAAAGACTGGCTGAAGCGGCAGCCCGGGACCCGGGCGGCCGCGATGTCCGGTTCGGGCTCGACAATCTTCGCGGTGCTCAGCGACGGCGGCGAGCGGCCCGGACCTCGAAGCGCGGGCCAAGGAAAGTGCACGGCGACACCCTTTGGACCACCCCTCTGCGATCTGCCGGCGTGATTCCTGGATCGTAAGCGACTGCCTCAATATATTGCCCTCGTGATGGCCAAAAGAATTCGCCGAGGGCGCGCTACTCGAATCGGACGGCCCGCGCCGGGGCAATCGAGGCGGCCCGCCAAGCCGGAAGAAGAGCGGAAAAAGAGCGGCTCCAATAATCCAAAGCGGCATGGTGGCGAAGCGGAATCGCCGGATAGCTCAGATCAATCGTCCAGCCGAAGAATGCCTTGTTGATGACCCAGGTCAGCACCACCGCGAGCAGGCCGCCCGAGGCCAGGCCGCTCACAGCCGCGGTGAGAGCGATAAGACCGGCCTCGGTAAGAAAGACGACCAGCGCTTGAAAGCGGGAAGCGCCCATCGATCGCAGGACGCCGATTTCCCGCTCACGCTCAACGACGAGCGCGCTCAATGAGAACATGCACCCCGCCGACGGCCACGATTACCGCGATGCTCCGAAGAACCGACGTCACAGCAAAAGTATCATCGAAGATCTTGAAGACGCGCTTGCGAAGCGCGGCATTGTCGTAAAGGACGAACTGACCTTCACGGCCAAACCGCTCGCGGAAACTCTCGCCGACGGACCCGGCCAGAGATGGGTCGCGCAGCTTCAGAGCAAGCGAATGAAACTGCCGGTCTTGCCAGAATTTCTCGAAGAGCGCCCGGGGCATGAGGATCGTTCCCCGATCCCGCGCGAAATCCCGATAGACCCCGCACACCGGGAATTCCTGAATCCCTGCGGGAGTCGGAAGAGGAATCTTTTCCGCCGGCGCCACACGAAACCGGCTCGCAAAGCTCTCTGAAACGGCCACGTATGTCCCCGATTGAAATTGCGCGCCGCGCGGTCGCCCGCCAGAAACTCCATGTTTCCCCGGGCCTTGCCATTGATGACCGCGAGCGCCGTCAACTGGTCGCGAAAGCGAATCGGGACCTCGCGAAAGGTGCCAGCTTCGAGCACGGCGGGCTCCCTCTCCGCCCAGGCAAGAGATTCTTCCGGCAAAAACTCGTGCAGTCCGCCGATTTCGTTCGCGGCCGGAGCAATGTAAAGATCCGCGGTCAGCGTGTGCTCCGTCCATCGTTGAACGCTGGAATGAAATGAATGAATCATCACCGTCACGCTGATGGTCATGGCGATAGCTGCAGCCAGCGCCGCGATCGTGAGCGCATTGCGGTGAAAGTGAACGGACAAAATGGTTGGTCGCCAGACGGGAAGCACGCCAAACTTGCCAAAGAGAGCCGCGACGGCGACGGCGAGCCAGGGGACCATGAGGGGAAAATCCGGCAATGATCGCGCCCGCGGCCGCAATCCGCGAAACGCGATCCGCCGGCAAGTGAGTAGGCGCACAGGGCGGCAGCCGCGCCAAGAAGCAGAAGTGCGCCACACCAAGCCTGTCCGGCGCAAGGGTGAAAACATCTCGATTGCCGAGCCGGGATGTAAAATGCGAGCCGGATCACACCGCGCCGCCTCCGAGGAGGGAAGCCAGGCAGCAATTACCGCTGCGCCGACGCCGATGGCCACCGCTTGCAAAACTTGCGCCGGCGAGAGAGCGGGATTTTCAATGCGCACCAGAGTGTAAAGCGAGGAAACGCTTTGCGAGACCGGGCCGGCAATCCAGCCCTGCAAGCAACGGAGCAAGCCAGATGGCCAAGGCCACTCCGACGACGGCCTCCAGAGCGGCTTCGCCCACGAAGAGTCGGCGGATTTCGCCGCGACTTGCGCCGCTCGCCCTGAGAATGGCGATTTCGACACGGCGCCGAATGACCGCCGCGCCGACACTGTTGGAAATGAGAAACATTCCGACCACGACCGACACGAGGCTCATCGCCGTAATGTTGAGCTGAAAGGCGCCCAGCATCGCTTCCATTTCCTGGCTCCGGGCGGCGGGTCCGACGCGGGCATCGGCCGGCGCCATCCGGGCCACGGCTTCGGCAACCGTTTTCGGACTGAGCGGGATCCCTCAAAAGAATCTGGATCGAGGAGAATCGGCCGGCCAGACCGAACAGCTCCTGAGCCCATCCGATGTCCATCGCGGCGATGCGCGGATTGCCCTCAGCGAGCACGTCGGGTCTGAAGACAAAGGCCGGCCGAAGAGTGCGAAGGGCGCTGCCGGCGGAGCACTTGAAGGTGATCGGCCTTGACGGCTCCTTCCGGGACGGCAATGGCCTCAGGGTCGCTGAGCCACTTTTCGAAATCGAGGGGGCGGTCGCCTTGCGTTCGCAATTGGAACGGGAAGATGTCGCCTCCGGTGAAGGGATCCACCCCAGGATTCGCAGGTATTCTCCCGGCGCACCCGGAATCGTCACCAACCCCTCGACGATCGGAGTGGCTGACTTGACTTCCGGGATGGCTGCAATCGCGGGAAGAAGCGAATCGTCAGGTTGCCGCGGATTTCAAGATCCGCCCGGCCGGTGGTGAGTTCCGCCGCGGAGCGAAAGCTCGCTATTGCCCCGCGGTTGGCGATCTGAATTGCCAGGAAGACCGTGATCCCAAGGGCTATCCCGAGAATATTCAGGGACGTAAGGAGGGGATGCCTAAAGGCCTGTCGCACCGTTTGCCGCCAAAACAGGCGAGCGAAGCCCAGGATGCGTCACGCCTCGTTCCTATCCCACGGAACGAACCGACGCTCTCTGCAGAAGGCGCTGAATTCGTCTGATGGTCGATTCATCGGTGATCTTTCCGTGTGAGTCTGTGACGTAAAAGTGTCCATGGCGACATCCATCTCAGTCGTAATGCGCGAAAGCTCGATATTGATATCGGCCGACCGAGGGCCCGCAGCAGATCGTAGAGAAGTCCGAGACGGTCGGGGTCCGAATATCGATCAGGGTAAAGCTGGGGATGGGATGTATTGTCCACGACGATTTTCGTGGGAATTTCCGCTTCCTGAGAAATCCGGTAAGTTCGCAGCAGCGCTCCTTGTTCAGCAAGGGGCTGAAATCGTAGTCCTCGAAGGCGAGCGAATCGCAGAGCCGTGTCTCGACCCGGGTGATGTCCCGGGCGCTGGTAACCGGTGAGAACTGGGTGCTGCAACACACGGAAGATGTCGAGGGCCAGGCTGTCGCCACGGGTGAAGAACATCCGGCGCTGAGGATATTTATTTGCGCCGAAAGGAACGCGCCGGCGATTCGTTCCAGAAGGCGCGGACGATTCCATCCGCAAACCCAAACCTCGCTGTGTCCCTGCTCGGGACGCGCAATCCATTTGAAAACGGGCGCATAAGCCGGCGGGTCTTGATGCGTGAGGTGGATTTCCAGGAATGCGCGGAACAGCCGGATATGGCCGGTGACCTGCTCGGAATCGAACATCTGGAAATACCGCTTCGGGCATATGTTCGAAGTGCGCTTCGATCTCCTCGCCGAAGTCCCTGGCCAATCGCCGCGAAACGCCTTCGCGAAGGTCCTCTAGGTTCTTGCGAAGTTGTGCGTTGTTGATGCGTCCGCCCTCAAGATACTCGGTTGTCCGCCGGTAAAGGGTCCAAACGAGGCCCTCTTTCCAATCGGACCAGTTCTGGTCGCTTTCGTCCCCTGTCCGTCGGCGAGGGTGAGAAGCATCAGGGCATCGAGGTTTGCCCTGTTTGCAACGATGTTTGCAAATTCCCACGATCGTGGCGGTGTCATCCAAGTTCCGCTTTTGGGCGGTCAAGGACACCCCGTAGTGGGAGTTGACAAGGGTGATGAGCATGCGCCGGCGTTCCGGCGAAAGCTGCAGCCGCCTGCGACCTTTGCGCGAGAAACGCGCTGGTATCTTCGTGATGGCGCTTGTTGGCCGCTTTTCCCGTATCGTGCAGGAGCAAGGCGAGGTAAAGCATGGCCGGATCCTCAGCTTCTGGAACATCGCGCGATACCCGCGAAATTTCTCCGAGTCAGCGAAGAGAACACCGTCAAGCTTTTCGATGCAGACGAGAGTGTGCTCGTCGGCGGTATAACGGTGATAAAACTCGTGTTGAACGAGGCGGGTTAGAGCGCCAAATTCCGGAACGTAACGCCCGAGAAAGCCAAGATCGTGCATCTCGCTGAAGAATGCGCCCGACTTCGCCTTTGCGGGAAAGAATCGCGAGAAAAGTTTCCCTGGCGACGCGAGCGTATCTGGAACGTGCGGTTTACAAGGCGCAGTCGGCGACGGATCGAGTCGCCCAACTCGGTGCTGAAATCGAGTTGCCGGACCTGGGCATGATGGAATGCGCGAATGAGCCGGTAGGGATCATCGGCAAAGGTATCGCGCGATTCTTCGTAAAGCTTTCCTCCGCGCGAGATGAAGCCGTCGAATTTTTCGACTTTCGGACGAAAGATCCCGAAAAGCCCCGGTTTTTCAGGGACCGTGTTCATCCGCTCTATCACAAATTTCGTGATCAGATGGATATTGCGGGCCTGGCTGTAATATTCCCTCATGAAGGCCTCAACCCGATGCAGGATGTGCCTTTGGGGAAAATTGAACCCGGCTGCGACCCGCCCCTGGAGCTGAAGGGTCAAGCCGTCCACCGGCCGGCCGGTCAGATATTGCATTTCGGTGCGGACCCGCAAAGGAAGTCGTAGCTCTTTTCCAGAGCTCGCCGTTCAGAGTCGCGCAGGAAGCGCGCGTCCACGAGCTTGGCGGTGGTGTTGATCCGCTCTTTGAAGTAGCTGATCCACAGCGTATTATGGTAATCGCGCAGCCCGCCGACGCCATTTTTGACGTTCGGCTCCTGCATAAAGACGCTTCCCCCGTAGCGGGTCTGCGTTTGCACCTGGTTCGCCAGGCGCCAGGAGACGTATTCGCCTTCCCGTCCGCGCACGCACTCATTTTCAAACTGTTCGCGGAACTCGGCGAAAAGTTCGCGTTCCCCGCTCAGATAGCGGGACTCGAGCAGGGAGGTCTTGGTAACCATATCCCCGTTGGCCTGCTTGATGGTCTGGGCAATCGAGCGCGTGGAATGCCCGACCTTGTAACCGATATCCCAGAGCGTGGTGAGGGTCTTCCGAATCAGCTCTTCGGAGATTTCGAGGGTTGAGACCTCGGGATGATGAACATGATGTCGACGTCGCTAAACGGCGTCAACTCTCTCTCCGCCCATAGCCCCCGAGGCCGCGACGACGAGCGGTTCGGTGAGTCCTTTCGGAGCGACCGAACGCACGACGCCTTCAAGCTCCTTAAAAGAATATCAACCAAGTCACTCCGTTGCCGCGCGACCTCGCGTCCTCCGGCGCGCCCGCATGGTGCCACATGCGCAGCCGATGCTCTTCGACCTTCCGAAACCCCCGAAAGATCTCGATGCTTTCGCCGGCCCGCTTGAGGTTTTTTCGCGGAGGGTGCGGGCAGCAATTTCGAGAGACTGTTCGTTCGGGGTAATCATCAATTGCGACATGCGAAAGGGTTATGAATACTCAGGGGCGACTTGCCCGAGTTAATTCGTCCGGATGACGATTTCGACACGCCGATTAATCTGCTGTTCCTCGATCGTTCCGGATGCAGGAGCGATAAGGCGGGATTTCCCATAGCCTCGAGCGTCGATCCGGCCAGCGGGGATCTTCATCATCGTGACCAGCCAGGCTTTAACGCTTTCCGCTCGGCGTCGGCTGAGATCGAGGTTGTAAGTGTCGGAACCGAAGGAATCGGTATGACCCTCGATGACGAAGGCGGCTTGCGGATTCCGGCGGATCCAGCGTGCCGAGCTTCTCAAGGCTGGCGAGCGCCTGGGGGCGCAGGTCCGTCTTGTCATAGTCGAATAACAAGTCCCGTCGCGCATAAGGATGGGAGCTGCTCCGAACTCAACGGGCCGGTTCGAGCGAGAAGATCGTCCAGGGTTGCTGAAACCGGGGACGTCGGCTCCGCGGAGTTCACCGGTTTTCGCTGCCGCGCGTCCCGTCAGCGCTTGAGGATCGAGCGTCTTGCCGGAGGGCTGGCCGGCGACGTCGGGCTTTTCCGAAAGCAACGCCGCCTGCAATGACCTGGTATCTTCCAGAATGCTCTGGGCGCCGCTGCGTTTAGCCATCTGCGTTGTTTCTTCCAGCGTCGGCGACGAGGCCGTCGGCTTTTCCGACAAAACTAGACTGGTCGATTTTTGGCGAAGCGGGTTCTCCCCTTGGCGTCGGCCATCAGCTTTCGAAGGCTGTCTTCTCGTCCGGCCCAGATCCACGCTTTCCGGTGCGAGCGCTCTCTTTGTCCTGGGCGGGATCTGGCGCGAGGACCTTCCGGGTCGATCTCCACGCGGTCCAAATGGAACGCCCGCCGGGACGATGTGTTCGCTAGACCTCCCGGCCGGAGGAGGGCAGGGAATAGGCGCGCGCCCAAACCCAGAAAAGCAAATGCAGCAGTATCGATATGAGGAGGGCGGGCAGGAGCCACCGGGAAGGCTGGTTGAGGGATTCGCTGCGCAAATCACGTCAAACTCAGCCGCTATCATAAGGCCTTCAGGGTAACTTGGATTCGGGAAATTTCAATCTGGAAGCGGGTGCGCTCTCGATTTATCGGTGGCGGCGTGAGAAGCTGGCCGGACACTTCAAAGTCTCGCAGCGAAGCTGGTAACCTTGCGGGACACCCCGCACGCTATCGCCGGGGGAGTGGCCATCGGCGTGTTCATCGGCTTCACGCCCCTGTTCGGGATCAAGACGCTCCTGTCCCTGGCTATCGCCTATTTGCTCCGCTGCAACCCGATCGCGGCGGTCATCGCGGTCTCCTTGCACGATGTCGTCACCCTCTCTGGCCGTTTCTTCTCCGGCTCGAATATGATATCGGCTTCTGGCTCCTCAGCAACCCGCACCACTTTCCGCCAAAGATGGAAATGCATCACATTCATGTGGGCGAAATGTTGAAGTGGACCACCTTTTTCCACGTCGGATTTCCGCTTCTTCTCGGCTCGCTTTTCCTCGCGGCGCCATCGGCGCTCATCTTCTACTTTGTTCTGCTTGCCATCTTGAAGGCCCGGAAGCTCGCCGGTGAGCGCGGTATCCTCCATCGGTTCGTTTTCGAGAGGCCAGCTTTTCCCTTGCCGGATGCCCGGGACTCGCCGTTAATCCGCCTTCCGCATGTCTCTGAGAACTCTCACGCTTGGCCTGCCCTCGGGCAGCCTGATGGAAGCCACTATCGCCTTGTTCGCCAAGGCCGGCTTCTCGATATCCGGGTCGAAGCGGTCGTATCGTCCGGCGATCGATGATCCCGAGCTGGAAATCCGTTTGTTGCGGGCGCAGGAAATCAGCCGCCACGTGGAGCACGGATATCTGGACGCGGGAATCACCGGTCGCGACTGGGTGGCGGAAAACGAATCCGACGTGTGCGAGGTCGCCGAACTCTCTTTCAGCAAGGCCAGCGCCCGGCCGACGCGCTGGGTGCTGGTGGTGCCGGAGAACTCACCGGTGCGCAACGTTCGAGATCTGGAGGGTAAACGCGTCGCCACCGAGGCGCTCGGCCTGACGAGGCGGTTCTTTGAACGCGCCGGGGTCAAGGTCGACCTCGAGTTTTCCTGGGGCGCCACCGAAGTCAAGGTGCCCGATCTTGTGGATGCGATCATCGACGTAACCGAAACCGGCTCTTCTCTCGAGGAAAACAAGTTGCGTATCGTCGAGACGCTCCTGGAGTCGTTTCCCGTCCTGATCGCCAATCATCAGGCATTGGCAGACGATTGGAAGCACACGAAACTCGACACGCTGGCCCTCCTTCTCAAGGGCGCGCTGAATGCGCGGGACCTCGTCGGATTAAAGATGAACCTTCCGGGAATCGAATCTGAAGAATTTAGCTTGAGGCATTGCCCGCGCTTAGAAATCCTACGATTTCGCCCCTGGCCCAGCCTGGATGGGTAGCGGTCGAGACGGTGATCGGAGAAAAGATCGTCCGCGAGATCATTCCAAGGCTCAAGGCACTGGGTGCCGAGGGTATTATAGAGTATCCCCTCAATAAGGTTGTTTACTAGTTTAGGAGTTACACACACTGCTCATGGGTTCACTCAAAAGACAAGGAAGGCGAAGATCGCGAAACACAAGCGCCGTAAGCGAATGCGCGAAAATCGCCATAAGAAGCGTTTGCGCTACAAATCTTAAGAGATACACTTTCGGGATGAGCAGGAGGGGAAGATTCGAGGCTGCCGGTCGCAGAGCTCGGCCGATTTTCGTGCTCTGCGTTGGCGTAGGTCTTGGATTGGCGAGCTTCCCTGCGCGCGGGGCCGTCGCGGACTTGTTGCCCGACGACGTTTCCGAAACCGCCAAGGCTCTGGAGCCCAGAGGGGAGCGCAAGGCTGACGCTTTGGCCTGGTTCGTCAACGGCCTGTTTGAGGAGGAGAGTGACGGGCCGGAAAAAGCTCTCGAAAGCTATCGCAAGGCGCTTGCTCTCGACCCCGCAAACACCAACCTCGCGGTCAAGGTCGCCTACGACTATCTGCGCCGAGGCGAGACGGCGGACGCGATTTCGGTGCTGAAAGATGCCGTCAAGGCCGCGCCGAAGGAGACGGCCCCGTGCCTGGCGTTGAGTTCGACATATTTGAGGCACCTTCGAAAGCCGGAGTTGGCTGCCAAATACGCCCAAATGGCCATCGATATTGCGCCGAAGACCTTCGCTCCCTACGAGGCGCTGTGGGAAGTTTATCTCGCGAACGGTCAGACGGCACTGGGCGAGAGCAGGTGCTAGAGAAGGCGACGGGGCTCAAAGAGCGCAGATCCTGATTTCTGGCTTTCTTTGGCCGAGCTGAGCTGCCGGAATGTTATTCGGGACGCCACGGCGTCGCTCACGGAGACTGAACTCCAGCGCGTCGGACGCTTGTCTCGAAAAAGGCTGCCGCCTGCGCGGAAAATAATCCGGCGGCGCTCAGCAAGATCGGCGATCTCTATGTTTTTGACCGCCAAACCGATAAGGCGCTTCGCCTTTCTACCAAAAGGTTGTCGAGTTGAAGCCGTCCTACCCCCAAATCAGAGAGAAGCTGGCCAGCTGCCTCATCGAGTGGGGCAGACCGATCCGGCAATTGCTGTGATTGAGGACCTCGTAAGCGACAATCCAGTTGAGCATTGCCGCGTATGATCAGCTGACCCAGCTTTATCTCAAGGCGGGCCATCTGCAGAAGGCGCTCTCAAGCGCGCGGCAGGCGCTATTGATCGAGCCGCAATTGCTGGCTCGACACCTTCAGGTCGTCGATTTGCTCTTCAAGCAAAAGGATTACGTCAGCGCGGCCGCGGCTTCTGGAAGAAGCTCGCAACCGTTCCCGCAAGCTGGGTTGCTAACGTATTATCACGGCGTTGCCCTGAGCCAGGATCGAAGCGACACGAAGAGGCGATGCGCGCCTTTGAACGCGCCTTGGTCGAAGCCGGCAATAGCCAACCCGATCTGCTGAATGCCGATTTCTACTTCCGACTACGGTGCGGCGGCCGAACAGGCGGGCCAGTAGCGTGAAAGCCACCGAGCTCTTCCGGAAATCGATCGAGCTCGATCCCAGCAACGCGGCGCGTTCCTACAACTATCTCGGCTACATGTGGATCGAGCGAAGTGAAAACCTCGAGGAAGCCGGCCAGTTCATCCATCGCCGCTGGAAATGGAGCCTTCCGGACGGCGCCTATGTCGACAGCCTCCTGGCTGGCTATATTTCAGGCTGGGCAAGTATGATGAGGCGCTGACTGAGCTTCTGCGGGCCGCTGAACTTCTTCCCGAGCCGGACTCGCGTGGTTTACGAGCACATCGGCGACACCTACGACAAACTCGGCAAGAAGTCCGAGGCGTTCCTCTGCGGCAAAGGCGCTTCAGCTGAATCCTCAAAACAAGGATCTGGCCGCCAAGCTGGACGGGGCCTCCGACAAACCTTGCCAAGCAACCGCAGGCCAGGCCGGCGGTCAGCTCACAAATTCCAGCCCAGTAACGGGCGGGATGAGACCATGTTCCGCCGCTTCGTTGAGGAAGTTGCCTACGGCTGCGCGGCCCGTGTCGCCGCGGTCGAGTGTCAGCGCGTTCGCGTATCCCGATAAAACGGTCAGCCAGCGGCAACGTCAGGCCGCGGGCATGACGCACATGCTGTGTTCTACCGCCGGCGCCCGGTGCCGGAGGCCGTATTCAATACTTTCGCGGGAGGTGTCCCTGATATCCTGCCTCACCGCAACGGGAATGTCCTTCCGGACAACGTTTCCCCCAGCGGCAGCGGCAGATTCCGTGTCCTCTTCCACCACTCTCCCAGATCGAGAACGGCGCACGAACCCCTCGTTTCGATAAGTCAGCTGCCCCTCGTGAATAATTAAGCCGGCATCAGCTCCGCCCCGAGCGCACGGCCTCGAAAATTTCGTCAAACGGGACGACGACGAAGTCGAAGTCTTGCCAGGAAAAGCTGTGCCGCCAGGAATGCGCTGGTCATCCTGTCCAGGCACGTGGTCTTTTTAAGCAGCCAGGCCTTCCGGTCCGAATCGCTGGATTCGGCGGAAAGCTCGCCGGGCTTCCCTTGCAATAACACAGTGGTCCATAGCCGTCGCCCATGCTGGCGCCGCTCGGCAGGAGGGCGTATTTGTCCACAGGAGATAGGCTAGCGCGTGGATGGAAACGGCGGTGATATGAAGTTCGCCGCGCGTCGCCCTCGTTCAATGTCTGAATGTCTTGCAAGATGTGCGCGAAGCGATACCCTCGGAGATCGATCTTTTTCAGCCATCGCGTAGAACATGAAGGCGTCGTCGGGTCGGGAGGAATGGCCAAGGGTCAGGGTGGTCGATTTCAGTCAGGCATTTAAGGAATAGCGCAAGGTAGAGTTTAGCATTGGCCGGATCAATTTCTCGGATCAATCGCGGTCCGCAGTAGATGAAACCCGAATAGATCTGAATCAGGCGGGCGCCGGCGTCAAACTTCTCCTTCGCTGAAGCGGCGTCCATTACGCCGCCAGAACCGATGATTTGGAGAGAGGATGCTGATCGGAGCATTCTTATAGCAGAGTTTAGTCGAACGGCCGGCTAGAGGCCGGCCACTCAAACCGCCTTGCTCGTCGATCTCTTTGTGGCAAGGCTGAATGGTCCAGAGTCGTGTTTGTCGCGACGAGGCCTGCAATCCCTTCCTTCTCGCATGATGCGGCGATCTCGATGGCCTGCTGATCCGAAGGTCCGGCGCGATCTTGACCAGCAAAGGTTTTTCACCAGCCTCCTGGGCAATCGCCCGGACAATCTCCCTTAGGCGGGATATTTCCTGAAGGTCGCGAAGACCGGGGGTATTTGGCGAGCTGACGTTGATGACAGGAAATAGTCGCCGAATCCACGCAAGGCGCGGAAGCTGAGCAGATAGTCGTCCTTGGCCTGGTCCAGCTGGAGTGGTCTTGGACTTGCCGATATTGATGCCAACTGGGAATCCTTGGCCACTTGCCAGTTGGCGCAGCGCATGGCATCTGCGCCGCCACGCGCGTTGGCCCCGTCGTTGTTGAAGCCCATTCTGTTGATGTATTGCCTCGGCTGGAAAGCGAAAGAGCCGGGGCCGGGATTGCCCGTGCGGCTTTGCGGTGATCGTCGTGCCAAGCTCGACGAAGCCGAAACCGAGCGCTTCCCGCTCGCAGCGCCACGCCATTCTTAATCCAGACCCGCCGCCAGTCCACCGGATTGGAGCAAATCGACCCCGAAAACAGTTCGCGGTCGGAAGCGAGGTGGGCGAACCGAAGACCGCGCGCAAAGCGCCGGCGGAAAAATGCGGCAGCTGGCACAAGACGAGACGGTGAGCTCTCGGCATCCAGCCGAGACAGCGGCCGAAGAATCGCGGGGTAAAAGGTCACTTCCGCGATGCAAAAGGTGCTGAAGATTTTCCCAGACTTTCTTCCGTGTCCGCGCATACCCCACGACTTCACCCGCCGCCTCGACGCGCCTCGCGCAGCGGATAGCGACGCCGGGAGGAGCCGCTGCCACCTCCTCGGCTTTCGCCGAGGCGTGCTCGCATCCGCTGAAGGCAGGTTTGGTGCCGGGCGTTGATCGCGGCGAAGCCTGGCGCGTCCCGCGGGGCGGTTGCCGCGAACTGCCTGCACGATCGCATCGACAAGCTTGTCAATTCCGGCGCCCGTGAGGCAGGAAATGGCGATGGATTCGGATGAAGTCGAGCCAGCGACTTGCTCCCTTACAAGATCCACTTTGTTGGCCGCCAGGATTCCGCCGCGCGAACGGTTTCCTGGAGCCGGCGGCGGGAGTGATATCGAACACACGGACGATCACGTCGGCGGTCTCCATGGCGCGCCGGGTTCGGGCGACCCCTTCTGTCAGTGTCCAGGGCGGATCCTCCGTCCCGCGGCGGCCAGCGGTGTCGCGTGATGCGAACCACGAGATCCCGGCGCAGGCTGGCGACTTCTTCACGCCTGTAATACCCCGAGTGGTTCCGGGGATTGTTGCTGACAATCGCGCGTGGTCGAACCCCAAGCAGGCGGGCTGAGCTTGTGGCTGGATTCGCCGGCGTTTGGCGCGCCACAGAGAACCAGGCGGACACCTTCTCGCGGAGGATGGCGGCCTTCCGCCGCGGCTTCGCGGAGACCAGGTCGCATCCTCCGGCGCGCGCTGGCGGATTTCCTGGGACGAGGCTCCCCGCCGGTATGCGTGGATCGATGCGCCTTCGGAGCAGAACCAATCTGAGCGCCTTCCAGGTGCGCTTCACTCGACTCCAGGAGGAGATGTCGCTCAGAACCTTCTCCCGCTTCCTCGCCAACTCCGCCCGGAAAAGCTTCGTTCGCAAGCCGCAGTAAAAGCGCGGCAGAGCTGCTCACTGCGCAATGATGAGATGATCATCCACCATTACCTGCTTCGGGCTTGCGTGAGATCCATTTTGCACGCTGAGAAACGCCCTTGTGAATTCCCCGGGTTCCGCAGCGCCTGGCGCCGGCCTCTTCAAAGACCGCCTCGCTAGCGGACCCCGAGGCGGCGAGAATCCTCCGTGGCAGCGAACCTGCGCCAGGCTTCTCCGGTGTAAACTGCGCGGCGCCTGAAAAATCACGGCGATCCCCTGGTCCGGTGCTCGAACCTCCCCTTCCCGAGAAAAGCCAAAATGCATCACTCGTTGGGCCCGGAGCGTGGACCGGGCCGTTCCTTCCCCGGTGAAGAAGCCGGCTTCTGACAACCTGGAGCAAGCGGCCCGGAAAGGCGGATCACGGCGATCGCCCCGCCCCGGGCGGCGTCGAAATCGCGGAAGCTATCGTGCCTCCCAGACCACGTTCGAGTCAGGGAGCCGATCATGGCGGCAGCCTCCGCCGGCGCAGGCTGCTCGGAGGCGCCTCCCGCGAGCAGGCCGCGCAGTTCGGCGATCAGGCGCGCCGCCTGTTTTGATCCATCGTCCCGCACGGAAACCCGAATCCACCCGGCAGCTTGTAGCTGCGCATCGCCCTGACGATGAGGCCGCGGTCGAGTTAGCGCCTTCGAAAGACCTTCCTTAGCTCGCCGTCTCCCCACACGACCACAACGAGGACGAGCCCGGCGGCGCTGGGAACGAACTCGAGATTCATCGAGGAAAATTCAGACTGCAGGAAGCCGCGGCCCTGGCGCGTGAGTTCGCGTGTTTTTTGCATATGCTCTTCTCATCCTCCAGCACCTGGCCGCCGCGCCCTGCGCTGATGGCGTTGGCGTTGAAAGGTTGCGCGCACCCTGTCTTCTCTGAGGATCGCCGCAGCGGCATTTCCTCGGAGGCCACGGCCGTAACCTATGCGCGCGCAGACCGGCAAGCCCCCTGAATCTTTGAAAAGGTCCGCATCACTACGATATCGCTTCTCGACCATCGCGCACGCATTGCTTCAGCAGACGTCCGGCGGACTTTCCAGGAACTCGTAGTGGGGCTTCTCGTCAGAAAATCACCAGCACTCCTCCTCCGGCACGCGATCCATGACGGATCGATCGCGCAGACCCCGGCCGACCATCGTGCCTCGTGGATTGTTTGATTGGCGATGAATACCCGGCGCGTGTCCGCTGGCTGATCGCAGCGAGCGAGCATCGCCTCCAGGTCACCGGGGTAAAGCCCGGATCGGGCACCTCAACCGCTTTTCGCGCCGAAAAGCTGGGCCATCAACGATAAACCGCAGAACGCGCATGGCGCGCAGTGATGACCTCATCTCCGGGCCGCAGAAAAAGCATGGCCACTAAACTCCGATGATCTCATCTCGACCCATCGCCAAGAATCACGTTCCTCCCGCGAGAGTGCCACGACAGACTCTTTCGGCGATCGTCGCCCCCCGCAATGCCCAGCTCGCCCCCGTCGGGATAAAAGTGCGAAGCGCTCGAGCGCTTCGCGAGCATCGCGCGAGGGCTTTCGGCGAAGGTCCGCTGAGGGTGATTCCTCATTCGATGCGAGCTTGATGATCTCCTCCGGCTGCAACCCCACTTCGCGTGCCAGTTCTTCGACTGGCTTGCCAGGTTCGGGCAGGGAGACGAGTTTCAAACAGAGCCAGATGCAGCGGTTTTCCACATAGGGAAGTCTTATTTCTCAATTGCTTACGCCCTGCACGAACGAATCGCCGAGCGTTTTGCCAAGGAAATCCTTCGGGGCTAAATCGTTTTGTATCCCGCTCGCGCAAGCAGAAAATTCGCTCACCCTCGACGCGCGCGCAAATGAGTCAAAGAGCGATGGGCTTCGCTCACGCGTCCAACGCGAACTGGCAACATTTTAGCAAGCGACTTCCCCGGCGGGCAACTCTGTAGGCGCATCCCTTGAAAATGCAGCCGGCAAAGGATTAGGCTTTCTGCAAGATGGTCAGCTGGGATACTCCTCCGCCGTGCGTTGGAAGCCATTGGGGGAGGCATCTTTTTGTTGACGTGGCAACGAGTGCCACCTAGCGCCCGCAGACCGCGCGACTTTCAGCGCTCAGCCGTCTCTCTCTTTATGCGCCTCTTGTTTGCGCGGTCCGGTCGAGGGCCGAACCGGTCAGCTCCGGAGGCCCCGAAGAGCTTGCCCGTAGAGCTAACCGGCGGCCCTAGCTTACGGATTTTCGTGCACGATGAACAAGCCGGGACCTACCAGCGCGGGGATCTATGACTCCCAGGGAAACCGTGATACGCACCTTTGTGGACGATGAAAGCGAACGGCCGCCGGACCGCTGATGGGCCAGATGGAACGGCAGGGATAGCGAGGGAAAAACCCGCCCCTGCCGGTGCAATACACCTGGAAAGTGGTGGTCAACCGCTCGACATACGACAACGTCGGCACCATTGGAAACACTGGGCATGACCGCCAACGTCCAGCGGGCATGTGCCGGTCTTCGTCGAGGGCGTGCGCCGTGGACGCGAACGGGCGGCATCTACACGGTGCACGACTGGGACGAGGCGCACTTTTCGGTGATCAAATGGTCCCCAAAGGACGGCCGCGCGGAGTTCGGCACCGGGAACGCGGTCAATGAAGCGCTTGCTCAAGGGCATCGCCAGTCGAGCCGGATGGCTCCTACGCGTATGTCATCCGGATACCAGGACCTCGATCGATCGCGCGAAGGCGAAAGTTCGGCGATCATGGCGCATCAAGCTGGTTCCTGACAGAGACCGGCTCGGAAGGTCGAGAGGATTTCATCAAAGGCTGGTAGAAGGATCCTGGTGCACGACGGCGTGCGCACGTCCCTCGATCAGGGCGTCCGCCGAAGGACCGCGAACTCGATGAAGATGCCGCTCATCTCGCTGGCGCTGCTTGGGCGACACCCTCTATGTGACTGACGCGCCTGAAGGGAAGAGTGCTTGCTTTATGACAAGAGAAGCGGCGAACTGAAGAAGGGAGATCCCCGTTCCGCTGGCCTGCGGAATCGCCGTCGAGCAAAATGGGAGGATCTGGGTGGCACGCGAGCACACCAAAGTGAGCGTGCTCAGACCGGACGGCGAAATCCTGGCCACGCCGATCATGCTGATTCTGCAGGAGGTGCGCTCGCTCGCCCTGCGGGGTTCAACCTCCTACGTCGCCGATCGGAAGCCGGCCGAGGAGCAGCCATGAGATCAAGGGTAACGACGTTAGGCTTGCTTGGATAAATCGTCTTGGAAAGCCCCGGCCCGCCCGGGTGACTACTCTCCCGGAACGGTTCACAAAATCCAGGCCATGGCGGTCGATGCTGGGGAAGATCGTCCTCACCGACCGCAGTCGGACAGGAGGCTCCCACATGCAGAAAGCTTCGCCGGAATTCGCCGCTTTGGCGGCAGATGGGGCTGGAGTTTTCGTCCCAGAAGACGTTTCGCAAGGATGACCTGGATACCCTGTTTCCGTCGGACAAGAATGTCTATCGGTCTGGACCGCAAGACAGGCAGCTGGGAATTCCTTGGCTCGGCCAGCGACGACGCCGGAAGAGTATTTCGGCAACTTTGAGCAGCCTCACAAAGGACCGCCACGCATTGTTCGCTTTGGCGACAAAGATTTTTCTACTTTCCGGCCGGGACGGCGTCGCAATTTATCGAATCGATCCGGAGGATGCGGCACGGGGTCCGATTCTCGCTTGCTTCGGCCTGGCGGGCGCGCAGCTGCCAGATGGAACGATCGCCAAGGAACCGTGGAAGCGGAAAATCGGTTCCTCTGGTCATGGCACGACGAAAAAGGCGACAGGCCGTCCGCAGGAGGATGCAATTTGGACGATCGCCGCCACTCCGGGACAATCCGAAGATGGGATATAGGCCGTCGGGCGGCATCACCGTCGACGAAAGGGATGGCTCTGGCTGGCCTCGTAGACTTGCATCGGCCTCCGCACCCGGCAGGAGGCGTCCGCGATCTACGCGATCTCTCCCCAAGGTGCTGGATAAGGAAGGTAATCCTGTCTATGATTGGAATGCCGCCGTTCGAATCGTCGGCGATCAGGCGGGCCCCAGCGAGCCCTCGGCATCCAGAAAGGGGATGATTTCCAATGGAAACTCGTGGACGTTCCGGCAGGATGGCATGGTTTACTGGCTGGCAAATACAAAAAGCAAGAGCGGCACGCCCCAGGAGGGCGGAATGCACATGGGTGGCAACGTCCTCATGGGATTCCAGCAAGAAAATCGTCGAAGATCCCGGGAAATCGCCAAAACCAAAGTGGGCGGTCGTTTTGCCAAAGAAAAGCGTCGGCCTGGCGGGGTCTCATTTCAGGCGGACGCGGCGGCGTTTTGATCGGCGGCGATCCTTATCGCGGCGGCGTGCGGCATTATACCAAGGACGGCCTGCTGATCGGCGGGTTTCCAGTCCGATCCGCGGTTTGGCACGAAACCGCCTGATTGGCCAAGCGGGATTGCTCGACGCGCAGCTTGCGGTAAATTGCGACCGTGATCCTCGCGACGGGATTCTTGACGTCTGGACGGAAGACAATTTCAATCAGCGCCTGATCTACCGGGTGGACGATCGGGATATTCGAAACTTCTTCGCCGGGGGAACTCGAAGTCAACAGGGGACCGGCGCTTGACGTAAGATGACTGAGCCAGAAGCCGGCCGACGCCTTCCACGCGCGTCGCGCATGCGGAAGGACAGTCGCGGGCCGAAGAACGCCATGGCTAAAGGCGATTGAAGCGCAGCCGGCCTTGCCTTCGGCTTGAGCTTGAGCAGCGAACTTCGTTCGCCTTCGCAGGGCGGGGAAGCGCTTTTGGGGGCTTGGGCGCCGTTTCGTGCGGCCAGGTGAAGCTTCGGAGCGCCCGGCGGCCGACTGTTCGTCGAGATCCGCAATCCCTTTGCGGTCGAATGCTGAACTATCGCCTCGTGCGCTGCGATGATTCTCCCGAAAAGATCTCGTTGCGCTTTTCCATGGATGCGCGCGAAGGGAGGGCCGATGGAGTGGATGTTGCACGAAGTGCGCGCGCGCCACAACACGCCGGATTGGTCTCGAGGTTCAACACCGGCCGAGGCGCCATCCTGGAGCTCTGAGATCGTCCCCGTGGCACGAACCATCGGCGGGCCGACTACTACGGGATTTTCCTATCGCTACCACTATCGAAGCGCCGGAATCCCGATCTACAAGATCCTGGATCGCCGGAAGCTGGGAACCCGGCGGAACCGCTCTGGGCAACGAGTTCTGGATGCCCAGGTGCTTCGTGCCCGCGCATCACCCGGATCCGACTCGGAGGCGCAATTCTATTCCACCGACGATGGCACCTCCCTGACTGCGCCAACCCCAGCGCATTCCAGTTCGTGCCTCTCCAGACAGAGCTTCAGGGCTTTTCATTCACCGCATCAGCTGCCGGAGTCGCTGGTGACATGGTCCCCGCAGGTGGCACATATTAGATCGCTTCTTCGAAAGCCGCGGTCGAGGTTACGTGATGACCCATTTTCATGAGCATTGCGCGGACCTGTGGATTGGAGTTGTCCACCGCCCCTTTCGAGGTTCTCTGTGGCCCCGGAGGGCGCAACCGGGTGGGCCTTGCCAACGATTATGAACGCAGTGCGCGAGCTGGCATCAACGAGACCTTGCATTCCCAAATGTAGGCATGCGTCGCGAGCGCGTGACCACTTTCGGGCAGATCGAGGAATGGACGCCCGCCGATATCGAGCGCTACCGAACCTCGGCCTGCCGAGAAGCTCCTCGAAGCCGGCGCAAAGACGATCGGCATGGCCAATCATTCCGAAAACAACATGAACACGTGGGGCGTCAGCAATTTTTGCGCCACCGTGGATCATAAGGTCGCCGCCTCGGTCGGGGAGGAGAAGCTTCGCGCCTTTGCAGCGATGCCCGAGAGGAGGCGCGATCGGTGCAAATGTGGGGCAAACACCGCCATCTCCACCTTGAATTTGCTCTTTGACAAACGCACCGGCGACGCGCGGCCGCGGATCCAGTTCCTGCCGCCGACGAGGGTTCGATCATGGAAGTTCTGGATCGAGACACGAGTTTCGTCGCGCAACGCGGCGAATGACCACCCGAGGCCGACCACTACGCCGCCCGAGTTCGCGGTCCTTAACCTTCGCGACCCCAGCCGTCCGCGACTACTGGCTGCGAAGATGGAAAGCCGCCCACGACGAGATCGGGTTGGGAGCGATTTTTCCTGGACAGCTCGTTCAACCTTTCGAGCGCAGCAAGTTCCACTACGTTCAAAATACGTCGTTCGCATCATGTTCAACGCGACACCCGACCAGACCATCCCTGCTGGGATTTTACCAGGCCTGTCCGTTGAGCCTGCCGCGCAATCCTTTCCCAGTATCGCGCTCATCTTCGAGCGTCATGGTCGAAATGCAGCGCCTGGGTATACGTCTACGGAAATGAGGATCTCGGAGTCTTCGGCGTCCACCGGCACGGACCGGCGACCAGCGCGCGAGTTGGACAACCTTTTCCTGTGGAGCGATTGCCTGGCGTCCCTCGACGCTCCGGCGATCCGGCGGAGCGGCCACGATCCTGATGATGTCTATTTCCGAGGGCTGGCGCTATCGAATGGTCTGGGGACTGTATTGGGACGCTTCCGCGACGTCTTGACGTTTCTCGTTATGGAGGGCTCCTGGTGTGCGAAGACCTCCCGGACGCCCGCCATATCGATCCTGCTCCGGGCCTACAACCAGGTTGAGCCATTTATGCGCAGAGCGCGCGATCCTCCCAGGAGCTGAGGTCCTTTACCGCTCCTTGTCGCGGCAGGTCCTCTGACGTTCGGAAGATCTGCCTGTTCCGCCCGAAGGAGTCCGAACGATCCAGGATGTCTTGAGCGGCGAAACTCCTCGGAGGCCCGCCATTTGTGGCCCGAAAGAATCATCGTTTGTGATCGAATGTTGCTCTGTGGGGCGGGAAGTGGCAAAGCGCGGCAGTGAAGGCAGATAAGGAAAACCTCCTCGTGGCTCCAAAGCCTTGAACACAAGGCCGGTTGATGATCGGCGACCTCGCCCGCTTATCCTCTTGTTCCAAACAATCCCCGGCGGTAAGCGAATCTCAAAAAGCTCTTATGCAAGATCGAACGCGCTTACGATGGCTAACAAGAAGGTGCGCTGTGGCATTCCCGGCGATGGAACGTGCCTCGCTAAGGTCGACCGGCTTTGATCTTCCCCTTGTCGTCTTCCGCTTACTGACGAGAAACACGCCTTCGATCTTCCGAGAAGAATTCCGAGTGGCTGCATACCCCGTTGCATCAATGGTTGACCTCGAAGAGGGCCCACCCGATGTGTTCGAAATACTTTTGCCTCACCCAAAACTCCTATCTCTTCACTGATACGGATATCGTCTTACCTCCGTGATCCCCGCGAAACGCCAGCCCGAACATGGAAGGTTTCGTGGTTAGCGGATACCGAGTGGAACAAGCCTCCGCCATACCTTCACGGAAGGAAGCGCGCGGTTCATGGCCAAAGCAGACGAGTGTATGGCTGCAGAATGTTGTCAACGCAGGCTGGTTCGCGTGCGACCGGCGAATCTATACCGAAGAGAAAGCTCCGCGCGGGTGCTCGAGGATCCGGAAACGGCAAAGACCTGCCTCTACGACACCGATCAAACGGGACTGAATCTGCTTCTGGCAGATGGAGAGGGGCCTGAAGCCGCGCAATCTCAACCTTCCTCCCTATCCGAGTGGAAGCCACTGGGCCGGCGATTACCCGGGCGAGTTCGAGTCGCTCTGGAAGGACCCCAGCGAAAGCCGATATTTATTCACTGGGCGGGACCGGTTCTCTGACCAGGATCGTCCGATCAACGAACTCTTCTACAAGTTTCTCACAAAGATGAGGCGGCCGAGTGGCGCGCTGAACAAGCGGTGCGAACTGGAGAAGAATAGGGCGGGCTGGCCGCTGGCCCATTGGCCTAGGGTGCTGAACGCCGTCACCCGCTTGCTCTATCCCGCCTTTCGCATCCAGCCGCGCAGCCAAGATAAGTCTTTTCCGTGACGCCTGGCGGCGTCCGCAGTTTTGCCGGCGTCCGCATTCATAACCATAGAGCGATTCCAGGGTTCGTATCGCCTGACTAAGGGCGCAACTCCACTGCTGGTTAGAGCCCATGCCCCGTCGGCGCGGTCCTCGCAGCTTTTGGCTTCCGTATCAGCGCCGGCTTTTTTGCGGATTGGCGGGAAGGGAAATCCAGCCAAAGATCCTCGGCCAACCGAGCTAACTAGGCAAGGGCTCGCCCTTGATATCCGCTTTGGGCGTAGTTGATGTGTTCGTAGAGGTGTCCAGAGCGTATGCTCCCGGTATCTGACCACACAGGAGCAAGCGATGAACACCTTCTACGAACATCACAAGAATAGCATTAAATTGGCCTACCGCTGTTTTGACCGGATCCTATTGAACGGATTGATCCAGCCCTTCCAGCAGCCTGAGCGAGTGATCGGCTTCTTTAATGCCTATCGCGACGGCGAGCGGGTCACGCGGAACCGTCTGCGCGATATCGCCCAGCAGTTTCAGAACTGGGTGAAGAACCGAGCCGAGAAATGGGGTTCGCCCATCCTCGAAGCACCCGCGGGAAGGCGTGATGACTTTGTGAATCCCTACTTTAAGGGGGCCAAGACTGATCAGGTTGTGGTCATTCTCAAGGCCAGGGAACCTGCCCGGATCATGACCGCGATCGGCGCAGGAAGCGCTGGCATCTGCAGTTCGCTCAGCGTTGGGTCGGCCAATACAACTTTTACATTAACGACCAGCGCTGGGGCCGCATGTTCGTGCGAATCTGTCCCTATCTGCCCTTTGCAGCACGTGTGTGCCTCAATCAGCACCACTGGCTGGCGAACGCGTTGCGCTTGGAAGGCATCGATTTTGAGCAACGTTCCAACGCCTTTCTCAAATGCAGTCATCCTCGCAAGCTCCAAGAGAGGGCAGATTCCTTGACCGCCCGTGATTTGCTGAGCTGCGGTCAAAAATGGTTAGCCTATTTGACCCCATTTTTCAAAGAGAGCGAACGCAAGCAGGCGGGCTGTCAGCATCGGCTCTTCTTCTCGCAAGTGGAATATTGCGACAACCTGATCTTTCGCAGGCGGGCCGCAATCGATCAACTCGGCCAACGACTGCTGGATGCCAATCGCTCTGTCGGCCAGCCCAACAAGATCACCCGTGATCTTCGGCCGCAAAGTCACCAAGCACTACAAGGGAAAACTTCAGACCGTGATTGAGGATCTGGAGCTTCCCAACCCTGTGATTCGTAGCCACTATGGAAATGGCTTCATCAAGCAATATGTCCGCGATCATTTGTGTCTGCGCACCGAGTCAGCCACCAACGACGTCACCGACTACGGAGTCAAGAAAGCCGTGGAGAACCTGCCACAACTCCATGAGAAGCTGGTGAGCATCTGCGACAACTATCTCACCATACAACAGGACATCCTGGAGACCTTTGTTGATCGCGGTCAACTCCGCAGAGTTGACGCAGCCCACCGTCCTTCGTTGCGGTAAACGGATTCCGGGTTTGAAATTGGACAATGCCCGGCAATTGGCTCTTATGCATGCCCTGGTGCGCTTCGCTCACATCGCCGCCGGCAGCACCTTCATTACTGCTGAGATCCATCCGCAGGCCTTAGCTGCGCTGGGACTTTCCGCCAAGCAATATAGCCTGGCTTCGTTGCGCTACGACCTCAGCAAACTCAGAGTCAAAGGCTTGGTTGAGAAATTGCCGAGATCGCGCCGCTATCGCCTCTCTTCACAGGGTTATTCGATTTGTCTACTCTTTCTCAAACTCTTCGAACGCATCTACTGCCCGCTCACAGCCGGGTTGCTTCGGCCCTTCAAGCCCGACTCCAAACTCCATCCGCAAAAGCGCACCGAGCTGGACCGCTTGTATCAAAGAGTCGTCGACGATCTCGAAAAGCTCCTTTGTGCCGTCGGCCTCAAAGCCGCATGACAACTCAATGCAACGAGAACAAAATTCCCGTTAAACTGCGCATAACGGTCTAAGTAAAACACAACAGAATGCATCAATTCCCCGCCTTTCCGAATAGAGATCCAGCTGAGGGAAAAAGGCAGCACCGCTTGATATCCAACGGTGGCAGACTCGCGCAGCGCGCCCCGTCCCGGCAGCATTGAAAACACCGTCGTCTTGCTTAGAGGTTCCGAAGTCTTGGATGGACTAAAGAAGCTGAAAAATGTTGGATCATGCCTTATTCATCTTCTTGCTTTGATGGTAAGGGAACCTTTATCGGCACCTATCATTTTGAACCGGGCGAAGAAATGAGCTTCCTGACCTTTCCGAGCAACACGGGAGGTTGGTCCGATTAGGCCGCTGCCAAAGGGATGCGCAGGAACGGCGATTCGAATACCAAACGCCGTTACATCGCCTGAGTCGGTGCCGCGCTGAAACCAGAGACATCGGCAGGCGACGATTACCGGCTGCCCATAAGGTCGGGTTCCTGGTCATGCGCCGCTGGCGATTAGACCTTTCATTTCGCCCATTTTGTCCGGCAACCTGGAGCTCCGGCTCGCGTCGTCGTCGTTTCGCCACCGAATATGCGGTGGCACAAACCTTCGCCGAAGCTGGTTTCAGAGGAGCTCCTTCGATCAGCTTGAATGTTCGGAAGCCGTCCGGGTTTCGTCTTTCGGCGCGCAGAAACAAGACATTTCGCATTTTCTCTCATGCAAGCCACGCGGGAAATTTCATAAAGATGGGTCACACAAATCATTCTGACCGATTTCCAAGAGGGCGGATATTATCTGCCTGGCGATCTCTGAACCTTCGCGCTCGTTCGTCGCCGCGAACGATTCATTGAACAGAATCGAGCGTGGCGCGACGTGGTCGATGATTTCGCTCATTCTGCAAAGCTCCTCATGAGCTTTCGCTTTTCATGCTTGGATCCTCTTCCCGTCTGTAATGGGCATGACCCCGTCGCAGGACCGCGAGGTGAAACGACCCGGCCGGGGCGAACATTCCGCACTGCATCATCAATTGACCAAGGCCGACGCTTCTGAGAAAGGCTGACTCTAGTCCCCCCGACCACGATGAATTGAGCCTGCCGCGAAATTATTGTTCATGTTCTCTTCGCTTTCAAAATGCGTGTAGATCTCGTCGAAGAGAACAAGCTGCGCGCGGGTGCCGGGACCTGACAGCCGAGATCTGGCCGGGTAGTGCAGCTGTCCGAATGTTCGCGCGAAGGTCGGTCGTGCCAGCCCTGGTTGGGACCCGAGACGATGATAACGCGTTCATCGCCCGGCAAATGAAAGTCGTCGCAAACCGGTGGAAATGGCCCGCCAAGCAGTTTCTTGGCCAGTGCCAGGTGGAAACACGACGGCTGCAAACCTTTTGCATGCAGCGACAACGCGCGGGTTGCAGAAACTCAGGCCATGGTTTCCTGGAAGGGACCGAGGTGGTCGATCTAGGCGATGCAAAATTGAATCTCCCGTGTCGACTCTTGCCAGCGTAGCATTCAGGTATGCCTGATGAGCGGTGAGATAGCTTCCAGTAAGCCCTTCAACAACAGTATTGGTTCTTGTCATAACTCACTACTCTTTGAGATTCAAAGGTAGGAGTCATCAGCCCGAGAGGCAGTTTACCCCGCGAGCGAGAGGGCAAACTCCATTGCCAGTTCAACGATGAGAAAGGGGTGTTATCTGGCAAGCGGAATCTTGCGTTGATTGCTTGCCACGGCTCAGTTCGCGAAATGTCAGTTCTGAGAAACCAGGATCGACTTGAAACCGGGGTATCGCCCGCTCGGCGCAACTTGAAGCAACGTGAGTTTTGCCCTATGAAGACCACCGGGCACCCCGTAGCTCAGTGGATAGAGCACCGGTCTCTAACCGGCGGCCGTTGGTCTCGACCTAACCGGGTGCGGACCTCGAATCACTCTTGTAAACCCGCATGAATAAAGGCTCCGCTGGTAGCGTTCTCCCTCAAAAGCCTGTTGCGAACGGATGCTGCCGGAAATGCACGAAAACGCATGATATCCGGCAAGTATCTGACAATCGCATCGACATACAGGCGTTCGCCACTGCGGGCACCGCGTCATACCTTTAACGTCATCGACCCACTTCGTGAAAAACGCCGCCACGTCCGCATTGGGGCCGTAGAGCTGCGCGTCGCCCATTCACTCCCAGCCGCCTGTCCCGCTGGGCATTGGCCCAACGGCACCTCGATGAAATTCGCCTTCCCTGCGTGCGCACCCGCACCGTATTGCGCCAAAGCTGGTTCATCGTTTCGTCGCTGCACGCGAACCGGCCCACGGATCGGTGGCGTGTCGTTGTTCAGCACCACCAGCCCGGTCACTAATCCTGAGCTCTGGCCGCGACGTTGTACATCGATCTCCACATACTGAAACCGTGAGCGCAAAACCGGTTCATTACGCTGTCTCGCCTTGCGGATCGCCCCGCAGTGTGTAATGGTCCATCCCGACGAGCGCTGGTGGAGATTTTCAATCATCAGCCGCCCGTCTTTGTGCAGCATTTCGCCATAGCGAATTCGCAGTTTGGTCCCCGCCGCGCCCTTGACCTTGAGCCGGATGATCCTGGCGAAATTCTGCCCAAGGTCGAAAATGTAGCGCCCCGGCTTGGGCTCGGTGGCGATCTTTTTCGCCGGCAGCTCGGTGACGCGAATCGGCGGCGCGGTGTAGGCAACAGGCAACCTTCTGCCGCTGTTTCACAAAAGCCAAAACCCATCTCCCGCGTCACGCCCGGTCAAAAACTTCGCCTTCACGCTTCCATTGTCCTCCGCGCGGATCGCCGGCGTCCAGCGCCAAAGCAATCTTGGGCCCAGTCTCGGCTGGTAAGGTGACAAGCCGCAGGCGTCGCTCCCGCACCAGCCCGGCTCTTCGCGCCCAGCGTCGTAGCTCTCGCCTGATGATCAAATCCGCCTCGCGAAACGGCCCATCGCCGCTCGTCTCCCGTTCGTCGGTAGCCACCAGATCTGTCGTCCCGTCCGTACTCGATGACAAGCTGCCCGAGCAGCGCCGCGCAGGCGTTTTGCCGTAAATATTGCGCCCGGTCTTGTTCGGCCCGTAGCCGACAGAGCAGCCCGTAACCCACGTAGCTCGCATACCACCCATCGGCTACGATCGCGCCAAGATAGTTTTCGCCGGACGCAAAGAGCTTGTCACGTCGTGAAGGCGTATCGCACGCGCTGGCGATAGTCCGCCCACCCTGGCCTGGAAGTAGGCGTCGCCGCCGCCCGAGCCGCATCGACAATCCCCAGCGCGCCGAGCCGTGAGCATCGCGCGCTTCACTTCCTTTCCCGCAGTAAATTTTTTTCCGATAATGCTGCGCCGGCGGCAGCAGGAGATTTTGGCAATCGGCCGGCAGCGCCGATTCGTCCTGAAAGAAATCCACTGCGCCTTCCAATCCTCCGGCGCGCGAGCGATCCCATGGTCCACGTCGCCAGCGCCCACTGCGGCTCCGCACTGCTCTCGTCCCCACGCAAACTTTCCAAAAGCTCGCTGCCCTGAGCGCAGCGCTCTCCTGGCATACTGATGTTTAGCGCCTGACTGCCTCGATCTTTTGCGTCCCACAAATCGCCGGCGTCCTTGCCCAATTGCCCGCGCTGCTGGCCACAAGCACCGGTAGGCCTTTGCCTGTAACCAAGTTTTACGGGATCCTTTTCCTCCAGCCGCCATGAGAGCCGCGCGGCCTCGCCTCGACGCTGAGCGGTGCAACCAGCCATTCGACACGAGATTCGCCGGGCGAGTGCGGCTTTGGCAAAGATAGGACGGCGACGACGGCGGCGAGGAAGGGCGCGCAGTTTTACTTTTCGTGAAAAATGTCGGAGTGGTTTTACTTCTCACGATCGCCCGCAGGCGCTTTTGATATGTCGCTCTTTGATCGCCCGACGCATCCGCCTGCTTTTCGTGGCGGATTTTGATCACGCCTTTTGGCGTCGGGTAGGTGGTTCCGGCCCATTTGAGCGAGCCGAGCTGCAAATATTGCTGCGGACCTTGGCGCAGCCGGGTTCCACAGCGTGGATGACGCCGAGCACGTGCTCGCTGAGCAAAGCCGTCGGACCGCTCGCCCAGGCCGTGGCACAGCGTGTAACGCGAACCCAGAGGTTGGCAATACGCGCCGAAAATCGCCGTGGAGGTCCTTCCTTCTTCCAGGCGGGCAACGGGCCTCATCAGATGCGCGCCGGCGTCTCTTCGTCCACGCGAGATCAGAAATCCTCCCAAAAACGTCGTCGCGCCGAAGTCGAGCATCGCGCCCCAATAGCTGCGGATGATGTCGAGCGCGCAGTTTTCATCGGTCTCCGCCGGCTTTGCGCGAGCGCCTGCGAGCACGTGGTAGCCGTAGAACGATGCTCACGCCCTTCGGCGCCGCCCTGCCTGGAGCTGCGCCGGCTGATTTCGTCCCGCGTCGCGGAGGTCCGGCGAGCGACTTGCAGCGCGGCGCCGGATTGCGAGCCCTTGGTCGTCCGGGCGCCACTCCAGCGACCGCGCTCGCGCGGCGCAGCGGAGCAGTGCAGAGCTTGCGCGGTGGGCCCTCAGCCGCCGAGCACGCGCATGAGCCGCGCGCCGGCGTCGAGGGTCATCGCAGCAGCCCTTGCAGTCCCGCGCGGTGACGCCCTCCTTGCTAACGGCGAACTCGGCCAGCCGAGGAAACGCATGCCTGCCGATTTTCTCGCGACCGTCCTCCCCACGAGCGCCGCGAGCTCGTCAGGAGCGGCTTGCAAATACGGGCGCTGCGACCCGAGGTCTGCGCGTCACGCCGTGGTGCAGCCACCATTGCTCGTGGATGAGCACCCAGCCCACATCGAGTAGCTGGGCTGATGCCGTTCATCCATCTCGGTGACGGGCGTCACGCTCGCGCGTGAGATCGAGACGAGCGCTCGACCACGCCGTGCCGGCCAGGCACCGCGCAGATCGTGCTCGCCCCAGGATGCATGTATCGCCGATCCACACCAGGCGCGGTCGCGCTTCACGCCGTCCCACAGGTAGTCCTGCATCCAATTTCGAGCTGCACGCGTGTAGGCGCCAGGTCCCGCCAGATCGCGATTGAGCCGCTCGGTCGTCGCAGCCGAAACGAGCCGAGCCACGGCTGGCGACCGCGGAGCTGCACCACGGCGCGCACCTGCGCGAGATGCACGGGCCGCTTCCGGATCGGCCGGTGTCGATGCGGACGAACCGAAAAGCCGCGCGGCGCCGATCCGTCTTCTTCACCGAGCCACGGCAGCGCCACGACCCACGGTCGCGCACCGCGTGATCGTTCCCGCCGCCGCGTTCGTTCTAGTCCGGCATCGCCTCGCTCACGCTCTCGCCGAAGCGCACGCGCACGCGAGGTTCGCCGCCTCTGTCGCCGGCGAGCGGCGTGAAGAGCTCGACGGAGCCGGCGACCTCGACACCGAAATCGAGCAGGATGTCCCCGGCGGACTTTGCCGCTGTCCTTCGCGGCGTGAGCACTGCGGCGGTCTGCGGCTCGCTCAGCACAGCCTGGCGGGCGTATACGAGGAGGTTCAGATACACCAACCCGCTTGCCACACGACGCGCGTGGGCGGCAGGGAAGAACGTCTTGAGCGGCGATGCTCCGCGCGACCGGCGAGCTGGGTGGCGGCATACGTCCGTGGCGGTAACCGGAGAGTTATACAGCGAAGCAGCCACAGGATTCGGCGAAGTATATTCACAGGGAAGTTCCGGCAACAGATCCGACTCTCAAACTCAAAGGCGCGGATCCTCAAAACACCCACTCAAAATCCCCGAGTATCGGCAATCTGGAGTGCAACATGCGCTCGACACCGCTCTCGGAAGGGGCTGCGGGCAGGTTCACCGCGCCTCCCGAAGTCTGCTCAGAAATTAAACTGGTCGATATTTTCTTTTTCGTAAAAACGAATAGGTATGGGCTTTCCGAGGATGAGTCGCTCAATCTGCACCGTGCCCACACGCCCGCCGGCAAAGGTCTTGTCGCCCGGCTCACTCTGCCATCCGCCAATGCTTTCGCCGCTTGCACCGCGAGATAACCCAGGTCTTCCACTTTCCACAAGATCACCGCCTGCGTGACACCTTCTAGCAATACGTAACTGAACGAAGTACA
>ERZ1370068.339-contig-10306_pt1 | contig 39003 bp, 58 predicted proteins | sample MGYA00561227_ERZ1370068 | MGnify/ENA primary metagenome ERZ1370068 (study PRJEB38410, sample SAMEA6850437) | metagenome | study: Metagenomic assessment of the ecological functions of the soil: analysis of the soil microbiota associated with the...
GGGTTACGTATTGCTGATCGCCACCGCGAGGCCTGCGTCTCGCCAGCGCCGCAGTGCCGGCGCGACATCGGCGAACACCGCTCTTCAATTCGCCGCTCCCGGCAATTTCTCTTCCCATATCTGCCCTTGCAGCAACTTCGCCGGGCGACTTTGCGGTCCTGGTCCAGCCACTCGACATAGGTCGCAAGGATTCCAGATCCTGGAAGGAGCCACCCAGGCTACGGGCTTCGGGAAGGCCTTTCGGAAGAGATTTCCCCTGAGCCTGAAGACCGGAGCCTGTGGAAGCGGTAGGTTTTTTCAGAGGCTCTTCAGCCGGACCGTGGTCCGCGGCATCGGGCTGGGAAGCCACTCGCGGATCAGCCGCAGCGGTTCGTCTAACGCGCGACGATTCGTCGCATCACGCAGGTATGTGCGCAGACGCCGGCGCGCGAACGGAAACAGGACGTCACACGAACGCGATCGGCGGCCGTCGTGCCTTCGATGTCGAGGACGATGGCCTGAATCGCTCAAGGCTGACTGGTGAACTTGGGACTGCGGAAGTCTGAAGTTCGAGGTGGGAAGTTCGAGTCTAAAAGTTCGAAGCGACCAAGTCTTCACACTTCAGACTTCACACTTTTCACACTTCAAAGTTCAGAGTTCATGCGGAATATAAGCCGGCCCGAAGCAGAGCGGCTGGAAATCCGCGATCGACGCCGCTCTGCGGTGTAGTGCGGCGTCCAGCCGGACGGATCCTGAAACAGCCGAATCGCGCGAATGCGGCGGTCGGCGCAGAGGTCGAACCAGTGATGCGTGCCTCCGGCACGCGGATCAGATCGCCGGCCTCGACCTCGATCGCGAAGCACCGGTCCGTGTCGCGGGTGAATATGAAACAGCCCGCGGCCCTCGACGATGAAGCGGACTTCGTCTTCATCGTGCCAGTGCTCGGAGTTGAAGCTGCGCGAGCATCGCCGTCGAGGCCCGGCGTGTCGGGCTTGACGTCGATGACGTCAGCCGTCACGTAGCCGCCCGCGCCTTCAGCTCGTCAATCTTTGCCGGCATACGCCGCGAGAACCGTCTCGGCGCTGGCATCCGACCCGGTGCCGATCGAGACGTCCACGCGCTCGTACTCGATGCCCTGCACGGCGCGAGGTCCGCGACCGCCGCCGCATCCTCGATGCGCCGGTGCTCCTCCGGAATACTCAGTATCGCCATGGCGTCCTCCAGCGTTCACGGGGCCTCTGTGCCGACGCCCAGCATCCGCATCCCACCGGCTCTACCGTGGACCTGACTGTCTGACCTGCCCACTGCCCGACCTGACCTACCCGACCCCACTGCCTCAGCGCGTCCGTCCGTCCGACGGTTTCGAACAAGAAACTCGAGAATCTCGATGTGCCGCCCGGCGTCGGCGAGTGTATCACCCCAGGTGTAGAGGCCATGGCGGCGCGTGCAGGAACGCGTGGACGTCCGGGTGACTCGCTCGAGGATCGCACCACACGCGCTGCGCCAGCCGCGGCATGTCCTGGTCGTTGTCCACGATGGGAATCCACTCGCGGTGCTCGTGCGACGAGACGCCCTTCTGAGGCCCTTGAGCATCTCGTAGCCGTCGATGCTGAAATCCGCCTGCGTGCACGTGCAGGTCCGACAGCACCGTGCGTCCACACCGAGTGCGTGTGGAGCGATCGCACCGCGCATGACGACGCTGCGCGCGATCTCCACGTGCAGCAGCGTTTCAGCGCGATGCGGCGACGCGGCGCCGGCGAGCTGGCCGAGGCCAGGCCGGCATGACCGCGCCATGCTCGTCGCACGGCAGGGATGTCCGGCGGCGGAGCGCGCCCTTGTGAACGCGAGCTGGCCGTGATCGCGAGCCGCAGCGGTATCGCGAGCGACGACCACGCTGAAGTTACCGCTCGTGCCGAGCACCCAGCCGCGCGCGTAAAGCGCCGGCTGATCCTCGATCAGCTGCGACGCGACATTGGGAAGGCGTGCGCGCGCCATGCCGGAATTCTACGACGATCCGATGCGGATCAGAGGCTGGTCAGCGCGACTCGACGGGTTCGCTGTTGGCAACGAAAACACGAAGGGCACGAAATCACAGAGTCGCCTGACGCGATCTGCTCTGTTTTCGCGCTTTGTGTGCTTTCGTGGCTTCTTCGTCGCGGAACCCAGAGCTCTGGTACGCCGCACCGCCCGCGCGCCATCGGCGTCGACGCCCAGATCGCTGAGCAGCGAGGCGTCGCGGTCGGGCGCCGGATTGGACGTGGTGAGCAGGCGTGTCGCCGACGAAGATCGAATTCGGCGCCGGCCATGAAGCAGAGCACCTCCGCTTCGCGCGACAGCTGATCGCGGCCCGGCGGCGAGGCGGACCATGGCGGCGCGGCATGAGGATGCGCGCCGTCGCGAGCATGCCGCGACGAGCACCAGCGGATTCGAGCGGGCGGCTCGCCGGCGAGCGGCGTGCCCGGCCACGCGCTGCAGCAGATTGATCGGCACGCTCTCCGGATGCGGACGCTGCCGCGCGAGCTGCTGCAGCGAGTCCGCAGCCGGTCGCGCGTCCGACTCGCCCATGCCGATGATCCCGCCGCAGCACACGGTGATCCCGGCGTTGCGACACGGCCGCGAGCGTGCGCAGCCGTTCGTCGTAGACGCGCGTCGTGATGATGCGCCCGTAGAACTCGGGCGACGTGTCGAGGTTGTGGTTGTACGCCGTCGAGCCCGGCGTCCTTGAGACGGCGCGCCTGGTCGTCGGTGAGCATGCCGAGCGTGCAGCACACCTCGAGTCCGAGACGCGGCGACGCCGCGCACCATGCCGAGGACGGTGTCGAACTCGGGACCCTCGGCGCGTCGCGCCAGGGCTGCGCCCATGCACAATACGGGTCACACCCTCATCCGCGGCGCGCGCGGGCGCGGGCGTCATCACCTCGTCCACCGGCCATCAACCCGTGCCGCGAGACCGGCGTGTCCGTAGTGCGCGCTCTGCGGACAGTAGGCGCAGTCCTCCGGGCAGCCGCCGGTCTTGATCGACACGAGGTGGCACGTCTGCACCTGGTCCGGCGCGATGGAACGTCGCGCGACCTGCTGCGCGCCTGAAACAGGCAGGCTCAGCAGCGGCGTGTCGTAGATCTCGCGGATCTCGGGAAGAGTCCAGTCGTGGCGCATGGGAACACTCAGCAGACAAACGTCACGATGTCAAAGTGAGAACAGCGTCTTGGACGATGAGCACGAAGATCACGAAGAGAACTCGGTTCTTAGCTCGTGCTTTCGTGTCCTCTGCGCCCCTGCCAGTTGGCACTGTCGTGCGAACCGTATACTGGCGCTCACTTTCTGACCGCGAGAGTCCGGACGTAATTGACGATGTTCCAAATGTCGGTGTCCTTCAACCGCTCGGCGTAGCCGCCCATGTCCTTCCGGTGCCGTCGTGAATCACGCCGAAGATCTCGCCGTCGGTCGAGCCGTAGTCCCACGTCGCATCGGTGAGGTCGGCGGGCGGCGGCCCGGCTGCGCCACCGTTGCCGTCGCCCCGCTCGGACGCACCGTGGCAGTTGGCGCAGAACTGGCTGTACGCGCGGCGATCGAGCGGCCGTCGACTCGAGGCGAGGCCGCGACCGGATTCACGCGCGTGGCCGCTCGGGATTTCCGCCGCGGCGCGCGGCGGAGCGGCGCCTGGCCGCGCGGCGGCAAGCACGCGCTGGCGTCAGAACACGGACGAGCGAGACACACCACGCCAATTCGGACGCGTCACGCATCGAGCAAGTTCCAGAACAAGTCCGGCGAAATGGACCCGCGTAGCAGAGCAGACGAGCGGGCGTCCGCGGTCGGCATCGATCATTGGACGCAGTTCAGCCACTGAGCGCGGAGCCGCTCACACGGTCGGTCTGAGCCTGGCGCTTTCGAGACTTCGTGAACTACGGCGCTCTCGATGAGCAGCCGGCTTTGGTCCGGCGACGTGAGATCCGTCAGAATGGTGGCGTGGCCGATGACCTGGCGCCGGGCGACGTGGATGTGTGGTGCCGTCCGACTGGCGCGCATCGGGGACGCTGACATCGAGGATGCCGTGGCGACGGCTGTCGCCGGACGAGCGCGCGCGCTACGCGCGGTTCATGTTCGCTCGCGACCGCCGGCGTACGCGGCAGCCCATGCGCTGCTCCGGACGTCGCTGTCGCGCTACGCCGATGTGGCGCCCGGGGCGTGGCGGTTTCGGGAGGATCCGGGCGGAAAACCCTCGCTCGTCCACGGCGACGGCACGCCGCTGCTGTCGTTCAACCCGTCGCATACACCGACGGCCTCGTGGCCTGCGCCATCGCCGCGCCGATCGCCTGTCGGCATCGACGCGTGGAATCGGTGGACCGCCGCGTCAGCGACGAAGCGGCGGCGCGTTTTTTCTCCGGCCGTGAAACCGCCGGCGCTCGCCGCGCCTCGACGCGCGCGATCCGGCGCAGACGTTTCTTCGAGTTGTGGACGCTGAAGGAAGCGCATGTCAAAGCGGTCGGCGCCGGTCTCTCGCATCCGCTGAACACCATCGTGTTCAGCGTCGGTGAGGAGCGCGCCATTGCCTTCGACCCGCCGCCCGGCGTCGATGCCGCCTGCTGGCAGTTCGCCCTCTTTGCCACCCGACGGCGCACCTGCTGGCGCATCGCCGTTCGCCGGACGCGGACGCGCGACGGTCGAGTCGATCACGCGCGAGATCCTGAATCACTGCCTGTGACGGCAGTTCTTGCCACGCGGCCACTTTCGCAGTTCGCGCGATTCGGTCGACGGTCATGATCCGCGGGCGGGGTTCGCGGCCACGATCGACGGGTCGAGCGCGTAGTGGCCCTGCCGGACGAAGACCGTGGTCGAGCCGCTCCTGCCAGACCGGCCTTGATGGCCGTCAGGATGCCGCAGCTTTGTCGTCCACCATCACGTAGTGCCGCGCCGGATACCGCCGCTCGATGTCGTCGAGCATCAGCTCCTTGTGGACGTAGATCAGCACGTCGCCGTCGACCGGCCTCGAGCGGATGCCGGAGCGCTCGATCTTTGTTCGGCTGGTGCACGGCGTCGCCGTCCGAGAGAATCACGACCGGCGCCTGGCGCCTGAGCGCGGCGATCGTGTCGAGCGCGCCCGGGATAGAGGCGCTCGCCGAAGGGGTGCAGTGCAGCAGGTAGCAGCGCGATGGCCAGAAGCACGTCGGCGTCGCCGCATGCCGTTCGAGCCAGGTACGCTGCAGCGCGCCCAGGTAGTCCGGCGTAGCCGAGCTCGGCCCACAGGTCCTCGAAGATGCTCGCAGTAGCGCCGCCTCCCCTCGTCGCCGACCGTCTCGACCGAGGCGGCGCTTCAGATCGTCGCGGACCGCGTCGTTGTTGAGCAGCGTTTCGTCGACATCCACACAGGAACACGAGGTCGTAGGGCATCGGAGCCATTCTACGGACCGTGTCGTGCTGACCGAGATGCAGCCACGAAGGCACGAAGAGGCTTCACGAAGCAGATGACGTCCTGGATTGCGATTGCGTTCACCGTGTGCTCTGCAGATCCGCAATCCTGGCAACACTCGGAACCGTTCCAGCGAAACTCTTCAGGTGCCAGGCTGCGTGCCAGCCTCTGGCTAGGATCGGCGGCATGAGCACGTATACTTCCTCGCGTCGCGCTCGGCGCCGGCCGTGCTGGCGCTTCGTGACGATTCCCGGTACCGCATCTGTCGGCGCCGGCGGATCGCGAGTGGGCGCTCACCGGTCGAGGCGCTGCCGTCGCCCGCCGGCGACGCCAGCTCGGCGCCGCAGCTGACGACGGCGGGCGACCGCGCGATCGTGCAGCTGGATGGAGCGTGCCGGGCAGCGTGCTTTGAAGTTCGCCGAGCGCACGGCAACCGGGATGGTCGCGCCGCAAGACGCGTCGCCTCCGGCAGCGACCTGCGTCGTCAACGCGGCGGACGTGCCGTCGGTTCGCGCGCTCGCCGACGGCACGCTGGCGGCCGCCTGGATGCAGGCGAAACAGTCCCGACCCCGAGGCGCATGACCTGCGCCTGGCGTGGTCGAAAGACGGCGGCGCGACCTGGTCGAAGCCGGTCAATCCCGCATCACGATCGGCACCGAGACGCAGCACGGCTTCGCGTCGCTTTTCCAGGCGCCGGGCGCGGGCCTGGGCTGGTCTGGCTCGACGGACGGGCTGACGAGCTCGAAGCTCGCGAAGCCGACCGACAACATGAGCCTGCGCGCCACGGTCTTCAGCCGTCGCGGGCGTGCAGCAGGGCGAGATCGGCGATCGACACGCGGGTCTGCGACTGCTGCCCGACGTCGCGTCGCCGTCGACGCGCGGAAGGGACCGATCGTGGCGTTCCGCAGACCGCAGCGACAAGGAGGTCCGCGACATCTCCGTGTCGCGCGCTCGCGGCGCGGACGCTGGACCGCGCCGGTCACGGTGCACAACGACGGCTGGGAAGATCGAAGCGTGCCCGGTCAACGGGCCCGCCGATCAGCGCCCGCGGCCGCGACGTCGCCGTCGCGTGGTTCACGGCGCTGAAGGACGAAGGGCAAAGCGTTCGTCGCGTTCTCCGCACGACGCGGGCCGCACCTTCGGCCCACCCGTCGCGCGTGGACGAGGTGTCGGCCATCGGCCACGTGGGCGTCGAGTTACTGAAGGACGGCGCGGCCGCCGTGTCGTGGATCGAGTTCGCCGAACGAGCGGCAGCAGTTCAGAGGTCCGGCGCGTGGACGCCGACGGCTACGCTGACGGCGGCGCGACGACCATCGCGGGCGCGGAGACGCGCGCGTCGCCGGGCACCCGCGGCTCACCCGCGGACCGCGGCGGGTTGCTGTTCGCGTGGACTGAAACGACGAGGCGGCGCCGCCACGTGCGCACGCGCGCGGGCATCCTGTGCAATAAGTCGAGCAATCTGCAATCGTCGAAATCGAAGGCAGAGGCCGAAGCTCGGCCGCTGCGGGCCGCACCGCTCAGCATCGGCCCTTCAGCCGCAGCCGGCTGTCCGCGGCGCGGGGCGCCGGGCCGAGTGTGTTCGGCACGCTGGCGCCGCACCTCATCTACACCTTCGCGATTGTCGCACGGGCGCTGCGCACGACGGTGCCGAGCCGCCAATCCGTCTGACAAAGCGGCGGCACCGGCGTGAGCGTCGCCGAGCGCGGCAATTGACTGCCGCTCGGCCTGCACGGCGCGCGTCACGCGACCGCGGGCGGCAGGAAGCTCCTGACCAGCAGCGCGCCGCGCGTCGCGCCGTCAGCGGACGCGGCATGTCGACCGGTCCGCGCGCCGCCGATATACGGGCATCGCCGCGCGATGCAGGACGAAGGCCTCCCCGTCGAGCGCGATGAGCGCGCTCAGCAGCCGGGGCGCATACGACACGGTTGCGGTATCATCCTTCCGAGCTCGGCCGCGCGGGTCCCGGCGGACGGTTCGAAATTCACGCGGGCGGCCGGCGCTGAAAGCGACTATATTCATTCTTCTGTGTTTGCACAGCAGTCTGACGACCGCTGACGCCTCGCGCGGTCGCCGGAGAAATTCTCGTGACACCGGCGTCGCGCGCTGGCGGCAGTAGGATCTGTCTGATGTTCGAGTCACTGTTTCGGCTGTCCTGTTCAAGTATCCGCCCCTCATGCTTCCAGCAGGGCGATTTCGCCTGGGGCGTGTCGCGGCCGGTGCTGCTCGCGGTCGTCGCTGCCGGGCTGCGTCGGCGATGCTACGCGCTCCTCACGTATCGCGGCGTGCTCGGCGCGCCGACGGCCGCGCGACCGCCGTGGTGCTGATCGGCGCTGCGCCTCGCCGACGCTCGCCGTGCTCGCTCTTCTGCCTGTTCCGGCCCGCGCTGATTCTCAAGGCCGCGGTGCCGCAGCAGAATTTCCTCGGCGTGCTGGTCGACGATTCGCGGAGCATGTCGATCGCCGACCGCGAACGGCCAGACGCGCAGCGCGTTCATCCAGCAGCAGCTGCTCGGGCCCGAACGCGAAGCTGCTCGACGCGCTGTCGCAGCGGTTCGTCGTCCGCTTCTTCAGCTTCTCCTCGTCGTCGGACCGCATCGCGTCGGCCGGCGCGACCTGAAGTTCGGCGGCACGTCGACGCGGCTCGCGACGGCGCTCGACCGCGCGCGCGACGAGCTCTCGGGCCTGCCGCTCGCCGGGCTCGTGATGGTGACCGACGGCGCCGACACCTCCGACGCCGCGATCGACGAGACGCTGGCCAGCCTGAAGGCGCGATCGATTCCGGTGTTCACGGTCGGCGTCGGCCAGGAGCGCTTCGCGCACGACGTGCAGGTGACGCGCGTCGAGACGCCGCGCAGCGTCCTCAAGGGCACGGCGCTGCGTCGTCGACGTCGTGCTGTCGCAGACCGGCTACGCGCGGCCAGACGATGCCGCTCAGCGTCGAAGACGACGGGCGGATCGTGAGCACGCAGGAGGTGACGCTGCCGCCCGACGGCGAGTCGGCGACCGTGAGAGTGCAGCTTCACGCGCCACCGAGGCCGGCGCGCGCACGTTCCGGTTCAAGGTGCCGACGCAGCCCGGCGAGCAGGTCACGCAGAACAACGCGCGCGACGCGCTGATCCAGGTCAACGATCGCGCGGAGAAGGTGCTCTACTACGAAGGCGAGCCGCGCTTCGAGACAAGTTCATCCGCCGCGCGCGTCGAAGACGACAAGAACCTGCAGGTGGTGTCGCTCGCACCGCACCGCCGAGAACAAGTACTACCGGCAGTCGACGTCGACGACCCCGACGAGCTGGTCGGCGGCTTCCCGAAGACGCGCGAAGAGCTGTTCGACTATCGCGGCGCTGATTCTCGGCAGCGTCGAGGCGGCCTCGTTCACGCCCGAGCAGCTGCGCATGATCGCCGACTTCGTCGAACAAGCGCGGCGGCGGCCTGCTGATGCTCGGCGGCCGCCGGTCGTTCGCCGAAGGCGGCTGGGGCGGCACGCCGGTCGGCGACGTGCTGCCGGTCGTCCTCGAGCGCGCCGAACGCCAAATACTTCGTCCGAGCTGTTCCAGGCTGCCGCCCGACGCGCGCCGGCGCGACGTTCCCGGTCACGCAGATCGCCGGCGACGAGGACGCGTCGACGCAGCGGTGGAACGAGATGCCGCCGGTCTCGAGCGTGAACCGCCGTGCGCGGCGTCGAAGCCGGGCGCCACGGTGCTGCTCAGCGCGCGTCGACGGCCGAAGCAGGAGCAGATCGTTCTCGCCTATCAGCGCTACGGACGCGGCAAGGCGCTCGCGCTGCCGGTTCAGGATACCTGGCATGTGGCAGCATGGACGCCGAAGACTGCCGGTCACCGACACCACGCACGCGATGTTCTGGCGCCGGCTGGTCCGCTGGCTCGTCGGACGGCGTGCCCGAGCAGGTCAACGTCTCGACGACGCGTCGGATCGCGTCGAACCGGGCGAGCCGGTGAAGCTGTCGGCGGAGGTGCTCGACGCGGCGTACGTCGAGGTCAACGACAGCCGCGTCGTCGCCACGGATCACCTCGCCGTCCGGCAAGACGACCGAAGTGCCGGTCGACTGGACGGTCGACCAAGGACGGCGAGTACCGCACGACGTTCACGCCGGACGAACCGGGGATCTACGACGTGCAAGGTGACGGCGGCGCGCGATTCAAAGGATCTCGGCACGGCGCGACATGCACGTCCGCGTCTCGGCCGGCGACGCTGAGTATTTCGACGCGGCGCATGCGCGCGCCGCTGCTCAAGCGGATCGCCGAGGACACCGGCGGCCGCTTCTTCACGCCCGCGAACGCGGCGTCGCTGCCCGAAGCCATCAGCTACAGCGGACGCGGCGTCACCGGTCGTCGAGGAGCGCGAGCTGTGGGACATGCCGGCGCTGTTCCTGCTGCTGCTCATGGCGACTGATCGCCGCCGAGTGGGGCTACCGCCGCATGCGAGGCCTGGCGTGACGTCTGCGGAAACACCGCGGAGAGCGCAAAGCACGCGGAGAAATCCGCAGAGCAAACATGCGTGCTCTGCGATTTTTGCGTGCTCTGCGGTTAATGCTGTCGTGATTCAGCGTGTTGTGTCGCGTCGCGCCGTCTTCGCGCAGCAGACGCATCTGCTCGTGATCACCGGCGTGCCCGGCGACGACGGAGCACGCGCAGAAATTCCAGACGTGGGCGACGACGTTCATCGACGCGGCGAAGAAGAAGGACGCCGTGCCGGACGCGCAACGTCACCTATCTCGCGGACAAGCAGTCGACGCGCGCAGGCGTCGAGAAGGCGCTTCGCCGATCTCGGCTCGCGCGTGAAGCCGGGCGACGCCGTCTTCGTCCTGCTGCTCGGCCACGGCAGCTTCAACGGCACGCAGGCGGCCTTCAACCTCCCGGCCCGGATCTCACCGTGGAGGAATGGACGCAAGCTGCTCGCGAAGCTGCCGGCGCAGCGCGTGGCGTTCGTCAACACGACAAGCTCGAGCGGCGCCTTTCTGTCCGCGCGATCGCGGCGCCGGGCCGCGCGATCATCACCGCGACCAAGACCGGCGGCGAGCGCAACGAGACGCAGTTCCCCGAGTTCTTCGTCGCCGCCTTCAACGACGCCGGCCGCCGATCGCGATCGCAACGGCCACGTGTCGGTCGCGGAGGCCTTCGAGTACGCGAAGACGAAGGTCGCGCAGGCATTCCAGCAGAAGGGCTGCTGCTGACTGAGCACGCGGTGATAGACGACGGAGGCGAAGGACGGCTGGCGTCGACGCTGTTTCTCGGCACCGGCCGCGCCGAGGGCGCGCTGGCGGTGGATCCTCTCGAACCCGGCGATGAAAGCGCTTCGTCGACGAAAAAGACGCGCTCGATCAGCAGATCGCCGGCGCTGAAGCTGAAGAAGAATTCGATGGACGAGGGCGTACGAGGCGCAGCTCGAAAGCTGCTCACCGACCTCGCGCTGAAGACCAAGGCCGATCCGCGATCTCCAGGCCAAGAAGGACGACCGGTGAGGCGGATCTCGGTGGCGCCGATCATCGGCGTCCTGATTTTCGCCAGCGTCGCCACGGCCATGGCGCAGCGGCGCGGCGGCTTCGGCGGCGGAGGCGGCGGCCGCTTCGCGCAGATTCCCATCGCGCCCAACACGCCGCTACGACGGACGATTCACGTTCGTGCGCGTGCGCTACGGTCCCGACTACGGCTTCGTGTCCCAGCGGCTGCCCTGGTCGCACGACTACCCGGCCGGCGAACAGCACTTCATGAAAATCGTCAACGAGCTGAGCCTGCTGGAGCCGCACGTCGGGCGAAACCAACATCCTGACGTTCGACGACCCGCAGCTCGTTCAAGTATCCGGTCGCCTACCTGTGCGAGCCTGGCGGATGGACCTTGTCGGATCGAGGAGGCGGCGAGCCTGCGCGACTACACTGCTGAAGGGCGGCTTCGTGATCGTCGACGACTTCCGCTACCAGCACTGGGGCAACTTCGAGGCGCAGATCACGCGCGTGCTTCCCGAGGCGCGCATCTTCGACATGGATCTCGCGGACCCGATTTTCACGCGTTCTTCGAGATCAAGACGCTCGACGTCCCGCAGTATTACGATCCGCCGCCGGCCATCTTCCGCGGCGATCTACGAGAACAACGATCCGACCAAGCGGATCCTGGTCATGATCAACTACAACACCGACATTTCCGAGTTCTGGGAGTGGTCGGACACGGGCCTGAAGCCGATCGACGAATCGAACGAAGCGTACAAGCTCGGCGTGAACTACATCATTTACGGTATGACACACTAGGGCAGTCGGCGGTCGGCAGTCGGCAGTCGGCGTAGTCGGCAGTCGGCGGTCGGCAGTCAGCGGTCGGCAGTCAGCGGTTGGTAGTCAGCAGGCGGCGGTTTCAAAATCACTCGTAGGGGACGACCTTCAGGTCGCCTCGAACGCGCCGGCCCTGAAGGCCCGGCTCTACGCACATCGTCCGTTCGTCAGTCATCAGTTGCGAGGGACAGCCGTGGAACTCAACACCGTGGATTTCGAGTCAGCCGACGACATCGCGCTGGCCGACAAGATGAACATCCGGCCGGCAGCAAATCATCGCCGAGCTGGGCAAGCGGATCATCGGGCAGGTCGGACGTCATCGACCTGGTGCTGCTGACGCTCTTCGTCGGCGGCAACAGCCTGATCGTCGGCGTGCCGGGCCTGGCGAAGACGCTGCTCATCGCGACGCTCGCGCAGGTGCTGGAGCTGAAGTTCAACCGCATCCAGTTCACGCCCGACCTGATGCCGTCCGACATCACCGGCACCGACATCATCCAGGAAGACGCCGCGACCGGGCCGCCGGCAGATGGTGTTCGCGCCCGGGCCGATCTTCGCCAACATCGTGCTCGCCGACGAAATCAACCGCACGCCGCCCAAGACGCAGTCGGCGCTGCTCGAGGCGATGCAGGAGCACCGCGTCACCATTCAGGGCCGCACCTATCGAGCTCGACGAGCCGTTCTTCGTCTTCGCGACGCAGAACCCGATCGAGCTCGAGGGCACCTATCCGCTGCCCGAAGCGCAGCTCGATCGCTTCATGTTCCACATCGTCATCGAGCACCCGCCGGAAGACGAGGAGTTCGACGTCGTGCGCGACGACGACGGCGATCATCGATCCGCACTTCAGGCGGCCGGTGAACGGCGCCGACCTGGTCGCGTTCCAGCGGCTCGTGCGCCGCGTGCCGGTCGCCGAGCCCGGTGATGCGCTACGCGCTCCACATCGTGCGCACGAGCCGGCCGAAGTCGCCGCAGGCGCCGGAGCTCGTCAAGAAGTTCGTCGCGTTCGGCGCCAGCGTCCGCGCGGCGCAGCACCTCGTGCTCGGCGCCAAGGCGCGCGCGCTGACCAGCGGCCGCTATCACGTCAGCTACGAGGACATCCGGGCGCTGGCGCACCCGGTGCTGCGGCACCGCGTGCTCACGAATTTCCGCGCCGAGTCGGAAGGGCATCACGACCGGATGCGATCATCGACGAATTGCTGACGGCTGGTGCCGGTCCCGAAGAGCGGCATGTAGGAACAGATGCAACCGCAGAGCGCGAAGACCGCAGAGAATACGTCGACTCTGCGATCTCGAAGTTGATCTCGCGCGATTAAATGCGCAACATGAGCAGCAAGCAGCGATCCCGGGCGCGGTTCGTCGACCCCAAGGTCCTGGCGCGCGTCGGCAACCTCGAACTCGCTGGCGCGCACCGTCGTCGAAGGCTTCATCAACGGCCTGCACCGCGCGCCGTTCTTCGGCGCGTCGATCGACTTCGCCGAGCACCGCGGCTACGTCGCCGGCGACGACATCCGCCGCGTCGACTGGCGGCTGTTCGCGCGGACCGATCGCTTTACGTGAAGCAGTGCGAGGCCGACACCAACACCAACCTGTCGGTCCTGCTCGACATCTCGCGAGTCGATGAAGTTCGCCAGCCGCGGGGTTCCGAAGCTGGAATACGGCTGCTACGTCGGCGGCGTGCCTGGCGTATCTGGCGCAGCGCCAGCGCGACCGCGTCGGCATCATCACGTTCGACAACGACATCGTCACGCACATCCCGCCGTCGGCGAAGCACTTCAACGTCGTGCTCGCACACGCTGGACAAGCGCGCAGGCCGAGCGGCCGGGCAACCTGTCGATGCCGCTGCAACAAGATGGCCGAGCACTTCAAGCGGCGCGGCATCCTCGTGCTGATTTCGGATTTCTACGAGGAGCCCGACGCGATCCTCGAAGCGATCAAGCCGCTCGCGGTTCCTCGGCAACGACCTGATCGTCTTCCACGTGCTCGATCCGGCGGAGATCGATTTCGGCTACGACGATGCGTCCGAGCTTCGAGGACCTCGAGACGCGGCGAGCAGATGCCGGTCGTGCCCGAGTCGCTCGCGAAGGAATACCGCGCGATGATTCAGCGCGCACATCGACGTCGCTGACGACGAAGTTTTCCGAGCACCGGATCGACTACACGATGCTCAACACCGCCGAGCCGCTCGACCGGGCGCTGTTCAGCTATTTGTCCAGCGCGCGAGCGGCTGATGAGGGTCCGGTGACATGGCGTTCCTGACCCCGCTCTTCCTGATGGGCCTCGGCGCCATCGCCGATCCCGGTGCTGATCCACCTGATTCAGCGCGAGAAGAAGCGCGTCGTCGAGTTTCCGTCGCTGATGTTCGTGCGGCGCATTCCCTATCAGTCGGTGCGGCGGCGCCGCATCCGCCACTGGTGCGCTGCTGCTGACTGCGCGCGGCGGCGCATCGCGCTGATCGTCGCGGCGTTCGCGCGGCCGTTCTTCCGCAGCAGGGCGCGGCTGTCGCGGCGGCCGGCGGCGGCGCGCGCGAAATCGTCATCCTGCTCGACCAGTCGGCGAGCATGGGCTACGGCGATCACTGGACCACGCGCGCAGCGACGCGGCGCGCACGCGTCGTCCGCGGCCTCGGCAGCGACGATCGCGCCACGCTGGTGCTGTTCAACAAGAACGCCGAAGAGAACATGCGCGCGACCTCGGACCGCACGCGCCTCGAGGGCGCGATCGAACGCCGCGAAGGTCGGATCCGGCGCGACGCGCTACGGCCCCGCGCTGAAGCTGGCCGAGAGCATCCTCAGCCGCTCGCCGATCAAGCGGCGGGAGGCGGTCTTGATCAGCGACTTTCAGCGCAGTCGGCTGGAGCGGGTCCGAGGAGGTGCGCTTCCCCGACGGACATGACGATCAGCACCGTCTCGGTCGCGTCGCCCAACACCGCGAACCTCGCGGTGCCCGTCGGTCGCGTTCGCGACGGGCCTCGTTCTCCGGCCAGGAGCGCCTCACCGTGACCGCCGGCCTCAGCAACAAGGGCGACGAGGCGCTCGAAGGACGTCCCGGTCACGCTGACCATCGACGGCCACGAGATCCAGACGGAGAAGCGCCACCATCGCGCCGCACGCGTCGTCGGCTCGGTCTCCTTCACGCAGTTCACGCTGTCGAGCGCCGAACGTCCGCGGCGTCGGTGCGCGCCGGCACCGATCCGATGCCGGCGGACAACACCTTCAACTTCGTGCCTCGCGCCGAGCGAGCCGGTCTCGCTCGTCGATCGTCGACAGCGGCGACCGCGCCAGCTCGAGCCTGTTCCTGTCGAAGGCGCTGGCGATCGGCACGACGCCCGGTCTTCCAGGTCGACGTCACGTCGGCCTCCGCGCCTGACGGCCGGCCTCGCTCGACAAGCGCGCGGTCGTCATCTTGAACGACACCGATGTTTCCGCCTGCTGGCGGCGGCGGCGTGCTGAAGCGATTCGTCGAGCGCGGCGGCGGCCTGCTCGTCGTCAGCGGCGATCGGGCGACCTGGCCGCAGGGAGAAGCGGAGCTGCTGCCGGGCACGATTCGGCGCGACCGGTCGATCGCACGGCGGGCCGCAGCGGATCGCTCGGGCTTCTGGATTACAGCCACCCGGTGTTCGAAGTGTTCAAGGCGCCGCGCAGCGGCGACTTCTCCGCCGCCCACGTGTTCCGCTACCGGACGCTGCAGACAACGCCGACCGACCGCATCCTCGCGCGCTTCGACGATGGCGCGGTGGCGGCGGCGGAGACGAAGATCGGCGGCAGGGCGCGTCCATCGTCTGGACCACGACGCTCGACGACTCGTGGACCGACATCGCGGTGAAGCCGGTGTTCCTGCCGCTGGTGCATCAGCTCGTCCGCTACCTGGCGCACTACGAGCCGCCGACCTCGTGGCTCACGGTCGGACAGGTGCTCGACCTGGCCGCCCGCGCACGAAGGCCGGGGCGACCGCACCGGACCGGATCGTCGTGACGCCGTCAGGCGAGCGAATCTCGCAGTCGAGCGCGGGCGAAGGCGACGAAGGGCTGCTCGAGCTCAACGAGCAGGGGATCTACGAGATCCGGTCCACCGGAGCCGCCGAGCGGACGCGGCCCGAGGCGATCGCCGTCAATATCGACCCCGCCGGAGTCGGACTCTCGAGCCCGATCGATCCGCGGAGCTCGTCGCGGCGGTGACCGGTCACGCCACCCCGACCGCGGCGCAGCCGGAGCAGTCTCAAGAGATGACGCGCGAGGAGTCCGAGCGGCGCCAGAGCCTGTGGTGGTACCTGCTGATGACCGGTCTGCTGCTCCTGGCGGCCGAAACGGTCATCTCGAATCACCTGTCGCGTAAGAGAAAAGTTCCTGTAATCTGTTCGTGTCACAGGCGGGCCTTCAGGTCCGTCCGGCAGCAGGAGAATCGGCGCATGGACCCACGCACGGAGCTGGTCGACGTCATTCGTCGGGTGCGGAACCGCTGGCGCTTGCGGCTCGCCCTTCGGGGCGCGGTCGTCGTCGCCGCCGGCACGGTGCTGGCGCTGCTGCTCTCGGCGTCCGGCCTCGAGTCGTTCCGCTTCAGCGCCCCGGCGATCATCACGTTCCGCATCATCATCGTCGCGGTGTTCGTCGGGCTCCTGCTCTACGGGCTCGTGTGGCCGCTGCGCCGCGCGCGTCACCGACGCCCAGGTCGCGATGTATCTCGAGGAATGCGATCCGACGCTCGAAGCCGCGCATCATCAGCGCGGTCGAAGCGACGGCGGGCGGCGGTTCGCCGGCGCACTCGCCGCGGCTGGTCGACAAGCTGGTCGAGCAGGCGATCGACCAGTGCCGCATCGCTCGAGCACGGACGCGCCATCGAACGCACGGCGGTTCAACGCCATGCGGGCGCGCTGGCCGCGATCGCGGCGCTCGTCGCGCTGGTGCTCGCGTTCGGTCCCGCGTACCTCCGGCACGGCCTGTCGGCGCTCCTGATGTTACCGCAGCGCGGAAGCATCCACGCCGCATAGCATCGACGTGCAGCCCGGGAACACCAAGGTGCCGCGCGGCGCGGACCAGGCCATCAAAGCCCGGCTCGTCGGCTTCGCGTCCAGCGACGTCAGCGTCATGATGCGGATCGCGCCGGACGGATCGTTCGATCGCGTGCCGCTCATCGCCTCGGCGCAGGCCGGCACGTTCGAAGGCATGCTGTTCCACCTCGAGAAGCCCACCGAGTACTACGTCGAGTCCAACGGCGTGCGCTCGGGCAAGTTCATGCTCGACGGTGGTCGAACTGCCGACGGTTCAGCAACTCGATCTCGAGTACCGCTTCCCCGCTACACGGGCCTCGAGCCGCGCAAGGCCGAAGGCGGCGACGTCGCCGCCATCCGCGGCACTGACGTCATGCTGCACGTCGTGCCGACGATGACGACGCCCGACGGCAAGATTCTGCTGAGCGACGGCGCCGCGCTTGCCGCTGACGCGGCAGGCCGACGGATCGCTGACCGGCAGCTTTCCCGATCAAGAGCCAGGGCTTCTACCGCATCGAGCTCACCGGCCCGCACGGCGAGAAGGTCGAGGCGTCGCCGCAGCATACGATCGACGTCATCGACGATCAGCCGCCGTCCGTGCACTTCACCAAGCCGGGACGCGACACCAGGCGAGCCCGGTCGAGGAGCTCTTCCTCGAGGCGCGGGCCGACGACGACTTCGGCGTGAAGTCAGCTGCAGCTGTTCTACTCGGTCAACGGCGGAGCGCCGAAGACGGTGAACCTGTTCGGCGGCGCGAAGCCGCTGACCGAAGTCAGCGCCGGCCACACGATCTATCTCGAGGAGCTGGGCCTCAAGCCCGGCGACTTCGTGTCCTACTACGCGAAGGCGATCGGACACCGACGCGCGTTCAGGGCTCGAAGACGACGACGAGCGACATCTACTTCGTGCAGATCCGGCCGTTCAAGAAGGACTACAAGCCGTCGCAGTCGCAGGCGGGCGGCGGCGGCGGAGGCGGCGGCGGACAGCAGGTCGGCCAGCTTTCGCAGCAGCAGCGCGAGATCGTCGCCGCGACGTTCAACATCGTCCGCGACAAGGCGAAGACCAAGGCCGGACAAGTTCCGCGAGAACGTGGTGTTCCTCAACCTCGCGCAGGCCAAGCTGCGCGAGCAGGTCGAAGAGCTGGTCGGCAAGCTGCAAGGCGCGCCTGCGGCACCGTCGATCCGGCGTTCAACAAGATCGCCGAAGCGCTGCCGAAGGCCGCCGAAGAGATGAAGGCGGCCGAGTCCGACCTGAAGGCGATGAAGGCCGATACGGCGCTGTCGCCCGAGCAGCGCGCGCTGAAGCTGCTGCAGGACGCCGAGCAGGAGTACGAGCTGCAGGTGGCGCAGCAGCAGGGCGGCGGAGGCGGTGGCGGCGGTCAGCAGAGCGCGCTCGCCGACGACCTCGCGGATCTGTTCGAGCTCGAGCTGGACAAGCTCGCGAACCAGTACGAGATGCAGCAGCGCGCCGAACAGCAGGGCGGCGATCAGCAGGTCGATCAGCTCGTCGAGAAGCTGAAGGAGCTGGCGCGCCGGCAGCAGCAGGAAATGGAGCGGCAGCGCCGGATGGCGCAGCGTCGGGCCAGAGCGGCTCGAGCGGATCCAGCGCGTCGCAGCGCGCGCTCGCGGACGAAGCCGAGAAAGGCCGCGCGGCAGCTCGAGCAGCTGACGCGCAATCAGCAGCAGCGGCAGCAGCTGAACGACGCGATGAAGCAGCTGCAGGACGCGGCCGACGCGATGCGGCGCGCGGCCGCGCAACGGATCGAAGGACGGCGGCGCGCAGGCCAACCAGGCGCTCGACCGGCTGCGCGAGGCGCAGCAGAAGCTCGAACGCAATCAGGCGGGCGCGGCGAGCGCGATCTCCAGCGGCGCAGCGGCAGGCCGAGGAGCTGGCGACGGAGCAGAAGGAGGTCGCGTCCGGACGTCAACGCGCTCGAGCAGGCAGAGGCCGGCGCGAGCCGCCAGGCGCAGGCGCAGGGGCTCGGCCAGCGCAAGGACGCGATGGACGCGAAGGTCGGCGACCTGCAGCAGCAGCTCGAGAAGCTCGCCAACGAGATGCGCCGCGACGAGAAGGACGCGGCGCGCAAGCTGGACGAAGCGGCAGGCAGCATCCGCGACAAGCGGATCCGCGAGAAGATCCGCTACACGAAGGGCGCGCTGCAGGGCGCCGGACTCGCAGCGCGCGCGGCATGGAAGAGGACATCGGCGCGAACCTCGACGCGCTGCAGAAGAAGATCGGCGACGCGCGGCCGGCGCGATCGGCAAAGCGTCGAAGCAGGACGCCGTGGCGCGCGGCGGCGGACAAGACGCGCGATCTCGTGCGCGGCATGGAATCCGTCGCAGGGCAGATTGCAGGAATGGCACAATCGCAGGATGGGAACGGACAAGGGGCAGCAGGGACGACAGGGAAACAGTCAGCAGGTCTCAGTCTCAGTCAGCAGGGGCAGCAGGGCCAGAACGGTCAGCAGGGTCAGAACGGTCAGCAGGGTCAACAGGGTCAGCAAGGCCAGCAGGGTCCAGGGTCAGGGTCAGGGACAGCAGGCGCAGCAGGGCGGGCAGAACGGCGGCGGCGGCGCCAACAGCGGATCACGACTGCGGGCGGCCCGCGACAACGGACTCGTGGCACCGGCGGCTAACGGCCGCTGGAACCCGACGACATCCGTCAGTTCCGCGGCCAGTTCCGCGAGTGGGCCAACGACGCCGAGGCGCCTGCGCGCGTCAGCTGCAGCAGGCCGGCGTCAACCCGCGCGATCTCGACGAGGTGCTGCGCGACCTGCGCGCCGTTCGACAACGATCGCGTCTACGCGGATCCGCAAAGGCCTCGAGCAGCTACAGGCGGCAGCGATCGAGAAGCTGAAGAAGTTCGAGTTCACGCTGCGTCGCAAGCGCCGACGCCGGCAACGATTCGCTGTCGCTCTCCGGCTCCGATCAGGTGCCCGAGGGCTTCCGCCAGGCGATCGAGGAATACTACCGCTCGCTCGCGAAGAAGAGCGCGCCGCAGCAGCGGTAGGCATCCATCCGTGCGCTCGCGCGTGCTGACCGCAGCCGGCGCCATCCTGCTCGACGGCTGGTGCCGCGCTCGCACAGCATCGGAGGTCCGCGCGGTCCGTTTCGCCTGTACCCGAACATTCCCTACGACGGGACGGTTCACGTTCGTTCGTCTGAAATACACGCACGGCGCCCGGCGGCTACTGGTACGGCGGCTGGCCGGCATGGGGACACGGCTATCCGCTGTCGGAACAGAACCTCATGCGGATCATGAACGAGGTCAGCTATCTCAGCCCGCACGTCGACGAGATCAACGCGCTGACGCTCGACGATCCCGAGCTGTTCCGCTATCCGATCGCCTACATCATCGAGGTCGACTGGTGGGCGATGACCGATCGCGAGGCAGCGGCGCTCCGCGTCTATCTGCAGAAGGGCGGGTTCGTGATCGTCGACGACTTCAACCGCGGCGCGGCGGCTCGGCGGCTTCGGCGGCGGGCTGGGCGGCGATTCGGCGGCGGCTACGGCACCGGGTGGAGGTCGTTCGAAGCAGACGATGAAGCGCGTGCTGCCGCAGGCGAAGTTCGTCGACCTCGACGCGTCGCACCCGATCTTCCACTCGTTCTTCGAAGTCGATCGGCTCGACATCATCCCGCAGGCCTACATCGCCGGGCCAGCCGATCTTCCGCGGGCTGTTCGAGGACAACGATCCGCGCAAGCGGCTGCAGATGATCGTGAACTACAACACCGACGTCTCGCAGTTCTGGGAGTGGTCGGGCACGGGGCTGCGGCCGATCGACGAAACCGAACGAGGCCTACAAGCTCGGGGTGAACTACATCATCTACGGGCTGACGCACTAGCGCGCGGTTCCGATTGGTGTAGTGCGAGGCGCTTCGGTGCCTACGCCCGACACGGCGGACCTGAAGGTCCGCACTACATCGAAATGGAAAAACGCTCTATGAGAAGCTTCTGCAGGCGAAGCCGCAGCGCACGAGGAGTGCGCGCCAAAACGGGCGTCGGCCCGATAGGCGTCCCACTTCGGATCGACTGTCAGATAAATGAGGTGAACGTCGCGGGCGGCGTAAGCTTTGTCAGTACGCGAAACACGTCGTCGCGCTCTCGGGGCCGGCGTGCGCGAACACCATGGCATACGGCAGCACTTTGCCGCCCGTGTGAGTCAGCTCCAATTCTCAGCACTTCCGCGCGCCTCCGCGCTGGTCTTCCCCGATCTCCGCGAGCAGGTATGCCCGCGACCGAGACGGCCTTGCTCTTGCCGCCCGAGAACCCCGCCGCGTCCCTCATTTCTTCGAACGCCAGATCCGTCTCCCCGTCTCCGCATACACGCTTCGCTGCGAGCACCATGTGGCCGATCCAGAACTGCGAGTCGCATGAACACGGCGCACACCGCTTTCGATGGGTGTGACGGCGCGCTTCCGGCTCTCAGCCCTTCAACTTCTCCCAGCATGAACGACGATGCGATGAGCTTCACGGGCGTGTCGCGCGCCTCGTGTCACCTTTTCGCGCTTCGACTCTCTGATCGGTGGAGCCAAGCGCTGCATCTCGACCGTCTGAGGGACAGTGATGAGACTCATGCGGGGCCGCGTCAACCGTATTCGCTCTTGTATTTGCGTACATCTCCGGATTCGGTCAATCGACGACCGCACAGCAGCTCGTGCGGATCGGACGGACGGCGATGGCGACCGGCAACACCAGCGATGATGGCGAGCGGACGCGTCGAGACGGACAGGCCATCTTCCGCTTCGACACGTTCGGCGACGAACAGTTGTGGACCAACGTGCTCCGCATGCACGGAGCCCATCGCGACGGTCGATCCAGCGACGGCGCTGGCGGTCGGCCTCAAGGTGGATGTGGACGCCCTGCCGCGGCGCGATCGTCGCCGCACTGCGCGCGGGACAGGTCGATCTCACGAACCCGCCGTCACCACGGCACTGCTGCGGCTCAATGCGGTCGTCGGCGTCAAAGGCACAGTGAACGAGACGGGCCAGTTGACCAGCGTCGGCGTCACGTGCGCGTTGTGCCACTCGACGGTCGACAATTCCTTCGCGCCGCGGGATCGGCAAGCGGCTGGACGGATGGGCGAATCTGGACTTGAATGTCGGGGCGATTGTCGCGCTGTCGCCGGCGTTGCCCGATGCGCTCAAGGCCGAGTTCCGCACGTGGGGCCCCGGCAAATACGATCCGCGGCACCACGCGTTCGACGGCACGAACCTCATTCCGCTGAACAGTCCATCGCTGCCGATCGTGATCCCGTCGATCTACGGATTGAAGGGCGTCGGCTTCGAAACCTTCACCGCCGATGGGCCGATCTCGTATTGGAACAGCTACGTGGGCGTCGGGCAGATGGGCGGTCACGGCAGCTTCAGCGATCCACGCATCGGTCTGTTCATCAGGCAGACGCCGGATCTCGTCACGCCGAAGCTTGCGGCGCTGCTGGACTATCAATTGAGTCTGCGCGTTCCGGATCCACCGCGACGGATCGTTCGACAAGAAGGCCGCGAAGCGCGGCGAGCAGCTGTTTCAGCAACGAAGCGGGATGCGCGACGTGCCATCAGTCGCCGCACTTCACGGACGTCCTGAGCGGTCCCGAGTCGAACGGGTGCCCTTCCTGCACGATCCGGCGGAGGTCGGCATGGATCCGGCTATGCCGCCAGGACGGCCACCGGAAAATACCGGACGACGCCGCTTACGCGGACTCTGGCAGCATGCGCCGTACTTTCATGATGGCAGTGCGCCACGACCTCCTCGCGGTGGTGAACCACTACAACCAGCTGTTCGCGCTCAAGCTGACAGCCGCCCAGAAGGCCGACCTCGTTGAATTCCCGAAGTCGCTGCGACGCCTATCGCTGGTTTTCTCGGCTGATTTCGTCCACGATCGAGGACACGGAACCCCTTTGGCCTGCGACTCGGCAGTTCTGGGACGGCCCGGTCAATTGCTTATGAGCTGACGAAGGCACTGCTGGGACAGGACGCCAGAACCTTCCGATCTCGGACGAGGAGGTCGTGCGGCGCGTGCGTGCCGGAGAAACTGCGCTGTTCGGAGGTCGTCAGCGCAGTCGTGGGTAACCAACGCCTCATCGCGTCGCGCGTGCCATTCTCCGGAACGCGCGAGGACGATGTGATGCAGCAGGCGCAGGTGAACGCCTACCGGCACCTCGACCAGTTCGCAGGCCCTCGGCCAGGTTTTCGACCCGGCTGACGCAGGAGATCGCGGTGCACGAGGCGCTGGCGCGCTCGCAGGCGAGGCCGATTCGACGAACAGGGACGGTCGATGAATGGGACGGGGACGCCATGGATGCCTTGAAGTCGCCGGGCCAGACCCGGAGCGCCAGGCGTTCGCTGGCGAGTCGCACGCTGATCGAATCCGCCATCGAGGCACTGCCCGAGCACTCTCGGGCCGTGTTTGATGCGCGCCGTCGAAGCGCTGATGCACGGCCGAGTCCGCCGACCGTCTCGACATCACCGAGGAAAGCCGCGAAGACCCGCCTGCACCGTGCCCGAATGTTGTTGCGCGACGCCCTGCACCAGCGCGCCGGCACGTCGAAAGATGCCACGGCCTTTCCGTTTGAAGCGCCGCGATGCGACCGGTTAGTGGAGGCCGTCTTCGCACTGGATCAGGTCATCGACCAGCGTGCCTGCCCGACCGCGTGATGTTCGCAAGCGTTGAGGGAACGTGCTCGGGCGCTACTGCGTCTTGTCAGAGTCCGCCGCCGGTGAACGCCGTCCCGCGTTGATTGACGAATCTGACGGCGGCATCGCAGTGCTGGTCAGGTGGTCTCCAACCGTCGCCGTCACAGTGAACGGGCAGGGACGGTCGGAGTCGAGCGCGAGGAGGACGCTCGACCCACTCACACATCACGCCTCAGCGTCCCATCGCTTATCGTTACCGGGTTTGGGCGGGAACGGTGGACGCCCATGCACCAGTGAGTGAAGCGCCCGACTCGTGGAAATGAAGTCAGCTGAACGTCTCGCCGAACCGCGCTGACATTGTCAGTGCAGGCCGTCCCGACCCATGCCGGCGACCGATGCTGGAGGAGCCGACGGACCGGGCGACGCTCTGCCGCGATGCGCCGCGACGAGGCACAGCACGACGCAGCTGACTCAGAACGCAGCGGGGGTTGACACTGCTCCCTGCATTCCCACGACCGGTTCAGTTCAGTCGTAGCGCCGGAAACCCCGCCGTGGGTGCCCGTGCCCGCCTCCACATGACGGCACGGGCGATGACGGGTTACGGCCGTCTACTTATGGCGCAGAACTGAGCGATCACCGTCCCGGTGCCGGAGTGCGCCTGGATTCGGCGCATAGCCTCGTCCGTGCGCACTGACGACGATGTGCTGCCGACGACGTCGCCGCCGATGAGTCGGACCGATTTTCCAACCGTGGTGAAACAAGCACTCCCATGAACGAGGGGCGGGCGCGCTGGCGGGCCCGAACTGTTCCCTGGACCGTGATCCAGGTGCTACCGCATCGCTGGCGGCTCGCCGGTCAGTTGCTGGCGAAGCCCTGAAGCTAGCTGATGCCGCTCTCCACTCGAGTCCGGCTCGACTGGAACCAGCGCGTCAGAACGTCACCGCCGCCCGATTGAAGCGCTTTGGTCGCCGACAACGTCGGCGCCGGTCGTCAGGAACGCGGAACATGATCGTCGTCGCGCCGGCAGACGAGGGTTTGTAGAAGGTGCTCGCCTGCGAACGCGTCAGCCACAACACTGGTCCGACTGGCTGCACCACCGGGCTGATCACACAGCTCGCGTGGCCGCTCAGGTTCGTCACGCCATTGCAGGTTTGCGCGGTTCCGCCCGAGCCCGAGCGTGAAGTGAACGGTCCGTCCCGCGATGGGTTTAATACCGTCTTCGAGCAGCGTGCCTGACAACGTCGCGGTTCCGCTGCTCGCGATCACCGTGTCACCGGGTACGACAGCGTCGTCTCTTCAAGGGTGACCGTCAGTCCCGTTGGAAGCGTGCCCTGCTGTTCAGGAACAGCGGGTTCGTGCTCGTGAAGTCCGCTTCCAGACTGTAGCTGCCGCAGCAAGCGCCACCAGGCACGGTAGCGTCGCGACTCTCGTGCCGGCGTTGTAGGTCGCGCTCACGCCTGAGCTGTTGACCAGAACTGCTACAGACCCGGGCACCGCCTGCCGGAGCGACCGTCGCCTTCAACGTGACGATGTCGTCGAAATCCTGAGTGGCTGCCTGCACTGTCGTCGTCGATGTGCTGACGGACGGTCACCGGGTCCTGGCAATATCGTTCGCGGATTACATTGACGCCTCATTGCCGCCAGACACGGTCACCGTATTGGTGGGAAATGGCGGAGCATCGGCGGCAACGTCGACCGTCAGCGTAATCGGCGGATAGGACGCGCCGGCCGCGAGGCATTCGCGGTCGTGCACGTCGCGGTTGCGACCGTGCAGGTCCCAGCCACTGCCGCTCATCGCGGTCGCGGTGAAGGATGCCGGCAGGGCGTCCGCGACGGTCACCGTCCCGTTTGTTGCGGCTCCGCTGATATTGAGACACTAATCGTGAACGTATCGCCGGTATCGCCCTGAGTGAAGGGATCTCAGTGGCTCTTCGTGATCGTGAGATCGGGAGCTGGAAAGCACTGGGTTCTGTATGCTCGTCCCGTACTGCGAAGCCTTTCCGAAATCAGTGGTCGTGGTGCCTGGAATGTCGTTCCCGAAGTTGAAACGGCACGACGCGCCTGTGCCCGCCTGGCTCCAGAACGGATAGAAGGCGCCTCGTCGTGGCCTCGGTCGTCTGAAACGTGATCGTATCGTAGGCCTGGTCGTAGGTGCTGAACCCGATGTCGCCGCATTCAGCGACCGACGCCGCGACGTCGGGAGCACCGAGAATCACCGATGACGGATGGACAGCCGTGCCGTCTGGCCAGTCCGCCTTATACGAAGTCCCGTCGCGATCCGGGTCCGATCCGAAACAGCCGCCGATCCCGCGGACGGTTTGGCAGCCTGTGTCGTCGGTATCGCTTCCCATCGGGCTTGTGGCGCAGCCCGAGTCTCCCGCACAACTCGAAATGGCCGATCTCGAAGTCGAACGCCACGTTGGGTCCGAGCGTCGCCCACGGCACGACCTGGCCAGGCGACGCCGTCGCGCACATCGCATGGAAATCAAATGGGGCGCGTGGCACAGGTTGACTGATTGAGCTGCACGAAGTCGTTCGCTCCGCTCGCGACCATCGATCCGGTCGTCGCAGCTGGTCTGATCGTTCACGTCGGTTTCGGAGACCGTTCGCGGTATCGTGAATCGTGACCACGATGGTGTCGCCGTTCGACATGAGAAGCTGGGGCCGCCCGGCATGCCATTCGTGGTGACGTAGGCCTGAGTGGTTGGCTCCAGGCAGCTGGTTCTGCTGGAACGTGTTGATGTTCTGCAGCGTGTTGATATGCAGCCTCACGCACCACTGCGTGTTCGAGCAGTTGAGTCCCGGAGGATAGAACTGCAGTTCCAGGAACGCAGCTCCAGCAGTGCTCGGATTGTTCAGATCGCTCGTGGCGATGCACGGGCCGAACGGATTGGAGTTCGGGTCGCAGAGCGCCAGTCCCAGCCAGAAGGTGGAATACAACTCGAAGTTTGCGACGCTGCTCCCGTTCTGTGTTGGTGACGCAGGTTCGGCAGCCGGAAGCCTTGAACTTCCACTGCATGTTGTTACCGGATGCACCGGCTGTGGAAAAGAACAGCGTGGTCGGCTCGGCGTGCCCGACGTGTACGGTAGCCGGCCCTCTGGCGGCCGCGACGATGGCCGGCGTCGGCTCGGGCAGTTGATGTCGTGGGCATCGGGGATCGTTGCAGCCAGTACGGAGACTGCTGCCGGTCTCGGGCAAAGGCTCCTGGCGAAATAGCGACGATGAGCCATGCCAGAAACAAGAGACGGAAGGTCTGAGTGACGGCTGTCTTGCCATACACGCTCCTCCTGAAACAACACGTGCCGAAGAGCAGGGAGATCTTGGTTTGCGCGACCCGGATACAGGCGCTTATACACCTCCGACGTGTATTCGAGGTCACCTTTTCATGACTTTGCGAACTTTGATGCGCCGAGCGAACGGCCTTCAGGACACGCGTTCTTCAATCGGGAACGGTTGAGTCAGAGCCTCACGGGATACGTTGGCGAAAGGAGCCTCGTGGCCGCAACGCGCTCTACCGCGCCGATGGCGCGGGCGTGACGCGCACCCGTGATCGTCACATACATCGTCGGACGGAACGCGATTTCTGTTCCGGCCTTTCGACGATGCCCGTCACCGCGAAGAGGAGCTGCTCCTGGATTTCGAGGAAATGGGTCCAGTCCCTCGCGATCACGTAGGCGAAGACATCGACGTCGAGCGAGAACGCGCCGAGCCGCAGGAATCGCTTTACGCGCACCGACTCTGTGTTCGACCGACGGATGCTCGTCGAGCACGGCGGCGAATGCCATCGACCACCGCGCGCAGCTGCGGCGTCGTCGTCTCGTAGCGCAGACCGACGACGGGGTGGAACCCAGAACTTGTCGCGCTCGGAGAATGTCTCGAGGCTGACGTTCGCGATCTGGCTGCCGTAGGACACTGACGATGGTCCAGATATCCAGCGTCCAGATGCGGGTCGACCGGAGGCCAACGTGATCGACGGTGCCCTGGACATCCCCCATCTTCAGGAAGTCGCCGACGCGCATGCCGCCTGGTCGAAGATGAGCGAAGCGCCCGCGATCACGTTCTCGAGCGTCTTTTGCGCCGCCAGCGCGATGGCAATGCCGCCGACGCCCAGGCCGGCCAGCGCCGGCGTCGGGTCGATCCCGTAGTGGCGGAGCAGAACCAGCACGCCGCTGAAGATCACCAGGAGATCGGCGAGCCGCCGAAGCATCCGCAATAGCGTCGCAGCCGCGGCGGTGTTCGCACGCGGAAAGCGGCGCCGGACGAAGCGTTCGGTCTCGGCGCTGAGAAAATACAGCAGCCAGACAACCCCACGACCGTGAGCACCGTTGCCAGGTTGGACCAGAAACTGTCGAGACCACCAGCGGCAGGGGGAGGCTCGAGAGCAACCAGCGGATCGCGACCACGAGGATCAGCAGACGGACCGGGCTCGGCAGTACATCGCGGGCGAAGAGATCGGATCGTGGGGCGACGCGGCGCCAGAGCACGCGAATGACCGGCCTGAGAACCTTGTTCAGGAGCATGGTCAGCAGGTAGATCAACGGGAGTCCGAGCAGGACGGCGATCCACTCGAACACCCGGATGCCGAGGACGCGCGTGCGCGTCAGGAACCGCTGGAACATCTCCCTCGCCGAAGCCAAGCGTCACTTCGCGTCATGCGCGCAGGAACCGATTCGAGCGTCGCCTCTGGAGAACAACCAGATCAGCGCGCCATTCGGGCGCGTTACTCGCTCGAGGATCACATCGACGTCACCTGTGGCGCTCTCGATGGTTCCTACGAGTTCCAGGTTGGGCTTCGACGGATCAGCCTGCGAGCCATCGATGGCGCGTTGCTGATCTTCACATGAGCCGCGGCGGCAGCCGGGCGTCGAGGACGACGAACAGCTGGGTGGCTCAGGACGGCGGCGTCCGCGTCGCTGAGGCTGGTGTTGGAGTGCTGGCGCGCGATGTCCCCGGCGTCGTCGAGTCGGCTTGCGGCGAGAAACCTGAGGACCGTTTCTCGCGGCGTGTCGCGCCCAAGCGGATCGCGAGGCTGTTCGGCCTTATCTGTTCAGCCGGTGCCGCCGGCGCCGGCACACCTGGTTGCTGCGACGAGGGACCGCGGAGACGAACGTCAGCGCACAGATGACGATCGGAACCGAACGGCACGCGCGCATTGTGGTTTCTTCCCGACCCGCACGCTATATGCGCAACGCGGCCCGCCGCTGGGCGGCCGCCGTTTCATCGCCGCCACGAGCTCCTTCGACCCGGATCCCCACTTGGTAACGGTTTGAATCGCCTGCGCGAACGTGACATCGACACGGATGCACGCGCTCCGCGCTGAGGATATACCTGGCGCCGGCAAGCGGTGTCGGCACCGAAGGCGCGAAGACCGTATCGCGACGGCGTCATCGAGCTCCTCGATGATGAATGCGGGGACGAGGGCCTCTTCGATTTCAACGAGCGCCGGCTTCCACGTCATTTCCCTGGCTCGTTCCGGCGACCTGCTGCGCGAGTTTCTTGAAGAGCGAGCACTTCGGAATCTTGTCGAAGAGCGCCCGCTCGATCTGCTCTCGAGTCCTCCGGCCCGGTGGTGTGCGCACCAGCAAGCCGACGAGGAAGCAGAGGACGACGACAAGCACAAGGGAAACCGACCTGCACGGCTGGGAACCACGCCGGAAGCAGTTTCGTCAACGGGCGGATCAGGACTTCGATCGATTGCATCGCCTTCGAGGAGCAGCAGGACGGCGATGTAGATTGGCGCCAGGACGGCAAGCTTCCGACCAGCGCGCGCTGCCGATGAATTGACGAAGCCCTTTCATGGCACCCTCCTCCGATATCGACGCCGGTCGCCGCCGCAGCCCGGTGCACGGCCCACTCCGTCAAGATCTCAACGGTCAACTGCGCCTGTTCGTGAGGAAATGCCGTAGCGTCGGATTCAGGTATGACCGGCGGCCGTCGAGCGACTATGCGTTTTTCGGCATCTGGAGCCGCATGCGGCGTAAATCCAACCGGATTCGCTGAAGTAGCTGAGCCGAGGTAAGCCAGGAGGTCGGCCTCGCCGGCGCGGGGTTTTCGGCTAGGATTGGCTCAACCTTTTTCCACCGAGGACTCCATGCGACGCGCTCCACTGGTCGGATTCGCCTCGCCCTTGCCAGCGCGGCGATCATCGCACAGCAGTCGCCGGCGCCGGCGTCTCGCGATCCCCAGCCACGCGAGCTCATGATGAACGTCGCCGACGGCTTCACCGTAGCGGCCGTGGGTGACTGCATCATCGCCCGGCCGGTGTCGCAGACGCCGGGGTTCGCCACCGGTCGCCAGGCTCATTCACGACGCCGATTCGGCGTTCGGCAACTTCGAAGGGACCGCGATCGATCTCTCGCGGACGCCCGCCGTGCCGCAGGCGGAATTCGGCGGCGTCTGGATCATCGGCGCGCCGGCGGTGGCCCAGGATCTCAAGGCGATCGGCTTCGACGTCATGTCGCGCGCGAACAACCACGCGCACCGACTGGGGCCTCGAAGGCATGCGGCAGACCAGCCGCGAGCTCGACGCGGCGGGCATCGTGCACGCCGGCGTCGGCGAGCATCGGGCGGCGGCGAGGGCCGCGCGCTTACTTCGACACCGACAAAGGCCGCGTCGCGCTGATCTCGATCGCGTCCACGTTCACGCCGCTGTCGCGCTCGGCGCCGCCGGTCGGCCAGGCGCCCGGACGCCCGGGCGTCAACGCGTTGCGAACGACGCAGATACTCGCTCGTGACGGCCGACGAGCTGCGCACGCTGCGGAAGATTCGTGACGAGCAGCCGGCGGGATCCGTCCGCCTGCCCGAGCAGGAACCGGCCGACGAGCTCGAGCTGTTCGGCGTCCGCTACAAGGCGGCCGACCATCGCAGGCTTCACCTACACGATGGATCCGGTCGACGAGACGCGAGATCCTCAAGAGCATTCGCGCCGCCAAACAGCTGTCCGACTTCGTCATCGTCACCATTCACGCGCACGAGCCGGGCAACTGGAGCCAGGAGCCGGCCGACTTCCTGCCGAAGCTGGCGCACGCGGCGATCGACGCCGGCGCGGACGAGTTCATCGGCCACGGGCCGCACCAGATCCGCGGCATCGAGGTCTATCGCGGCAAGCCGATCTTCTACAGCCTCGGCGACTTCATCTTTCAGCTCGATCTGCTCGAGCCGGTGGCGAGCGATCTCTACGAGCAGTACAAGATGGATCCGGCGACGGCCACCGACGCCGAGTTCAACGCGATGTGGAACAAGCTGGTGTTCAGCGGCGACGTCTGGTACCAGAGCGTCGTGACGACCACGCCGGTTCGAGAAGGGACGACTCGCCGAGATCCGACTGCACCCGGTCGATCCTGGGCTACACCGCGCGCGGCGCCGATCGCGGCGTGCCGCGGCTCGCCGCGCCGGAGGTCGCGCGCGTACGATCCTCGAACGGCTGCAGCGCCTGTCGCAAGCCATTCGGGACGTCGATCGCGATCGAACAAGGCGCCGGCGTCATCCGGCCGACCGGCCGCGGCGTCGACCGCCGCGAAGGAAACCGTAGGCGGACCGCTATTTCCGGTAGTGCGTGGTGTCAGCGGGAAGCGTGACGCCTGGTCGCTGATCGTGCCGGCGCCGTTGTCGTCTGTATCGCCGCGGATCGTCGCCGGCTCCAGCGCGCCGTAGACGGCGCCGCTTGCGACCTGACCAGAAATGAAACGCCGCCGGAGAGTTCCCGCTGGTTGCGCGAAATCGCCTCTGTGCCGCCGGTCACCCAGGACCGCGTGAACGAGAGCGATGTCCCCACCTTCGGCGTCACCTGCGAACCGGCGCCGCCACCCGCGGAACCAGACGCCGTGCGAGAAGAAGCCGGTCAGAGGCAACGCCCGTGCCGAACCCTGCGTGAACTCGGCGCTCACGGGTAAGCCAAACTGCGTCCGCCTCCATCGGGCGCCAGCGCCTGAGCCGCGCCGGCGGCCAGCACCCGATCATCGGAGAGACCGCCAGCTTCATGCCCGATTCGCCTGTCAGCACCGCGATCTTGGCACTGATGAACGACGTGCCCATGCCGCCCGCCGATCCCGTGCCGTCCGCGCTCCCGATGGTGTGCGGCACGGTCGCGCCGATTGCAGTCTTGGTGTGATGCCGACCGACGCGTCGATGACGGGGAAATGGACTTCGCTCAAGTCGGTGCCGGCCCATCGCATGATCGAGAACGTCAACGACGTCGCTCCCGGCGCCAGAAGACTCGCGTCGTCGAGCCATGCGATCGGGACGCGCTGGCCACTGGCCCCAGTCGTCGGGCTGGGCAGCGGACTGCTGCTCGGTGGCGCGCTCTTGTGCGCATTCCCCTGCCGTCTGCTCTTGCCCTGCGCGTGAACCGGGACGGCGACGGCGAGTGCCATCGCGGCACCCGCGATCGCCTTCGAGAGCCGTTGAATCGCGGCCATCAGCGATCGGTATCGCCAGCCGTGGTCTTCTTCGTCGTCTTCTTCGTCGTCTGGGTGCCCGGGGCTGTTGACGTCGATGTCGCGGTCGTCGTCGTGACCGTGCTCTTGACGTCGCGATCGGCTTCGCTCTCCGCCCTGTGAACTTCGACCGTCGTGTTGGCGGTCTTCTTCACGTCCTGGATCGACCGGCCCAGGCTCATGTGCTTCCTGGTCATGTCGGTTTTGATCTGCCTGAAGCAGTCGCACCCGAGTTCTGCGAGGACGTGCAGCGCTGCGATGAACTGACCTGATTCTTGAAACCCTGGATGCCTGGTTCAGCGTCATGCCGCCTTTGGCAGCATCGCGGTGATTCTGGCGTTGGCTGGGGCTTCGACGCAATCTTCGCCGCGATCGGGATCCAGCCGGATTGGCGTGCGAGGTGGTGTGGAGGTCGAGTCGGTGAGATCACCGCAGTCGATGACGCCGGGCCGGACTTCATGCGGTGCGTTGGCACAGCGGTGGATCGCGATCCGCCCGGTGTCGTTGGTTTCGCAGTCGGTTTCGGCGCCTGCGCGTGCGGCGTCGCAACCATCGGTCGACCGTGCGAATCTGCGTAGGCCGAAGTGCCTGTCAGGCACGCTGAGCGCAATCGCAAAAGCTGTCCAGCTGGGACGCATCGGGTGCACCTCCCAGACAGTCCGCGGCAAGAGGCCTGTACCGACGCCAATCGTGTTCGGAACCCGCCAAAAGGGCTGCGCTGGCGAGCCATCTGACAGTCCTGGTGACTCGCTTACATTTCAGCGACCAGTCCGGAAACATCCGCGCCTTCGGGGCCAGGCTCCGATGTTTCGGAGTGGCCGATGCAAAAGCACAGGACGCGTTCGACGTTTCGGTGGAATTCACTGCAGCAAGCGTTGCCGCCTGGTGACTCCCCTTGGTATGACGCGTGCTCATCGAGCCTCCAGCCAGCACGCCCGGCCGACGGGGATTCCTGTGAACATGAGCCGACGGATGTCCGTACGTCAATCGATCCTTGCCATCATGTTCATGCTGGTAGTTGCAGGTCGCGCGAATGCGCAATCGGCGACAGAGGCGGGTCTGACGTGCAGGCGGCGTCCCGCCGCCGCGTCGACGCCGAACGATCAGCCGGCAACTCCGCAATCACGGCTCACCTGCACATCGAATCGGGCGAACGCGAGCATTGCGCCGCCGACACGTCGGCGGGCGTCGCGCTGGTGCGGTCGATTGGCGCGGCGCCGTGCCTGCTCGGAAGGACGTGGGGTACGACGACACCGGCATCTGGGTGTCGGACGGCTGTGCCGGCGAGTTCATCGCCGGCCAGGCGCGCAGGAGCGACAGGACGACAGAGAAAGCCGCTCGAGCACGTCCCCAACGTCGGGTTTCTGCCTGCACTCGGGCGAGAAGGGCGAGATCTATTTCCGGCTCTTCAGCTACGTGCGCTATCTCAATCAGCGGAACATCGACGCGTCCTACACGGACTCCTTCGGCGTCCAGCACTCCGTTCAGCAGCGGCAGGACATTCAGCTGGCGAAGTTCTTCTCGCCGTTCTCCGGCTGGTTCCTGACGCCGAAGTTCCGCTACTACCTGTACGTCTGGTCGTCGAACGCGTCGCAGGGCGATCCGGCGCAGGTCGTCGGCGCCGGCAATCTGAGCTACGTCGTTCAATCGCTTCGTCACCGTCGGTGGCGGCATCACCTCGCTGCCGACCGTGCGCAGCACCGAAGGACAGTTCCATGCTGGCTCGGCGTCGACGGCCGGTTGATCGCCGACGAGTTCTTCCGCGGCTCGTCACCGAACGGCGTCTGGGTGAAGGGCGATCTGTTCCAGAAGCTGAAATACAACGCGATGTTCGCCACCAACCTGAGCATCCTCGGCGTGAGCGCGTCGCAGATCGACAACAAGATGGACACGCAGTCCTTCGCGCTGCATTGGCTGCCGACGACGGGCGAATTCGGCCTGTTGGGGACGTTCGGCGACTACGACTACCACGAGAAGGTGGCGACGCGCGTCGGCGTGCACTGGTCGCACAGCCTCGAGGACAAGCAGAGCCAGCCGAGCACGAACGGGATCGAAAACAGCCAGATCCGCCTCACCGACGGCAGCATCGTCTTCACGCCGGATCTCTTCGGCAAGGGCATCGCGGTCAACAACGTCGACTACAAGATGACGAGCATCGACGCGGGCGTCAAGTACGCGGCCTGTCGCTCGAGGGCGAAATACTACCGGCGCTGGCTGACGAACTTCACGGGCGTCAACACCGGCGGCATTCCCGACATCACCGACAACGGCTACCAGCTGCAGTCGTCGGCGATGGTCGATCAAGGACGTCCTGCAGCTCTATCTGAGCGGATCGCAGATCTTCGGTCGACTACGGCGACCCGTCCGAAGTCCGCGTCGGCGGGAACTGGTAGCTTCACGAAGCAGCGCGGGCTGCGGCTCAACGGCGAGTTCATCCACGTGAACCACAGCCCGGTCGGCTACACCGCGTATCCGATGCCGGTCGGCGCAAACGGCAACATCTTCCACATCAACCTCGAGATGAATTTCTGATACTTAGACCAATCTCGATTTCGGCGTAGTGCGGACCTTTAGGTCCGCCGTGTTAACAGCCTGAAGGCCTGCACTACATCGGAATCGAAAACGCTCCAGGCGAAGAAGACACGGATCAGTGGCAGGCATGCAGCCCACCTCGCTGGTTAGATGTCGGGCGCGTCACCGACGCGGAGCATGCCGGGCCCGCATGTACGACTGACAGAGGACGACCAGGTGCTGTCGCAGGCTGCGAATCATCGCCGGCGATGCTCCGGCCTCGAGGACGTGGCGCGTGGCCCCGGCCATCGCGGCAAACATCATCTCCACGGCGAACTTGTCGGGCGGCGACGCGATGTCGGACGCGGTCTGAAGCATGGCTTCCAGCGCCTTCCGAGATCGCTGGCCGAGGCGCTTCACCAGCGCCGGCCCGCCGACGTCCGCCGCGAATTGGTAGAGCGCCAGGGACACGTCGATGCGCTCCATCTTGACGTCCACGAACGCCTCGACCACCGCTCTGATCATGTCGGCGAGCGGTTGGTGGCGCGCCTGTTCGCACGCGGCTTCGACCGCGGCGGCGACGTTGTCGAGATGGTCCGCCAGTACGGCGAACAGCAGCGACTGTTTGTTCGGGTAGTACTGGTAGAGCGTGCCCACCGAGACACCGGCGCGCTCGGCGACGCGGGTCGTCGTCAGGCGGTTTACGCCCTGTTTCAGCAGAACCTGAATAGTCGCTTCTGAAATCGCGCCGACCGTGACGGCTGGCCCGCGTCTGAACCGGCGTCTTTCTTGGTTCAAATCCACTTAGCGCGTTCGCCGGCATGATGCGAATTCCAAATCTGAATAATCCTTCATAAACTGATGCTAGTTCAAACACGCACGGAGCGGAATGCAATGGAGGAACGGCATGCTTCAACAGGCAGATCTCGCGGGCAGCCTTCACGCTGCCCGGCACATCGATGACCTTGAACCGGATGGGCTATGGAGCCATGCAACTGGCGGGTCCGCAGGTCTGGGGACCGCCGCGCGACGTCGACGCGGCCATTGCGGTTCTGCGGGAGGCCGTTGCCGCGGGCGTGAACCACATCGACACGAGCGACTACTACGGTCCACACGTGACCAATCAGCTGATCAAGCAGGCGCTCCATCCCTATCCCGAGGGCCTCGTGATCGTCACGAAGCTCGGCGCTCGTCGAGGCGCCGACAAGTCCTGGCTCCATGCGCTCTCTCGTCAAGAGCTGATCGACGGCGTGCACGACAACCTGAGAAATCTTGGCCGCGACACGCTTGATGTCGTCAATCTTCGAGTGGGCGGAGTCATGGGGCCGTCGGACGGTTCGATTGAAGAGCCGCTGACGGTGCTCGCGGAGCTGCAGCGTCAGGGGCTCATTCGTCACATCGGTCTGAGCAACGTCACGCCGAAGCAATTTGCTCAGGGCCGGACCATCGCCGAGATCGTGTGCGTGCAGAATGCCTACAACGTGGCCCACAGGAACGATGACGGCTTCGTCGATGACCTCGCCGCGCGAGGCGTCGCCTATGTGCCGTTTTTCCCGCTGGGCGGCTTCACTCCCTTGCAGTCGTCGATTCTCGACGCCGCCGCGGCCTCGCTGCAGGCCACGCCGATGCAGCTGGCGCTGGCGTGGCTTCTCCAGCGCTCGCCCAATATTCTGCTGATTCCCGGAACATCGTCCGTCGCGCATCTCCGCGAGAATCTCGAGGCTTCACAGCTCGAGATTCCACGCGAAGTCCTCGGCGATCTCGATTCACTCGGACGATTCAAAGCAGCGCCGCCGGATGAATGGTCCAGATCGCTACCGCATCAGCCAGGCGCGCATCGTCCTCGTCACCAGATCCGGCGCGTCGGCCTGAACGAAATGGCTCGCGCCGGGAATCGTGCGATCGTCAGGTCCTTCTCCACCAGTCCCACGTACCGTCCAGCGCCGGCGCGAGCAGCGCCGTGTCGCGAGCCCGTGGATCATCAGCACCGGACACTGGACCTTGGGCACTCGGCGAGGTGTCTTCCGCGTCGACTCGCCGAGGGTAGTTCCGCTTGTAGTAGTTCAGCATCGCCGTCGAAGTCCGGAGCGTCCGAACGCCTCGACGTAACGCTCTGTCGCATCCGGATCGGCTTCACCCATCGCGGCCAGTCCTTCCGGCCGTCGAGGCGACTTCTCCGGCCGCCTGGTCCGCTGGAAGCGCGCGCGTAGCGCGCTGTTCTTGCTGCTGCTCGGGATTGTGCGCGAGCTCGCGCGACAGCCCGCGCGGATGAGGCAGGTTCAGGATGACGAGGCGGTCCACGACCTGCGGGACGTTGATCGCGAGCTGCCATGCCACCATGCCGCCCCAGTCGTGGCCGACGATCGATCGCTTTCGCTGGCCGAGGTGTCGGATGACCGCAGCGACGTCGCCGACGAGCAGACGCATGTCGTAGCTCTCACACGCCGGACGGCTTGTCGCTCAGGTTGTAGCCGCGCTGATCGATCGCCACGACCTGGAACCGATCCGACAGCGCTTCCATCTGCTGCCGCCACGTAGCTAGTAGTCGGGGAAACCGTGGATCATCACGACGAGCGGGCCCGCGCCGATCGTCGCGTAGTGAATCTTCACGCCCGTTGGAGTCGGCGTAGCCGTGCGTGAAGGGCCCTCAGCAGCTCCCGGGCGGCGCCGGCCGCCATTTCAGTTCCATGGCGACGGCCGTGAGCGTCTTCAGCGGGCGGATCATCATGCGCCCTCCCGCCGTGGAGTGTATGCCATGCCCGACCGTTCGGACGGTGTAACGCCTGCGGCGGCTTTTCCGTCCTAACCGTGGCGGCGGAAGCCTGATGCTTCGCACTGCTTTTGTCGCTACCGCTGTCGCCGCGGCCTTCGTTGCCTCGGGATCGGCCCCAGTTCCAGAACCTGCGGCACCGCGCGGACCGGCGCTGCCTGTCCTGCAACGATCGCAACAACTACGACGACCGCGTCACGCTGCCGTGAGGTGCGCGAGGACACCATCGGCGGCGCCAACCCGCTCGACATCGACGCGGGGCGCAACGGCGGCATCCGTGTCCGCGGCGGCTGGGATCGCGGCGACGTGCTGGTCCGCAGCAAGATCCGGTGCAGCCGCCGCCCGCCGACGTGCCGACGCGCGCTCGCCTCGTCGCCGCCGTGCGCATCGACACGTCGGGCGGCCGCATCCACCCCTGAAGGCCCCGACGCGATGAACCGCGAAGAGAACTGGAACGTCAGTTTCGAGATCAACGTGCCGCGTAATGCGATGCTCACGCTGAACACGGGCTGCGGCGGCATTTCGATCGACGACTTCCGCGGAACCGCGAAGTTCCACGCCAGCGAAGAAACGGCGGCCTGTCGCTCTCCAACGTCGGCGGCGATCTCCCGCGGCGAGAACCACCAACGGTGGCGTCACCGTCGACGTCAACGGCGATCACTGGGATGGCTCCGGCCTCGACGTCCAGACGATCGAACGGCGGCATCCGCCTGAACCTGCCGCAGGCTTCTCGGCGGAACTGGGAAGGTGGCACGACGCACGGAAGTCTCAGCATCGACTTCCCCCATCACCGTCCAGGGCCGCATCGGGCGCCATCTCCGAGACCACGCTCGGGTCCGGCGGTCCGGCTGCGCGCCATCGCGACCAACGGCGGGGTGACGATTCGGCAGAGATAGACGCCACCCGGGGTAGAATCGAGAGGTCGGGGCGTAGCGAAGCCTGGTATCGCGTCCGCTTTGGGAGCGGAAGATCGCTGGTTCGAATCCAGTCGCCCCGACCACTCCAACATCACCCCACCGTGGCCACCGTTCTCGCGCCGTCAGCATCGCCGATTTGCGGTGCCTGGCTCTGCCGCCGGCTTCCCGCATCGTCTTCGACTACGCCGACGGCGGAGCCGAGGATCGAGATCGCATGCGCGGCAACCGCCGCGTCTTCGACACCATCCGAAAGGTTCCGTCCACGCAGCGCCGTGCTCACGCCGCGCGTGGATCTCCGGACGACGGTCCTCGGGACCAGACCTTCGATCTCGCCGTTCCTGCTGGCGCCGATCGGCAGCACGCGCATGTTCCACCCGCATGGCGAAGCGCTGTCCGCGGCCGCGGCGCCGGCGCGGCCGGCACCGGCCAGCATCCTCTCGACGCTGTGCGGATCGCCCCTCGAGTGAAGTGAAGGCGGCCGCCACGCGGCGGTGTGAGTATCAGCTCTGCCTCGTCGGCGGCCACGACGCGTGGCGCGGGCCGGGATCGAGCGCGCGCGCAAGCGCCGGGCTCTCCGCGCTCGTCGTCACGATCGACACACCGTGTCGCAGGCATGCGCGAGCGCGATCACTATAACGGCACCAGCGAACTGCTGACACGGAAGCCCTTCACGATGCTGCCGTTCATCCCGCAGCTGCTCGCGCGTCCCAGGTGGCTGGCGGGTTCATCGCGCGACGGCGGCCTCATGAGCTTTCCGAACGTGATGCTCCCGAGCGGCCCCGTGCGTGCGCCGACGTCGGCAGCGCGCTCGAGCAGTGCGCGGTCGTGCCTGGGACGATTTCCGCTGGATTCGCGACGACCTGGAAGGGGCCGATCGGTCGTCAGGGGGACTCATACGGCTGACGACGCGCGGCACGCGGTCGATGTGGGAGCCGAGGGCATCGTCGTGTCGAACCACGGCGGCCGGCAGCTCGACGGCGTGGCGCCGACGTTGCGCATCCTGCCGGAGGTCGTCGAGGCTGTCGGCGATCGCGTGGAGGTGCTGTTCGACGGCGGCATCCGCAGAGCGCCGCGACATCGCGAACACGTAAC
>ERZ1370068.11246-contig-9877_pt1 | contig 39002 bp, 43 predicted proteins | sample MGYA00561227_ERZ1370068 | MGnify/ENA primary metagenome ERZ1370068 (study PRJEB38410, sample SAMEA6850437) | metagenome | study: Metagenomic assessment of the ecological functions of the soil: analysis of the soil microbiota associated with the...
GTTGTACTTCGTTCAGTTACATTATTGCTGGCGAGGTCGCGTGGTCGAGGCGATACCAATCGCTCACCCATTCAGGCGTTGCCGGCGACGTCGTAGAGACCGTACGCGTTCGGCGCGGATCTGCGCGACGGGAGCGAGGCCGAGCACAGCCGTCCTGCGCCGCTCTCAGCGCCCTGGACCGGGAACCGGCCCTCGTAGATGTTGGCGGCCCAGCGGCCGCCGGGCTTGAACTCGTCGCCCCAGGGATAGAGCTTGCCGCTCAGGCCGCCGCGCGCCGCGAACTCCATTCCGCTTCCGGTCGGCAACCGCTTGCCCGCCCACCGGCGTACGCTTCGGCGTCTTCGTAGGCCACTTGCACCACGGGCTGCTTCTCGCGGCCCACCGAGATCGCTGGACGGCCCGGAGGGGATGGCGCCAGCTCGCGCCGCGCTGACGTAGGACCACCATCGGTAGTGATCGTCGAGCGGCACTGCTTGCGCGACCGGCGTGAAACGACCGAGCCTGCCACGCAGGTTCTCCTCGGGCGCGGTGGGAACTCCTCGCGCGTCGGCTTCTTCTCCCGCCACCGTGACGTAGCCGGTCGCCTTCACGAAGGCGCGAGAACTCCTCGTTTGACCTCAGTGGCGTCCATCAGAAGGGATCGACGTACCACGCGATGGATCAGGCGCGTGTGTCGTCCATGGCCTCGTGGCCCCCGTGCTCGACGATGCCGCGGGTCGGCGGCTCCCATCGAGAACTCGCCCGGGGATCAGACTTCATGCCCACGGGCGCCGGCCCCGGCGCGCCACCGGGGTTGGGCACCGTCAGGGGCGAACGGCTCGGCCACAGGGGCGGGGGCCGCCGCAGGGTGAGGACCGCAGGGGCGGACGCGGGCAGGCGGAGGCTACACCGAAGCTACGCCTGCCCGCCGCCATCGGGAACCGCGGCGATCCCCACCGCGCGACGCCGATCGGCCCATTCCCAGCCACGAACATGGTGCGCGAACACCTCGACTGTCCAAATCGCCGGCTTTTTCGAACGTCATGGTGATGCAGAAGGGATTGGGCTGCCAGTGGCTTACATGCTGATGGACTATGTGTCAAGAGGCGAGGCTGGCCCCAGCTGTGAAGGCCGGGGACAAGGAGCGCTGGCTCGGCGTCTACCGGGCGTACACGTGGAAGCCATGGCGGAGGCGAGGCGTGCTCAAAGGGCAGCGGCGGATTGATGCCCACCTCCGCTTTGGCTCACCACGGTGCGCGTCGTCGAGAGGCAAGACCCCGGGTGCTGGACGGCCCCTACGCCGACTCGAAGGGCAGCTCGCCGGCGCACCGCATCGTCAGACGTTGCCGATCTCGATGCCGCCATCCGCCTGGGCCGCGCGTTGCCCGACCGCGCTCCTGGCGTCGTCGAGGTCCGTCCGCTGAAGAGATCCTCCGACGAACCCGTCGTCAGAAGAATTCATCGACGGCCTCCCGGAAGTCCCGGGCCCAGCCCACCCACCCGCGATGGTGGCCGCCGGCGGAGCACGACGACCTCTTTCAACGAAGTGAGGACACGAACAATGCGCCAACTGATCGTCTGTCGAAAACGTCAGCCTCGACGGTTACTTCACGGACGCGAGCAACAGCATGAGCTGGGCACACCGCGACAGCGACGACCCGGAGTGGAAGGCGTTCACGGCCGAGAACGCGAGCGGCGAGAGCCAGCTCCTCTTCGGCCGGAAGACCTACGAGCTGATGGTGAAATATTGGCCGACGCCCGAGGCGAAGGAGAAGGAGCCGAAGATCGCGGGGGAGTGAACACCTTGCCCAAGCTCGTGTTCTCGCGGACGCTCGACGAGCATCGCGTGGACCAACACGAAGGTGGTGAAGGGCGATCCGGCCGCGGAGGTGCGCAAGCTGAAGAACGAGCCGGGGCCGGTCCTCGTGATCATGGAGCAGCGGACCATCGTCGCCCTGCTCGCGGCCGCGGGCCTGATCGACAGTATCAGCTCGTGGGTGACGCCGGTCGCCCTCGGGAAGGGACGGACGCTCTTCGAGGGCTCCGAGGACCATGGATCTGAAGCTGACGCACTCGCGGGTCTTCAAGAACAGGAAGGTCCTGCTCCACTACGCGCCGGCGTGACGGAAGACGCCGGCGACGCGCCCGGCGCGTCGGGAGGCGGCCGCGCCTCGGTGATGATGCGGAGGCGTGCCGGGCGCGTGCTCGTGCGCCGCGGGCGCTTCGTGCCCCTCGGCCTCTTCGTGCCCGCCCGCCTCGTGATGATGCTCGTGCGGGAGGGCTTCCCACAGCTCCTGCTTCTCGGCGGCGGTCAGGCTGGGCAGGTGCCGCACGAAGGCCACGATGTCCTGGATCTCGGGATCCTGGTGATTGACCCCGAACGCGGGCATCCCGCTGGCGCGGATGCCGTTCGTGACGATCCAGAAGAGCTGTCCATCCGAGAAGCCCTGCGTGTGCGCCCCGTCGAGGTCCGGGGCTTCGGGTTCATCCCTCCGCCATCTCCATCGCCTTCACGCCGGGCGCGCCGTGACAGGGAGGCAGTTCTCGCCGTAGTGCTCCATGCCGCGGGCCGCGCGCGCAGGATCGGCGGGAATGCTCAGCGCGGGCGCGCTCCGCACGATCGCGCGATCCCGCGCGACGGGCGCCACCCTGTCCATCATGTCCGGCGGCGTGGTGGCGGCGATGCTCGTGCGGCCGCCGTAGACCATGAACGCGCCCGCCGCGACGATGAGAAGGATCCCGAACACCACACCCGCGATGAACTTCATTTCGATCCTCAGCGTAGCACTCGCCAATCCGGCGGTGCAGGGGCCCCCGGTCGATTAGAGTCGCGCCCGCGGCATCGGGTGACACGGCCTGGCGAATCGCGCGGAAAAAGACGCAGAATGGCGGAGCCGGCGCTTCGGGAGGAACATGACGATGGCGGTACGCTCGGTGCTCGCGTCCGTGGCCGGCCTCATCGTGATGGGGGCGGGGCTTGCCGCCAGCCAGGAGGCGAAGCCCGCCGCGGTCGCGCTCGCTCCCGCGGCCATGGCCCGCATCGGCACCGTCGACCCGCGTTTCCAGTCCTACAACGTGGAGATGGTGGAGGTGACGGGGGCCGGTTCTGGAAGCCCTATGGGTCCCAGGCCGCGCCGAAGCCCGCGCCCTCTGCCTCGCCGTCCGGAATGGCCACGCCCGGCGGCATGAACCCGGATCTCTACGAGTACCGGCCGCCGATCGATCTCTCGGCAACCCGCGGCTGCGCAAGCTGGCCGCGGCGCTGGGCCCGCCTACGTGCGCGTCAGCGGCACCTGGGCCAACTCCACCTTCTTCCCGGAATCGGACGACGCGCGCCGCGGCACCACCACGCGGGATTCGGCGGCGTGCTGACCGCGCGCCCAGTGGAAGGGGGTGGTGGACTTCTCGCGCGCGGTGGATGCGCCGATCGTGACCTCGCTGGCCACGAGCATGGGCACCGCGCGACGCCGCCGGGGTGTGGACGCCCACGCAGGCGCGCCGCTTCTTCGCGTACACGAAGTCGCTCGGCGGCCACATCGCGGCCGCGGAGTTCATGAACGAGCCGAACTTCGCGTCATTCGGTGGCACACCGCCCGGCTACGACGCCGCCGCCTATGGCCGCGACTTCAAGGTGTTCCGCCCCTTCGCCAAGGAGGCCGCGCCCGACACGGTGATCCTCGGACCGGGCTCGGTGGGAGAGCGGGCCTCGGGCGGCCTCGGATCCGGGACCATCCGGACGCTCAAGACCCGCGACCTGCTGGCCGCGACGGGACCGGAGTCGATGCCTTCTCGTATCACCACTACGGCACCGTCTCGAAGCGCTGCGCGGGCGGGGGCATCCCATGACGTCGCCCGAAGACGCGCTCTCGGAGGAGTGGCTCGCGCGCACCGACGCGAGCCTCGCCTTCTACCGGTCTCTCCGCGACGAGTTCGAGCCGGGCAAGCCGCTGTGGCTGACGGAGACCGCGGACGCCGCCTGCGGAGGGAATCCGTGGGCCTCGTCGTTCACGGACACGTTCCGCTATCTCGACCAGCTCGGCCGCACGGCGAAGCAAGGCGTGCAGGTGGTCGCCCACAACACTCTCGTTGCCAGCGACTATGGGATGCTCGACGAACATGACTTCACGCCCAAGCCCAACTACTGGGGGGCGCTGCTCTGGCGCCGGCTCATGGGGTCGACCGTCCTCGATTCGGGTGTGCCCATTCGCGGCGGCCTCCATGCCTACGCGCACTGCCTGCGCGACAAGCCGGGCGGCGTCGCGCTCCTCCTCATCAACACCGACCGCGCGGTGCGCGCAGACGGTCTCGCTTCCGGCCGCGGGGGAGCGATACACGCTGACGTCGCGCGACCCGCTCAGCCGGGCCGTGGATCTGAACGGGAGCGCTCTCGCGCTGGGACCGGCGACTCTCTCCGAGCCTGGCGGCAGCCCGGGTGTCCGCGGGCGCGGTCACGTTGGCGCCGGCGTCGATCACCTTCCTGGCCGTGCCGGCCGCGGGGAACAGCGCGTGCCGATAGCGAGCCGGGCCTAGAAAGGCTCCGTCTCGTCGTAGTCGAGCGTGTCGACGATGAACCGGGCGTAGGGCACGGCCTTGCCGTCGACGTGCCACCACGCGGTCATGTGGTGCGGCACGAGCAGGCCGGTCTCGTCCCGGAAGTTGGCGCACTCGCCGCGGAACGGGGTGAGCACGCTCTGGCCTCCGCCGACGTCACGATAGCGGTCGGCCTGGAACGGCGCCGGCATCCCGTCTTCGCCGAACGACGAAGACGCCGCGGACCTCGCGCCCGCCGACGCGCAGGACGGCCGTGGCCCGCCGATCGTCAGGGCCTCCCAGTGACGTAGCGTTCGTCGAGAGAATGCGGTGGGGAACCAGACCATCTCCCCGAGCAGGCGCAGCAGTGCGCCCTGGTCGAGCTCGGGGCCGCGGCTGTCCGCGAGCGTGAACGTCGATTCCGCGCGGACGAGCATCTGTCCCTCGCCACCCGTCGAGCGGTCACGGGCTTCGACCCACAAGCCCGGCATCATGGTGATCCGTCCGTGCCACACGAAGCCGGGCGGATCGGCGGCGATACTGCTCGCCTCGGATGGGGACCCAGCTCCCTTCGAGGCTCGTTCGGAACGCCCGCCGTGGCGGAGGCGCACCGTCCGCACGGCCCGCGCGCGTGAGCCGAGCGCCCTTTCCAGGTAGCGCCGAACGGGCAGAGGGATGGCGGCCAGGCGAGCGCGATCGACCGGCATGGGCTCACTCGAACCGGCCAGGAGATCGCGCACCTCGGAGGCGACCCGTCGCGCGAAACGGACGCGGTTGGCGCAGGCGACGAGGCCGATCGCGGACACCAGGAGCAGGCCCATCCAGCACGACACCCAGAGCATCGGCCTCTCAGCTCGGGAGTGCCGCACGCGCATTGCGACTGGTCTGCCAGCGGACGGCATGGGCGAGCGCCTTCAGCTTCAGCGTCTGGAACGGGTACCGCCGCGAGCTGAAGTCGCGGCACTCCTCGGGAAGGAGGACGAGGCTGACGTGGACATTGGGCGCGCAGCCGATGGGCGAGGCCGCGGTCCATGCACGCCTCGTAGAGACGGCGGAAGACGGGCACCAGGTCTGTCGGTGCGGGGGCTTGGCGCGTCCTCCATGTCCGTGCCCATGAGAGGCCGGAAGACGCACACGGTGGGCACGGCTCCGACCGACGTGATCCAGTCGATCGCACGCATCGACGATTCCGGCGGCTCCAGCCCCGCGATGATCTCGCCGTTGGTCACCCACGGCTCCGTCCGCGGCCCCTTGCGGCCGAGCGCCGCGCAGTAGGCGACCGCGGCCAGGTAGAGGTCGAGCCCGTATTCGGCGTGTTTCCCCGGGCAGACCTCCTTGAAGATCTCCCGGTCGAAGATCTCGAAGCAGAAGGAGACGCGGTTGACGCCCATCGCGCGCAGGGCGTCGTAACGTCGAAGGTCGCGGTGGGGCGGCGTCTGGACCCCGACCAGGAGGCCCAGTCTCCTTCTTGATGCGGGTGACGTAGGGCTCCAGGATGTCAGGTAGGTATCGCCTGCGTAGTGGCCGGTGTTGAAGTCCACGTACGTGATGCCCGATTCCTCGCGGGCGGCGCGCACGACCTCCATCACCTCGGTCACCGACTTCTCGTCCGCGTCGTCCGCGCCGAGATTGAGCCCGACCGAGCAGAACTTGCAGTTGCTCTTGCGCGGCTTGACCGTCCAGTAGTCGCAGACCTTGGCCGGGTAGATGCCGAGGTAGGTGCCCTGCAGCGTTCCGACCCGCGTCATCGGCTTGCCCGTCGAGGTGAAGCGGTCGTACCAGGCGGGCCGCGGCGAGAGGCGGACGCGCGCGACCTCTGCCTGCCGCCAGCGCAGCCCGTAGCCGCGCTCGTCCCGATGCAGCGTGTAGGGCGAGGACTGCGCGAAACGCTCGGCCACGGGCACGTTCGTCCAGAGGCCCCCGGGGAGGATGAGCTCGAGGCCGCTGCCGAGGCCGGCCCGCGTGCGGAGGATCTTCCGTCCCCCGTCCGCCTCGACGAAACAGGGAATCGTCCAGGCGAAGGCCCCGGCAATAGAGGTCCAGCTTGAGGTACGCGGGATTCCGGCGAAGGGAATCGATCATCGTGAGGGTCCTCAGTGGTGAGTCGCGGGACGCGGCGGACGCGGGCGCTCTACGACCAGGTCGGGATGGTCGTGGCGGAAGCCCTCGATGATCATGCAGCTCCAGCACACGCGCGCGCCCTGGCCATGAAGACCGGCAACTGCTCGGCCGGGATCTCGTGACATTCCCAGATGCGATCGTCGGCGGCCTTGAAGGCGGGCTTGTGGCCGTGCCAGCGCACAGGCCGCGATGGGACGGCCGCAGAGCGTACACGCCTTTCCGTCGAACCACCAGGCGCACCACCTCGCGCACCAGGCAGTCGTGCGGCGCTTCCTCGATCTCGGCCAGGCAGGCCTGTCCGCATGTGGCTCTTCTCGGGCCACCGGGAGCAATCCCGCAGCCGCCAACTCCCGGAGGCCGGCGGCCGAGGTGAGGGCGCGACGTGGCCGAGGTCCACCTCGACCGCGGCGGGCGCGTGCGTCTCGGGCAGGTGACGAGACGAGGGCCCCGCATCTGCAGCCAGGCCCGCACCAGCTGGAAGACCAGCGCCCCCACCAGGGTGATCGCGATCGTGATTACGGTCGTCGTCGTGAGAGCACTCCCTCTCAGGCCTGGATGCGCGCCACCATCCCGTCCCCCTCCTCCGCGTCGAGGCATCCGGTCGAGGAGCGGGATAGAGGATCTGCTCCTCCCTTGAGGTCGTGGTCGCGCTGGATCTGCCGCAGCTCCGCCCGGCTCAACTCGATGGGCGCCTCGGGGTCGTCCGATCTCGCGCTCCTATGACGAAGAGCAGGGCAGTGATCGTGCGGTGCTCAGGCGCGCATGACCGCGCTCAGGCCGTTCTCTCCCTCCAGATGGCACCGCGTCTCGAACTCGGGGAAGAGGGCTGCTCTTCGAAGTCCATGTGACGCCTGAGGCCATGGGCGAAGTCCGTGAAGACGTCTCGCGCCTGCAGGAGGCCGCCCCCGGAGCTCGGGCCTCGAAAGCGGCGGCTTCGAGCGCGTCGAGGCGTGCGTGGTCCCAGACCAGCGCCTCCGTGACCTCGCCGGACGGAGCCGACGGGTGCGGCCCGCCGCTCCACGTCGACTTGCCAGGAGACGGGGCCCTCGCGGACGGGTGACCACTCAGAACGCACCGCGGCGCTCGCGTCGGAGCGCCTCCAGCGCGCCCGCCGGCGCCTGCGCACAGACGAGACGAAATGCGCCGCCCGGGAGCCAGCGCGTCGAAGGCGTCCAGTACGGCATCGGGACAGGCGTCGGGTGCCAAACGCGTGCAGTCCAGCAGTTCAGGGGACATCCACCGCGGAGCTCATGGCCGCCCCTCCATTTCCTGGAACTCCAACTCCCGGCGGCAAAGGCTGTGCCATGGACGATCCATCGATCGGAGGGCTGTTTCGCGCCTGAGGCGCGCGTCGAGGACGGGGGTGCGCGCTAGGTTTTGCGCGTGGGGCGCGGGCGGACGCGAACCTTGCGCGCCAGAGACCGCTTTTGGTGCGGCACCCGCTTGCACTACAGGAGCGGGCGGCCGACGCGGGACCGAACGCACGGTTCGCAGAGCGGAGGGATGTGATGGACGCACCGGTAGTGGTCGAGAGCCGGTTCGAGCGTAACCGGCTACCTGGGCTGGGACCAGGATCGTCTGGACGAGGGTCTCCGGTCCGTTTCGTCGGAAGTGGGGAAGGGCTGGTTCGCCGAGGCCGCCGCAGGCTACGAGGAGTTCGAGCGCGGCCTTCTGCGCCACCTGCGCATCGAGGAGGAGCTGCTCTTCCCCGTGTTCGAGGCGCGCAGCAGGATGGTCAACGGCCCGACCGAGGTCATGCGCGACGAGCACCGGCAGAGTGCGCATGGCGCTGGCCCTGATGCGGCGCGGCGTGCTGGAGGGGATACCACCGTCTACCTCGATGGCCTGCGCTTCTTCGCGTCCGTGCTCGCGGACCACAACGCGAAGGAAGAGCACATCCTCTATCCGACCCTGGACCGCCTGTTGCGTCCGGCCGAGCGCGCGGCGCTCGTCTCCGCCTTCAGCGTGAGTTGGTCTGATGACCGACCTCGCCGCCCTGCTCCACCGCCTCGGGGAGGGCGCGGACGCGTATGACCGTCCCCGCTTCCGAAGAGGAGCTGCACCGTATCGACGAAGCGCTCGGGCGGCCCCTGCCCGCGCCCTTGCGCTCCCTGCTGCACGAAGTCGGCAGCGGGCTCTACGAGGGCGGCCACGAGATCTTCGGCCCGTTGCGGCTGATGCTCCACGACATCGAGCTCGTTCCCGATCTTCTCTCCATGCGCGCGCGCCTCCTGGCGGAGGGCGTTCTCCATCCCCACTTCCTGCCGTTCCATCGCGGAGGGGCAACCTTCCACCTCATCCGTACGGAGGGCTCCGGCTCCGGCTGCGTGGTCTCGCTGCCTGCGGGCCGGGTCTACGCGGACCTCGCATCGTTCATCGAGCAGGTGCTGCTGAGAGCGCACGGCGGGGCCGAACCGCGCCCGCCGAAGCCGTCTGCGGCCACGTCCGGAGGATTGACGTGCTGAAGAACGACCTCGTGATCGGCATGGCGGGCGCGGGCGGAGACGGTGTCGTCTCCGCCGGCGAATCGCTCATCGCCGCCGCCGCCGAGATCGGCTACCACGCCATCCTCACCAAGAGCTTCGGGCCGCAGATCCGGGGCGGCGAGTCGTCCTGCCGCCTGCGTCTCTACGACGGAGCCGGTGCTCAACCGCGGCGCTCCCTGGACGTCGCGGTGGCCTTGAACTGGGACGACTTCCTCCGCTTCGGGGCCGAGCTGCCGGTGAGCGGGGCCACGCTTGTCATCTACGACAGCGCCAGCGGGCGTCGCTCCGGACCGCTTGCCGCTCGCGGGCGTGGCCCCTGCGGAAGCGATGGCGGTCCCGGTGGGCGCGCTCGCGCGCGCAGGCGGCGGGAACCGAAAAGGCGAAGAACACGGTCGTGCTCGGCCTGCTCGCGGGATGGCTCGGCCTCCTCCGCAGCCATCCTCGACGGCCTGCGGTCGCAAGCTCGCGCGCAAGGCCCGGAGGTCTTCGCCGGCAACGAGCGCGCCTTCGCGGCCGGCCTTGCCTACGCGGACGCGCACCCGACGCGCGAGACCGCGCCGTCTGGCCCCGCCGCCCTCCCCGCGGGCGGCAAGCTGGTCGCGGACGGGAACGAGATGTGCGCGGCGGCGGCCATCTTCGCCGGCTGCGAGTTCTTCGGCGGCTATCCGATCACGCCGTCCACCGAGATCATGCAGATCGCTCGCGCGCGACCTGTGGCGGTACGGCGGCACCGTGCTGCAGGCGGAGGACGAGATCGCCGGCCTGGGCGCGGTGGTGGGCGCGTCGTTCGCCGGGAAGAAGGCGATGACCGCGACGTCGGGCCCGGCATGTCGCTGAAGACCGAGATGCTGGGGCTGGCCACGATCGCCGAGCTGCCGCTGGTGTGCGTGGACGTGCAGCGCGGCGGCCCGTCCACCGGCCTTCCGACCAAGAGCGAGCAGTCGGACCTGTTCCAGGCCGTCTTCTCCGCCCACGGCGACGTCGTGCGGCCCGTGCTGGCGCCCACCAGCGTGGCCGACACGTTCGCGACCACGGTGGACGCCTTCAACATCGCCGAGCAGTACCAGACGCCGGTGCTCGTGCTCTCCGACCAGGAGATCGCGCAGCGCAAGGAGATCGGTGGATCCGATCGACACGTCGCGCCTGTCCGTGCGTCGAGCGGCTGCAGCCGACGGCCGCGGAGCTCGAGGACTACGCGCGCTTCCGGCTCACCGAGTCCGGGATCAGCCCCATCAGCCATCCGGGCATGCCGGCGGCAACTACCTCGCGGCGGGCATCGAGCACAACGAGCGCGGCGCGCCGACCGCGAGCGGGGCGATGCACGCGCGCATGAACGAGAAGCGGATCCGCAAGCTCGACCCGCTGAAGCGAACGGCGCGACCTCTTCCGACGTCGAGGGCGACCCGAGGACGCGCCGCTGGCGCCTCGTGAGCCTGGGGAGCCTCGGCGGGCGTCGGCGCGCGAGGCGCTGCGGCTGCGCGCGCGCCGGAGGCGCTGCGGGTCAAGCTGCTCGTGCCGCGCCTGCTCTACCCGGTCGCCGGAGACGGTCTACGACGAGTTCTTCGCGCTCCGTGCAGCGCAGGCCTCGTGGTGGAGCAGTCGCACCAGGGGCAGCTCTATCCGCGTGCTGCGGATGTTCGTCGACCTGCCGCGCGGCGTGGAACGCGCTCGCCCGCAGCGGGGCCAACCCGATCCGTCCCGACGGAGGTCGTGGGCCGCCTGCCGGCAGATGGCCATGGCCCTCCAGCGCGTCGCATGAGGACGAGCTGCAGACCGCAGGAATGAGCGAGGCGCGCGACATGAGCACGTCCCCGAGCACGCTTCACAGCGCCGGACTTCAGCAGCGAGCTCAAGCCCATCTGGTGTCCGGGCTGCGGCGACTACGGCGTCGTCGCAGGCCGTCTATCGCGCGCTGGCCGCCATCGGCCGCCCGCCGCACGAGATCGCCTTCGTGTCCGGCATCGGATGCTCCAGCCGGATTCCCGGCTACACGACCGCGTACGGCTTCAACAGCGTGCACGGGCGCGCCCTGCCCATCGCGCAGGGCATCAAGCTCGCGAGCCCGGAGCTGCTGGTGCTGGTCGCGGGCGGCGACGGCGACGGCTTCTCGATCGGCGGCGGCCACGTGGCCGCACGCCATCCGGCGCAACGTCGACCTCACCTACATCGTGATGGACAACCAGATCTACGGGCTCACCAAGGGGCAGCTCTCGCCGACCTCGCCGCGCGGGCTGCAGACCGTGACTTCGCGCCTACGGGAGCCTCGAGGATCCGGTCAACCCGCTGCTGTACGTGCTCGCCTACGGCGCGCGCTTCGTCGCCCAGGGCACGCCGGCGGACATGAGCGGGCTGGCCGCACGTCATCGAGCAGGCCATCCGCTTCCCCGGCTTCGCCTTCGTCAACGTGCAGTCGCCGTGCGTCACGTTCGGGGCGGCGGACGCCCAGCTCCGCGCCCACAAGGCGGAGATGCGGACGCTCGCGGACCTCGGGCACGATCCCTCCGACCGCCTGGCCGCGATCGCCCTCGCCCAGGAATACGGCCGCTCGTTGCACACGGGTGTGTACTTCCGCGATCCCACGCCACGGTCCACCTACGACGAGGCCGTGCGCGCGGCGGGCGACCATGACCTCGGCCGCGCCGTCGCGGCGCGACGTGCTGGACCGCTTCCGGCCGAAGGTCGCGGGCTGAGAGGGCGACCTACTCGACCCAGCGCGCGATGAACAAGTTCGTCTGGTGGCTCTCCGGATCGGCGCGATTGGAGGCCCAGACGACGAACGTACCGTCCGGACTGAACATGGGGAACCCGTCGAACCCGGGAGCCGCGGTGATCCTTTCGCCGCCCGTGCCGTCTTCGCCGACGAGCCAGAGGTCGAACTCGCGCGGGCTCCCGCCTGCGTTCGAGCTGTAGAGGATCCGCTTTCCGTCGGGGTGGAAGTAGGGACAGAAGTTGGCGGCACCGTTGTGGGTCACCTGCCGCCGCTCCGAGCCGTCCGCCTTCATCACGAACAGCTCCATCTCGCTCGGCCGTACGAGACCCTGGCCGAGGAGACGCCGGTATTCGTCCAGGGCGGCGCCTTCGGGATGGTTCGCGCGCCACACGATCTTCGAGCAATCCGCGCTGTAGAACGCGCCCCCGTCGTAGCCGGGCGTGTTCGTCAGCCGGCGCACCTGGCCCGCCTCGTCCATCTCGTAGAGGTCGAGGTCGCCGTCCCGGCTGGAGGTGAACACGAGCTTGCCGCCGCGATGGCACCACGTCGCCTCCGCGTCGTAGCCGCGGACGTCGGTCAGCCGCCGCGGCGTTCCTCCCTCCGCGGGCACCTCCCAGAGGTCGTAGGTATCGGAGACGCTCCAGACGTATCCCTGGGATCGATCCGGGGCGGAGGACACGCCTCGCCCGCGGCCTCCGTCGAGGCGTAGACGATGCGGTCCGCTTCCGGCCAGTCGTAGTAGCCGCAGGTCGTGCGTCCCTTCCCCGACGACACGCGGCGCACGTCGCCGGTAGCCGAGGTCGAGGACGTACTCCTGGTCGCAGCCGCCCTTCTCGGTCGTGGCCTGGAACACCAGGCGCCGCCCGTCGGGGCCGAAGTAGGCCTCGGCGTTCTCCCCGCCGAACGTGAGCTGGCGGATGTCGGCGAGGTGCGGCTCGTCCGCGCGCGCGGCGAATGGCTTGCCCGCGCCGATGACGAAGTCGCGGCCGGGGCGTCCGGCAGTAGAACGAAGGGGCGGCGGGTGTGCTCGTGGACGCGGCCGGGGGCGCCGCGTGCGGGTCGGCCGCGGGCGCGGCGGGCGAAGGAGTGGGGAGGCCGTGGGCGCGGGCTCCGCGCGCGCCCGCGCGTTCGCCGAGGGTGGCCCGCAGCGTGACGCGCTCGGCTCCGCGGACCACGATCACGTCGATGGTCTCGCCCGGACGATGGTCCTGCAGGGCGAACGTCATGTCGTGCAGGTTTTCGATGCGCGTGCCCGCCATCTCGACGATGCGATCGCCCTTGCGCACGCCCGCGCGATCGGCGGGACCACCGGCCCGGGTGTCGGCGAGCAGCACGCCGCCCGTCTCCTGCTCCATCGACCGGTAGTCGGGCACGGTCCCGAGATAGGCGCCGTAACCGCGGCTGTCGCCTTCGCGCGCCGGTGGCGCGGACGCGCGCGCGTAGACGGGAATCACGTCGCCGCGGGCCACCTGGGAGGCGAGGACGGCCGTGAGCTCGGCGATGCGGGCCGCGCCCTCCGCGTTGAGCGTGGCCGCCTTGTCCTCGGGGCTGTGGTACTGCTCGTGTGACCCCGTGAAGAGGTGGAGCACCGGGATGCCCGCGGCGTAGAAGCTGGTCTGGTCGGAAGGGCCGTACCCGTCGCCGCGGCCGGTGACCTTCAGATGCTGGGCGGAGGCGGCGGCGTCGAGCAAGCCGTTCCATTGCGGCGCCGACTCCGTGCCGAGAACGAGGAGCTGGTCGTCGCGCAGCCGTCCCACCATGTCGAGGTTGATCATGGCTACGGTGCGGGCCGCGGACGCGGGCAGGGACGCGACGAAGCGCGAGGAGCCGGCCAGGCCCACCTCCTCGCCCGCGAACAACGCGAAGACCACGGCGCGATGTGATGCGACGCCCGCGAGGGCCGCGCGCACGCGCTCGGCGGCCAGCAGCACGGCCACCGTGCCCGACGCGTTGTCGTCCGCGCCGTTGTGGATGGCCCGCTCGTTCGGGCGCATCGATCCCATTCCGCCGTAGCCGAGATGGTCGTAATGCGCGCCGACCACCACCGCCTCGCCGGCCAGGGCCCCGCGGCCGGGCACGATCCCGGCCACGTTCTGGGCTCTCGCGAACGTCGGCCTGAGCGCGACGCGCGGCCCGTGATCCGCAATCCGGGGACGACCACGCGAGCGCGGCCGGAGGTCGCGGTCCACGTCTTCCTGGAACCGCCGCAGGTCGATGCCCGCCGCGCGCAGCCACCCTTCGGCAATGCCGCGGCGCACCTGGAGGACGGGAATTCCAGCGGGGCTCTCCGGGCCGTCGTTGCGCAGGACGGGAAGCCGGTCCTCTTCGTCCTGCAGGGGGCCGGTCACGAACACGACTGCGGCCGCGCCGCGCTCGCGCGCCTGGTGCACCTTGTAGCGCATCGACGACCATCGGCTCGGCCGGCGCCCGTCGAAGGGCGAGCCCTCGTCCCGCTCCTGCGGCTCGTAGCGCAGGACGAGGACGACCTCTGCCGTGGAGGTCGAGTCCTTCGAGCTCGCGGTACCCGACGGGCGGGGCCTCGATCCCGTAGCCCACGAACGCGAGCTCGCCCGCGAGGCGCCGGGGCTGGACATCCCGAGGGGAACCCAGGAGTCGATCGCGACACCTTCGAGGGCGTTGCCCTCACTCGAGGGCCACGCCCGTCTTCACGTCGAAGTCCTGGCGGTAGCCGCCGGGGAACGCGGGGCGAGACCGATCGCACGCACACGCTTCTCGATCCAGTCCGCGGCGCGGCCGGGCCCGGCGGTGCCCAGGCCCCGGCCTTCCATCTCGTCCGACGCGAGCACGCGCGACGTCGCGCGCGAATCGCGGCGCGAGGTCGGTCGCCGGTTAGGGATGCGTGCACCGCGCACGAGACGATCGCGTACCGGGCGACCACCACGGCCGACACCATGACGAGGCGAGCGCGAGAGAGCGCTTCATGAGGGTGATCCTATAGGATGGCGCCGTGATCCTCGGCGATCCGCTCGACGACGTCGCCGCCGGCCTGGCCCAGTCGCTGCTGATCGGCCTGCTCCTCGGCCTCGAGCGCGAGGCGCGCGCGCCCCGGAGGAAGCGGGAAGGGTTCGCGGGGATCCGCACGTTCCCGCTGTTCACGCTCGGCGGCTTCCCTCGCCGCCGTCCTCGCCGGTCACGCCCCGCTCGCGTTGCCGGCGCTGGTGGATCGCGGTGGCGGCCCTGGCCGTCGCGTTCCTGGTCGTCGGGTCGGGCGGCAAGGGTGCAACGACGGAGATGGCCGCCATCCTGGCCGTTCTGCTCGGGGCCGCTGCCGGATTCGGCCGCGGCTCGCTGGCCGCCGCCGTGGCCGTGGTGGCTCACTCTCCTCCTCACCCTGAAGGGCGCCGCTGCATCGGCTCGCCCGCGCGGTAGTCGCAGGACGAGATCCTCGCCATCCTCAAGTTCGGCGTGGTGGCGCTCATCGCGCTGCCGCTGCCTGCCCGACCACGGACTCGGACCCTACCGGGCGGTCAACCCGCGCGACGTCGGGTTCATGGTGGTGCTGCTGACGGCGGTCAGCCTGATCGGGTATCTCCCTCGTCCGGTTCTTCGGCGAGGAAGGGCTTCGCGCTGGCGGGGCTGCTCGGTGGCCTCGCAAGCTCCACCGCCGTCGCGCTCTCCTTCTCGAGGAAGGCGCGCGAGACCTCCGATCTGGCGCGGCCGCTGGCCGCGGGCATCGTCGTCGCCTCGACGGTGCTGTACGCTCGCGGCGCGCTCCGTTCTCTTTCGTGCTCGACGCTCCCCTCGGCCGCCACCTGCTGCCGCGCCTGGGAGCACTGTGGGCGGTAGGCCTGGCCCCTCGCTCTTGCTCTTGAGGCGCGCCTCCGCTCCCCGCGAGGCGGGGCCGGCCACTGAAGCTCGGCAACCCCGTGGAGCTCGGCCATGCCGTCGTGCTGGCCGCGCTGTTCGGGTCGTGCTGCTCATCGCGCGCGTGGCCCAGGCGGAGCTGGCACGATGGGCCTGTGGGCGGTGGGCGCGGTGGGGGGCCTCGTGGACGTGGACTCGGTGTCCGTCGCCGCCGCTCGTCTCCGTCAGCAGAACGTGGTCGGCATCCCGGTGGCGGCGGGGCCTACCTGCTGGCGACCTTGTCGAACCTCATCTTCAAGAGCGGCGTCAGCTTCATCGTCGGAGGCCGGCCGCTGGCGCGTCACGTGCTGCCGGCGTTCGCCGTGTTGGCGGCACTGACCGTCGCCGCCCTGTTTCGTCTGATCCACCCGACACGCCTGGGCAGCCGTGGCCGGCCGTGGCGGAACTCGGCCCGGGTCGTGTACGTATCCATTAGCAGAGCCTTCGGAAGGAGGTGTGCCGTGACGAAGTTGCTGCTCTGGCTCGTCCTCCTCATCTCTGTGCTGGCCGCTCGCCTTGCTGGCGATCGTCCTGTATCCGCTGGTCTGGCTGATCCTCCTGCCGTTCCGGCTGGTCGGCATCGCCGTCGAGGGCGTGTTCAGTCTGCTCCGGGGCGTGATCCTGCTGCCCGGGCGGATCCTGGCCGGACCGCACCGGACCTGAGCGCGGGCGCCGAGCGCGCCGCAATGATCCTGGCCGCGCCTCTCAGTAGATCGTGAAGCGCACGGGGACGACGGCGATCGTCGCCACCGGCCGCCCGTGGCGCACGGCGGGCCGGAAGAGCCATTGCCGCGCGCGGCGTCGAGAGCGGCGGCGTCGAGCAGCGGCACCGACTGGAGGATGCGCATGCGGGCCACGCGTCCGGTGTCGTCGATGAGGGATCTCCACCACCACGACGCCCTCGATCTTCTTGGTGAAGGCCCTCGTGCGGATAGTCGGGCCGGGCTTGCCGTAGGGGCGCGAGGCCCTGGTCGTAGTCGAGGACAGGCACGACCGGGCCCGTGCCCTGCCCCCGATCGCGCCGTCGACCACGCCTCCCGGGACGCCGCCGACCATCCCTCGCTCGACACCGCCCTCCATGCCCCTCGGCAACGCCGGTGAGACTGCCGGTGGGCGAGCCGCCCGCCTCGTCGGCCGCCTGCTCGCGCGCGGATCGCGGGCGTGGGCGCTGCGGTCATCTCGGGGTGCGGCACTTCGATCGCCGCCTCCGGCTCGGCCCGGCCGAATGGGCGCGGGGCGTGCCCGCTCGAGCAGGCCCGACCCGAGCGGCGGCGGCAGGGGTGGTGGCGGCGGCGGGTCGTAGCGGAACAGGCTCAACGAGCCGGTGGCGGTGCCCGGCGGCGGCTGGATACGCCAGGATTGGCGGGAGGACGGCGGTGGCGATGGCGAGCGCATGCGCCGCCACCGAAACGGTCGTCGCCGCCCACCGCCGATGGATCAGGCGCTTGCGAGACGCCGAGGCTGGTCAGGAAGTCCATCGCCGCCACCTTCGCGCGGCTGACCCTTCGACGTCGAGCCGGGGCCTAGCGAGCCGCCGTCGCCTCCGGCCGATGTCCCCCTCTTCGCCGCTCGTCGGCTGATGTGCTTGATGTGGCCGGCCCCATTCCGCTGACACCGACGAGGGCGACGCGGATCCCGTCATTTGCGCCCGATCACCGTTTCGAACGGTATGAGCCGTTCGATCCATATCAGGCGGGCCCGCCGTGGTGTCGCGCTGTGCTGAGGTCAGCCCTTCCGCCGCGCCTCGGCCTCCGCCAGCCAGCCCCGCCGGATCGCGTCCGGCGCGACGCTCGAGAGGTACGGCTTGATGTCGAGGACGGGCGTGCCGTCGAGCATGTCGACACCGCGCACGCGCAGGCGGTTTCCGTCTCCGTCCCAGCAGCTCGACGACGGTGAGGCCGATCGGGATTCGGCCGCCGGGGCGACCGCGTCGCGAACACGCCATGCGGGCGGTCGTCCGTCGGGGGCGTCGCCCGCGAGGCTGAAGCCGTCGGCGCGATCGAAGACCCAGATCACGTAGAGGTGCGAGAAGCCCTCGATGTCGAGGGAGGCCCTCGGCGAACTCCGGGAGCACTTCGATCACGCCTTCGGCGCTGTGCTCCGCGCCCGGCCCTTTGGGGATCTGGTCCGTGCGTCGTGAACGGGGTGCGCACGTGCGCGACGGGGCGGAAGACGCCCGTCTCAGGCATGGGCCGCGTAGCCGATGGAGAGGAGCAGCGCGGTCAGCGTGCCGTAGGCGAGCTCGGTGAACCCGACGACCTGCGGGCGTACGTGACGGTGCCACGGGGACGAAATCTGAGCCGAGCAGGATGGGCACGGCGACGAGCAGCGCGGTTTCGCTCGCGGAGAGATGGTAAGTCGGCCCGGAAGCGGGGCGCGAACGCGCTGACCAGTCCCCAGGCCGCGAAGCACAGCGCGAAGGACAGCGTGCCCAGCGCGATGTGGCGGCCGGCGCCGGGGACGGAAGCCGGACGGGGACGGGCGGACATCCTTGAGCTCGCGGCCATTCTATCGACTGCAGGCCTCCTGAGCAGCACGAAACGTTCCTCGTGGCGCGCCTTCACCCTTGCAGCGGGCGGCGCCACGCTCATCGAAGGCGTTCCGCCCGGCGCCGCGCAATCGCTGCGCCGAGGCGCGCGGCCCGCGCAAGTCCCGCGTCGGACGTGAGCGCGGCCTGACCGTGGAGCGTTGGCTTCGCACTTAGCCTCGTGGCAGACATCGTGCAGGACAGACGGGCTACCGCACGGCCATGAAGCCTCCCCGCCGATCCGCTGGGATTTGTCCCCAGAGCAGGAATCGCAGGCCTTCGAATCGCTCAAACCGCGCCTCGCGCGGTTGTGGGCCGATGTCTTCCCGAAGGACGACGAGCCCTACACCTCGGTGATCGTCCCCTCGGTGACCGTGGACGACGGGGACCTCGCGCGCCTCGGCGCCACCCGCTTCTACGAGGAGGCGCTCCTCTTCCTGCTCATGCGCCTTCGCAATCCCCAGGCGCGCGTCGTATACGTCACCTCGCGGCCGATACCAGCGTTCGTGATGGACTACTACCTCCACCTCCTGGCCAGCATCCCCGCCAGCCACGCCGCTTCCCGCGTCACCCTGCTCTCCGTCCACGATGCCTCGCCGCGAGCCCTCACGCAGAAGATCCTCGAAAGGCCGCGGCTCCTCGAGAAAGATAGCAGGCCGCCATCCCCGACCTCGCGCGCGCCTACCTGACCGTATTCCGCGCCACCCCGCTCGAGAGGCGCCTGGCCACCCTGCTCGACATTCCGCTCAATGCCGCCGACCCGAGCTCGAGTCGCTGTGACGCGAAGTCGTCCGGCACGCCGTGTCCTGCGCGAGGCCGGGGTCGAGGTCCCGCTCGGTTCGAGGACCTGCGCGACGAGCAGGATCTGCGGCCGCTCGCAGGGGCTCGTGGCACCAGTCTCCCGGGCTCGCCCGGGCCGTGCTGAAACTCGATCGCAGCTATCTGGGAGGAGGGTCACGCCGTCGTCGACTTGCCGGCGGACGCCTACGCCACGAGTCGCTGCGGCAGGCCCTGCGACGCCTGAGAGGAGCCGACGGCCCCCAGCTACCTGGAGCGGTTCGCATGGATGGGAGGGATCGCGGAAGAGTTCATCGAGGGAGTCGAGAAGGTGGTGAGCGGCCAGGTCCGTATCAATCCCCGGGGCGAAGTCATCCTGACCTCCACCCATGACGAACTTCGCGGAGGGGACACGGGTCTCGACTCGGTCGGCTGCGTGTTCCCCGCCGACGACCGATGGCGGCGCTCCGTCCAGGACGCCTCTCTCCGCGTGGGGCACATCCTGGCCGCCAAGGGCCTGGTCAGCCGGCTTCGGTGGAGTTCCTCGTCCGCGCTGATCCCCGCGCTGGATCGTGGCGGCTCGCCGGCAGCGAGATCAACCTGGGCGTTGGCGGTCGACGCATCCGCTGCTCGCCGTGCGCTTCCTGACCGGCGGCCGGCTCGACCCGAGACGGGACTCTTCCGATCGCCCAGCGGCGAGGCGAAGTTCTATCGAGCCACCGACAACCTGACATGGAAGCCTATCGGCGGCTCCTCCCCGAAGACCTCATCGACATCCTGACCATGAACGGGCTGCATTATTCGGCACAGGGAGAGACGGGGGCGCTCTTCTACATGCTCGGTGCGATTTCGAGCTGGGCCGCGCCGGCTCTGCTCGCCATCGGCAACAGCGCCTCAGGGCGGAGGCGACTTCCGCCGCACGGTCGCGGCCCTGGACGAGGCCAGCAGCTTCTCGCCCCCGACCGTGGCATGATCCATTCGCACCTTGAGGTCTGATGCGACGAGACACGCTGACGGGCAACCCCTGGTGGTGTTCGCCTCGCGCTGGCGGCCGCGCCCGGCGCCCAGGCCGCGGAGACCCGGCCCGGCCTCCGCCGGCCTACCACCTCGGCGAAGGCCTGCGCCGTCCTGCCACCGCCTGATCCACCAGTACTGGTCGGAGTCGGCGCACGCGCGGTCGGCGACCAGCCCCCGCCTACCGCGGTGGCTGGAGGCGGTGCGTGGCGGCGGCCTCCCGACAAGCAGGCCGTGCGGGTGGAATGGCGTGGTGCCACGCTCCCACCGTACTTGTGACGGGGGACTACGAGCGCAAGCAACAGATCGCGCGTGAGGGCGTGAGCTGCGACTTCTGCCACACGGTCAAAGACGTCGACCTGGGCCCGGGCCGGCCGCCCCTTCGAGCTCAGCCCCGGCAACGTCAAGCGCGGCCCCTCCAGTACGGGAAGTCGAGTTCCACGACACTATACTCGTCCTCCACAAGACGCCGCTCCTGTGGCGGCGCCGCTTATATCGGAACGCCCGGGAGTCGCCGTGCTCTCGACTCTACACCGAATGGCGGCAGACCTCCTACGCCGACCCGAGGGGTCACCTGCCAGGAATGTCACATGCCGGTGGTGCCGGGCACGCACGGTGCCCGCGGCCCTCGGTCCCAGCGGCCACGTGATCAACCTGCACCGCATCGTCGGCGGGAGCAATCCCTCGAAGCTGAGCGTGTGGCCTCGACCTCAAGATCGAGTCGGTGACCCGGACGAGCGGGAACGCCGACGTGCAGGTCCTCGTCACCAGCAGCCGCGTCGGCCACTGGCGCCGGGCGGCTTCCGCGAACCGTGCGCCGTGCCCGCCGTGGGCGTGGAGAGCTCACCGGCGAGCTCCTGAACCGCAGGGAGAAGGTCTACCGCCGCACGGTCAAGTGACGCGGCGGGAGGCGAGCTCTTCACCGTCGCCGACATCATGCTCAAGGGGACATCGGATGGGGAGATCACCCGGATCAAGCCCGGCGAGGCGCGGGCCGAAGCGCTTCACCGTTCCGGTTCCCGACGGCGCGCGGGCGATCGTCGCCCGTCTCGAGTATCACGACCTTTCCGACCCCATGCCGGCCCCCTGACGATCCTCGCCACCGAGGAGAAGCGGGATCTCACCAATCGCTGACGCCGCCTGACGCGGCCCGCAACCATTGCGCGGTGACGACGATCGAGCGCACGTCATTCGCGACGGAAGTGGGGCGCGTAGCCAGTAAGTCACTGAGTCTCAGCGCCAGAGCGTTGGCGAACGTCTTGCGTAGTCGGGTGCTACGATGACTTCGCCATGGCGGACTGGGACGACCGCGATCGCATGAATGCGTCCCGCGAGGATCGCGTCCGTACGCTCGCCGACACGGTGTCCCAGCGCGAGCGCGAGCTGGCCATCCTGCCGAGGTCGCCTCGCGCGTGCACGGGGAGAACGAGGTCCAGGCCATCCTCGATATCGCCCTCGGACGAGATCCTGAAGCGGATGGACCTCCGGACGGCCTGGACTTCATGGGCACGGACGAAGAACGAAAGCTGAACCTGGCCGCTTCCCCGCGGGGGTGGCGCAGCGCTACCTGGACGAGGTCCGCACCGAAGGCCTGGGGGAGTGCCTCTGCCCCGAGGTCTTCTGGAGTGGCCATCACGTACGGCGCGGAACACGACGCAGTGCCCGCGCATGCCTGACATCGTCGAGGGGCTGGGCGCGCCCGTCGCCCACGCGTGCATCCCGCTGGTCGACGGGCTTCGACAACGCGCGGCGTCTCAACATCGCGGCCCGGCCGGGGCAGCTCTTCACCGAAGACGAGCTGCGTTTCCTGGAGACGCTCGGCCATCAGATCGGACTGGCCGTCGAGCGGCCCGGCACCAGTCGAGCGGCAGGCGTGGCAAGAGCTGCGGGAAGCCCAGGAGCGGAGCCTGCAGCGAGAAGATGGCGGTGGGCACCTTCGCCTCTGGACTGGCCCCACCGAGGTGCGCAACCCGCTCAGCTCGATCGGCCTGCAGCTCTCGATCCTCGACCGCCGGATCGGACGCTGCGAGCCCGCGCTCGGCGGAACGGCCGAGCTGTCCGCCGTGATCCGCGAGGAGAGGTGAAGCGCCTCGACGGGCTGGTCGGCGACTTCCTCTTCTCTCGGGCCGATCGCGTCCAGTACCAGTCGGCGGACCTCGAGCAGATCATCGACGAGGTCGTTCGTCTGCTCCGGCCCGAGGCAGCGCCGCCGCGTCGACCATCCGCCGCCAGCACGACGGAGCGCGCCGATACCGCTCGCGCGCATGGACGGCGAGAAGATGAAGCAGGTCGTGATCAACCTCGTTCGCAACGCCGTCGAGGCGATGCCGGACGGCGGCGTGGTGACGATGGAGAGCGGGTTCGTGGACGGCCAGCGCCCGCCTGGTGGTGCGCGACACCGGGCCGGGGCCTGCCGTCGAGGAGTGGACGTCTTCCAGCTCTTCGTCACCACCAAGCCCAAGGGGACGGGGCTCGGCCTCTCCATCGTGCAGCAGATCGTGCTCCAGCACGGCGGCGAGATCGTCGGCGGCGAGCGAGCCGGGCCAGGGGCGCCTGCTTCACGATGACCCTGCCGCTCCAGCCCGCGGGTGAAGGCGCAGAGGGAGGCACGAGTCATGAGCACGAAGGGACGGATCGTGGTCATCGACGACGAGGTGAACGCGGCGGCCGCCCTGGAGACGCTGCTGCGCGGAGGACGGCTACGAGGTCTCGCGCGCGCAACGATGCCCGCGCTGGCCTCGCCCTGCTCGGAGCAGACCGATCCCGACATCGTCCTCACCGACCTGCGCATGCCCGGCATGGACGGCATCGAGCTGCTCGACGCAGATCAAGGAGGTCCGGCCCGAGACGATGGTGATCCTCATGACCGCCTACGGCACGGTCAAGACGGCGGTCCGGGCGATGAAGCTCGGGGCTGAGGACTACCTGGGCAAGCCGATCGACGTCGAGGAGCTCGGAGGGTCATCCTGCAGAGGGTCGCTGGAGAAGCAGCGGCTGCCTGGAGGAGACGCGGCGTCTTGCGCGAGCGCGTCACCGACGAAGTACCGCTTCGAGAACCTCGTCGGGCGAGAGCCCGAGATGCTCGCCGCCTTCAAGACCGTGCGCCAGGTGGCGCCCGTCGTCCTCCTCGGTGCTGCTGCTCGGCGAGAGCGGTACCGGCAAGGAGCTGTTCGCGCAGGCCCTGCCACCAGAACAGTCCGCGCAAGGACAAGCCGTTCATCAAGGTGGCTTGCGCGGCGCTGCCCGAGACGCTGCTCGAGAGCGAGCTGTTCGGCCACGAGAAGGGCTCGTTCACCGGCGCGCTCGTGCGCGCGCGGCCGGCCGCTTCGAGATGGCCGACGGCGGGCACGCTGTTCCTCGACGAGATCGGCGACATCTCGCCCGACCGTGCAGGTCAAGCTGCTGCGCTTCCTCGAGGAGCACGGAGTTCGAGCGGGTGGGCGGCAACCAGACCATCAAGGTCGACGTGCGCATCGTGCGCGGCCACCCACCGCGACCTGAGAAGAAGCTGGAGCGACGGCAGCTTCCGCGAGGACCTCTACATACCGCCTCCAGCGTCATCGAGCACCGATCCCCGCCCTCCGCGAGCGCAGACCGGGCGACATCCCTCTGCTCGCGCACCACTTCCTGCACCCAATACGCCACCGCCAACAAGAAGGACGTGCGCGAGCATTCTCCGACGGCGGGTGCTGGCCCTGGGTCCTGCGCCACTCCTGGCTTCCGGCAGCGTCGCGCGATTTCAGAACGCGATGGAGTCGAGCGGTCGTGCTGGGCCACAGCCCATCCTCTGTCTGGCCCAGTTCCCCACCCTGGGAGACGTGGGCGGAAATGGCGGCCATCGCGGGCCCGGCCCTCGAGGAAGAGGTCCGGGGACCGGCCACGGGAGCACCCGGCGGGGAGATCGAGGCAGCCATCCCTCCGGACCCCTCGAAAGCCGTGGGACGGGAGCACGTCGCGCGCGGCCGACACCTGCTGTGCAGATTGCAGCAACGCGCGATCCAATACAAGCTGAAGGAGTACCAGCGCGCGGGCGCCGTAGTCACGCGCGGGTCGCGTCCGCTCACGCCCCCCACCGCGCGCGACTGGGACGCGGCGACCACCGGTTCACGCCCTGCGACGACGCACGACGTGCGCGCGCTCGGACACATGCTCCACAATGGCCCTGGGCGGGACGGTTCGACGGCATCCCAGGATCGCTGATGGAGACAGTGAGTACGTTGGGATCGGAGGGCGGGATGATGAGCGTTTCCGCGATAGCTCCCGGACTCACGTGACGGGCTCAGAGCGCCTGGCTCGTGGAGCGCTTGCAGGATGCGCTCAGGCAGGCACTCGATGCGGGCTGAGCCGCCGGTACGTCGTCGAGATCGCTGCCGTCGGCCAGCGTCGGGGTGTCCCGGTGAGCATCAGCTTGGCGCGCGGACGGCTGCCCCTGCTCCTCGGCCCCGAAGACCTGGAGCCGGGATGCTGTCCGTCGCGCCGTCAGCGACATCGTGGCCCGCTTCGGCCTCTGGTGATCGTCGGCTTCGCCTGACAGCGACTTCGATGAGGCTCATCACCGCCCGCACGCCCGCCAGGTTCCGCACGGCTCTTTCCGCGTCTTCGGCCTGCGCCCGGGTCATCCGCGTCCCCGTCCAGCGTCACCACGCCGTCGGAACAGTGGAGCGGATGCGGGTGTCGGGTACGAAGACGTCCCACACCAGCGCGTTCCGCACCGCGCGGGCCACCTCCGTCCGTCGCGCCCGGTGTCCCGGGGATCTTGACCCGATGTTGTTGGCGACGTCGAGGACACCCCGGACGCAGTGGGCGACTTCCCGCGGCGGCATGCCTCTTTCCCAGCCTTGCTGACCGTGCCGGAGAGCGTGACCACGCCATCGTCGACTTCCACGCCGACGTCCGTCTCCCTCCACGCGCGTGTCCCACGTGAGCCCGCGCAGGACGTCCTGCTGATCTCGGCGTCCGTCTTCCGGGCGACGACCATTGGCGTCATTGCGCCTCCTCGGTAGGACGCCGTGCGTTCACGGCGTCGCATCTCGATTGCAGCCGGCGTGCCGCGCGACGGACGTCCCCACCCACGACGACGCGGGGCGCGGATTGCCACGGTGCGCCGTGACGCGAATGGGTTGCGCGGCGTTGCTCCTCGGGCGCAAATTGCGCGCGACGGAGGTGGCCCGGAATTGCTCCACCGAGTTGGTGTGTCCCTATTCCGAGGCGCGCCACGCCGATTCACGTACCTCGCCGCGGGCGTAGTCCCAGCGCGGGCGCGTCTCTCGGTCTGGCCGCACTGAAACTGGTCGTAGGGACGGAGTGCGAGCTGGCCGCGGCGGCCGAGTGGTCCATCAGGGACCTCCCCGTTCGCGTACGTGACCGTGTCGACGGCGGCCGTCTTCGCCGCGTTCGGCTATGTCCTCGGCCGGCAGGCGGACGCGCTGCTCGCGCTTGCGCTGTCGGACCGCTGACCGGCCTCACAACCGAGGGCCTTCGACGAGCGGCTGGTAGCGCGAGGTGGCCCACGCCGGACGCTACCGCTCGCCGTTGTCGCTGCTCGTCGCCGACCTCGACGGTCTCAAGGTCATCAACGACGCCGGGGCGCACGGACCGGCAACGTCGCGTGCAAGTGGTGGCGGACGCCCTTCGCCGGGATTCGCGGCTGCCGACCTCGCCGCACGAATCGGCGGCGACGAATTCGCGATGATCGCAACGGATACGGCGGCGGATGGGCCCTGCCATCGGCGACCGGATACGTCGCGTGGTCGCCAGACTGGGGCGAGAGTCACGGTGTCCGTAGGTGTAGCACACTCTCGACGTGGACCGACCGGACGCGGGTGAGCTGCTGCGAGCGGCCGATGCTGCGCTCTACGAAGCGAAGCGCCGAGGCCGGAACCGCTCGTGGCCGCGCCCTCCAATCGCGGCCGGATGAGCGCGCGGGCGCCGGCAACGCTTCCGGCCGCTCACCTCCGCGAGGTCGATGCGGATGAGGATGTCCCGGAATCGGGTCGGATCGTCGTCGGTGAACGCATCCGGCATCAGGGACCGGAAGGACCGCCTGGCCTCCTCCCAGGCCCCACGTCGCGCTGCCACTCGGCGTCGCTCCTCGGTCGCCGCGTGCAGGTTGCCATGCACGACGACGCTTCGCCATCGGAAGAGTCCTTCGATCTCATCGACCTCGAAGGCGACCGGCCAGGAATCGTTGAAGTTGGCGCTCGCCTCTTCCAAGCGGGTGCCGCGCGCCGTCCGGCCGCACAGCGCATGGCCGGAGACACGTAGTGGAGGAATGATGTCGACGCGATTGGCGCGCTGCGAAGGCGACCCGGCCGCTGCATTGCGTGTGAGAAGGGACTCACACTCCGTGCGCGTCGGGGCCGGAACTGCGGACATCCAGCCGTCGATCGGTCCATGTTCATGTCGTTCAGGCGTTCTTGAGGACCACCTTCAGGGTTCGCTCACGGGAAGCGTTCGAGAACGTTTCGTACGCCTTCATCGCCTCGCTGAGCGGGAAGCGATGGGTCACGAGCCGCAGCGGCTGCAGCCGGCCGCTCAGGGCCATCTTCAGCAGCATCGGCGTGGTCACGGTGTCCACCAGCCGGGTCGTGAGCGTGATGTTGTGGGCCCAGAGCTGCTCCAGGTGCAGGCTCGGCGGACTTTCCGTGGACGCCGACGTTGGCGATGCGTCCACCCGGGGCCACGATGCCCTGGCACACGTCGAAGGTCGCGGGCACTCCCACGGCCTCGATGGCCACGTCGACGCCCGCGCCACCGGTCAGGGCCTAGGACCGCTCGACACCGCCTCGCCGTCGGCGCTGCTGACGGCCTGCGTGGCCCCCGAGGGACTTCGCGACCTGCAGGCGGCTCTCGTCGCAGGTCGATCATCACGATCTCGCTCGGCGAGATAGAACTGCGGCGGTCATCAGGGCGGCGAGGCCGATCGGGACCTGCCCCGACGATGGCCACGGTGTCGCCCGGCTTGACCTGCCCGTTGAGGACGCCGCACTCGAAGCCGGTCGGGAGGATGTCGCTCAGCATGGCGAGCGCGTCCTCGTCGGCGCCGGGCGGGCAGCACGATAGAGGCTGGTGTCGGCGTGGGGGATCGCGCACGTACTCGGCCTGGGTGCCGTCGATCAGGTTGCCGAGGATCCAGCCGCCGTCCTCGGCAGTGCGAGTACATGCCCTTCTTGCAGAACGTGGCACGTCCCGCACGACGTGATGCACGAGATGAGCACCTATGTCCCCCTTGTGGAACGCGGGACACGCCGGGGCCGGTCATCGCCTCCACGATTCCGACGCCCTCGTGGCCGAGGATCCGGCCGTCGGTGACGGTCGGGACGTCGCCCTTCAGGATGTGCAGGTCGGTGCCGCAGATCGTCGTGGTGGTCACGCGCACCACGGCGTCGGTGGCCTTCTCGACGTGGCCGGGGCTTGGCCTCCCAGGCGCGGCGCCCGGGGCGTGGTACACCCGGCGCTTTCATCTCGCCGAGCGGTCTGTCGCCGGTGGGTCGTTCCATCAGGGCTTCCGATATCTTCATGGCGTGTGCCTCCTCTACCTGCCTCGGCCAACCAACACGTGCGCCGCGCCGACCCAGGTCGGGGGCCTGAAGTCGCGGATTGCCGGCGGGCACCGGAGGACGCGCAGAACGCGCGCGCGAGCAGCCGCGGCGCGTCGAGTGCTACACTGACGTACCTCACCTAGCCGCGCGGGTCATTCGAGCCCCCCACGAGCTCCGTGCTCCGAGGGCAGAATGTCCGCTGAACCGCGCTTGCTCCGCCGGTCTCCCCGCCGCGCACCCCTGTCCGCGTCGTGCGCGTCGAATACGTCGATTTCAGGACGTGGCCGAGTATCGGGAATTCCGCTGCCGAGTCCGCGTGCTCGACAGCGGATCGACCGAGGTGCGCGCCCGCATCGCCGTCGCCGCCTTCGGCCCCGGCCGGATGCGCTTCCAGGATGGCCCCGACCTCTGCCATCGGAAGGTGGTCGAGGCCGTCGCCGCCGCCGGCGACACCGCGACTCGGAGACGATCACGATCGACGAGGCCTCTCGCCGGCTACGCCGAGGGCACAGAGCGTGCAGAAGCACCGCTCGTGGTCCTCTCCGTCGCCGGTGACCACGGCCACGGAGAGCCCGCGGCCCCGGCGGCACGCGCCTTCCGCCCGCGCGGTCGCGGCCACCCCCTGCCGGTCCTCGAGGGAGGACAGCGCGTCAGCCACGCCATCTTCGGGCTGGGTGTGATGAGCTCTCAGAGCGGCGGCCGTACGGTCATCAGCTTCGACCAGGACGGACCAAGAGGACGTTAAGATTACGGGCTCCTCAGGTGGATCTGCTCTCCGCGCCCACACCTGGGAAACCATTCGAGGAAAGAACAGACCCTGCTCGTAGGCCGTGCCTGAGGGACGCCGCGCGCAGGCCATGTGCGGCAGATCACGGGGCGCGCAGTTTTGTCTTGACGGCGCGCGAGCCGCGGGCTAGCCTCGGGCCGCATACAAGAAACCGGCTGAGGCTGCCGGTTCCATGATGACGCATCGTAGCTGCCGCTGAGCCGTTTCTTGGAGAAGACGATCCGAGGTCGAGGCCTCAGGCGGGCCGAGGCCATCCCTCCATAGCCTCGGGTCCCGACCCGTCCTTGGGCCCTGGGGAGCCATGCGCACGCGTGAGCTCCCGGCCTGCGGGCGTTCCCTGCCCGCAAGGAGACGTCCATGAACAAACTCCGAATCCTGATCAGGCGGAGGTCCGCCTGGAAGCTGGCGCTGGTGGCCAGCCTGTTGCCTGCTCATCACGTTCGTGGTCATGACGAGCACACGCGCGGCCAATACCGGCCTCGCGGTCGCGAAGTCGGCGCAAGCCGAGCCCCGGCGCGCCTGCGCCACCGGCACATGCCACATGAAGAACTGGGCGCTGGAGCCGACCGGCATCCCAGGCGTCGGACCGCTCGATCCGACGACGGTACCCAAGTGGGTGAATCAGCTCACCAAGCCTCCCGTCCACGTCCCCGTGGCGCAGCGGGAAACATCCCTCTGTACGACGTCTCGGCGCAGGCGGTTCGTCTGCAGCTCCTGCCCCCGGGCTTTCCCCAGACGAGGTCTATGCCTACGGCGGCGCTGGTGAACTTCGCCGAGCGCGGCCAGAACCCGGATATCCACACGGCCTTCACGATGCCCGGGCCGACATTCGAGGCGGTCCGTGGCAAGCACATCCGCGTTCACTTCCGCAACGACCTGGAGGGCCGCCACATCTTCCCCGTGGACCCCACCCTGATGGTGGCGAATCCCAACAACGCGCCCGATGCCCGAGCCGCCGTTCCTCCGTTCCCTCCCGGCTACGACACCGCGCAGAGCCCGATTCCGATCGTCACCCACCTGCACGGAGGGTGACGCCCTCCGACTCGGACGGCTTCGTGGAGTCCTGGTTCACGAAGACGAGACGCAAGAAGGGTCCGACGTTCACGTCCTCCACCTTCGAGTACTTCAACGCGCAGCTGGCGACGACCCTCTGGTATCACGACCACACGCTGGGCATGACGCGGCTCAACGTGGTGGCCGGCCTCGAGGGCACCTACCTCATCCGTGACCAGAACGACCCGATCGCTCCCTTGCTTCCTTCCGGCAAATACGAGATACCGCTGATGCTCCACGACCGCGCGTTCAACACCGACGGTTCCATCCACTTCACGCAGGTGGCGGGCGAACACTCCACCCCTACTGGGATCCCGAGTACTTCGGGGACGTGATCCTCGTGAACGGCAAGGCGTGGCCGAACCTGCGCGTCGACCGCCATCAGTACCGGTTCCGCATCGTCAACGGCTCGAACGCGCGCTTCTACAACCTGAAGCTGTCGAACGGCATGTCGTTCGTCCAGATCGGAGGCGACGGCAGCTACCTGCCCGCCCCGTGACGGTGACGGAAGCGCTGGTGGCACCCGCGGAGCGATCGACATCCTGATCGACTTCTCGCGCGTGCCCGCGGGCACGAGATCGTCCTGAAGAACACCGCCAACCAGCCCTTCCCGGGCGGCGATCCCGTGGACCCGGCCACGACGGGCCAGGTGATGCGGTTCGAGGTGCGCAACACCACGCCGTGCACCCGCGCGCCCTGCCGGCCAAGCTCATCACGATCCCACCCTGGTGGAGACGGAGGGCATCGGGAATCCCAAGCTCTTCACCCTGAACGAGCAGCTGAGCGACATCGAGGCCGGTGGCCGCCCTCATCGACGGGCAGCATTTCGACGCCGACATCACGGAGCTCCCGAAGGTCGGTACGACGGAAGCGTGGTACTTCCAGAACCTCACCGAAGACGCCCATCCGGTCCACATCCACCTCGTCGAGTTCCAGCTCGAGGACCGGCAGCAGATCGACGTGGAGCGCTTCAAGGCCTACTGGGAGAGCGTCAACGGCACGACGCTCCCTCTCGATCACCCCACCGTGAAGGTCAACGTCGAGACGCCCGTGTTCGACCCGGCCACGGGCACGGTCCATGACTTCCTCACCGGGCCGTCGAGCCGCCATCACCACAGGAGAGTGGGTGGAAGGACACGTTCGTGGTGCCACCGGGGACGGTGACCCGCGTGGTGATCCGCTTCGCTCCGCAATACACGCGCGAGGCCGACCTCGTGCCCGGCTTCAACCCGTTCCCGTTCGATTCGACGGCGGGCCCGGGCTACGTGTGGCACTGCCACATCCTCGACCACGAGGACAACGACATGATGCGCCCCCTGAGGATGGCCAAGCCGTAGGCGCCCGGCCTTCCTTCACGACGTGAGGCAGGAGGCCTTGCCCGGCGAATCGGCCGGGTAAGGCCTCCTCGTCTCTCAGGCCAGGGGTGGCAGTGCCCGCCTCGCCGCGCCGTCGGGATCGTTCTGGACCTCCGAGAGGTCGTCGAGGACCATCGTTTCGCCCTTCGCGGTCGTGTAGCGCGGCCAGGCGGGAAGACCTCCACCGTCCGGCTTCCCCGTGCGCATGAACTGCAGGAGCGAGCCCGCCATCCGGCGCGCGAGCTTCCGGGGCCGCGCGCCGCCGCCGGTGTGGGTCAGCATCAGGTCCGTGTTGTCGAACCAGAAGCAGATGTCGAGGCAGTGGAAGGCGCGGCCGCGTCCGTCAAACAGCGGCGGCTGCCAGCCGAACCACGCGACGTAGACGGCGCAGCCGGCTGCTTCGACTTGGCGTCGGCGAGGGCGACCGCGCTCTGGCGGTTCGCGCTCACCAGCGACCAGATCTCGACGGGCTTCCGGCCGGGGAACGCCTTCACGTAGGCGTCGACGACGTCCTTCGCCTTGTCCCCGAATCCGGCCCGAAGCCGGCGCGCGCCTTCACCTTCTCGACGACCTCGGTCGAGGGTGACGTTCTCGAGCGAGGCGTCCGCCCAGCTCGGCGACTGCTCGTCGATGGTCGAGCAGATGAGCATGGGAACGGCGGCCGCGGTGGGGGCGGGCTCGGGGAAGTAGGGATCCTGCGGGAGGATGACGCCGTCCACGACGGGATTGAACCCGCGCGCAGTCCTCCTCCGGCCGGGCCCAGCTCCTGGTTGAGCTTCTGCTGCGCCTTCGTCGCGGCGGCGAGGTACGTCCTTCCACGGCATCGCCTGCAGCTTGTCGAGTCTCGGCCGGCGGTCAGGCCCGCTTCGCTCGAGCACGTAGGCGCCGAGCTTCTCGCTGATGGCCTTGTCGCCCATCTTCAGCGCGGCGCCGCTCTCCACGACCGCCTTGTGGAAGAGGCCCTTCGCCGAGGGCATGGCGGTCAGGGTGCAGACCTTCGCCCCGCCGCCGGACTGGCCCATGATCGTGACGTTGCCCGGATCGCCGCCGAAGCTCGCGATGTTGTCGCGCACCCATTCCAGCGCGGCCACGATGTCGAGCATGCCGACGTTGCCGGACGCCGCGAACTTCTCGCCGCCCACTCCCGGCCAGGTGGCAGTAGCCGAGCGGACCCAGGCGGTGGTTGATCGAGACGAAGCACCGCGTCGCCGAGGCGCGCGAAGTTCTCGCCGTTGTAGCCGTCCTGCTCGATCGCGTTGCCGTTCGCTGAACCCGCCGCCGTGGATCCAGAAGAGGACCGGCCGCTTCTTGCCGTCCTTGACCGCGGGCGTGAAGACGTTCGAGCGTCAGGCAGTCCTCGCTGACGTCGTCGTAGTTCCAGTGATCGCGGAACGAGGGAACGCGTTTGCGTAGCGGTTGTCCATGTTCTGCGGCGCGCGTGTTGCCCCACCAGATGGCGGGCCGGACGCCCGTCCAGGCCTTGGCCTTCTGCGGAGGCATGAACCGGTTCGCGCCCGAGGTGTCCGCGCCGTAGGGAATGCCCGAGGTAGTGGTGGATCCCGCGCAGGACGTACCCGCGGACCTGGCCGTACTGCGTGTCGGCCACGGCGATGTTCTCGCCGACGACGAGGGCGGGTCCGTCGTCCTGCGGGTCCTTCGCGGACTTGACCGGATCCCCGAGGGCGGAAGCGGTGCCCCCGCCGAGGGTGAGGCCAGCCGCCCCCGTGCCCATGGCCTGGAAGAACCGCCGTCGGCTTGGTCTCATGCGCGCCTCCCGTTCGGCGCGCATCGTACTCCGGCCTCAGCCGCCGTCGATGGGCTCTCCGGCTAACGCCGGAGGAGCGGAGGCAGGCGAGCGCGACGCGGCCCGACGGGCGGGGAGATAAGCTCGCGAAGAGGGCGGCCGTGCCCAGCAGCAGGGTCGCGACCACGAACGTGAGCGGATCGAGTCCCTTGATCGCGAAGAGCAGGCCCTCGACCGTCCGCGACGCCAGGGCGGCGGCGACGAGCCCGATGGAAAGACCGACGGCCAGGAGCCGCGCTCCATCCCAGACCACGAGCCCCACGACTTGCGAAGGCGACGCACCGAGCACCAGACGCACCCCGATCTCCGGCACGCGCTGGGCGACGGTGTAGGCGACGACGCCGTACACGCTCACCACGGCGAGCGCGGCCGCGAGCACCGCGAACACGCCGAGCAGCGTCGTCTGCAGGCGCGGCTGGGCCGTCGTGCCCGCCATCTGCGTCTGCATCGTGCGCATGTTGACGAGGGGCTGCTCGGGGTCGAGCTCGCGCAGCGCGGTGCGCAGCGAGGAGAGACGACGGCGGGGTCCGTCGTCGTCCTCACGACGAGCGCCGGGCTCAGGTACATCCCGGCCAGGATGGGATCCGGGTGCTGGAGATAGGGCACGAACATCTCCGCCTTCGATCCCGCCTCGAACGACTGCTTCATGTCACCGACGATGCCGACGATCTCCATGGTGGGGAACTGCGGATCCGGCTCCGTGCCGAGCTGGATGACCTGGCCGAGGGCGTCCCGGCCCGGGAAGAACACGCGTGCCATCGACTCGTTGACGACGACGACGTGCGGCGCGCCTTCGCGATCGCCGCTCGGAGAGCATGCGGCCCTTGCGAAGCGGAACGCCGAGGGTCGCCAGATAGTCGGGGCCGACCGCACGGTAGCCCGCCATCACGTAGTCGTCCGGGCCCTTCGGTGGCTGCGCGGCGCGGTTGAAGTGGATCGTGGAGCCCGCCCCTGCATGGGCAGCAGTGTCGTCACCGCTGCGCTGCGCACGCCGGGCAGGAGCGCACGCGCTCCACGATGCGCTCGACCGCGGCTGTGCGCACCGTGCTGTCGCGGTAGCGGCAGCGGGGAGAGGGGAGGTTCACCACCAGCAGGTTGTCGGGCTGGAAGCCGGGGGCCACCCGCGTGAGGGCCGAGAAGCTGCGCAGCAGGAGCCCCGCTCCCGACCAGGAGCACCAGCGCCACCGCGATCTCGGCCACCACGAGCGCGGCGCGCGTCCGCCGATGACGCCGGCTGCCCGCGGTGCCGCGGCCTTCCTCGCTCAGCGATCCGCGCAGGTCGAAGCTTCGTCGCCTGCAGAGCGGGCAGCGACGCCGAAGGCGACGCCGGTCAGCGAGGGAAAGGAGGAACGCGAAGAGCCCCGACGGGCCAGGCCACGCCGACGTTCTGCGCGCGCGGGAAGCCCTGGATCGTGCTCAGGGTCAGGAGGGAAACGCCCCACGATCCGAGGATCAGGCCGACGACTCCGCCCGCGACCGCGAGCACGAGGCTCTCGATCACGAGCTGGCGCACGATCCGTCCGCGGCTCGCGCCCAGAGCCACGCGCACCGCCAGCTCCTTCTGCCGGTCGACCGCGCGCGCGAGCAGGAGGCTGGCCACGTTCGCGCAGGCGATGAGCAGCATCAGCGCCACCGCGCCCAGCAGCATCAACAGCGCGGGCCGCACGTTCTGCACCGAGCTGGTCCTGGGCGCGCGTGACCAGCACGCGCACGTCTTTGTTCGAGTCGGTGTGCTCCATCTCGAGCTGGCGCGCGATCACGTCCATCTCGGCGCGCGCCTTCTCCAGCGGTACGCCCGGGCCAGCCGCGCCACCGGGAAGATCCCGGGATGCCAGCCGCGATCTTCGGGCAGCGCCGCCGCCCAGGGCCCGAAGGGCACGTACACGTCCGCGGGCTGGAACAGCTCGAAGCGCTGGGGCAGGACCCCGACGACCGTGTACGGCCTGCCGTCGAGCTGCAGGACGCTTTCCGACCGCGCCGCCGGGGAACCTTCGGTCCGCGAGGCCCGCGCTCAGGAGCGCGACGCCTTCGGCGCCCGGCCGATCGTCGCCGGGCCTGAAGCCGCGGCCCTGCTTCGACGACTCATCCCGAGAAGGGCAGGAGGCCGGCGGAGAGCATCTTGGCGGGCAGACGCTCGGGCTCGCCGGCGCCGGCCAGGGTCATGTTCGTGGACCGGAAGGCTTCCACGCCCGCGAACGACTTCGCCGCGCGCGCGCCAGTCGTCGTAGTTGTAGCGCGTGACGGAAAGGCTCGGGAAGTCGCGCGTCGTCTCGTTGAGGACGACGACGCTCGCGCGGGTTCGCGTAGGGCAGCGGGCCAGGAGCACGGCGTGGAGCACCGTGAACACCGGCCGCGTTCGCGCCGATGCCCAGGGCCAGGGTCAAGATCGCGGCCAGGGCGAAGCCGGGGCGGTTCTTCAGGTTCCTGAACGCGAGGGTGATGTCCTGCATCGGCGCTCAGTCTAATCCGTCGATCTGCCCGTGAGAGTCGACCCTCGTCGCGTTACCGCGCCTGCAGCACGGTCGTTACAGGGTATGAAGCAGTCGAGGCACGGCCATTCACGAGTCGCCGGTGGTGGTCGGCCCGGGCCAGTGACGACGACGGTGAGTGTCGACCCGATCTACTCGCCGGACGAAGAGCGGAGGACCGCGCCGCCAGCCACGAACCAGCCGTTGTGATAGCGGCCGTAGCCGCGCGTGCGGTCGCCGTCGGTCTGGAAGCGGATGGCGTAGGACGGCTCGTCTTCGGCGAAGAAAGTCCGCCCCACTCGGGGACGAGCCGTGACTGGATGCGATGGCGCATGCCGGGTTTCGCCGTGAGCGTTTGCCCGTCCGTCGAGAGACGGACGAGGCCCACGTTGTCGCGGTACTGCCCGGTGTAGCGCTGCAGCGGCACCGGGGACGCAGGCGTAGACGCGGGTGCCGGCGTGGCCTCGGGAAGATCGAAGAAGAGCTGCTCGACGCGCTCCTCGATGTCGGTGGCCGTGACGGAAGCGCCCGCGCGCTCCGTGTTCAGGAGCACGGCCACGGTGACGTCCTGGTCGGGATAGCGAGCGAGCACCGCCTTGTTGCTCTGCCCGGCGCCGGTGTGGCCGAGCTTGCGACGGCCGGCGGTGAAGCCGAGGCGGGTCCCGAACCCGTAGTCGGCCTCGAGCCCATGCTGGCCAGCCGCGCCGGCGTCCGCATCGCCCCGCCAGCATCGGCGCGCTCACCACGCGCCCCGCCTCCAGCCCCGCTTCCATGCGCACGAGGTCCAGCACCGTCGAGCACAGCGAGCCGGCGGCGAAGAAACGGGGCTCGCTCAGTACGGAGTCAGGAACAGCGATTTCCGGCTGGACGGGTAGTCGCGCCCGCGCCCCGGTATGTCCTGGCCCTCTTCGCAGTAGCCCGTGCCCGTGAGACCGAGGGGCGCCGCGATCTCGTCGTGGACGTATTGGGCGTAGTCGCGCCCGGAGGCCTGCTCGATCACGAGCCGAGCAGCGAGTAAGTTGTAGTTGCTGTAGTCCCAATCCTGCCCCTGGCCGAGAGCCGTGCCCCGCGGGCGAGGCACGCTGACGGCGGCGGCGCGGGGGCAGGACCGGGACGCGTCAGCCCGACGATGTGGTCGAGGAGGTGACGCAAGGTCAGCACGCCGATGCGCGGCCGGGCCGCGGGGAAGAAGCGGCTCAGCGGATCGTCGAGAGCGAGGCGGCCCTGATCGGCCAGGCGCAGGATGGCCGCGGCCGTGAAGTGCGTTGGACACGGATGCGATCGGATAAGAGGTGTCCGCGGTGGCGCGATCTGCTCCTCGATGTCGGCGAACCCGTAGCCCTTGGCGAGAACGGGCCGGCCATGCTCGAAGACGGCGATGGACAGGCCCGCGATGGGCCCGCGCTGGAGCGCCTCCGCGGCCACCGCGTCCACGGCCGCGACGAACGCCGACCGGTCCGGTGACGGGGAGGGCGATGGCGCGGGCGACGGGTTCTCGACGCGTGCCGCCTCCGTCGCCGCCGGACGATCGCACCCCGTCACCGCGAGGGCCGCCATCAGGACGCCGCCCGCGGTCCATCGGGGTCGTGCCTGCATGGAGTCGGGAGTCGCCTAGATGTCGCGCAGCGCGCACGGGCGAGGAGGCGCATCCGCGCCGCGCGGGAAGGAAGGAGGCCAGGAGCGCCGTGGCCGCGAGCACCGCGACGGCGCCACCGAAGGTCACGGGGTCGGTGGCGCTGACCCCGAAGAGCAGAGCTCGCCATCAGGCGCGTGGCCGCGAGCGACGCCGCGAGCCCGAGGGCCATGCCGGCGGCGGTCAGGCCGAGGCCTTCGCCGAGCACGAGGCGCAGGATCTCGCGCGGCCCCGCACCGAGGCCATGCGGCACGCGCGAACTCGCGCGTGCGCTCGGCCACGGAGTAGCTCATCACGCCGTAGATCCCGATTGACGCGAGCACGAGCCGAGCACGGCGAACACGGCGACGACGCGCTCGACGAGCTGCGGCGGGCCACGGACCCGCTCCACGATCTCGTCGAGGCTCTGCGACCGCGACCGCGATGTCGGGATCGAGGCGGGCCAGCTCCCGGCGGACGGCGGCCACCAGCGGCCGCGGGTCGGCGTCGGAGCAGTTCGAGGACGGTCATGGACCGGCCACGGGCTCTGGGCCAGGGGCAGGTACATCTCCTCGATCGTTCCGGCGCGTCCAGCGATCGGAACTTCACGTCCGCGGCCACGCCGACCACTTCGCGCTGGACGTTGTCGCGCGAGTTGGCGAGTGCTTGCCGATGGGGTCGGCGCCCGGCCAGTAGCGGCGCGCGGTGGTCTCGATTGACGATGACCACGGGCGGGCTCTGGGCCGTGTCGGCGGCGGTGAAGAGCGCGGCCGCGGCGCGAAGGGGCGATGCGCGTGGCCTCGAGTAGTCCGGCGTGATCTGGCGCTGCGCGATCACGGGGATTACGCGCGCGTGCTCGCACACGCGGCCTTCGGGGCAGAAGAACGGAGAGAAGCGGAAAGCGCCCGGAAGCGGCACGTAGCTGGTCGCGGCGAAGCGCTACCTTCTGCGCCGGGCGGCGCGGCCGCGCGCTCAGGAGCTGCCGGAACAGATCCGCCTGGCGCGCCGGCACGAATATCGGGCCACGGGAAGAGTGATGGAATTTACGGTCACGCCCTGCGGCTTGAATCCGGGATCGACGCTGACGAGGCCGGCGAGGCTGGACGAGCAGGCCGGCGCCGGTAGGGGAGGACCAGGGCCACCGCGACCTCGCCGAAACGAGAGGACGCGCAAGCGGAAACGGGCGGCCCCGTCCGAGGCCCGCGCGGCGTCCCGCCCTGGCGCAGGCCGGTCTGCGGGTCACCGCGCGGGCATGCAGCGCGGGCTACGACAGGCCACCGCGGTGAGGCCGCAGAGGGCGAGCGAACAGCAGCACCGTGCCCGTCGATGCGCGTCTCTTCCAGCCTTGAGACGCCGCGACCTGCCGAGCGGCACCGCGGCCAGCGCGATCAGCAGGCCCAGTACGCCGCCGACGAGCGCAAAGAGCGAGGCTCTCGACGAGCTGCCGGACAGGCCGGACGCGCGAAAGCGCCGGGGGCTGCTGCGGACCGCCATCTCGCACGCGCTGCCGCGGGCGAGCTGCGGGCTGGCCACGTTGGTGCAGACGATGAGCAGCACGAAGGCCCACCGCCGCGAGCAGGAGGGCCAGCGGCGGGCGCGACGATGCCGACGAGGCTCTCCGCAGCGAGGCGACTGGGTCTGGAGACGGAAGCGCGTCGCGTCCACGTAAGCTCCATGTGCTCCCGGTGGCGAGTGTTGATCGTGTCGAGGGCTCGGCCTTAGACTATGCGCGATCGTCGGCCGGGCTGCAACCGCGCTGCAGCAAGGAGTACGACGCGCCCGAATGGACCTGCGCCGGCGTGAGCCCGTCCCGGCTCCGGGACTCGCGGCAGCCACACCTGTGGCTCGGGAAACGAAGCGGGAAGCGGAACGCCGCAGGAGCAGGACACCCACGCGACGGTGCGTCCCTGCCGTCAAGGCGGATCGTGCGTCCGATGACGGCCGGCTCACCGCCGAAACGGCGATGCCACAGGCCATCCGTGATGACGGCGGCATCGGCGCCTCCCGAAGGTCATCTCGGCGGCATCGAACCCACGTCCGAGCTGCGGCGCTGCACTCCAGCAGGCCGAAGAGATCGCCGGAAACGCGGGCGGCCGCGATCTGCTCGGGCTCGGTCTCTCGCCGCCGAGGCTCAGGCTGACCGGTAATAGACGGCGATGCGTGCGAGGCTCTGCGCCTGGTCCCGAATGGATTCGTATTTGGTGAAGGACATGGGGACGGCGCCGGCTTGCGTGTCCGTGGTGACCTGAGAGACCGCGACCAGGTCCTGCGGGTTGCGGAAGGGGAGAGGCCGCAAGAGGACGGCGTTGACTACGCTGAAGATCGTGGAGGTGGCACCGATGCCGAGGGCCAGGGTGAGGAGCAATACGTAACC
>ERZ1370068.7012-contig-5956_pt1 | contig 39001 bp, 64 predicted proteins | sample MGYA00561227_ERZ1370068 | MGnify/ENA primary metagenome ERZ1370068 (study PRJEB38410, sample SAMEA6850437) | metagenome | study: Metagenomic assessment of the ecological functions of the soil: analysis of the soil microbiota associated with the...
GGTTACGCGTATTGCTCGCCGCTATCACCGTGCGCGACACGAGACCCTCCACCGACGACTGACTCTTTTACTTTTCACTTTTCACTTTTCCACTTACTTTCCACTTTTTACTTTTTACTTCTTCTGTGTAAGTTCCCTGTAGACCACCTCGACGAACCTGTCGGTGGTCCACGGACCGAGTCCGATCCGTATCGCCGGCGGTGTGACAACGTAGGATTCGCAGCCTTCACCTGTTCCAGCGTCTTGCCTTGATCGATCGGATCCCTGAATCCGGTCGCGGATCTCCGTCACCATGTCCCGGTATCCAGCAGATCGATTTTGTCGAGTGCGACCATGGCCGGGGACCAGGAGGATACGGTCGGGATTCCACTGAATGGGAAGGTTAGAATGCTCAAATCCATCAGGTGGTTGAGCGCGTCGATCTCACCCTGCAGCGTCCCACCCTTTTCCACATCGATCACCGGAAACGAGTGGTGTCCGATTGACGTCGCCCGTCGCGATCACGTCGCCGCGCCGGAAAAAGACGATGAGTTGTCGCCGTCGGTGTGTGCCGCCGGCTCGTGAATCACCTGGATTCCTTCGCCGTTCAGTACATAGGAATAGGTCTGGCAGCAAACGTCTTCGTTGGCCACAGTCCGAGCGGGAGCAGGGCCTGTTTGCCGGTTGGAGCAGACATCCGTGTCAGGACATTCTCGTGCGCCAGCACGCTGGCGCCGCACTGAATTGGTCACCGGGTCGTCATCAACCCGGCGCCAGCCGCAATCGCACCAGCCAGGATGCTGAGTCCCGCTTTGCGGTTGTCGTTGTTGCCGCCGACGTGGTCGGCTTCCAAGCTCGTATTGATGATGTAGCGAATCGGCGGGGGCGTGATGCGCCGGATCGCCGCCAGCACCTTTGTCCGACATCGCGGTCGAACCGGAGTCCACGGGATCACGCCGACCGGACCGATCTGGACGACGATGTTGCCGCCGGCTCCTGCGATTACGTGTAGAAGTTCGGCCGCAGGCTCGATGGCGTCGAGATCGTCTCGGCTGGGCTCCTGGGCGATCGCGTTCGGCGCCCGGACCGCAGGAGCGAGAATTGCCGCGAACGTCAGCAGCCAGGCCGCAACCCGCACGCGCTGAGAAGACTGGCCATTCGGTTCACGGTCGATGATTATGCCGCGGTCGCGGGATCGATGGTCAAAAGAAACTGGGAGCGCAGGCCCAGGGATCCTGTGCTTTTTCTCGTGTGTGCTTTTCTTCGTGCGGCTTCCGCCTTTAGGCGGAAGAGGGCCACTGGCATTGAACTTCCGGCTGAAGCCGGAAGCCACACAGGCGATTGATTCAGCTCTTCTTCACGTCATCGCACGATCGAGACAGGCGCGTCGGCTGCCTTGGGATTCGCCCGGCCTTCCAACGATCCGCAGGGCCTGTTGACCGATGTTTCCGACGTCGTTCGGCAGCGTAATGCTGCCGTCCGCATGCTGCACGAATTTCAAGACACCTCCCGGTCGGCCGTCTTTGAGCGGCCCGGCGAGAACTCATCACCTTCGAACCGACCTTGTAGGTGTCGATGTTGATCCCCTTCGGAATCAGCTGCGCGACGGCGGCGGCTTCGAACGACCAGTCCGTCTGCGTCCCGTCAGGATTGGTCACCGTGATGGTGAGCCACGAATGCGGGTTGATGAGCGCCCCATTGTTTGACAACGCCCGTGACGGCAATTTCGGCGTCGGGCCGCATGTCGAACATGTTGAACGAATGATGCGCGAGCACCGGCTTACTGGCGAGTGCACCAACAAGGACGACAGCGCGTTCCGACAGATCGCAGATTCATGGGTGTCCTTTCCGAAGTGCCGCTACCGCGACTTGTTGCTTTCCGGCGTTCTCGTCGCGTCGTTCTGAGGCTGCTTGTGGCCCTGTTCACCAGGAAGAATCGTCGTGGTTTTGCCGTCGGCTCCGAGCACGTCGTTGCTCGTCAAGGCGCAGTCCCAATAGCGAATCCGATATTCGTAGTCGGCCTTGACGTAAGACATCGCGACGTTCCATGGAGCGGTGAGACCGACCGAATCGTCATGGTCGCCTGCACGACGATGCGGTCCGGCCGGCCGTTCTGGCCTTTGACGCGCTGCCATACCTCGATGCCCTGGAGCTCTGCGCTGTCTGTCGGGATACCCACGCAAGTAGTCCGCCGCCTTGACGGCGGTCGTCCAGACGACGAGCTTATCGCCGTCCCAGAAACCGATCGAATCACCGAGCCACGGTGTGCCCTTCAGGTGTGGCGTGAGGGCCGCCGTCGGTGTAGACGCGGCGCGTCTCGTTCATGGTACTCCTGCATCAGCCATTGCTGTTTCACACCGAGCGCGAATTCCTTGTGATAGGGCTCGACGAGCCAGCGCGGGTAGGCCGACGGCTCGCAGTGCGTCAGCCGGTCGTAGTAGACCTGCGCCGATCTCGCGTTCCTGTCTTTGCTTTTCTTCGTAGTTGGCACGATAGGCGGGCGACAGCGGCGCGTCGACCGGATGGGCCATGCTCATGGTCGCGATGCCCGACTGCCAGATCCCGGACCAGTCCGGCAGCGAGGTAACTGCATGTTTGGTGCCGCCGTTGGCGTTCCTGAGGAGAGCGTTGTAGTGCTCCTCGGCTGACGCATATCGCGCCGGCGGCGGAACAACCCGTTCACGCTGTTCCGGCAACGACCCAAGCGCCCTCACGTTGAGCGAAGGCTGCGGGAACGACCGTGACGAAACACGCTAGAAAGACGCCGGCGAACGGCAAAAGATTTCACCGCCAAACCCCATAGGACCTCCGGTGTCAGGGGTTAAGGATAGCCAGTCGGCCCGGCCGACGCTACTGCCCTCCGTCGCTCTGTCCCGCAGCCCTAAAGGGCTGCGCCACCGCCCGTGGCCCCTGCGATCCGAGTTCCAGGTATGTCAAGCTAACATCCTGATTCGAAGGCTGATTCGAAGGCTTTGAAGGGGGCAAGCGATGGCCAAACCCACCGACAGCGGAGTCGATCGTCGCGTGTTCCTCAAGCAGGCAGCCACGGGAGCTGCGGCGCTGACGTCGACGTCTGCAATCACCGCAGGCGGGCCCAATGACTCTCAAGCTCCTGCTGCGGACACGACGGGATCTCAGGGCGGGGCGCCACGCGAAGCGGAAGTTTTGACCCAGAGCTCGAGCGGCTCCGACTACATGGTGGACGTCCTCAAGTCGCTCGGCCTCGACTACGTCTGCGCCAACCCCGGATCGTCAGCTTCCGCGGCCTGCACGGAGTCGGTGATCAACTACGGCGGCAACAGCGAGCCCGAGTTCATCACCTGCTGCCACGAAGAATCGTCGGTGGCGATGGCGCACGGCTACTGCCAAGGTCGAAGGCAAGCCGCTCGGCGTTCTCGCGCACGGCACCGTCGGCCTGCAGCACGCGTCGATGGCGATCTACAACGCGTACTGCGATCGCGTGCCGGTCTACATCGTGCTCGGCAACACGCTCGACGCGACGATGCGGCAGCCGCGGCGTCGAGTGGGCGCACAGCGTGCAGGACGCCGCCGCGATGGTGCGCGACTACACGAAGTGGGACGACACGCCAGCGTCGCTGCCAGCACTTCGGCGAGTCGGCGGTTGCGCGCCTACAAGATCGCGATGACGCCGCCGTGCGGACCGGTCGTGCTCGTCGCCGACACCGAGCTGCAGGAGAGGCCGATCCAGCGGAAGCACGCGACGCTGCGAATCCCGAAGCTCACGCTCGCCTCGCCGCCGCAGGGCGACTCCGGCGCCGTCGCGGAAGTCGGCGCGGCTGCTGGTCGCCGCCAACAATCCCGTGCTCGTTGCCGACAAGATGGCGCGCACCGCCGCAGGGCTGGCAACACCTGATCGAGCTTGCGGAGCTATTGCAGGCGGCCGTCATCGCATCAGAACGGCCGCACTGAATTTCTCCGTCGCAGCACCCGCTGAACCACTCGATGCGGAGCGAGGCGGCAGATCGCCGATGCGGACGTGATCCTCGCGCCTCGAGGCCGCCAACTTCTGCGGCGCGCTCAACTGCCTTCCGCGATCAGCTGCACCGCACGTTCGCGGCCGCTCGACCAAGCCGGGCGTCAAGCTGGCTGAGCATCACCGCCGGCGATCTCTACCTGAAGTCCAACTACCAGGACTTTCAACGCTATCCCGAAGTAGACATCGCCATCGCCGCCGACGCGGAGGCGACGCTCCCGTCGCTCGATCGATGCGGTCAAGCGGCTGATCACCGACGACCGCCGGCGGGCGTTTCAGGAACGCGGAACACGGCTGGCCGCAGCCAGCCGGGCGTCGTTCGAGCGCGCGCACCGACGCCGTCGTACGGGTGGGACGCCAGCCCGATCAGCACGGCCCGCGCGGCCGCGGAGCTGTGGGCGCAGATTCGCACCGAGGACTGGGCGCTCGTGTCGGCCTCGGTTGGTCCGTCGGCCGCCGGTTGGGCCGGGTGGCCGCAGCGGTTGTGGAACTTCGAGAAGCTACTCACCACATCGGCAGCACCGGGCGCCGCCGGCATCGGCTACGGCGCGCCGGCCACCGTCGGCGCGGCGCTGGCGAACCGCAAGCACGGCCGGCTGTCGGTGAGCATTCAGAAGCGACGGCGATCCTCATACGGCCCGGGCGCGCTCTGGACCGCCGCTCATCACCGCATCCCGCTGCTCATCGTCATGAACAACAACCGGGCGTATCACGAGGAAGTGATGCACCTGCAGCGGATGGCCGGCCGCCGCAGTCGCGGGATCGATCGCGCAGGCGTCGGCACGACGATGGAGAACCCGACGATCGATTTCGCAAAACTCGCGCAGAGTCTTGGCGTTTACGCCGAGGGACCGGTATCGAACCCGCGCGATCTCGGACCGGCGATCAAACGTGCGCTCGACGGTCGTGAAGCGCGGGAGCCGGCGCTGGTAGACGCTGTGATGCAGCCGCGGTAAGAGAACCCAGCTGTGCGGCTGATTCCTTCTCTTGTGTGCGTGCGCCGGTCAGGATTCCCTCGAGGCCGGTATTGTCTTCATGACACGCGTATTCGTAAATCTGTTCGCTCGTGTGCTTCAACGGAATCATCACGGTCCACGGCCTCACCCAAGTGGCCGGATCGTCGAACGTCACTTCGCATTTGATCGTGTCCGCCGCCACTCGTGTGAGACGCTCCGTGACATGCAGGTTTTCGGTCGATCCCATGAGGCGGCTCTTGGGCGAGTAGTTCTTCGTGTCGATGACGAGAGTGTCGCCCTCCCAGTGCCCTCGTGAGTCGCCCAGCCATTGCTTGATGTTCGAGCCGACGTGTGGCCGGTTGTCGAGCGGAACGATTCGCAAGTCGTGAATCGTTTCCATTGTGATCGCCACATAGTCGCGAGTCTGCTGGATCTGATAGTAGCTGTTGTAGCCGGCGCCAAAGGCGCGGGGAGCCGAAAGTGATGCAGCGCTCCGACAAGCTGCGATCCTCCCACGAGTCCGCGAGCGGACTGTCGAAGCTTGGCGCGGGTCTGGCGGCAGCTCGTCGCTGCGCTTCCGGAGTGAGAGCAGGAATCCGACCGTCGGCCGGATCGGTAATCAGCGACGTGCGGTTGTCGAATTCTCGCTCGACGAGCCAGAAATGGTTAGTAATCGCCCGTGCGGCCGTCGACCGACGTAAACGATTTCGCGCGCGACGAGCGCAGCTTCGAACACGCTGTCACCGAACGCGGCGTCGCCACCGCCGCTGAAGAGCTCCGAGGCAGCAGCCTTCACTGCCGCCAGCTCCTGCGGCGTCAGCACCGCCTTGCCGGCCAGCGACGGCGGCCGCTGCAGCGGTGTCGCAAGGTTGTTCGCCCAGACGCCCTGCAGATCGGGCTGGCCGTCGGCAGTCCGGGGAACGGTCCAGCGGGCGTCGTTGGCCGCAGCCGCTTTGCTCGCCGTTTGCGCCAGGACCGAAGGCGAGATCCACGCCAACGGGCCGGCACCGAGCACTGTCACTGTTCCGATGAATACGAGCGTGTTGTCGTAGGCTCATGGCTCTTGTTTTCTCACCTCACAGAAAGCGCTCTTACTGTCAACCCAATTACGTGGTTCGGTTTTGAATCAAGGGTGGCGATGGGCGTAGTCGCCATGCCTTCTGTGAGCTCGATCTCGTGCCCCACGGATCGGTGATGTAGACGATTCGGAGGCCCGATGCGTGGCGCTGTTGCGGATATCGCGCGGCGTCGGTCTTGATACCCGCCGCCTGCGGCTTCGCGACGAAGGCATCGATGTTCTTCCTCGAATCCCATGTGATCGGCCCGAGCGGCCTGATAAACGTGGGTCTCCGCTTTGGCCATCGCGATTTCCGTGCCCGGCACGTTTGCCGTCTCGAACGGGCCTCGCTTCCACGGCACCGAGGTCTGCACGTACACTTCTGCTCAGCTGATCAGGGACGCTCAGGTGAATGTGGTGCATTTGGATCGGAGCTGAAATCTGACTTGTTTTTCGCCAGATCTCAATCGGACGTCAGGGCCAAGTAAAAATCCCCTGACCGACCTGTGGGTTGTTCGCCTGTTCCACGTCGCGGCCGCCTTCCACTTGGCTGAGCCGGCAAAGTCCCTGACGGTAGAAGCCGAAGTGATTGATCGTCGATCAACCGTCCCTCCGGTGGGATCCTGTTTCGAAGCAGGATGTAGATGCCGGAAACTGGACCATCGTGAGCTATGCGCGCTGCGATGATGCCGCCGACAGTCGTCCAGAAACGCGGACGTCCACATCGATCGCATTGAGGTGGATGTGTCCGATGGCTGCACCGGCGGCGTTGGGCGGCGCGAGTTGGGCGAACGCGGCGTCGGAATGAAGGCGGCAAAGGCAGAGCAGGAGAAGAGAAGTGTCTTCATGGCGGTCTCTATCAGCTTAGAAGCGACGTGAGCATCGAGTGCCGGGACGGCTGCAGGTCATGCGCGCCAACGCCAAACAGTCGCATGCTCCAAGCGGCTCAGCGATTGTCATCTCCGTTGCTGTTTCTGCAGCATCGCCACTCCGCGTGCTGAAGCCGGTCAGCAGACAGCCGCGCCAGCGGGTCAGCAAGTGGCGCCGGCACAATCCACCGCGGCCACAAGTACCGGCAACGCCGACGCGGGTCGCGAGACGGCACGCGAAGAAGGGTTGCTATGCGTGCCACGGTCGCGAGGGCCAGGGCTCGCCGACCGGCCGACCGCGGCTCGGCCCGAACCCTACGGCGCTCGCGATCCTTCACCCGCTACGTCCGCGCGCCGCGCGGAACGATGCCGCCGCACACCGAGAAGGTGGCTATCGGACCGAGAGCTGGCAGACATCCACGCGTTTCTGCAGGCGAGGCCGCGTCCGCGTCGATCGACAGCGTCCTGCCGCCCAAGCAGGCGCGGCGACCCTCCGTCTGGCTATACTTTGCCCGGCCCCAACAGATGGCGCTGCAGCCCGGCACCCGCCTCGAATCCTATGAAGTCGTCGCCGCGCTTGGGGCTGGCGGCATGGGAGAGGTGTACGCGCCCGCGACTGCATCGCTCAACCGCGACGTTGCGCTGAAGATTCTGCCGGAGCGCTGTTTGCCAGCGACCCGGATCGGCTGGCGCGCTTCACGCGCGAGGCGCAGATGCTGGCCGCTCTCAATCACCCAAACATCGCGCAGATCTATGGAGTGGTCGAGAGCCCACCGATTGCAGGACGGGCCATGACCCGCGCGCTCGTCATGGAGTTGGTCGAGGGCGAGGATCTCGCCCAGCGCCTCGTCCGCGGTCCTATCCCCGTCAAAGAGGCCTTGACCATCGCGCAACAGGTCGTTGACGCGCTCGATACCGCGCACGAGCGAGGCATCGTTCACCGCGACCTGAAGCCCGCCAATATCAAGGTCGCTCCGGCCGGAACGGTGAAGATTCTTGATTTTGGGCTGGCCAAGAAGTGGGAGCCGGCACAGGAAACGACGTCGGGCCTCTCTAACACACCGACAGCGTTCGACATCACCGTGTCCGGGGCGATCCTGGGCACCCCCGCCTATATGTCGCCGGAGCAGGCGCGTGGCAAGTCGGCCGACCGTGCCGCGGACGTCTGGGCCTTTGCGTGCCTGCTGTACGAGATGCTCACGGGCATCAAAGCTTTCAGCGGAGAGACGGCCACCGACACTCTTGCTGCCATCGTGACAGCCGAACCTGACTGGGGCGCTCTGCGGAGGAGACGTCCCACCCTCGGTCCAGCGTCTGTTGCGCCGGTGTCTCGCAAAGGATCGTCGTCTTCGCCTGCGCGACGCGGGAGCCGTGCTGCTGGAATTGACTGAAGCTCCCCGGGACAGAACCACTCCGCCGGCGACACCCGCGCGCGAGCGATGGGCATGGATCGGAGTGACCGCCCTTCGTGCTTCAGCCGGCCCTCGGGACGCTGATGTTCGCATCGTCGTCCCGCGGCCGCGGCAATCCAGAACTTCGCGTTGAGATCAGCACACCACCGACCGAAGACGAGCTGTCGCTAGCCCTGTCTGCGGACGGGCAGAAGATTGTGTTTGCGGCGGCGGCGGCCGGCGGTGAGCGTCGCAACTCTGGCTGCGATCGCTTGACTCGAGCGCGGCTCGACCCCTCAGCGGGACTAATGGGGCCACATATCCGTTCTGGTCGCCAGACGGACGAGCCGTCGCATTTTTCGCAGACAACAAGATCAAGCGGATTGACGTCGCTCGGTGGGCCGCCCCTGACCCTGGTCGAGTACGTCCCCGGCCGCGGCGGCGCATGGAATACCTCGGGTGTGATCGTGTTTGCCGCCACAGACGGCCCCCTCCGTCGTGTGTCCGAGAAGGGCGGCGAATCGACGCCGCTGACTCGCGTGGAAACGCCGCAACAACTGAATCACCGGTTCCCCACAGTTCCTGCCTGACGGGCAACATTTCCTGTTCTACGTGCGTGGTGCTCCTGAATGTACAGGGCATTTACGTCGCCTCGCTGGATGGAGCGCCGATGCGGCGACTGCTCGATGCCGATCCAGCAACCCCATACTACACAGCGCGTCATTTGCTCTTCATCAGGCAGGGCGCGCTGCTCGCGCAGCCATTCGACGTGGATCGGCTCGAGCTCAACGGCAGCCCGTTTCCGGTCGCCGAACCAATCGCAGTCGATCCGGTCGGCCTCGGCGCGCCTCTTTCGGTGGCGGCGGCGGGCTCGCTCGCTTTTCGGCCGACCGTGGGCGGCGGCGGCACCAACTGATCTGGTTCGATCGCAAGGGGCACGAGATCAGCACGGTCGGAAACCCCGACACCGCAACCCTCTTCATCCCGAGCTCTCCTCTGACGGGCGGCGTGTGGCGATCTCACGAAACGTCAACGGGAACGTGGATATCTGGCTGCTCGAAACAAATCGGGGCCTCTTGAATCCCTTCGACGTTCGACGCAGCCGTTGACGACTTTCCACTTTGGTCCCCAGACGGCCATCAGATCGTGTTCACCTCGAACCGGAAGGGCGCCTTCGATCTCTACCGCAAAGCGACCGCCGGAGAGGATGGCGAAGATCTGCTTCTGTCCGCTCCCCAACTTCAAAAGTGCCTCGTGACTGGTCTCGAGACGGTCGCTTCATCCTCTTCCGCATGACCAGCCCGGAAACAGGTTACGACCTGTGGGCCCCTGCCGATCGGCGGCGACAACAAACCGTTCCCGATCGCTCGAACCAATGCTGAAGAGCGCGACGGTCAGTTTTCGCCGGACGGCAAATGGATCGCATACCAGTCGAACGAGTCGGGCCGCTTCGAGATCTACCTACAGGCGTTTCCAGGACCAGGGACCAAGTCGCGGATTTCGACAAACGGCGGGCGCAGGTCCGCTGGCGACAGGATTCCAGGGAACTGTTCTACGTTGCGCTGGACGGACAGATGATGGCGGTGCCGATCCGTCTCGACTCAAACAGTCAAGCCGTCGAGGCAGGGGCTCCAACTGCACTGTTCCATACGCGTGGGGTTGGAGGAGCTGTCCGAGGCGTAAACCGCCAGCAATACGTCGTGTCCCCGGACGGCCAACGGTTCCTGATCAATGCACTCTCAGAGGAAAGCGTCGTTGCTCCAATCACGCTCATCCTCAACTGGAGGCCGGGCCGGTGATGCGAGCCGCGCGTTGCACCGTATCAGGTAGCAGCCCCATCGGGTCTCCCCTTCAAGGTTTCGACTTCATCCAGCCCGGCGCCAGCGTCACCTGATCCCAGTGCTCGACGAACTTTCCGTCCTTGATCCGACGGTCTCGAAAGCGAACGCTTCGTAGGTTCGCGTCTTGTCGTCCGGATCGGGCAGCGTGCCCTTGTAGATGGCGGTGACGAGATCGCCTTCGGCCATGATGATGACCGGGTTGCGCAGCTGAATCCCGCCCAGCTCCACGAGCCGGATCCCGCGCTTCTCGGCTTTCTTCGAACGCGGCGACCCAGGCGTGACGGCCCTTGGCTCCGGTGATCTCGTCCATCCGCAGAGCGCGCGGGTTGTGCTGGATGTAATCCTCGGCCTGAAAGCGCTTCGACTGCTCCTCGCGCGTGCCCTGGGACGCAAAGAAGTCGAGAAGGAGCTTCTTGTTCGCCTCGAGCTGGGCTTGGGTCGGAGCCGTTGGCGCAGTTTGAGCGTGTGGCGAGACTGCCGCCAAGACGAGCGCCGCCGTCAGCATGATCCACTTCATGGCGATTCCTCCTTCAGAAGGTGTCCTGTGAAGTCCGAGGGGCTCTCAGAGAACCAGCAGCGACACGAGCTCCCGCGCGTCGCGCAACTCTTCGAGCGTGTTCACCCGCCGGATGACGGCTTCCGCACGCTCGGCGCCGAGGACCGGCGTCATGAGGTCGCGGGCCTTCGCGTTTCACGCCCTCCGTGTTCAGCGGATTCTCTTCGTGCCGGGCGGGTGCTTCGTGAAGTGATTCACCTTCCGGCCGTCGTGCAGTGTCACCTCCACGAATCCGCTGCGGGGCGCGTCAGGAACCATCAGTGCCTTGTCGCCCACGAGTTGCACCCGCCTCTGACGGCGCGCACGCGCGGGTCCGCCATGCGCTCGCGGGAGTGGCTGTCGGCGAACGTAACGCGGCCGTCGACCAGCGCGAGGGCGACGAGGTGCTGGCAGTTCACGTCCGGCATGGCGCTGTTGTTGACGATGCGGGCGCCGTCTTCCGGCAGCTTGACCAGGACGTGCGCCACGTTATCGGCGGTCAGCCCGTGCATGCGGCGCAGGACAAGCGTCGCGTCCAGAGCGGCCTGAATCGGATAGCCCACCGAGAAGGTCTTGATCGCGGTCTCCGGTCACATAGAACCGGCTGCCCAGGTCGGCCACCATTTCTTCGGGCCGCGGTTCTCTGGAGAGCGCCTGCAGCATGTTGTGCTTCGCCGTCGAGCACGTCGCGCACGCCGGTGAAGCCGTGATCAACCATGACGGCGGCCGTGACACCGTTACAGGCGCCCATGCCAGCGAAGTCGAAGGCTTTCTCGATGTGTCTTCGTCTCCGACCCAGCTCCAGAGACCGGACACCTGCTGGGCTGCGGTACGAGAGCGCGACGCGCATCCGCATTTCGTCGAACCGGGCGAGGCACGCCGCAGCTCCCACGCTGCCGAACGTGGAGCTCGTTCCCTCGGCGCTGCGATGCGTCGCCCGAACGTGGTCCGGGCCGAGCGCCAATGAGGAAACGGCAGCACAGGTCGTCAGCCGAGGACGACAGCCTTGAGCACGTCGAGGCCCGAACCGCCGCTGCGCTCGGCCATGGCCAGCGCGGCGGGCACGACCGCGCAGCCGGGGTGCGCCTTCGTGGACCGGCTCGAAATCGTCGGTCTCGTCCGGAATGGCCGAACATCGCGTTGGCCAGCGGCGGCGCTGATCGCCGTGGCTTCTGATGTTCGTTGTGAGGACGCCAGCCTCCGCGACGCCACCTTGTCCCCGGATGAACCGGATCGCCGCTTCGCCCGGTTTGAGACGAGCGCCCGAGACCATCGCTCCAATCGTGTCGAGGACCCGATGCTTGCCTTCGCGGATGACGTCGGCCGGAAGATCCCGGTCCCGAGCGGCCACCATGTAGCGGGCCAGCCGGCCCGTGATATCGGGCGTTGCCGATGGAGCCGCGCCCTGACTCGCCCGGCCCAGGGCCAACACGCGCGGCGTCTCGTGGAAAACGCGGCGGTCGCGATGAGCCCGCTCGCGCGCTGCAGCATTCGGCGCCGCGTGATGGGCGAGCGATCCTTGTCGGTGGCTCTGTCGTCGCGAGGATCGGTCACGGCAGCCTCCTCGAACGGCCAACTGCTGGTTCGTCTTCCGTTACGGGCTTCGTCCGGGACTTTATCACCCCTGGCGTCCTTACTAGCGCGAACCTGCGGGGCAGCCTCGACGCGGGCGGTGCGACGGCCTATGATGGCGACGATTATTCAGGTTTTCACTTCGGTATAGGCTCAGGGCGCTTGTACATCACGGAAGGCACGAAGGCCTCGAATTGTCACGAAGACGAGCAGTCGCTGGAAACCAGCTTCTGCCACGGAGTCACCGAGTCGCTGAGAGACTTGTCTGAGAGCGCTCGACGCGGCGCCTCTGTAGCCCGGTGCGACTCTGTGGCAGCAACATTTCGGGACCGTTCGTGTTCCTCGCGGCTTTCCGTGGTTCTGTCTCTACGCCAACTGGAAAATCCAGCAGGAGTCTCGCAGATGCATGAGTTGAAAAGCACGCGCGCTGTTGTCGGTGCGCTGATCGTGGCAACTTCGCTCGCGTGCTCCACGAGCGACAAGTCGACAACCGAATTCACGAGCGTGGGCGCGGCGCCCCCCACTCACGCCAACGATCCCCGCCGACCGCTGGGCGAAGGCCGACGACATCGAGGCGTTTCCCTTCACGGAGATCGAGGGCTATCCAGAGACAGCACTGGCTCGTTGGCCCGTTCGATGGCCCGCGGCATCCGGCAACCGGCTGCCGGGATTCCTCGGCTCCGCGCGCGAACGGCGCCGCACCTGAAGGGATCGAGCCGCTGAAGGTCGACGTCTTCACGTCCAAGGACTTCTACGCCGACCGCGCGCTGTGGACCGACAAGCGGTACTTCCGGTGCAACAGTCCCTATGGTCTCGAGGCAGCAGTGGCGGGGCGGGATGATCGGCGACAAGCCGCCGGCCTCGGCGTCGTGGGGCTACTGCGATCGGGACTACCCGCGCGAGGCGATCGTCAGCCCCTACAAGTTCAAGACGGCACAGGCTCACTACGAGGCGCTGCTCGACGAGGCGCAGCGCCGCGGCGGGCCGACCGCAGCACACCTACGCCACGGTGCCGGGCGAGTGGAGCGGGCGCTACGTGTGGCACCGGGGACAGAACTGGTACGCCGAGCTGCTGTGGAATCAGTATCCGACGCATCCTCTCGCTGCTCACCGACGAGTATCAAGACGCGGATGGTGCAGGAGGCGTATCACGACGCGCACGACAACGCGCCGCAGTGGCCGGCGCAGTACTGCTGGCCCGAGGGCTTCATGCGGCGCTGGCACTACCATGCGGTCACGAACCAGCCTCACTCGGTGATCGTCACGCCCACGCTGGTCCAGTTCCTGGCCGGTGACGCCGACAACTTCATCACCAACATCCACATCGGCCGCTCGTTCAACATGGACGGCGGCGGTGCCGCATCTCGGCGCGGAGGTCCCGCGCTGGTACGGCGACACGATCGGCTTCTGGGATGGCGACGCGCTGATCACCTGGACGTCGAACATCCAGGGCTGGAAGGTGCACGGCAACCCGGAGTTCTCCAGCAAGCTGCAGACCGTCGAGATCTACACGCCGAACCGCGACAAGCGCCGGCAAGTTCGTCGGCCTCAACCACGAAGGCATCTTCTACGATCCGGAAGCACTCGTGGAACCGATCCGAATGACTCCGCACACTCGAGCGGAATCAGCGGCTTCGAAGACCGGCGAACCCTACACCTTCATCGAGTGCATTCAGACGATCTTCCCGATCGACGGGCGCGCCAAGCCAGTGGTCTCGGGCACCGTCATTCCGATACAAGGTGCCCAACATCTACGACCGCCCCTGGGCGAAGATCTGGGAGGAACACCACGAGAAAGGCATGCAGCGGCCGCCCGAGAAGGAGCTCATTTCCTTCCGCTGATGCAACCTGGCTTCGACGCAACCTCGAAGGAGACGCTGCCCAGGTTCAATCGATCTTGACGCGCCGCCGGAACTGCTGGTTCTCGTTGCAGATGAACTCGATAATCTCATCGTCCGGCGAGATCTGCTGATTGACGCGAACCGTAAACGGTCTCGTGTAGGCCTTCGGGTCGTCGACCGTGATGTCGATTTCCAGCTTGCCGTAGGTTGGCCGGCGAATGCGCTCGATGAACCTGGCCTGGTCCGTGTAGGGGCTGCCACGCACGTCGAGCCACCCGTCGTAGGGGCCCGATCTCCGCTCCCTCGCAAATTGTTCGTCTCGACCACGAGCGTGTCGCCTTCCCATCTTCCTACTGAGTACCCGTACCAGAACGGCTGCACGCTCGCCCTGCGGCCGGCAGCGTGCGTCCGTCGATGTAGATGTAGCGAAGGCCGTAGTTCGCCTCGTACATGATCGCGATCACGCCGGAGTTCTGCATGACCTTGCGCGGTTGGCCGTGCATGTGGAACTGCGTCAGGCCCATCGGCAGGCAATTCGCATCGGGGTTTTCCTTGTCGTTCACGGCCATCCGCTGCTTCTTCAGCTCTTCGGCCCACGGTGTGAGCGGCAAGCCGCCGGGGACGTTCGCGCCGATCTCCCAGAACGCGCCAATCGGCGGCGAGTTCGGATCCGCAGGCGGCGCGGGCGGCTGAGGAGCAGCCGCCTGGTTGCGGATCAGGCCGCGGAGCTCCGGGGCGGCGAAAGCGCCTTCGCCTCTGACACTGGACCCAGTTGCCCGACAAATCAGGCTTCCCATCCGGCGTCCGTCGGCGTTGGCGCGTCCATCCGCACGCCGCCCTCCGCGTCGCGCGGGACGCCAGGAGCCTGATACTTCGGCCACTGTGCCGCCGGTGACACCGAACATATCGTGACGATGACGGCCTACGACTGCGATTGCGCGTCTCATGTCAATGCTCCTGACAAATCATCGATCAACTGGCCTCGACTACTTCAGCGATGACGACCGGCGCAGGAGCATCCTTGAATTTCCTGTACTTTCCGAGGACCGCTCCGAATGCGTACACGATTGGAATGACGATGCGACGCACGACGGCAGGCACCTCGAGCAGCGCGAATTCATTTCGGTAGCGTGTCACCAGGAAGGCTGCGTCGAAGAGTCTCAGGCCGTCGGCCGCCATTCGCCTTCGTCGACGAGAACAGCGTAGTGAGAAAGAACTCGACATTGTGAGGCGGACTGCACCAGCCGGTCATGTGCAGCTCGTCGCTCCCCGCATTCCACCACTTGTGCGGGCATGCCCGCCGGCCAGACAACGAGTTCGTCCGGACCGGCGAACTGTGGCTGGCCGCCAAAGCACCTGATACCCGAGTCGTCCGCGGACGACGCGCGCGGCCTCTTCCTGAAGGTAGTGGACATGCATCGGCGGGCCGGCACCCGGCTGCGCCACGCCGTCGGCTTCCAGACGAACGCCACTCGGCCCCTGGGTGAGTCCTTTGAACGTGAGGTAGGCGCTCACCGTGTCCGTTGTCGATCGTGTAGGGATAGACGTTGTTCATCTTGAGTGTAGCCCTGGGCGGCGAGGTGCGCGACGTGTGAGCGTCATCAATTTCCCTTGCGCTTCCAGCGAGCCTGCCAGCGAGCGCGCAAGCCCGCGCGGTCGATTTCCTGACCCCGCAGGTACGACCTTGTTGATCCGGCGAGAATTTGCGATGTCTTCGAGCGGGTTCGCGTCGAGAACAATGAAATCCGGCGCTCTTGCCGGGTGCAACCATTCCTGTGTTGATCTTCGCGACGGCCGCCGCGTCGCGGGTGGCCATGACGATCGCCTCGGCCGGGCGTGAAGCCCATCGTCACCCAGTTCTCGAACCGCAATTGGTCGTACCAGCCGAATCCTCGGCCGGCCGCTCCGTTGTCGCTTCCGCACACGAGCTTCATGCCGGCGCTGATCAGCGTGCTTCGCCACGTCACCCAGTCGCTTTCGAGTCTCACGGCGCGCTCGCTCGATCGCTTCAGGCGTCATCCGCTTCAGCTCGTCGCCCTGCTGCTTGCTGAACCTGTTCGCGGGGAAGCATCTCCCACAGCAGCGGGTCGTCCCACGCCTTCGGACCCAAAGCGACTGAGTGAGCCGGGCTCGTTGAACCAGATCGGACGGCTGCTCCTGGCGACGCGCTCTCTGACGATCGTCAGAAATTCGGCGTCCGGGACATCGCCGCCTCGAACTGGAATGATGAGTGGCGCCTTCGAGGTCCGGCCCTGCATAACTCCTTGGCATCGGCCAGCTTCACGGTGTGGGCCACGACCGGAATGTTGAAGCGTGGCACGCTTCTCGAATGATCGCGCGATACAGTGCCGGCGGCAGCGTCTTCGAGCTGTGCCGTCCCGGTCGTCAACCCAGATCTTGACGAACTCGGGCTTGGTCTGCACGTAATCCTCGAACCGCACGTCGAGCCTCGTCGACGGTCGTCACCGGGTACATGACGTCGTTTCGCGAGGGGTGTCCGCCGGCGCCGGCTCCCGGCCACGAACATTCCGGGGCCTGCGGTGCGAAACAGCGCCGCATTCGGAATGACTTCGTCGCTGCACGCGAGCGGCACGTCGCCCCAGGGGAAACGACCCGTCTTCGGCATCAGCGGATCCCGTGGGAGCCTGGAACACGTCGAGATGATCGCCCGGCATGATCTCGCGCTCGGCGAGATCCGCGATGCTGACGACGGCACTGAATCCTAGGTACGCGAACCGCTCCAGGTGATCGATCAGGTTCTCGCGAGTGAAGTTCTCCTTCGAAGTCGTGCCCCTCGATCACGTTCTCGTATCCGAGATGTCCGTGCGTGTCCACCTTCGCCGGCATGACGGTCTTCCCGGTGAGGTCGACTCGTGCAGCGTCAGGTGCGTCGATTTCGCCGCGGCGTCCAACGCGCGTGAATTGGTCGTTCTGCACGACGAACGCCGAGTCCTCGATCGGCGCGCGGCCGTCGCCGGTGATGAGCCGGGCGCCCTGGAATATCGTCGTGCGGCCCTGGCCGCTCGCAGGCCAGAAGGCAGCCGTCGCCAGAAGCAGCGAAACAACGAGGAGCGATCGCACCACTGCCATAATCCGCGCTTATCCTCTCACGAAAGTCACTGTAGCTTCCGCCTTTAGGCGGAAGAGAGCCGCCGATCAGTGATCTCTCCGGCTGAAGCCGGAAGCCACACACGCAATTGATTCACCTGCCATCGCGGCTTCAGGCCATCAGACCTGCTAGAGTGAAGCGCATGACTGCGACCAATACTACGTTGCGCATTCTGTCCGCCGAAGACGTGATCGCGGGGATGAAGTCGCTCCGCGCCCGGCAGCCCGTCAACTACTCGGCCTTTTACTCGAGCCAGCTCGGCGGCGTCGTCACCGATCCGGCGCTGATGGTGATTCCGTTCGACGACCATATGGTCCACCGCGGGCACGGCATCTTCGACACCGCGGCGCTCGTCGACGGAAAGATTTACGATCTCGATGCCCACCTCGATCGCTTCTGAACGGTCCGCCGGGCGATCGAAACTGCGGTTTCCGGCCTCCCGCGAAGAGATCCGCGACATCATCGTGAAGACAGCGGCAGCCAGCAGACGCGCGAGATGGCGCGATCCGTTATTGGCTGTCGTCCGGCCCGGGCAGCCTCGAGCTGACGTCCGGCGGCCGGCGCCGAGCCGGGGTTCTTCGTCATGGTCTTCGCGGGCCTCGTCGTATCCAGAGCGCTGGTACACGGAGGGGCTGCGGGTCATGACCACGACGTACCCGATCAAGCCGCCGCTCTACGCGATCACCAAAGTCCACCGAACTACCTCCCGAACGTGCTGATGCAGATGGAGGCCAAGGAGGCCGGACTTCGACAACGGCGGTGTTCATCGACGAAGACGGGCCACGTCGGCGAGGGCTCCAACATGAACGTCGCGTTCGTTACCAGCGATGGCGTGCTCAAGCATCCGAAGTTCGATCACATCCTCTCGGGCTGCACGTCGTTGCGGTTGCTGGAACTCGCACGCGCGCTCCAGGATCGGGGGCTGCTCCGTCAGCATCGACGTCTGCGACATCACCATCGCCGAGGGACGTGCGGCGCGGGAGATGCTTCTCCTCGGCAGCTCTGTCAAGGTCGCGCCTATCGTGCAGTGGGATGCCGAGACGATTGGCGATGGGCGGCCGGGACCGGTCTGCGAAGGCGCTTGGAGCTCCTCGACGAGGACATGCGCAAAAGCGAGCGCCTGATCGAGGTGGCCTACTGATCAAAGAGAGGCGCATTGATCTTCCGGCTGAAGCCGGAAGCCACACGCAATTCCTTCAAGCAACCGGTCACCACGGAGATTTCCTCGCCGGGAACTAACTATGGGCGACCGCCCTGAGCTCGCCGCTCTGAACCGCGCGCGGCGATGTCGTGGTTTGCCGGCGCCCGGATCCGATCTCCACTGTGGTGCCGTTCCGTCGGCGACGTCGATAGTTCCTCGCGGCCGGGCGTCGACCGTCACGTCTACGCGATCCAATCCTTTCGTCGTCAGGTGACGCCGTGCTTCGCCCGAGACGGCCGGACCCACCTGAACGCCGAGGGTCACGTTAGGGAGTGGCCGCCAGTAGCTGCGCAGCCTTCGCGATCAGGTCGACGTTGCTGCTGAGCACGTCGTTCTTCGTCATCCGGTGCAGCTGATCGGGCTGAACGCCGAGATCCTCGAAAGTGGCATCGCCCTGATGCGTACCGGCGCGGATGACGCGCCGGACCGAAACGCGGAACGACGCGCCTTTCGGCAAGCGGCTGAGAACGGGCTCTTGGAAGCGGGGAGCACCTGCTGCAGCAGCTCGTGGTCCCAGACATTGGCGCCGCCGGCGCCAGTTCGGCCGCCCGCCGAGAGAATCGGCCCGATTTGGTTGTCCTGAAAGTCCCGCTGAAAAGATGTCCGTGGCCGAATAGCACAACGGATCGGTAATGAGCACCACAGGCCCCTGATAGCGTTGACCGAGCCGGTTGCTACATCTCCGCTGGCGCAATCGAGAAGCCCTGCGAGTAGATCTCACCAGTTCTCGACGGCCTGGCGCGATAGACGGCTTCCACTCGGAAACGAAGCTGTTGCGCGCGCAGATTTCGAGCGTGAGCTGAATTGACGAATGGACAGCAGCGTCGGCTCGACTGATTGTCCGCGGCGTGAGCACCCGCAGCAGCGTTCTCGGCGCACATGGATGTTGCCACCGCCGTTCCACGCACGTCGACAATCAGCCGTTCTGCGGCAGCAAGTTCGACATCCGCACGAATTCGGCCACAAACGCTCCTCGTTGTCGACCATGAACGTCCAGATGCGGACGTAGCCGAACGTGCTGACGGCGTCGACACGCTGTGAAAACTGAACACGTCGGGCATGGTGCTCGTGTCGGCCAGGTTGATGTTCGGCTTACCTCGCCCCGCGTCCGCACCGCCGCACGCTCGGTCGCCATCGCGCCGCGGGTTGAACAGCACCTTCTTTGCCCGACGCGCCAGCTCCGGTGCGGAGGTCGAGGCCGAGCCGCGCCTGTGCGCGCCCGGTGCCGCCCCCGGCGTCGCCGCCCGGCGTGGGATCCGGCTCGAACACCTGCCAGTCGAGTCGCAGCCCTCGCAACGCCGCCGCCGTCGTCAGCCCACCACCACCCAGCGCTCGTCGGGCGGCGAAGACATGGCCATCGTCCGAATGGTCAGCGCTTCAAGTCCACGCGCATGGCTCGCGTCCGATTGCTGCCCGCTTGCCGCTCGGCGTTCAGATCCACGGCCCGATCGATGGGCACCCCGCTCCAGCTGGTGACGACGACGCCAGGCTTGAAGGTGTGCATGGGTAAATCCCGCCAGCATCTTCGAAACGAGATATGGCGCCGTGGCTGCCCTCGAAAAATTCCTCGAGCAGAAACGGCAGAAAGGCGGTTTTCGTCGCGCATGGAGCCGGCAGAATGTAGTTGGTGTGAAGGTCGCGCAGGTCGACGAAGATGTCGATCATCGCGTCGTGAATTGCCGCTCACCAGCTCCGCCAGGTGGAAGCGGAGCAGCTTGAGACGCCGCACCGGATCGGTGGCATGCATCGATCGCTTGAGCGGCAGATGCACGCACAGCTCGCGGAGCATGATCTCCGCCTGGTCGACTGATGGCCGCGCTGCGCGGCGGTCAGGGTTCCGGTCGATGCCAGAAATTGTTCGAGCGTCTGGACGTGTGTCGCTCGTCGTTGAGGATCTTTTCGCTTCTTACGATTCTTGGGCTGGCTTTCCTGGTTTTCGCTTTGCGCCATCGATCGTCCCGAGGCGGTCGCATCCCGGCAGTGCGCTAGTTTTTCGAAGCTGAGCTGGGCTGCGTCAGGTAGGGACGCACGATCGCGTCGAGATCGGCGTCGGTGACTTCCGTCTTCCGGAACCTTGGCATCACGAACACCCCGTTTCGCACTGCCGTCTTGATTCCAGCAGCCGTCAGATCGGTGCGCCTCGACGGCTGCCGGCCGCCGGCTTGCGCTTTTGTAGAGCGCCGCCGCCGCAATCGTGCCCGGCTTCCCTTCTCCAGCACTGTGGCAGGGCGTGCACCATTTGTCGGCCAACCTGACGGTCATGTCTCGGGCCGCCGGCTCCCTGCGCGGTCGCGCCGCCAGAGTGAAGTGCCCGGCTTAACACGGCGAGGGCCACGAGCCTCGATTCTCATGCTCTCGCCTTTCGCATGCCTTTGGGCCAGACGCCGTTCTTTCCAGGGGCCAGGATGCCGTTCGGATCGAGGGCGCCCTTTCAGTGTTTCCGTGCAAGCGCCACAGGGCGTGGTTGTTGAAGGAGGAGCACGCGTCCGCAATGTCGTCCATGAACGCGATGTGCGTTCGGGCACCTACCCCACCCGTGCTCCGCCGCTGTCTTCACCAGCCGCTTGAAGATCTCGCGATTTCTCCCTGTTCTTCCACGTCGTTCAATCGGGAAGAAATGATGATGACGAAGGCTCGCGCGGAAGAACGACCAGATCGGGAGGCTGAAGCGCCCGGCCGGCGCGCCGAGATCTTTATAGACCTGCTCCGGAAGACCCGCGTCGCCCTCGACGACCGCTTCGCCCGTCATCGGGATGATCGGCGAGAACCACATGTGCCCCCTGACTGCGCGGGCCTCCGATGGCGAAGGTCGTGAGGCTGGGCACGCCGATCGGAACCGGATTGGGAATCTTCTCGAGCGCCGCCGCCGCGTCAGCGGAAACCGGCACGAGGCGCCGTCGCGAAAGGTGACGCCGGGGATCCGCGAGAACTTCTCCTTCGCATACTCCCACTGCGCGGCAATGACCTTCGCCGGTCCGTAGAACGGCAGGTCGATCGTCCAGTAGCCGAGGCCTTTCTGTGCGACGTAGCGTTCCGAGGTCGATGGTCGACGAGCCCACACGGATTCGAGCGGCTCCGGATCGGGCGGTCCGAAATCGACGGTATTGAGGACGCTCGTCGTTGCGCTTGAACGACGCCCGAGTTCAGCAGGTGAGCCAGCGTCTCGACGAGCGCGTGAATGTCGTCGTGCTTCGGCACCATCAGCGTTGCCCGAAAGTACGCCTCGGGCTCCGGGTACAACCAGAAACCCATCTTGGTGACGATCCCGAAGTTCGACTGCGAGAAGATGCCGTCGACGTGAGGCCCGAATCCATACTCTGTATTGCTGCCAGGTCTTCGCGTTGGGCAGCGCACCCATGCCGGTGCGGACCACGTCGCCGTTCGCCAGCACGACTTCCACATGCCGCAATGGCGCGTCGAAGTGATCGCGCACGGGCAGTAATCGCCGCCGCCGCGCTCCAGCGCGTTCCCGACGAGGCTGCCCCCAGCCGGGATCGGCGGATCCGATCCATACTTTCGAGACGTTTCTGAATGTAGCGATACAGATCGAAATAGCTTGTCGGCCACGGCCTCGACGAGCGCGAGTGCGTTCTCGTCGTCAGACCTCGAGGACGCGATTCATGCGCTTCGAGTCGACAACGACGCTGCCGGACGAAGCCGGCGCAGAAACCGCCGTAACCCGAGAGTTCTTGCCGGTCGAGGATGGTCCACGGCGGAGATCTTGGCTAGCGGCCGGCGATCCTGACGATCTCCTGCACCTGCTCGACGCGATCGGCGCGCCACGGCTGCAGGACGGCACCGGCGTTCCTCCTGCTCGTGCCCAGAACGGTGAGTAGGCGTCGCGATAGAATCGACGTCCTCATCGGAGGAAAACACACCCATTCCTTCCCCACCGCGGCTTCGAATTGCCTGAGCGCTTGCGGAGAAATCTCGCTGGCTTACTCCGGCGGAAGTCTGGCCATGTCATCATTCCTCGTTGCGTTCTGAATTATCGAAGGCGCGTCGCGGTAGTGGTGGATAATCTGCTGCTCTAAAGGGCTGATGCGTTTTGCGGCCCAGCCGGAGTACCCTCGTGAGAAATTGCAGATGAGGAGGATTGACATGATCAGGTCGATCTTCGTTCTGGCGATTGTTTCGTCATTGACCGTTGCTTGCTCGGCCGCCGGCTCCCCAACAGACGGCTGGAGCGGGCGGCGTCTTCAGCGCCTCCGGCGGCCTCAGCCCCGGCGGCGGCGCCCAGGGCGGACAAGGCACTGCGGCAACATCGGCACCAGCAGCTGGCGCCCCGGCATCACGGCTCCAGCAGCCGCGTCGGCGACCACCGCCCGAACCGCCGAAGCCGAAGTTTCGTGAGTGACCATTCCCACCGGCACCACACTGGGCGCGACGTTGGCCACCGCCGCTCGCGTCCGATTCGCGCAAGCCCGGAAGATCGCGTCAAGGGCGCCCTGCCAATTCGGTCGTCGTCTCTGGCGCAACAGCGTTGCCCAAGGGAGCAGACCTGAGCGGATCGGTGATCGAGGTGAAGGTCGGGACGCGTGAAGGGCAAGGCTTCGATCGTGTTTCAGTTCGACCAACTCACTGTGACGGCGAGAGTCATCGGATCTCGCCGCGCGGATCACGAGCGAGGCCGCGGCAAATCGGAAACAGGATGCCAAAGAAGGGAGCGCGTCGGCGTGCGGCCTTGGCGCGGTCGTTGGCGGCATCGCCGGCGGCGGAAGGCGCAGCGGATTGGTGCGGTAGCCGGCAGCGCGCGGGCACTCATCGCGGCCACCAAGGTGATGAGGTGAAACTCAAGGCCGGAACGGCCGTGAGCACTGGCACTCAGGGCCTCTGAGGTAACGGTGCCCATCGACTGATCGGCGTCAGAAGATCGCCAACGGATTGACCGGCGATCCTGTCCCGCCCTCGACCGGAAGCGGCGCGAACGTCATCGACGAATTCATAGCTGACGTCAGCGCGCCGCGCTGTCGTCGACCCGCCCGTTCCAGGTCGAGGCTCTCGACGATGTTGATGCCCATCCAGTTCAGCACCGCGACGTGGATCGGGTTGCGCATCCCTTCCCAGCCGGGCCGCGGATTCCAGTCGATGTTGAAGTCGTGGCCGATGAACGCCGGCAGCCGCTCGTGCATCCACGGAATCGTGTCGGCGTAGTAGCCCGCGACCTGGCCCGTCCACGGGCCCAGCGCCGCGCCGCTTCCAGCGGCCGATATAGAGCAGCGGCATGTCGCCGGGGCCGACCTTCACGCCGGATTTCTTCTCCCAGGCTTCGAGATCGGCGCGCGTGATCGGCGTGCCGGGCTCGACCCAGTCGACGCCCTTCAACTGCGCGATGTCGTAGAGGACGGCGCGCGTGGTGATGCCGTCCTTCCAGTTCATCACGCCGCCCTTGCATGCAGCCGGCTTCCGGCGTGATGTTGTCCTTCACCGGAATGCCGTTGTACATCTGCCCGTTCTCGAAGAAGTGACACCAGCTGTCGATGTGCGCGACCGTCTGAGCCGTGATAGCTCACCTGAATAGGTGTCCGTCGTCCCTCCTTCGGTGATTGCGTTCGTCGTCCGGCGGAAGAGGCCATTGGCGCCGACGTCGGCTGCCACCTGCTGCGGCTCGGTATCGCGGCCAGCGAGACGACCGTCCCGCTCTTCACGAGCTTGATGGCGCTCAAGACCTTCTGCGGCGTGATCAGGTTCGACGTGCCCTTTGTTGTCGTCCGGCGCCCCAGCGGTTCCAGGTCTTGAATTCCGTCCGCCATCGCTCGTAATTGGCGCGCATGCGCGGCGGTGTCGGCGGGAGCCGATGGCGCGGGCCGCTGGGCGGCTCCCGGAGGCGCCTGTGCCCGCAGATGGAAGCCGCCGACCATTCCGGCGACGACCAGACCGATTGACAGACATGCTCTTTCACGTCACTCCACATGCTGACCTCCAGCCTCGATTCCACGCGCTATTGCATTTTTCAGATGGACGTAGACACGGAATCACGAAGCGCACGAATCGCAATACACGACTGCCAGCCACAGAGTCACTGAGTCACTGAGAAAATGACGGCCGAAAAGAGCGTTCGACGCGGTGCCGCGCAGCGGCGGGTCCGGCACGACAGCCCGTCAGATGAACGATAAGACCAGCAACGAGAAAATCGTTCATCTGGCGGGCTGTCGTGCCGAGACCTGGCCTGCTCCGCAGGCCGTCCGCGTCGGACGCCCCAGTGGCTCCAGTGACTCGTGGCAACACTGGGTTCCGGCGTCCTCGTCTGCGTTGACATTTCGCGTGGTCCTCGGGCCTTCGTGGATGGCAGGCGCCCTCGAACTATACCGAAGTGAAAACCCCAGAACAGCCGCCCGGCCACAAGATTCTATTCCCGGCAACAGCCGCCAGCCCTTCATGTGTTACTACTGCGCCGCCGACGGACGACAACAAGGGAGGCATCAATGAACCGCTCACTCATCGTCTCGAGCGCGCTGCTGCTGGCCGTACTGGTCTGCGCCCAGCTTGGAGGCGGAGCACAGGACATGACCAAGCCCCGAACAGCAGGTCGCTCCTCGCCAAGCAGGCGGCGCTCGGAACAGGCGACACCTGCAGCTTCAGATCACGGAAGAGGTGCTGAGCTTGCGGTCCCGGGGCACACCATCGGTGAAGCCGTCGGGCGTCGCCAAGAACTCCAAGGGCCATCTGTTCGTGTTCACCCGCAGCGGCAGTGCAGGTCGGCTCGCGGCGCGACTGGTTCGCAGCTCTTCGAATTCGATCAGAACCTGAAATTCGTAAAGCAGTGGGGCCCGGACAACTACGCGGCATCGTTTGCGCACACCGTTCGTGTGGACAAGCTACGACAACGTGTGGATGACGGACGAAGGCTCCAACATGGTCGTCAAGTTCAATCCTGCGGGCATGGTCTCGATGGTGCTCGGCAGAAAGCCCGAGGCCATCGATTTCTTCGAACGCTTCATCGAAGCGCGGCAGAAGGACGAAGTGCGCGCGCCGGTCGGCGGCGTCGGAACCTTCAATCGGCCGACCGACGTGACCTGGGATTCCCAGGACAACATCTTTCGTGGCCGATGGCTACAACAACTCACGCGTCGTGAAATTGGGCAAGGACGGCACCTGGGGCAAGGCTCTCGGCACGAGAGGCAGTGGCCAGAACCAGTTCAATACCGTGCACGGCATCACGTCCGACGCGAAGAACAACATCTATGTGGCCGACCGCGGCAACCGGCGCATCCAGGTCTACGATCCGAGTTGAACTACGTCAAGTCGTTCAGCAACATCGGGGCGCCGTGGACCGTGTGCACGTCGCCGGCTCCGAATCAATATCTGTTCAGCGGTGACGGAAACGGAAAGCTCTACAAGCTCGACCTGGACGGGAACCTGCTCGGATGGGCGCAGACGAGGCAAAGGACACGGCCAGGCGGGATGCTTGATCCACGAGATCCACTGCGAGTCGGACAGCATCATCTACAAGGGTGACTGCTCTGACGTGGACGGTGGAAAAAAATCACCATCAAGGGCAGGCGGAAGGACGGCGGCTACGCGGTAACGCTTAACACGTCCACCACGGGGGACGCGGAGGACACGGAGTGCTTCTAAGGGCTCTTGCTGTGCCCGAAGCGCCACACCAGGGCCGTCAGCACGCCCAAGGCGACGAGCAGTTGGCGTTCGGTCGACGGATTGAGCCGGATCGCGCGCGACCTTCAATTCGAGTCGCGTGCGAGTCCACCCTCCTCTCGTATAGCTCGTCATACGTGCGTGTCTGAAGGTCGATGGCGTCAACGGCGGCCGGGTCGTCGCTGAGTCCGATGGCGAGCGGCCCCGGCAGTGTCGGCAGTCGGTCGCCAGGATCGACGGCCCAGTTGACGAACTTGATCGCCAGGCTGCGGTCCTCGGCAGGCGGCCAGCAGCGCCACAATCAGTAAGGTCGTCACGAGCAGAACCCACCATTGCGCGTGGCCCGTCTGTCCATGCTTTCTGGGAGGATACGGTTTGCGCTCAGTTGGGTAGGACCACGAAGATAGATTAGCCACGGAGTCACCGAGCCACGAGATCTGGCCGCGGTACGTGTGCCTAGCGACGATTAGCAGGTGGAACGACAACGTCGAGACAACACGTCGTTCATCTGCTAATCGTCACGCCTGAAGCTGCAAGGCCTGCACCGGCTGGACCGGGCTACTGCGGATCGCAGCAGGTAACTACATATGACTGGCTGGCTCCATCGAAACCGAGGCATCGTCATGATACGCTGGTTCGCAAAGAGGCTCGGGTTGCTGTCGAAAGCTTCGCGATCGTTGCGGGCCTGATGTCGACTGGGCTTTCGAGCGCCCCGTCCGGTACCCCACCGGCACGACCATCTACCACCCCGATAAGACCTGGAGCGGATACACCGTTTTCATCACACCGGAGACTCGAAGGCGTCATCGTGATCGACATGAACGGCCGCGTCGTGAAGCAGTGGACCGGCCTGTCCGGTGTGGCCGGCGGACCGGCTCGCGTTCTGCCGGGCGGGTCCGTCATAGCCGGGACCGGCAGTGGGGCGCCGAATCAGGAATCGCTCGCCCTCGTGCAGCTCGATTGGGATGGCAAGGAGGTTTGGCGCTTCGATCGGACCGAGCAGGTCAAATCACAAGGTGGGCAGATGGTATGGTCGGCGCGCCAGCACCACGATTGGCAGCGTCCGGGTCTTGCCGCTGGATACTACGCGCCCGGCCATGCCCGCCGATCTCGAACGATCGACGTTGGTGCTCACTCACAGCAACGTGACCAACCCCAAGGTGAGCGACCGCAGGCTGGAGGACGATCGACTGATCGAGGTGTCGCAGGACGGCAAGGTGCTGTGGGATTGGCGGGCCAGCGATCATGCCGACGACTTTGGCTTCACCGACGAGGCCCGCGCGGCGATTCGCCAGGCGATCGGCTTCAGCAGCGCGCGCGACAGCTACGACTGGCTGCACATCAACGCCGCGTCTTACGTCGGCCCGAATCATTGGGTACGACGACGGCGATACGCGCTTCGCACCCGACAATGTCGTCATCAGCAGCCGCGAGTCGAACATCATCGCGATCGTGGACCGCTCCGGAAAGACTGTCTGGCGGATGGGCCCGGACTACCGCGAGTCCGGATGCGCTTCGCCAGCTGGGCCAGATCATCGGTCAACACAATCCGCACATCATTCCGAAAGGATTAGCCGGAGCGGGCAATCTGCTGGTGTTCGACAACGGCGGCGCTGCGGGTACGGAGCTGCCAATCCGGCCGCACCTGACGGACGGAATTCCGTACGGCGCGGTAATTCGCGGGTTGTCGAAGTGAACCCGGTGACGTTCGCAAAGGTCTGGGAGTATTCGGTCGCCGGCGCGGAGAGCTATCGCTTTTTCAGTCACTACGTGAGCGGCGCGCAGCGGCTTCCCAACGGCAACACGATGATCACTGAAGGCGCCGACGGACGTCTATTTCGAAGTCACGACGGCCGGCGAGATTGTCTGGGAGTACGTCAGTCCGTATTTCACGCAGAACGGAGGAACCAATCGTGTCTACCGTGCCTACCGCGTGCCGTATGACTGGATCCCGCAGCTCGAGAAGCCAGCAGAGCGATCCGTCGTGCCGCCTAACGTCAGGGATTTCCGAATCGCGCGCACAATGAAGTCCATCGAGTGAAGAGGGAACGATTCATTCTTGCACTCGCGATCGTCGCGGGCCTCGCGATCACCGTGCTCTCCGCTCACCTGCCGCAGGGCCCGGCCTCAGCGCCGGTGGCCTTGGCTCTCGTCGGCGGCACGCTGATCGACGGAGGGCCGGGTCAGCCGGTCCGCAACAGCGTGGTGCTGATTCGAGGCGATCGTATCGAGAAGGTGGGAACCGTCGAATCGCTGCCGGTTCCAGCGGGTTACGAGCAAATCCCGACCGAGGGGATGACAGTGCTGCCGGGCCTGTGGGACCTGCACGTCCACCTTATATACAGCGGCCACCCGAACGCCCGCTATTGGTTCAAGCTACGCCTCCGAGTTCGAGAAGGTGACGATACCTGCCTCCGCCGAGCAGATGCTGATGGCCGGCGTCACGAGCGTGCGCGACCTTGCCGCGCCCGCCGCCCCGATTCTCGCCGTCAAGAAGCGGATCGCGAGCGGCGAGATCCCGGGCCGACGCTGTACGTCGCCGGTCCGGCGCTGACCGGCAACCGCACCGCCTCGCTCACGCCACAGTTCCTGGCCATACAGGATGTCGCCGACGCACGAGCCAAGGCCAGGAAGCTCATCGACGATGGAGTGGACGTCGTCAAGATCTTCAACCCCGAGCTGATGTCGATCGACGAACGCCGCGCGATCGTCGCCGAAGCCGCACGGACGCGGATTGAAAGTGGCGGCCCACGGTCACGACCGACCGAGACATTCGCCTCGGACTCGAATTCGGCGTGGACGACTTTCAACACATCGGGGCTGACACCCCCGAATTTCCAGCCGACATCGTCGCGGCGATCCGCGAGCGCGTGCGGACCGGCCCGCCGCTCTATTGGACGCCGACGATTGGCGCGAACGGGCTGCTCAACCTGCCATATCTCGCGACGCACCCGGAGTTCGTCGACGATCCGGCGGGCTTTCGTGGTTTGCCGCCTCCGCTTGCAGAAGACGTTCGCAAGGGTTGGGCCGAATACAAACCGCCCGCGGTGAATCCCAACACGGTGCCGAACGTGAAGCGTCGCGATCCGCGCAGCTGCAGGCGCTGGGCGTCATCCTGGCGTTTGGCACTGACGAAGGCAGCATGGGACAGATACCCAGTCAGTCGACCTGGATGGATGCAGACCTGTGGGTGCGCGAGATCGGGATGGAGCCGATGACCGTCATCCGCATGATGACGTCAGAGGCCGCGAAAGTTCAGGGCGTCGATCACACCGGCACTGTTACCTCAGGCAAGTACGCCGACGTGATCGCGGTCCGCGGCGACCCGTTGCGGCACATCGACGTGCTGCGCGAGCCGAAGATCGTCATCAAGCACGGTCGCCGCTACCGCTAGCGTCCCGGCATGGCCAGATAGCTCCCCCAGCTCCCTACGGCTCAGCTTCAGCTGGCCATTTTTTACCCGGCGCCATACGAATGACACACTTCCGGAGTCTGATAGGAGAAGCCAGCGTCCGAGCCGGAGGTCAAGCGAACATGGAAGGAACCCGGAGAACGGTGGCAGGTCCACCTGTCAGACGTGTGGGCCCTCGATCCGCACTGGTTCGTCCGGTTCATCGCAACCGGTCCACAGACGTGCACGATCTTCGTGGGCACCGATCGGGCCCCAAACACCAATGAGGAGTGCCGCCGGCTTATTGCCTACGTTCTCGACTGGTTGGTCCGCAGCGATCGGCGCTCGTTTGTCTTTCTCGATTTGACTGCGAAGTGTGAGCCCGCCGGGAGTTCGTTTGAGCCAACGAATCTCGGCGACCTCGCCGGTTAGCGCACTGAGGAGTCGCCCGGCCTCCGGCCGCAGCCTCCTCATCGCGCGCGGTGCTCAGGATGTTCTCCATCGAGAGATTTCCTTCGTGGCAGGCGTACTCGAAGATCGGACCGTCGGATCGTTTCATCGGGATCTCTCCAGTCCACGGCCTGGTGAACGACTGCGGGTCGTCGACCGTGAATTGGTAGAGAAGCGTGCTCTCATCGGTGCGCGTGAAGCGCTCGACCACGCGCAGGTGTTCGCCGGATCCTCTGAAGTTGGTCTTACCGGTGAAATTCGTCGTCTCGACGACGAGCGTCGTCCCTTCCCAACGGCCACGGGAGTCGCCCGTCAGACGCTGCACTTTCTTGAAAGATGAGGGCGCCCATCCAAGGGAATGATGCGAACGTCGTGAATCATCTCGATGAGAATCGCGACGAAATCCGGTGTCTGCAGGATCTGATAGTTGTTGTTGTAGCCGGCCGGCATCATCGGCGGACCCGCGTTCCCTCGCACGATACAGCGGTCCGCCAATGAACGGTCTTCCGGACCGTCGGCGGGACGTGCTCTCCTCGCGGCTGCGGCGTCCGTGGCTCTCTTCTGCAGCGTCAGGCGTCAGCGGAGGAATTCTCCCGTCCGGCGGATCGACGATGAGGGACGTCCGCCTGGTCGACACGACCGCTGCTCCTCGCTCCCACCAGACGTCGTTGTAGCCGACAGCGAGGTCGGCCTCGGCGTTGCTGTCGCGGCGATCGGCATTGTTTCGCGCCCGCAGCTGTCGGGCATATTCAGCCGCTTCCGCTTCTGTGAAGAATTCCTTCCCGGCGAGCTCGCGAGGGGCGCTCGAGTGGCGTCAACGTGGCGTTGGTCCAGATGCCTTGCAGGTCGGGCTGCCCGTCGACGGTCCGAGGCAGAGTCCAAGGCTTGGCTTTTTCGGTCGCAGTCTGGCCGGCTATCAACGCAGGAGCGAGCGCCAACGCAACGGCTACGAACAGTCCGGCCTTGATCGCCACCAATCGGCATCTCGACATGCTTGCCTTGACGTCTCTCATGTCCGATACCCGTGCCGGCTCAGGATACAGTGTTTGTGACCACCAGGCGTTAACCTTTCGACGGTGTTTCTCGTCTTATCTACCGGCTCGAGGCGTCAGAGGAGCGACCTATGCCCGGCGAGACTCATCAGGCGATCACGGTTTGCGTGGCTTGAACACGCCGGTCTTTCCTTTCGATACGCATTGCGCCAGTTGCGGAAGTCTCCGGGGTTTACCGCAGTGGTCGTCGCCACTCTCGAGGCTGGGTATCGGCGCCAACAGCGCGGTCTTTTCGGCGCTCGACGCGGTGCTGTTGCGACCGTTGCCGTTCCCGGAGGGCGACCGCCTGGTGAGGATCCACCAGCGAAACCCCAAGACTCCGATCACGATCGCCTCTCCAGCCCGCCTCGCAGACTGGGATCGCCTGAACGAGACCTTCCAGGCGGTGACCGGGTTCTATACGGAGGATGCTTCCGAAACCACCGGCGAATTTCCCGAGAAACTACGCGAGCATTCGTCGCGCCGCGGTTTCTGGAGGTGTGGGGTATGGCCCCGCTCTCGGACGCGACTTCACTCCAGAAGAAGTGACAAGCCGGCGGGCCGACTGCCGTGCTCATCAGCGATCGCTTCTGGCGCCGAAAGTTCGGCGCGGATCCCAATGTGATCGGCCCGGCAACTTCGATTCGGCTCATCGTCAGCAACGGTTGTCGGAGTGATGCCTGCATCGTTCCATGTTTCTGGTCCGCGACGTGGATGTCTGGGCGCCGATCATCCTCACGCCGAACATGGCGTCGTTCATCAGGGACGCGACATGGCTGATGGCAGTCGGGCGGTTGAAGCGCGGCGTCAGCGTGGCCCAAGCGACCGCCAATCTGTCAACCATTCAGAATCAGCTTGGGCGAGAAGCACTCGAAATCGGACGCCTCGCTGACCGTCGACGTTGAACCATTGGCAGATGACGTCGTCGGACCCATCGGCAGCTCCTGTGGCTTGTCTTCGGATCGGCCACGCTCTTGTTGTTGATCGCCTGCGTGGAACGTCGCGGCATTGCTGCTGGTCAGGACCACGGAGCGCGAACATGAGATCGCTGTCCGCGCGTCACTCGGCGCTTCACGAAAGATCGTGATCGTTCAGTTGATGGTCGAAACGGCGGTGCTTGCTGTGGCCGGCGCCGCGGTCGGCCTGCTGATCGCGGGCGTTGCCGCACGAGCTTTCTTGCGTCCGCCGCAAACCTTCCGCGTGTCGACGAGATCACGGATCGACTGGAGGATCGTGGCGTATTCACTGGCAACCGCTGTCGCCGTCACCCTGTTATGCGGCCTGCTGCCGGCAGTCCGAGCGACACGCAGAGATTTACGTCCGCCGGCCTGGCGCACGGCGGGCGTTCGCAAGTGTCCGGCCGGCAGCGCGTGCAATGGCTGCTCGTCGCCACTCAGGTATCGCTCGCCGTCGTGCTCCTTTCTGGCGCTGGACTCTTGTTGCGCAGCTTTCAGGAGCTCGGACGCGTGGCCCCCGGCTTCGAGCCGCGCCACATCTTGACCTTCCACGTCAGCGGTTCGCATGCGGCGAGACGGCAAACTATCCTCAGCTCCTCGAACGCATCGACCGCACGCTGGACTTTCTTCGCGCGGTTCCCGGTGTCCAACAGGCGGCCACGGCAGCCTCCCTTCCTGAGTGCCTGGCGAGTTCCTGGTCGAGGTGCGATTGGTCGAAGGCCGGGCGGAAAGCGAGCCCAAGGTGGTTGCCGACAGCCGTTACGTGCTCGACAGGCTATTTCGCCACGATGCAGATGCCGCTGCTTGCCGGAGAGCCTTGTGAAACCCGCGGCTCCGCCAGCCTGAGGAACCGAACTGCGTTGGTGAATCGAAGTTTCGCAAACACGTATTTCGCGGGGAATCCCCTGATCGGACATCACCTCGCAACAGCCGTCGGAGGTCCCACTGCTGCCGCCATCGTCGGCATCGTGGCCGACGCCCGCGAGCAGGGACTTCACCGCGCACCGGGCCCGACCGTCTATTGGTGCTTCAGCGCGCCAGGTCCGTCGCCGTTTTATCTGGTTCGAACCGCCAGTGAGCCGTCAACGTCCGCGATACGGTCCGGCGAAAGATCAAAGAGATCGAACCAGCGCGAGCGGTGTTCGACATCACGCCGTTGGAAGAACATCTGAGCGCCGCATACAGCGAGAATCGCTTGCGCATGCTTGCTCTGGCGTCATTCGCTGGAACCGCGGTGTTACTGGCCTGTGTCGGACTCTACGGCACGCTCAGCTATCTCGTGAACATCCGGCGGCGGGAAGTTGGCCTTCGCCTCTCGCATTGGGAGCCGCGCGAGGGCAAATCGTGCGCCGCTTCCTCGGTCAGGGAGTCGGCGTCTCACTAGCGGCCTGCATCGCAGGATTAGGCCTGTCGGTCGTGCTCAACCGCGTGCTTGCAGAAATGCTCTATGGCGTTTCGCCGTCCGATCCTGCGACGCTCTCGGCCGTGGCGCTGATCGTGTTGGCGGCTGCGGGGCTGGCCTCACTCGTTCCGTCGATCCGAGGCGCGCTGGTCGAGCCGATGATCGTGCTCCGCGACGAATAGGTTCGAAGGAACGGAGCAGCTATTCCGCCGCGAGGGCGAGATCGGCGCTACTATGCGCAGATGCAAAGACGAGTGCACACCCCAGACTCGCGTGCGCAGTATCGATCGTCGTCAGTCTGTTGCTCGTATGCGGACTCGCCGGGGCCCATTCGGCGGCGCAGGACCAGCCGCAAACGCTCCCGTCGGTGATTCCAATCTTCCCGCTCGAAGAGGCGATGCTCTTCCCGAATGCGTCGCGGCCGTTGCACATCCTCGAACCGCGATATCGCGCGATGATCAACGACGCGCTGAAGGGCGACCGCATTATCGGCATGGTCACCTTGCGACCCGGGTATGAAGCCAACTACGAGGGCCGCCCGGCGATCTACGCGGTCGGCTGCGCCGGAGTGATTAGCGAGATGTCGAGGAGTTGCCCGATGGACGATTCAACATCGTGCTGCGCGGGTTCGTGAAGTTCCGCGTCAACAGCGAGGACGACAGCCGCCCGCACAGCTCGCGCGCGTCACGGCGATGCCCGAGCCGCTGGACGACAAAGAGAAGGATGCCCTTCACAAAGAGCGACTACGCCTGGAGGAACTCGTCAGCAGGCCCGGCGCGGCCTCCAGCGCACTGCCGGATATCTCCGACGAAGAAGTCGTCAACGTGCTCGCGCAGTATCTGCCCGTCGATCCGGTCCAGCGCCAGGGGCTGCTCGAGCTCGACGGCGTGCTCTTACGCTCACGCGCGCTGATCGACCTGCTCGGGACGGCCGGACGGCCCTAGCTAACTTCCACAAAGCCTAGGTGTCGCGACTTCCAGTCGATTCATCAACGCCCCAGCCCGATAGACACAACCAACGAAGGCGCGTAACGGCGATCGACTGAACCGGTCGGCCCCAACCGCGAGAACGTTTGCGAGCTGACCTGATAAAACGGCAGCACCACATCCGCCTGCACGAACATCCGCAGGCTCGTCGCACGCGCGAATTCGTACTCCGGCGGTCAGTTCTCCCTGAAGGCCCGTGCCGATCCACTCGGAACGATAGTGATCGAACGATCGGTAATCACGGAGTGCCGAAGCTTCGTCTGCCCCAACCGAGACCGCCGCCAACGTACGGCGTGCGATTGGCAGTCGGGTTCAGAGCTACAGTCCCGAAAGCTTCAGGAACGTCGATGCAGACGAGTCGACACCCGAATAGTAGCCGTCTGATGGACTGAACTGCATGTTGAGAAAGGACACGTCGATCGCAAACGGGTCGAGCTCCGCGCGATACCCAAATCCCAACGCCGGCATGCCGTAGGAGCGGTCGCCGAAGAGGCCGCCATACCCCAGCCGCGCGTACCAGATCGAATCAGTGTGAATGCGCCGCGCCCCGGCTTGTGTTTCGGGTGACGTTCGTTCGATCGACGACGTTGAAGCCGGTCATGGGGCGTCTGGTGAGAATCGATCGCACCATCTGGTTGTAGAGCGCCGGCAGGTCGTCCAGGCCCGGCCGCCGTCGCCTCGCGAGATCCGGTTGGGGCCCGTCAGCGTGACGACGATCGTGTACGCCGAGACGGACGTGCGAGAGGAATACTGAGTCGGGCAGCCGACGGCACCACCTGTTCACCCGCCTGCTCGAACTGTTTGCTGACAAGAATCGACGCCGCCGCCCGCTCTTGCGGCGACAGCGTGTCGCGAGCTTCGTCGATGCTGACGCACACTGCGGCCTCAGCCGCGCCGACACCGACGGTCAACAGGCAGGTCGCCGCAGCCAGTCGAATGATGAATCTGCGCATGGAATCCTCCCCGGCACCGGACAAGGTCGGCCCGGAGCCCCGTGCTCCGAACGCAACCTCGTATCGGTTCACCAGGAAATGCGCAGTCTGCGAAGAAAACCGGCTCAGCGGGGCTCACCCGCTGCGATCGACGCACTTTGGCGCTCACGAAGCGGTGGGCGCCCGCGATGAGGTAATCCTTCAGCGCGTCGCATGGACGCGCGATACAGCCGGACGAGTACACACGGGTAGTTCAGGTAATGTTCTTTCAGGTAGTAGGCGCCAGATCGTCCTCGATGAGCGCGTCACGGTCGCCGTGGAATCCATCATCACTACACTAGCGTGTTCGGCTCCAGCGGATTTGTGGACGCCATGCACACGAACATCTTGCCGCGCACTTTCAGCGTGGGCTGACCCCAGGTGGTCGTTACCTCCACATCCGGCGGGCAAAAGCAGACCGAAGGATATCAACGTTTTGAAACTGCCGGTTCGTGACATTCCCGTCGCGTCCCACTGTAACGCGCATCCACCGGCGATCACGATTCGCGTTTTCGCGCACGGCCATCCTCATCCTGATCCCGTGCTTGGGACGCACGGTGACCAGTTGCATCGGCACGATTTCCTGACCGGGCTCGAGCGATAGCTGGCAGCGTTGCACCACCGTCGCCAATATCAACCGAGCCTCCATCATCGGCGAAGCCGTTGCCGATGCAGACACGCGGGCCTCCGCCGAACGGGAGGAAGGCGTACACGCGGGATGCGCTCTTCCCAACCGGCTGCGAAAGCGCTCCGGGTTGAATCGTTCGGGCTCGTCGAAAAAGCGCGGGTCGCGGTGAAGCGCATACGTGTTGACGGTGACAAGACTGCCTTGTGGGACGTTGTATCCCGCCGATGCGAACGTCCTCGATCGGCTCTCGCGCGAAACCCGCCGCTGGCGGATACAAGCGCATGGCCTCGCGGACGACCATCTCGGTGCATACGGCAGCTGCGGCAGGTCGGCGACGGTCGGAGCACGGCCCCCAGCACTCGAGACACCTCGCGCACCAGCTTCTCTCTCGACCTCAGGATGCTGCGACAGCAGATACCACGTCCACGTCAGGGCCATCGCCGTGGTTTCGTGCCCAGCCAGGAACAGCGTCATCATCTCTTCGTGGAGCTGGCTATCCGACATCCGGATGCCGCTGTCCTCGTCGGTCGCGGCAAGCAGCATCGACAGCAGATCCGCCGGCTTCTCACCGGAGGCGCGATGCGCAGCGATGAACGAGTCGAGCAGCTCGTCGAGCCGCGCGAGCGCTCGCTTCTCCCGCAGATTGCGACGCGTCGGCACCCATGACGGCAGCCGAAGAATCCTGTTCAGGCGATCGTTGGCGGCATCGAGCACTGCGACCATCAGCCGGCCGACATCCTGTCGCCTCTCGCGTAACGTCAGCGCCGAACAGCGTCTGAACCACGATGGCCAGCGTCAATCTGGGCATCACTTCATCGAATCTCGACCACGCGCTCCATCCTCGAGCGAATCGATCATGCGGAGCGCATGGCCGACCATCACCGCTCCATACGTCACGAGCTGCGCGTGATGAAACGCGGGCTGTATCAGCTTGCGCTGCTGCTTCCAGACGGCGCCGTCGCTCGTGAGCAGCCCCTGTCCGGCAAAGGCACCGAACGCCTGCTTGATCAACCGCGGCTTTGTAGAATTTTTCCGGCTCTCGACGAGGATCTGCCTGGCGAAGTCGGGATGATTGAGCTGATAGACATGCAGCGGGCCGACCTGATAGTGAGCGATGTCGCCGAATTCACGCGCGATGCTCACGCCAAATGCCAGCGGATCGAAGGGAACCGCTCGGGGAACATCTGACCGATGATCGGCCAGGCACGACGTTGATGTGAGGCCCTGGAGGCCTCGCCAGTCGCGGCCATTGTTCGCCTGTATCGGCGCTCTGCGCTGGATTGTATCTCGCGTCGAGCGCAGATCGACGGCAACACGCGACCGATCCGTTACCATGCTGAACGCCACGAACCGCGACAGGCTCGCGCGGCGTTGTGAAGGTTGGCTGCAGGAACTGGGGCGCGCACTTTCGAGTGCCGCCGACGTCGGCCGGTGAACTCCCGGCCAGATCCGCGTTTTCCGAGAGTTCGCGTCACGAGACAAGCACCTCGGGGTTTTGCGAGACTCGCACCGGCGGATGGCATGCGGTGGAACTTCCAGCGCCGCTCGCCGTATCCGCATCCAGCCATGAGGGCCGCTGTCACGACGCGCTATGGACTTCCGGAGGTGGTGGAGGTCCGGAGGTCCCGACACCGACGCCCGCCGACAACGAGGTGCTCGTCCGCGTTCGCGCGTCGAGCGTGTGCTTTGGCGACCGGATACTTCCGGAGCGGCCCACTCCTCGATTCGGTTACTGAGCGGGTTTCGACCCAGGCACCCGATTCTGGGCGTCGATCTCGCCGGCACCGTTGAAGCCGTCGGACCGGGTGTGACGCGGTTCGCGCCAGGCGATGCGGTGTATGGCGCGCGCGGCGAGAAGTTCGCCGCCCATGCGGAGTTCGCGTGCGTGGCGGAGGATGGGTTCCTCGCGCGTAAGCCCGCGACCATGACGTTCGAGGAAGCCGGCACCGTGTTCGTGGGCGCGGCGTGCTCGCTCTCACTTCCTGCGCAGGGCGAACGTGAAGCCTGGCGAACGGGTTCTCGTCCACGGAGCGTCCGGCAGCCTCGGCGTGTTCGCCGTGCAGCTGGCGAAGCATTTCGGCGCGCACGTTACCGCCGTGTCAGCAGCGCCAACGTCCACCTCGTGCGATCGCTCGGGGCCGACGACGGTGATCGATTACACGGCGCAGGACTTCACCGATGGTGGACCGGTCCACGACGTGATCGTGGACGTGCTCGGCAAGGCCGGATTCCCGCGCAGCTTGCGCGCGCTGAAGCCCGGTGGACGCTATCTGCTCGTCGGCTTTTCAGGGGACTCGGGGGGATTGCGCGGCGCTGGTGACTGGCGGGTTAGTCACACCTCTGCGGACGGGCGCGATTCGTCACCGGCGCAGCCGATCCGAAGCAGGCCGATCTCGTCTTCCTGCAGGAGTTGATCGACGCCGGCAAGCTGCGCACCGTGATCGGGCGCCGATATACGCTCGACGAGATCGCCGAAGCGCACCGCTACGCCGATACCGGTCACAAGATTGGCAACGTCGCGGTGCTGATCGGAGAATCAGACAGAGCATCCTCGGGCGGTTGCGGTGCGCATTCGTCCCGACTTGCTCAACTCGCCTTCGCCTCGGCATTCGTCTCAAGCGGTCGTGGCAGGTCGCGAAAGTGTTCAGGTGCAGAGACAGAACCGACGCATCGATAGCGAACGATTAGCGCTTCGCAGGGACTTCGGATTCTCGGCGTTGGCCGTGCGCGGAGTTATCCTAGTCAAATGATTGCTCGAACCAGAAGGGGAGTAGCGATCGGCGCAACGATTGTCGTGGCCCTTTTCGGCGCGCTCGACGCGATTTCGGCGCGTCAGACTCCCATCGTGCAACCTGCCGATGAAACAGCTCTTCGTGAGTACACGGGCGTCTATCAGTGGGGACCGAACGCGTTCGTCTACTTGCAGATGTGGGACGAGTTCAGCGGATTCGGCAAGCCTCAACTGGTGGCGTTTGACGAGTCCGGTGATGTGCGCACGCTGTATCCGACCGACAGTAACCAGTTTTTCGCCGGCCCCGGCGCCGCGCTGTCCGCCTCGATCGAGTCGCGCATCGCGTTTCAGCGCGACAGCGCCGGCCAGATTGTCTCGCTGACCTGGCAGCGTGACGGTGCGGCGCCGCGCACTGCGCAAACGCGTCGAGATCGAAACTCGCGAAGACGTGCGATTCACGAATCGCGACGTGCAGTTGACCGCATGAGCAATACGTAACTGAACGAAGTAATAC
>ERZ1370068.8768-contig-7598_pt1 | contig 39001 bp, 59 predicted proteins | sample MGYA00561227_ERZ1370068 | MGnify/ENA primary metagenome ERZ1370068 (study PRJEB38410, sample SAMEA6850437) | metagenome | study: Metagenomic assessment of the ecological functions of the soil: analysis of the soil microbiota associated with the...
GGTATTACTTCGTTCAGTTACATTGCTTGGACAGAGAAACAAGGTTCAATCTCAAATTCTTTGGTTTAATTGGGCCAGCGCTGGCCTGCCGCCAATTGAGGCGCCCTCATTAAAATAACAGCGATGCGAATGCTGCGGAAAGCGTGCACCTAAAGCCAGCCAAACCAGATAGATAGACCAGTGCATCATAGGCGAAGAATATCGCGCACCGGGCCTTATACCAATCCTCAGATTGACTGACCGAGGACTGCCCAATCGCGCTGGGCGATGGTCATGATTTTCCAGGGCTGATCGAGGAGGGTATTCCAGGCGTAGCAGCAGTGATCGACGATGTCGTCGAAGGATCTGGAAGATGCGGTTCGACAGCCAGTTCTGCCGCATGAACTGCCAGATGTTCTCTTGGCTGTTGAGCTCGGGCGAGCGCGGCGGCAGCGGCAGGAGCGAGATGTTGCTTGGAACACCGAGGGCTTTTGCGCCGTGCCATCCGGCTTGATCGAGGATGAGAATGGCGTGAGCGCCGGGCGCAACTTTCGTCGCGATCTCGTCGAGATGAAGCTGCATGGCTTCGGTGTTGCAGGTCGGCAGCACGAGAGCGGCGCCGACCCCGCGTTCGGGGCACACCGCACCGAACAGATAGGTCGATTGGGTGCGCTGATCGTGGATGGCGCGGGGACGCGAGCCTTTCCTGGCCCAGCGATAGGTGAGCTTGTTCTTCTGGCCGACCCGCATCTCGTCCTTACATGAGGGTTCGGATGTCAAGTGGTTTGGGGCATCAGTTTCTCCGGTTGTGAGTGGTGACGCGTGGTATGTCGTTGGGTCCAGGGCTGCCGTGTCTCGCAGCTATTGCTGCGTCACCTTACATGCGGTCGGGCCGGAACACGGTCCCGCACCATAATGCCTCATGCACGAGGCGTAGCCCGGTGAGACGCGACCCACCTGAAACGCGGCGGCGTTGTGCCACCAATGACGAAAACGGTCGCGCTCCCCGTATCGCCGCCGGCGAATGCTGCCGGGGGCAATTCCTGTCTGTCTATGCGGCTACTGTCGCCGCCGCCCGGATCTCGGCGCCAGCCGGCACTACCCCCGTCTCTGCGTAGCGCCAGAGCGCAATCAACAGCTTGCGTGCCATGGCTACAATGGCGATCCGCCGTGTGCGCCCGGCCAACGTGCCGACCCGCTTGCGGAACCACTCTGCCAGCTCGCTGCCGGGCTGGTAGCGAAGCCAGAGCCATGCGAGCTGGATCATGGTCGTCCTTGCGCGCGGGTTTCCAGCCCGGCTTATGCGCCGATCACGGTCCATACCGCCGCTCTGGTGGGGCATCGGCGTGATGCCGACGTAGCTCGCAATCTGCCGGCGGTTGTCGAATGACCGATAGAATACCTCTCGTGTGAGCACGGCCGCGAAGTTTTCGCCGATACCCCGGACGCGACAGAGAGCGGCGATCTTGCGGCAGGTCTCGTCCTGGGGCTTCGTCTCGGCCGCCTCATCGCGCTCGGCTTCGACCTCCCGGATCAACTCCAAGGTCATGAGGAGCCGTCGCCGCAGGCGGTCCAATTCGAGTCGAAGATGGCTCGGATCTCACGTCCGTCACCGGTGCGCAGGACAGCAAGATCGCGCTCCCATGAACGAAGCGAGGGCCTTTTTCGAATACCCTGGGTGAACAGCAGTGCTTCAATGCGGTTCTCAATGCGCAACCTCTCCTGCACCAAGCTCTCCCGCTCGCGGTGCATGCGCTTGGCATCTTCCTCCTCTGGCGTCGGCACGCGCACCATGCTGCAGGCTTGGCGATCACCCCGGAGATAGGCCGCAAGCACGCGCAGCATGCCCTCCGCATCGAGCCGGTCCGTTTTGGCCCGCCGCGCGCGGCGGTTGACAAGAATGCTGGTGGGTTCAAGAACATGGATGGCGACACCATGTGCCGTCAGCAGTCGGTGCAGCCAGAAGCCGTCACGTCCCGCTTCGAAGCAGCAGACGACAGCAGTCGCCGCGCCGAGCCGGCGAGCAACACGATCGCGCAGGGAAGAAACGAGAGCGAGCAAGGCGGCCGTGTCGCCGCCATCGATCCGATGCAGATGTGGCTTGTCGGACCCCGGCACGCGTGCGGCGACGAGCCACGTTGATGCACTAAGTTCGATAGCAAGGAGGATGGTAGGATTACCGGTGTCGTTCGGTTGCATAGGGCAGCTCCATCGCTTTGATTCGGGCTGCCAAAGTATCGGCTCGGCCCGTCCTCATAGCATCTGGAACCACACCTCTATGGGTGTGCCCGGCGCAAGCTCCGTGCGGACTTCCGCCACGCGTACGGCAAAGTTTTTTGAACGCGTCCATGGCTTCGGTGTCCTGCTTGTAAGCTTTCGGTCTGGCGCTCACATGTGAGAAGCCCAAGTCCTTCAAGGCGCGATAGATCGTGTCGTCCGACACCGAGAGCCCGAACTCCTCGTGCAGCCGCATGATCAGATCGCACGCCCGCCAGCGCACCACGCCATGGATCGCCGGGATCGGGCCCTCCTCCACGAGCCGGGCGAGAAAGACCTTGTGCTCCTCGTCAAGCTTGGGCGGCACGCCCGGGGAAGGAATGTTGATGAGACCGTCAGGTCCTGCGTCGTTGAACCGGATCACCCAGTCCCGCAGCGTCTGACGGTCCATCACGCCGATCTTCGCCGCGTCGTCTCGCGAGGCCCCGTCGAGCACGGCTGCGATCGCCAACAGCCTACGCGCCTGCGCGGCGTCCTTGGCGCGCTTTGCAAACCGACGAACCTCACTCGCCGTATAGTCCGTCCGCACCGGAACAGCTTGGCCCATGGCAAACGACCCTCCGTTTGCCACCTTGAATCACTTTGCCGCTGATTTGGGAATCCTCGGAGAGTCAGACAATCGGCGGATTGGTATTAGTCAGTCTAGCGACTAGACGCTTTGCAGCAAGCGAAATACTACTAGACCTAAGTCAAAGTTTTAGATTTGAGGGGATCAAACTAGAACACCTGGGCGGTAAGACCTACAGCAGTTTCATTGCCGCAAACACAACTGGCCGCCACAGCTAAAAGCAAAGCCGCTGACAGCGCAACCGACAATATGACGGTTCTGATCCACTCTTTCGCCGACATAAGCAAATGCTTGCCCTGGTCATAAGGCGATGCACAAACGCACAAAAGTTCATGGGTGGATTGCGATTAGGTCAATGGTGTTGTCATAATTGGGTACGGGAACTCCAATATTCCTCTGAGACATGATTGCATTGATTGCAGTGCAATCACCGGCTATACTCGCGGCACATTTGGACCAGGGCCATGGCCAGTCTCACCATCCGCCGGCTTGACGATGACCTCAAGCAGCGCCTGCGCCTGCGCGCGGCCAGGCACGGCCGTTCGATGGAGGACGAGGCGCGCATCGTCTTGGGCGAAGCGGCGCTGCGAGACGATGGCGGGAGTGGGTTGGGCACGGCGATGCGACGCCGGCTCGCCCCGCACGGCCCCGTCAAGCTGGAGCAGGCTGCACGCACGACAACAATTGCTCAGGCGTCCAGCAGCGACAAAATCGTCCTCATCAATATCCTTCTGATCATCGGCGGCGGCATCGCCGCCTACAAGTCGCTCGATCTCATCCGCCGGCTCAAGGAGCGCGGCGCGCGCGGTGCGCTGCATCCTCACAACGGCGGCGCAGGAGTTCGTCACGCCGCTTGTCGGCGGGCGCGCTCAGCGGCGGGCGCGTCCATACCGATCTGTTCGATCCGGCGAGCGAGTTCGACGTCGGCCACATCCGGCTCGCCCGCGACACGCGACCTGTCGTGGTGGCGCCCGCGACCGCCGACCTGATGGCCAAGATGGCCGGCGGCCACGCCGACGATCTCGCCTCCGCCGTGCTGCTCGCGACCGACCAGCCGGTGCTGATCGCGCCCGGCGATGAACCCGCGCATGTGGGTGCATCCGGCGACGCGCCGCAATCTCGCGCAGCTCGCCGCCGACGGCGTCGCGCGTGGTCGGACCGAATGCCGGCGAGATGGCGGAAGCGGGCGAGGCCGGCATCGGCCGCATGGCGGAGCCGCCGGAGATCGTGTCCGCGGCCTGGCGCTGCTCGACGATGTCGGACCGCGACGAGCCGCTCGCCGGCACGCGCGTCGTCGTCACCTCGGGCCCGACGCACGAGCCGATCGATCCGGTGCGCTACATCGCCAACCGCTCCTCCGGCAAGCAGGGCCACGCCATCGCCGCGGCGGCCGCGGCGGCGGGCGCCGAGGTCGATCCTGGTCTCCGGCCCGGTGCACGTTGCCCGATCCGCCGGGCGTCACCGTCGTCAAGGTCGAAACCGCACGCGAGATGCTGGCCGCGGTCGAGCAGGCGCTGCCGGCCGACTGCGCGATCTTCGCCGCCGCCGTCGCCGACTGGCGGGTACGCCGAACCGCAGCGGCGAGAAGATCAAGAAGCAAAGACCAAGCCGGACCAAGCGCGACCAGCCGCCGGCGCTGGCTGGTCGAGAACCCCGACATCCTGGCGACCATCGCGCAGCGCAAGGCCGAGCGCCCGCGTCTGGTGATCGGCTTTGCGGCCGAGACCGAGAACGTGCGTCGCCAACGCCAAGGACAAACTCGCACGCAAGGGCTGCGACTGGATCGTCGCCAACGACGTGTCGCCCGCGACCGGCGTCGTTCGGCGGCGATCTCAACAGCGTGCATCTCGTCACCGCCGACGGCGTCAGATCCTGGCCGCCGCAGTCGAAGGACGAGGTCGCGCGCACGCTCGTCGGCCCGGATCGCGGCGGCGCTCATGGAGCGTCCCGTGAACCCCGGCAAGCAAACCCAATCGAGTGCGCTGCGGCTGCCCCATGCCGCCGGGCTGCCGCTGCCGGCCTATCAGAGCGAGCTTGCCGCCGGGCTCGACCTCCTCGCCGCGGTGCCGACCGAGGCGCCGGTGACCATGGCGCCCGGGCGACCGCGCGCCATGATCCCGACCGGCATCCAGATGGCGTTACCGCCGGGCACCGAGGGGCAGATGCGGCCGCGCTCCGGGCTGGCCGCGCGGCACGGCATCTCCGTGCTCAACGCGCCCGGCACCGTCGATGCCGATTATCGCGGGCGAGATACAGGTGCTGCTGGTCAATCTCGGCCGCGATCCATTCACGGTCGAGCGAGGAATGCGGATTGCACAACTTGTCATTGCAGCGACAATGCAAGCTAGTATTTGCGAGGTTACAATCCTTGATGGAACTACACGGGGGTTGGGGTTTCGGTTCTACGGGCACGGCGCCCGGGGAGCGGCAGAACCGGCTAAGCCTTGATTCGATTGTAGTGTGATTACCGCCTCATTGCGTCACGGACCGCCTGTTGGCGGTCAACGTCGTCATCGTGGGCCCGCCCATGCCGCTATTGCCGCGCAAAGGCATCCTTGCGATCGCCGCCGTGGTCGACGTTGCGCTCCATGCGCACGGCCAGCCGGTGGCGGCCAGCGCTGGCGGGCGTCACCGGCTGTCGCCGCGGCATCTCGAGCCGGTGCTGCAGGCGCTCGTTCACCACAGCATCCTCAAGGGCGTGCGCGGTCCGCACGGCGGCTACGAGCTCGCCGCGCGAGCCGCACCACATCAGCGCCGACGACATCCTGCGCGCGGCCGAAACGGATCGACGATAAAGGCGAGACGGAGCGCGGCGAGGTCGGACCTGATCAACCGCGTGATGATGCCCGCTTTCGCGCAGGCGGAAGAGGCGTTTTCCGCCACGCTCAGTCGCATCAATGTCGAGACCTGATGCGCGCCGCCGAGGTCTCAGGCAATCTTTCGGGGATAGACGGCGGCGACAAATAACGTCAGCCGGCCTTCTGTTCTTCTTCTGCGCCGTCCACCACGGGCAGACGCCGGGCATGAGCTGGTAGTTGCCCTCCATCACCTGCACCGGCTCGCGCATGCCGTCGGCGGCGTTCTGCAGGCGGAGCGCGCGCGCTGGCGCGATCCTCTGCGGAGAGCCAGGGCGGTCGTGGCCCCACATGCTCGGACCGGCCTTGCGCTCAAACGCCTGCCAGGTCGCCGGATCGATCGCGCGCGCGCCCCAGCCGTACTCGACCATGAAGCCGGAGGGCGTCCAGGTGTAGAACGAGGTGATGAAGTCGCTGGGTGTGGCGCCCGAGCGTGGTCGCGACGCGGCCGTCTTCGCCACAGCGCGATGTCGTAGCCCTGGCCGAGGTCGTCGAACTGGAACACCTCCATCATGATGTGATGGACGGCATTCTTGCCGGTGCGGATGAAGCGCGAGGCTGTGATGGCGCGGTTGACGTGCATGAAGTAGGCGTCGAACGGATGCGGCAAGTAGTCGGTGAGCCGGAAGCCCAGAAGCTCGCGGTAGAACGGCATCAGACTGTCGATCGTTCCGACGCTCTCCACGTTGAGCACGACATGGCCGAGGCCGAGCGGCCCGGTGCGAAAGCCGAGATCGAACGGCCCGGCACGAAGCGATCGGACGTCGTTTCCGCCCCGTGAAAAATCTCAGGCGATTGCCGAGCGGATCGTTCAGCACGATCAGGTCCTGACCAGCCGCTCGTCAGCGCGAGCGCGCCGCGCGCCGATGCGCCGACGCCGGCCGCAGCTTCGAGCCGCGCGGCGAGTTCATCGAGCGGCGCATCGGCGACCTCCCAGCCGAAAACGCCGATGCCCTGCCCGCCGTCGGCCTCCACGATGATGCGCTGCTTGCGGTCGTCCATGCGGAAGGCCATAGGACGAGCGGGTCTTGTCGACGCGCTGGAGCCCGAGGAGATTTGGGCCATAGCTCGCCCAGTCGCCAAGAGTCCGTTGGCGCGGACACCGACATAGCCGAGAGATTCAGCGCGCATACGTGCTCCTCGTTTTGCCCCATGCACCCTAGCCAAGTTTCAGTCGGCAGTCGCTTGTGACAAAGTCAATCCTTCGCCGGCGGCGACAAACTGGCCAAGTTCAATGCTGTGAATATCGGAAGAAACTTGGCGCATCGCTTGAATGCAAGAAGCGTCAGCACCTCCGCAGCTGCTACCCGAAAAGATCTCTTCGACAAGTTCAAATCGAGATGCGTCCCAACGTGAGAACCAGTTCGATGCACTCACGGGCTTTGGCGGCATCGGTCGGTGGGGCCCTTCCAAAGATCATCGTAAACGTAGAACTGTCAGGCGCCAAATCACTATTAGGCATCCAATCGCGAGTCACAGTTTGTGACCGAGTAAACCAGCGCCGGCCAGCTCCTGCCATGACTAATCAACAACAGTGGAAGCTGGGTTTGATCTCAACGAGGCGAATGGCCGTCGCAGTCTGACTTGTATTAAATATCTCTGATAGCTTTCGTACAACGTGCATACTCGGGCGGCCAAGACTCTGTGCGATCGGAACAAATAAATAGTCTGGCATCAGCAACTCTGACGCAAATCTGTCCGGCGGCACGTTCCAGATTTTGTAATTTCCGCATTTGGACGCTCGTCTCATCAGCGCTGCACCAAGAGCTATCCGTCTTCGATGATAAATCCAATGACCAAGCTCATGACATACTGAAAATCTCTGTCGACCCGGCGAAGCCTTCTGCCTAACCGTGACAATCGCGGAATCATCGGCGCCAACAATTCGTGCATCGCATTGATCTGAGTAGTCATATTTAACCTTTGCACCAAGATACCACACGCAATTGCTTCGACATCTATTTCTCCAGGTTCCGTAACCCCAAGATCTCGCAGTATGCGCTCGGCCTTTGGTGAGTTACCGAACTCGAGCTTTCAGAGGAATCTGTGCAAATGTTTGTAGCTCGCATAAGTCGGAAAATGCGCTTGAGAATGTCCTTTTCGAGGATTTCGACCATTGCGTGCAGCAAAGTGTCATGCGTGCTTGATCACTCGATGATAGAAATTCCGTTAGCTGCTTTCGAACTTCAACAGCATCAATCCGTATGTCGCGGGCATCCCGTCTTGTTCGCGCGACAACAATGCGCGCTTCAGCTAGCCTATCTTTCCTAAGCTATTAATTGCGGCATCAATCTCAGTACGAATAGTACCAAGTGCAACCTTGGGCACTCCCGTGATCCTCGGCTGCTTCACACCAAGCAGCTCTTCGTCTGACATTTTTAGAAGATCGTCGATGAGTTCTTCGGCCAACAACGTCAGGGCCTGTCCGTTGCTTTTCTTGCTCATGACTTCCATCCATTCGGAAAGGCTTTGTCGATACGACGGCGAACAAGACGGCGCCTTGTTGCAAAGTCCTTTTCATTCAAGCCGACAAGTTCTCGACGTTCTTTTCCCCTCCATTTCTTCCATTATGCCGTCCGCCAACGTCTGGACACAACATCGTCCTTAAACAGGCCGAGGACCTTTGCTCTCATCTCGGCGAGCTCTTCATCCTGAATCATTCGATCTTCCTGGGCTAAGGCGCGGATCTACGCCTTCGAGCTGGCCGGTCACAACCGGAACCGCGATTCGGGACGACGGCGAGCACCGGAGCCCGATTGAGTGCCTTCCTATCCGCCGAGGCGATACTGCGCATCACGCCGAATAGAAAAACCACCATCGGAATGTTGCGTGGGCACTTCCGCGTGCCGGCGGCTGCTCGCCGGATGGCCTCGTTTCGGAGTTCTTGGCGGGAGGGCGAGCACCACCGTAGCTCAGATAGTGGGAGGCCTTTTGAACCTAAGCGCGTCTGGGTCAGATAGGTCGCGTATACGGCCGATGACCTCAGCCACCGACAGCATAGTCTCCGCAGACGCGCTAGGTGTCACCATCGCGATCGTCCTTCACCCCCTTATGCGCCGCCTGGAATGCCAAGCCGACATCTCTGACAAATATTTTTGCAGGTGTCTGAATAAGCTCGGACTCAGAGCCTAAGGCAGGCATCCGGGGGCAAAATCAATTGTGCCCGGCGAAAAACAGAGGGCAAGACATGATTTTCTCCATCAGCTACGACCTGAAGAAGCCGGATCGCGACTACGCGGGGCCTATACGAGGCCATCAAGAGCTGCGGCGAATGGTGGCACTATCTCGGCTCAACATGGCTTGTCGACCACTAAAGGCTCTGAATGCCGACGGCATCTGGAACAAGGTCAAGAGCCATGTCGACGCTAACGATTACATGCTTATCGTCGGCATTACCGCAGACAAGAGCGGTGGTTGCCCCAGGAAGCTTGGAATTGATCAATGAACGAGCCGCAAGGCGGCCTAGCAATTAGGCTTAGTTTCCAAAAGTGGCCTCCGAGAAATCGGGGGCCACTTTTTGCTCCAACTACCTCACCTGCGTGTGCCGTGGCCTGCCTAGCGATCTGATCCTTGAGTCGCGGATAAACCTTCATCGCATGGCTTTCGAATATCTTCGGGCGTGGTCGACCGCGCTGAGAGCCCCGCCGGCACCATCCGCTTGGTGCCGGGTGTCGTCGAAATCACTTAGGGCGAATAAGCGAAGCGCAATTCGCCATTCTAGGCGGAAGCTGGCGGGTTATACCTTTGCCGGACCACCGCGCATCCACGAAACTATCGCCACCGCTCCATCGCCTGCCGGTGCAGCGACTCGGGCGGAAGTTCGAGTCAACTCCATACGAACGCCGTTGGGGTCGATGACGTTCGACAGAATCGCCTTTGTGCCGCTGTCAGCGTTATGTCCTTCACGTCGGCTCCGCGCGCTTTGAACATCGCGGTGGCCGCAGCCATAGTTCTCGACGAGCCACCCCGAAATGATAGATGCCGGCCGGGCGCTCCGCGTTCGCGGACTTGAATTTCGATGAACGTATTCTGGCTGATCTGGACATAGACCAGTTGCACCTGTCCGGCCGGCGTCTTGACGCGGAAAGCTTCGAGGGAATCCCATCGTCTTCGTGTAGTACTCGACGGCCTTATCGACATCGGGGACGGCGAGCGCCACGTGGTTCATCGCGACGATGCCGCGGTTCGGGGTCTGGTTCTGCGCCACCGACGTGGCCGCAAGCCCAACCAGAATGCCGGCCAGCGAATAAAGCAAGACCGCGCATGTCAACCTCCCATATCTCTGACTTGTCTCACCCGCGCTGCGAAGTCACGCGTTCACGTTGCCTGCTTGGCGATCTGGTCCTTCAGCCGCGGATAGACCCTCAGCGCATTGCCCTCGAAGATCTTCTGCTTGTCGGCGCGCGCTGAGCCCCGCCGCGCCATCGACGTAGCGCTTGGTGTCGTCGAAGTAGTTGCCCGGTCGTCGGGTCGATGCCTTGCACCGCGCCGACCATCTCCGAGGCGAACAGGATGTTGTCGACCGGCACCACCTTGGTGAGCAGGTCGATGCCGGGCTGGTGATAGACGCAGGTGTCGAAGAAGACGTTGTTGCGCATGATCTCGGCCAGCGGCGGCCGCTTGTTGTCGAGCGCGATGCCGCGGAAGCGGCCCCAGTGGAACGGCACCGCGCCGCCGCCGTGCGGGATGATGAGCTTGCAGCGTCGGGAAATCCTTGAACAGGTCGGACAGGATGAGCTGCATGAACGCCATGGTGTCGGCGTTGAGGTAGTACGAGCCGGTGGTGTGCTGCGCCGGATTGCAGCAGCCGCGATGACGTGGATCATCGCCGGCACGTCGAGCTCGACCATCTTCTCGTAGAACGGATACCACCACTTGTCGGTGAGCGGCGGCGCGTTGAAATAGCCGCCGGACGGATCGGGATTGAGGTTGCAGCCGACGAAGCCGAGCTCCTTGACGCAGCGCTCGAGCTCGGCGATGCAGTTCGTCGGCGGCACGCCCGGCGACTGCGGCAGCTGGCACACGCCGATGAAGTTCTTCGGGAACAGCGTGCACGACGCGGTGGATCAGGTCGTTGCAGATCTGCGTCCATTCGCTGGCTGACGCGTCTCGTCGCCGATGTGGTGGCCCATGCCGGAGGCGCGCGGCGAGAAGATGGTGACGTCGGTGCCGCGCTCGCGCTGGAGCTTGAGCTGCGTCGCCCTCGATGCTCTCGCGGATCTCGTCGTCGGACATCTTGAGCCGGCGCGCCCGCGCGGGCAGCGGCCGCCTTGTCTCTTGACCGCCTCGGTCTGGTCCTTGCGGAAGCGATGCAGGTCCTTCGGCTCGGTGGTGTAGTGGCCGTGGCAATCGATGATCATGATAGTCCGTCACTCTGAAGCTGTGGGCGCGGGAGCCCATGGACGCCGGGCTCGCCGGATGGCGGATCCTACGAACCGCGGCTTTGCGGTTGTCAAACCGGGATCGCCGTCTGTATAGGATGCCGCACCGACGCAATCTGGGGGATCAATCGAATGGCTGATCTGCCGCGTCTGAATGGTGTCATCACGCGCGCTCGAATCCGGGCAGCCGGCGTTCACCGCCTTCTGCCAGGCCGGAGTCGGAAACCGCGATCGCGATGGCGACGGCCAAGTACGACGGCGTGCGTGCTACGAGATGGAGCACAATCCGTGGGACATCCGCGCGCTGCGCGATAGCCTGCAATACATGCTCAACCGCGCGCCAGATCGCGAAGGCCGGCTCGGTTGCGCCGGCGGTGACGCCGATGGTGCGCATCCCGGCCGAACGGCGTCGAGAAGGCGCAGTGGCAGGCCAAGCAGGCGCTCGACCTCGGCTGCTACGGCATCGTGTGGCCGCACATCTCGACGGTCGACGAGGCCTACAACGCGGTCGCCGCCTGCCGCTATCCGCGCCTCAAGAACGCGCCGCTCTACGAGCCGGCCGGCATCCGCGGCGACGGGCCGACGGCCAGGCGGTGCGCTACTGGGGCCTCGGCCAGCAGGACTACTACGACCGCGCCGACGTCTGGCCGCTCAACCCGCAGGGCGAGATTTTCGTGCATCCTGCATGATCGAGGACACGCAGCGGCGTCGAGAACCTCGACGACATGCTCACGAAGGTGCCGGGCATCGGCGCGATCCTGATCGGCGAGGGCGACCTCTGCCAGGAGCTCGGCTATGCCGCGCCAGTACGAGCACCCGAACGTGCTCGAATGGATGGCAAGCGTGGTCGAACACCTGCAAGAAGCACAACGTCGTCGGTCGGCCACCCGCACGTCGACAGCCAGCAATGTCGAGCGCATCCTCAACGAGGGCTACCGCTTCCTGATGGCCGCCCCGGTGCGCAGCTACGGCGCGCTCGACAAGGGCCTGAAGTTGGCGGGACGGGCGTGCAATGCCACCTCTCTCCCGCTTGCGGGGAGAGGTCGACGCGTACCCATAGCCCGCGAAGACGGGCGTTCGCCCTTGTGTGCGCGGCGGGTGAGGGCTCTTCCACAAGTCCGGACTCGCGGAAAGAGCCCCTCGACCCTCTCCCCGCAAGCGGGAGAGGAAGACAAGTCACTCCGCGGCCTTGATGCCGGTCAGGCGCACGATCTCCGCCCATTTGGGAGCTTCCTGCGCAATGACCGCGGCAAAATCCGCCGGCGTGCCGCTCTTCCCTCGATGCCGAGCCGCGCAAAGCTTGCGCGGATGTCGGGCGCCGCCAGCGCGTCGTTGATCGCGGCATTGAGCTTGTCGATGACCGCGCCTGGCGTGCCCATCGGCGCCACCATCCCGAACGAGCGTGTCGTAGGGAGCATCGAGGTAGCCGCCCTCGACCATCGACGGGACATCCGGCAGGCTCCGGCCAGCGCGTGCGCCGAGGTCACCGCCAGCGGCCGCAGCTTGCCGTCGCGGATGTGCGGCAGCAGCACCGATTTGCCGTTGATGGTCATCTGAATCTGGCCGCCGAGCAGGTCCGCGATCATCGGCGCGCCGCCGCGATAAGGGACATGGACGATGTCGAGCGCCGGTCTTGATCTTGAACAACTCGACCAGGAAATGCGGGGCGATGCCGACGGCATTGCCATAGTTGAGCTTGCCCGGATTGGTCTTTGCGTATTGGACGAGCTCGGCGATGGTCTTGGCGGGCAGCGACGGCGCCACCACCATCACCTGCTTTTCGATCACCGCCATCGCCACCGGCGTGAAGGTTTTCAGCGGCTCGTAGTCGAGCTTGTACAACAGCGGTGCGATGCCGAAGGTGTTGGTGGCGGCCACCATCAGCAATGTGTAGCCGTCGGGAGCAGACTGCGCGACTTGCCGTGCTCCGATCGTGCCCCCGGCGCCGCCCTGATTTTCAATGACGACGGTCTGCCCAAGACGCGTCGACATGCCTTGCGCCACCAGCCGGGCCGATGTGTCGGTCGCCCCGCCGGCGGGAAACGGCACGACGAGCTTGATCGGCCGCGTGGGATAGGCCTGTGCGCCGGCGGGGCTGGCCACGCCCGGGCCGAATGCCAAGATCACGAGGGCTGACAGAACGACGCGTGCGCGGGTCATCGGTTGCTCCGTGGGGTCGCCCGATCATACCTCCTTCTCGCGTCTGGCCGCTTGCGGTCAGCGGCGATGGGCCGCGTTCACGATCTGGACTCTTACGGTGCTGACTCGCGTTGGGGCTAAAGTCAACCGATCTGCGGGCGGTTGGGCGCAGGAGGCACGCCGGATTGGGCGCTGCGCCATACCGGCCGGGAATAAGCGGCGTCGCACGACGCCGCCACGATGCGGCAATGTGGGGCAAGCGGGTATGCCGGACACGATCCGGATCACCGGCGGGAGCGTGGGGGCTCGTCCGCGGCGCGGCGGATTCCGCGCGGCGGTCGCCGTGCTTTGCGTGCTTCGGTGCAGTCGCGCCGGCCGGTGCCGACGACTCTATCGACTCTGCCAACCTTTGACATCTCCATGGCCGCGCCTTGCGCAGCTCGGTCGGATCGAGATCGCCACGCTCGCGCTGATGCTTGGAATCCTCTGCTTTGCCGTGGTGACCGCCGCGAGCTCGTGCGCACGCGCCGGCGCCTCGCCGCGAGCGAAGCTGCCGCGCACGACGAGACCATCGCCCTCAAGGCCGAAATCGACCGCGTGAATGCGCTGCTGCGCTCCGGAGCCGCAGATCCTGATCGCCTGGGCGGCCGCCGCCGACGAGCCGGAGATCATCGGCGATCCGGCCTGGTCATCGATGCGGACCCGCCGCATCGCGTGCTCGCCTTCGGCACCTGGCTCGAGCCGGACAAGGCGCAGGCGATGGAAGTCGTCGCTCGAAGCGCTGCGCGCGCACGGCACCGGTTTTGCCACGACGCTGACGACGCTCGCGGGCCGGCCGATCGAGGCCGAGGGCCAGGTCTTCGGCGGGCGCGCGATCCTGCGCCTCAAGCAGGTGGACGGCGTCAAGCGCGAGCTTGCCGAACTGCAAATCCGCTGCCAGAAGCAGTTCGACGAGAGCAACGCCATGCGAACGCTGATCGACGCGCTGCCGTCACCGATCTGGGCGCGCGACGAAGCCGGCAAGCTCGTCTTCGCCAATGCGGCCTATGCCCGCGCGGTCGACGCCAAGGATGGCGCGGAGGCGGTCGAGCGCGGCCTCGAACTGTTCGACCACGCCGCGCGCGAGGAACTGTCCTGCGCGCCCACGAGACGGCAACGTCCTTTAGCGGACGGCTGCCGGCCATCGTCGCCGGCAGCCGCCGGACCTTCGACGTGCTCGCCTTTCCGGCCCGGCGCGGCAGCGCCGGCAATCGGCATCGACGCCACCGAAGCGGAATCCATGCGCGCCGAGATCAAGCGCATGATCGACGCCCACCGGCGCACCCTCGACCAGCTGCCGACCGGCGTCGCCATCTTCGGCTCCGATCAAAGGCTCACGTTCTACAACACCGCCTATCGTTCGCTCTGGGACCTCGATGCGGGCTTCCTCGATCAGGGGCCGACCGATTCCGCGGTGCTCGATCGGCTGCGCGCCGACCGCAAGCTGCCGGAGGAGGCAGGACTTCCGGCAATGGAAGGCGCAGCTGCAGGACGCCTACCGCGCGCTCGAAGCCAAGGAGCACGCCTGGCACCTGCCCGCACGGCCGCACGCTGCGCGTCGTCACGACGCCCAATCCGGAAGGCGGCGTGACCTACCTGTTCCATGACGTCACCCGGCGGCTCGACCTCGAACGGCGCTACGAAGCCCTCATCCGCGTGCAGGGCGAGACGCTCGACAACCTCGCCGAGGCGGTCGCGGTGTTCGGCAGCGACGGCCGCCTGCGGCTCTTCAACCCGGTGTTCGCGCGCATGTGGAAGCTCGATCCGGCGGCGCTCGCCGAGCGGCCGCACATCGAGGCGGTGATCGGCTGGTGCCAGGCGCTCGCCGGCGACGACCCGATCTGGCAGGCGCTGCGCCTGACCGTCACCGCCATCGACGGCCGCGAGCTCGGTGACCGGGCGGCTGCGAACGGCGCGACGGCAGCGTGGTCGACTGCGCCACCGTCCCGCTGCCCGACGGCGCCACGCTCGTGACGTTCCAGGACGTCACCGACACGGTCAACGTCGAGCGCGCGCTGCGCGAGCGCAACGAGGCGCTCGAAGACGCCGACAAGATCAAGATCGACTTCGTGCACCACGTCTCCTACGAGCTGCGCTCGCCGCTCACCAACATCATCGGCTTTGCGCGATTTCCTCGGCGATCCGGTGACCGGGCCGCTGACCGCGAAGCAGCGCGAATATCTCGGCTACATCACGGTCTCGACCAACGCGCTGCTGGCCATCATCAACAACATCCTCGATCTCGCCACCATCGACGCCGGCGCGATGACGCTCAACCTCGGCCCGGTCGACATCCGCAAGACCATGGACGCCGCCGCCGAGGGCGTGCAGGACCGCCTGGTGCAGACCGGCATCCTGCTCAACATCCGCGCCGTGCCCGATATCGGCAGCTTCATCGCCGACGAGCGCGCGCGTGCGCCAGGCGCTGTTCAACCTGCTGGCCAATGCCATAGGCTTTTCGCCCGCCGGCGAGACCGTTACGCTGGCCGCCCAGCGGCTCAAGGACGCCGTCGTGTTCTCGGTGACCGACCACGGACCCGGCATCCCGGCCGACGTGAAGGACAAGGTGTTCGACTGGTTCGAGACCCATTCGCTCGGCTCGCGCCATCGCGGCACGGGCCTCGGCCTGTCGCTGGTGCGCTCCTTCGTCGAGCTGCACGGCGGAACGGTGACGCTCGATTCCGCCGTCGGCCGCGGCACCACCGTCACCTGCATCTTCCCGCTCGGCGAAGCGGGCGAGCGGACGGCGGCGTAAGTCAGCGCCATGGCGATGCTCCCGACCACGACCGGCGGTGCGAGCTTTTCGGTGGTGCTGCCGGACGAGCAGGCCACGCGCCGGCTGATGATCGACGTCGCCAGCGCGCTCGAGCCGGGCGACCTGGTCACGCTCTCGGGCGATCTCGGCGCCGGCAAGACCACGTTCGCGCGCGCCATGATCCGCCATCTTGCAGGCGACGGGACGCTCGAAGTGCCAAGCCCGACCTTCACCCTGATGCAGATCTACGACCTGCCGCGATTTCCCGTGGTCCACGCCGACCTCTACCGGCTCTCGGGCGCGGCGGAGCTCGCCGAGCTCGGCTTCGACGACCTGCCCGAGGGCGCGGTCGTGCTGCTGGAATGGCCCGACCGCGCCGACGGCTTCCTGCCGCCGGACCGGCTCGACGTCGCGCTCACGCTCGCGCCCAAGCTCAAGACCGAGTTCCGCCATGCGCGCGTGACCGGCTACGGCACGTTCGCGCCGCGCGTGGAGCGGATCGCGGCGGTGCGCCAGTTCATCGCCGAGAGCGGCTATGGCGAGGCGTTGCGCACGCGCATGCAGGGCGACGCCTCGACGCGCAGCTACGACCGGCTCACGATGGGCGACAAGCACGTGATCCTGATGAACTCGCCGCGCCGGCCCGACGGTCCGCCGGTGCGCGACGGCGCGCCCTATAGCGCGATCGCCCATCTCGCCGAGAACGTCGCGCCGTTCGTGGCGATGGCGAAGGGACTGCGCGAGCGCGGCCTCTCCGCGCCCGAGATCTATCACGCCGATCTCGACCAGGGGCTGCTGCTGCTCGAGGATCTCGGCGCGGAGCGCGTCGTCGAGGGCGATCCGCCGGCTCCGATCACGGAGCGCTATCGAGGCCGCGGTCGACACGCTGCTGCGCGCTGCACGACCAGCTGTTGCCCGAGCGTGCTGCCGGTCGCGCCCCATGTCGAGCACAAGCTGCCGCACTACGACATGGACGCCTTCCTGATCGAGGCCGAGCTGATCCTCGACTGGTATCTGCCGCGCCTGCAGCGTCACGGTCACCGACGCGGACGCGCGCGGAATTCCAGGCGCTCTGGCGCGAGGCGCTGCGCGCCTGCGATCGATCGGCCGCCGACCTGGGTGCTGCGCGACTTCCATTCGCCGAACCTGCTCTGGCTGCCGAAGCGCAGCGAGCTCGCCCGGCTCGGCGTGCTCGATTTCCAGGACGCCGTGATGGGGCCGGCGGCCTACGACCTCGCCTCGCTCGCTGCAGGACGCGCGCGTCGACGTGCCGGAGGCGACCGAAGTGGCGCTGCTCGGCCGCTACGTGCGCCGGCGGCGCGCGGCCCGACCCGATTTCGACGGCGGCCAGTTCATCAAGATCTACGTCACGCTCGCCGCCCAGCGCGCCAGCAAGATTCTCGGCATCTTCGCCCGGCTCGATATGCGCGACGGCAAGCCGCAATATTTGCGTCACATGCCGCGAATATGGACCTATTTGCAGCGGTCGCTGGCGCATCCGGCGCTGGCGCCGCTCAACGCGTGGTACAGTGCGCATGTTCCGGCGTTGAAGACGATCTGATTCGCGACCGCAGGAAGAAACATGGGAGCATCACGCCGCATCACCACCGCCCCGCGCCGCGCCATGGTGCTGGCGGCCGGGCTCGGCACGCGCATGCGTCCGTTCAACGGCCAGATACCCAAGCCGCTGGTGGCGGTCGGCGGCAAGGCGCTGATCGACTACGTGCTCGACCGGCTGGCGGAAGCCGGCGTCGAGCGCGCGGTGGTGAACGTGCATCACCTCGCCGACGAGATCGAGCGGCACCTGGCGTCGCGGCAGCGGCCGCAGATCGTCATCTCCGACGAGCGCGCGGAGCTGCTCGGCACCGGCGGCGGCGTGGTCAAGGCGCTGCCGGAGCTCGGCGACGGCGCCGTTCTTCCACATCAATTCCGACACCATCTGGATCGACGGCGTGAAGCCCAATCTGATGCGGCTGGCGGCCGCCTTCGAGCCCGCGCGCATGGACGCGCTGCTGCTGCGTCGCACCGACCACGTCCAGCATCGGCTATGGCGGCCGCGGCGACTTCGCCATGGCGCCCGACGGGCGGCTCAAGCGGCGCGGCGAGCGCGACGTGGTGCCGTTCGTCTATGCCGGCGCCGCGATCCTCACGCCGGCGTTCTTCGCCGGCGTCGCGCCCGGACCGTCCTCGATGTCGCCGCTGTTCGACCGCGCCGCCGAGGCCGAGCGGCTCTGCGGCCTGCGCCTCGAAGGCGTCTGGATGCACGTCGGCACGCCGGACGCGATCAAGGCCGCCGAAGCCGCCATCCTCGCCAGCGCGGCGTAGATTGCGCGGCATCACAGCGCATCATCGACTCGCGGCGCTGCCGGCCGTGTATGATTCGGCATGCCGGCTCCGATCCCCGCGTCTTCACCATCCCGGCCTCGGCGCCGTTCGTGCCGACGCTGATCGGCGCGCTGCTCGACGGCCGGCTGGTCGCCGGGCTTCCCGCCGGCGCGCGATCCGCTCGCGCTCGCGGGCGCGACGCTCTATCTGCCGACGCGGCGCGCCTGCCGGCTGGCGCGCGATCGTCTTCCTCGACGTGACCGGGACAGCGACGCCGCGATCCTGCCGCGCATCGTCGCCGTCGGCGACGTCGACGAGGACGAGATCGCGTTCGCGCAGGCCGCGACCGGCGCCATCGCCGCCGACGCGCTCGACCTGCCGCACGCGCTCGGCGGGCTCGAACGGCGGCTGCTGCTGGCGCAGCTCGTCGCTGCAATGGGCGGCCGCGCTCGAGCCGATGACGCGGCGACGGCGCGCCGCTGGTCGCCAACAATCCCGCCTCCGCGCTCGCGCTCGCCGACGACCTCGCGCGGCTCATGGACGACATGACGACGCGCCAGGTGACGCTGGGACAGGCTCGACGGCCTGGTGCCGGACAATCTCGACGAATACTGGCAGCTCACGCTGCGAGTTCCTGAAGATCGCGCGCGAGCACTGGCCGGCAATTCTCGCCGAGCACGGCAGGATCGAGCCGGCCGCGCGCCGCGACGCGCTGATCGAGGCCGAAGCCGCGCGGCTCGCCGCCAAGACCGACGGCCCGGTGATCGCCGCCGGCTCGACCGGCTCGATGCCGGCGACCGCCGCGCTGATCGCGACCATCGCGAAGCTGCCGCATGGCGCCGTGGTGCTGCCCGGCCTCGACACCGACCTCGACGCCGACACCTGGGAGCTGATCGCGGGCCGCGACGCGACGCGTCGACGTCGCGCCCGCCGCGGGCCATCCGCAATTCGCCATGCAGGCGCTGCTCAAGCAGCATCGGCATCGCCCGCGACGACGGTCGAGCCGCTGGCGCCGCCTGCCGCCGACGGCCGCGAGCGGCTCGTGTCGGAAGCGTTCCGGCCCGCCGCCACGACCGAGCTGTGGCGCGCGCGCCTGGCGGACGCCGATTCGCCGCACACGCCGACGCGGCGCTCGAACGGCTCGCCGTCGATCGAGGCCGCCAATGCCGAGGAGGAGGCGCTCGCCATCGCGGTCGCGCTGCGCGAGGCGCGTCGACCGACGCCGGCAAGACCGCCGCGCTGGTCACGCCCGACCGCGCGCTGGCACGCCGCGTGCTCGCGGCGCTCGGCGCGCTGGAACGTCGCGGTCGACGATTCCGGCGGCGACGCGCTCGCCCGACACGCCGGCCGGCGTGTTCGCGCGGCTCGCCGCCGAGGCGGCGCTCGGCGGGCTTGCCCCGGTCACGCTGCTGGCGCTGCTCAAGCATCCGCTCGCTCCGGCTCGGCGCGCCGCGGGCGCGCACGCGCGCGCGATCGCGGCGCTCGAACGCGCGGTGCTGCGCGGCCCGCGGCCGCGGCGCGGGCACCGACGGCCTCGCGCAGGCGCTCGCGACCTTGCGCGCGGAGCTCGCCAAGCTCCGGCGCGAGGAGCGCTCCGACCTGCACCCGTCCGATCCGCGCGCCGGCTTGACCGACGACGAGCTGCAGGCGGCCGCCGAACCTGCGTCGTGGAGCTGATCGCCGCGCTCGGCGCCGCTCGAATGCCTGCGCGCAGGCGCGCACCGCTTCGCCGAGCTCGCCGCGCGCCATCGCGACGTCATCGCGGCGCTGTCCGACGACGGCACCGGCAGCGCCCGCCGCCTTCGCGCGGCGCCGACGGCACCGCGCTCGCCACCGCGCTCGACGAAATCGCCGACAGCGCGCCGCGCCGCGCGACCTGCGCGTCGCGCTCGCCGACTATGCCGAGCTGTTCCACGCCGCCATCGCGGACCGCGTGGTGCGCCGGCCAGGCCTGCCCGGCGTGCGCGTGCGCATTCTCGGGCCGCTCGAAGCGCGCCTGCACCGACATCGACCGCGTGGTGCTCGGGCGGGCTCAGCGAAGGCACCTGGCCGCCGGAGACGCGCAGCGACGCCTGGCTCAGCCGCCCGATGCGGCACGCAGCTCGGCCTCGATCTGCCGGAGCGGCGCATCTCGCTCTCGGCCCACGATTTCGCGCAGATGCTCGGCGCGCGCGAGGTGATCCTCAGCCGCGCCGCCAAGCTCGCAGGCGCCCCGACCGTCGCCTCGCGCTTCGTGCAGCGGCTCGCCGCGGTCGCGGGCGACGACGCTGGCAGCGACGTCTGCGCGCGCGGCGAGCAATATCTCGCCTGGGCGCGCGTGCTCGACGCGGCCGACCGAGGCCGCAGCGCCGTCAAGCGGCCGGCGCCGACGCCGCCGCGCGCGCGCGCGGCCGCGGCAGCTCTCGGTCACCGAGATCGAGCACTGGCTGCGCGATCCCTACACGATCTACGCCAAGCACATCCTGCGGCTCGCCGCGCTCGATCCCGTCGACACGCCGCCCGGCGCCGCCGACCGCGGCACCGTGATCCACGGCGCCATCGGCGAGTTCACGCGAACAGTTCGCCAGCGGCGCTGCCGAGCGATCCCGTTCGGCGAGCTGATCGCGCTCGGGCGCAAGCATTTCGCCGCGCTCGACGACTATCCGGAGGCGCGCGCCTTCTGGTGGCCGCGCTTCGAGCGCATCGCGCGCTGGTTCGCCGCGCTGGGAGGTCGAGCGGCGCGCCGGCCTCGCGGCGGTGCATCGCGGAGATCCGCGGCGAGATCGAGATTCCGTTCGGCGCGCGCGTGCTGCGGCTCGCCGCCCGCGCCGACCGCATCGAGCGGCTGCGCCGACGGCAGCTACGCCATCCTCGACTACAAGACCGGGCAGGTGCCGACCGCGCCGCAGGTGGCATCCGGCCTCTCCCCGCAGCTCACGCTCGAAGGCGCGATCCTGCGCGCGGGCAAATTCCCCGGCATCGCCGCAGGGCGCATCGATCGCCGAGCTGCTCTACGTCTCGCATCAGAGGCGGCAACCCGCCGGGCGAGCCAAAGCCGATCGCCTGGAAGGACAGCACGCCCGACGCCGAGGCCGATGAGGCGCTGCGCGCGCTCGCTGGCGTCGCCGCGCGCTTCGCGGACGCGAGCAACGCCCTACCGCTCGCGCGAGCGGCCGATGTGGGCGCGCCGCGCCTACGGCGACTACGACCACCTCGCCCGCGTCAGGGAATGGTCGCTTTCAGGCGGCGCCGGCGACGGGGAGGCGGCGGATGAGCGACTTGTCACCTTCGCGCGCGCCAGCTTCATGTCCCTTGATGACCTGTCGGCGCTTGGCGATAGCGCGCGGGATCAGCGTCTGCGTCCGATACCTGCGATCGGCAACAGAAGATCGATCGGAACGCCAAGCGCGCGTGCAATCTTCTGATGCAAAGCAACGGGGCCCTTTGCGCTTTCCTGCTTCGAGGTCCGACAGATAGCCCTGCGTGATACCAACGCTACTACCAGCTCGGCCTTGCGTCATATCGCGCCACTCCCGCAAGACGCGGATGGGATTTTCGCCGGACGCCAGCCGATCGACAACGGACTTGGGCAGCACGATCTCGCTGGCCGGCCGCGATCGCCTCGCGCGCGCGCCGCACAATCCGGGCAGTGCCCACATCCTCACTGGCATGCCAACGCAACGAGTCGCTCGTAATCGTGCTTCCGGAAGAACGGCGAAGCTCCTCCCCACCCGTGATCTTGATAAACTGAACCTTGGTCATGACGGCCTCTCAATCGTAAATCTCGCGGCGATGTCCCGACGGCGGCGACAATGATGGTGTCGCCCTCGACGTAGAAGATGACGCGCCAGTCGCCGACGCGCAACCGCGCACCGTCGCGACCGCTTGAGCCGCTTCACGTCACCCTGACCGGTCTGCGCATACGACCAAAGCTTGGCATCGAGCCGCCGTGCGCACATCGGCGGTAAGGTTGAGCCACTGCCGCGTGGCGGCGGCGGTAAAAGCGATCTCCACAGCACGCAGATACATCGCATATTGCGATAATTCAGTGTCAACGTGAAGATATCGCAATATGCGATTACCGGAAGGATGCGCCGTATGACACGCGCCCGCGCCATCCCCGACGACGTGCTCGCGCGCCAGCGCGAGGCGTCCGATCCGGCGGTGTCGGCCTGGGTCGTCGGCCAATGCCGGCTCGGGCAAGACCTACGTGCTGGCGCAGCGCGTGATCCGGCTGCTGCTCGGCGGCACCGATCCGGCGAAGATCCTCTGCCTCACCTTCACCAAGGCCGCCGCCGCCAACATGGCGAAGCCGCGTGTTCGACACGCTGGCGCAAGTGGACGGCGCTCGACGACGCGACGCTCGACGCAGCGATCCGCGCGATGTCGAACGAGCGGCCGGACGCGGCGCTGCGCGCGCTGGCGCGCCGGCTGTTCGCGCTCGCGCTGGAGACGCCGGGCGGGCTCAAGGTGCAGACCATCCACGCCTTCTGCACGCGGCTGCTGCATCAGTTCCCGTTCGAGGCCAACGTCGCGGCGCGCTTCGCGGTGCTCGACGACGCGACGCAGACGGCAGCTCCTCGACCAGACTGAGCCTCGGCGTGCTGCTCGAAGCGCGCCGCGGCGCCCGAGAGCGCGCTCGGCCGCGCGCTCGGCGACCGCGATCGCCGCCGCCAGCGATCAGATCGTTCCGCGACGTCGTCAACGAGGCGATCGCGCAAGCGCGACGCGGTGACGGCGCTGGACCGAGCGCGCCGGCTGCGGTCGCGGCGGCGATCGCCGAACTCTGCGGCACGCTCGGCGATCGACGCCGGACGACACGATCGAGCAGGTCGAGGCCGAGATCGTCGACGGGCCGCATCTGCTCGCCGCGAAATGGGCCGCGGCGGCGCAGCATCTTGCAGCAGCGGATCGAAGACCGATTGCGACCAGGCGCGCGCGCCTCGAAGCGGCGCTCGCCGCGCCGCACGGACGCAGCGCGCCGATCATCTATCTCGACGATTTTCCTGCACGGCACGAGCTCGAGCCGCGCAAGATCCTCGTCACCAAGGCGCATTCGAGAGCAATCCCGACTCTGGCGAGCGGCTCTGACCGAGGAGCAGCGACCGCGTCGTGCGCGCTGGTCGAGCGCCGCAAGCGCCGTCGCCTGCCGCGACCGCACGCGCCGCCATGCTCACCATCGCGCGACGCGGTGATCGCGCGCTACCAGGCCGAGAAGGACCGGCGCGGCCTGCTCGACTACGACGACCTGATCGACAAGACGCTGCGACCTGCTCGCGCGACGTCGACGCCGCCTGGGTGCACTACAAGCTCGATCTCGGCATCGACCATGTGCTGATCGACGAGGCGCAGGACACCAGCCCGAAGCAGTGGGAGATCGATCGAGCGCGCTGGTCGCCGAGTTCGCCGCCGGCGCCGGCGCGCGCGGCGCGCTCAAGCGCTCGATCTTCGCGGTCGGCGACGAGAAGCAGTCGATCTTCTCGTTCCAGGGCGCGGCGCCGCAGCAGTTCGCGCAGATGCGCAGCGACTTCAGCGCACCTATCGACGGCAGCGGGCTCGCCTTCCGCCCGGTCGAGTTCAAGCATTCGTTCCGCTCCGGCGCAGGTCGTGCTGCGATGCGGTCGACACACGTGTTCGCGCGCCGGCAGGCGTTCGCGCGGGCTGACCGCCGATGCGGTCAAGACCGTGCACGAAGCGCGTGCGCGGCGCAGGCGCCCGGCCTGGTCGAAATCTGGCCGCTGATCGAGCCCGACGAGAAGCCGCAGATCGAAGGCTGGGACGCGCCGTTCGACACCACGATCGGAGACGAGCCCGCGCGTCAAGCTCGCGCGCAGGATCGCCGGCGCCGTGCGCACGCTGGATCGCGCGCGGCGACGCGCGTCGGCGACGGCGACCAGCGCGCGCGGTGCGGCCCGGCGACATTCTGATTCTGGTGCGCCAGCGCGGGCCGCTGTTCGAGGCGATCATCCGCGCGCTCAAGAACGCGGCATCGCGGTCGCCGGCGCCGACCGGCTGGTGCTGACCGAGCATATCGCGGTGATGGACCTGATGGCGCTCGCCGACGCGCTGCTGCTGCCGGACGACGATCTCGCGCTCGCGACCGTGCTCAAGAGCCCGCTGTTCGGCCTCGACGAGGACGAGCTGTTCGCGCTCGCCTGGAACCGCGCCGGGCTCGCTGCGCGCGGCGCTGCGCGCAAAGCGTCGGCGAGCCCGAGTTTCGCCGAGCGCGGCGCGGCTCGAGCGTCTCGCCGAGGCGGCGCAGCGCGAGACGCCGTTCGCCTTCTATGCGCGCGTGCTCGGCGCCGGAGCGCGGGCGGCGGCAGTTTCTGCGCGCGGCTCGGCGCCGAGGCCGATCGACGCGCTCGACGAATTCCTCAACCTCGCGCTCGACTACGAGCGCCGCGAGACGCCGTCGCTGCAAGGCTTCGTCGCCTGGCTGCGCAGCGCCAATGCGCGAGGTCAAGCGCGACATGGAGATCGCGCGCGACGAGGTGCGGGTGATGACCGTGCACGGCGCCAAGGGGCTCGAGGCGCCGATCGTCATCCTGGCCGACACCACGACGCCGCCGGCGGGCCGTATCCGCCGCGGCTGCTGACGCTAGCCGCCGCCGGCGCGCCGCCGGACGCCGCCGGGCACCTGGTCTGGAGCGCGCGCAAGGACGACGACGTCGCGGCCGATCGCGACGCGCGCCAGCGGCGCCGTCGGCGCGGCCGAGGACGAATACCGGCGGCTGCTTTATGTGGCGATGACGCGCGCCGACCGATCGGCTGATCGTGTGCGGCGCGACGGCGCAGCGAAGCGGCCGGAGGGCTGCTGGTACGACCTCGTCTCGCGGCGCCTGCAGCCGCCGCTTCGGTCGAGGAGCCGCCGACGACGGCGACGGCGCAGGTCTGGCGCTATCGCAAGGCGCCGCCGGCGGCGCGATGCAGCACGCCGGCGCCGTGCCGCGCTGCGGCACGCCATCGCCGCGACGTTCCGCCTGGCTCGACGCGCGACGCGGCCGCCGAGGCAGCCGCACGCCGTGCCGCTCTCGCCATCGAGCGCCTACGATGAGGCGACCCTGCGGCGCGGCAGCGCGGCGGCCGCGCGACGCGGCAAGCGGCGCTCGCGCGCGGCGAGCTGCGATGCACCGGCTGCTGCAGTCGCTGCCCGACATCCCGCGCGGCGGCGCGCGCCGAGGCCGCGCGGCGACACCTCGCGCGCAGCGCGCAGGATTTCGACGCCGAGGAACGCGAGACGCATTGCCGAGCAGGTGCTGCGCGATCCTCGACGATGCGCGCTTCGCCGACGCTGTTCGCAGCCGGGCAGCCGCGCCGAGGTGCCGATCGTCGGACGCATCGCTCGGCCGGACCGGCACCAGCTCGCGGTCGCGGGCCAGATCGACCGCCTCGCGGTCACCGCGCGAGGCCGTGCTGATCGCCGACTACAAGACCAATCGCCCCGCGCCCCGCCGGCTCGAGCGAGGTGCCGCCGGCCTATGTGACCCAGCTCGCGCTCTACCGCGCCGTGCTCGCTGAGCTTTATCCCGAGCAGCGCCGTCCGCGCCGCGCTGGTGTGGACCGATGTGCCTGATCTGATGGAGATTTCCGGCGAGGCGCTGGACGCGGCGCTCGACCGCGCCTCAGCTCCGCCGTGAAGCCGCCTTGACGCGCCGCGGAGGCCGTTCATAGGTTCGCGTCCTCCGCGCGGCGAGTCGCCGTCTTCCTGAACAACAACGAGGTGCTCCCATGGCCGTTGGCAAGGTTTCCGACGCGGACTTCGAAGCCGAGGTGCTCAAGGCGACCGAGCCCGGTGGTGGTCGACTTCTGGGCCGAATGGTGCGGCCCCTGCAAGATGATCGCGCCCGCGCTGGAGGAGATCGCCGGCTCGCTCGACGGCAAGGTCAAGATCGTCAAGCTCAACGTCGACGAGAACCCGGCGACGGCCGCCGAAATACGGCATCATGTCGATCCCGACCCTGATGCTGTTCAAGAACGGCGAGCTCGCCTCGCGCCAGGTCGGCGCCGCGCCGAAGCAGAAGCTCGAGCAGTGGATCACCGCCGCCGGTGTGACGCCGCACTGACGAGCTTGCGATGATCGGCCGGCACGAGCCGGCCGTTTGCCGTTGCATGCGCGTACTCACACCGGCGGCGTGCCGTTCGCGGCCAGCACCTCGCCGGCGAGATAGAGCGAGCCGGTGATGAGGATGCGCGGCGGCGGATCGAGGCCGAGGCTGCCGATCGCGGCGAGCGCCGCCTCGATGTCGTCGCCGCATCGCGCCGGGATGCCGACGGCGCGCGCGGCTGCCGCGATCGCGTCGGCGGGCAGTGCCTTTGTCCTGACGCGGGATCGGCACCGCGATCGACGCGGCGCGCGAGCCCGGCGAAATTCTGCAGGAACGCCGTCGCGATCCTTGGTCGCCAGCATGCCGACGATCGAGCACGAGCGGGCGCGACACGCGCTCCTCGAGATCGGCGAGCGCGCTGGCGATGGCGCGGCCGCCGTCGGCATTGTGGCCGCCGTCGAGCCACAGCTCGCTCCCCGGCGGCGCAAGCGCGGCGAGCCGTCCCTGCGATGAGCCGCTGCATGCGCGCCGGCCAGTCGGCGCTGGCGATGCCGGCCTCGAACGCCGCGAGCGGGCAGCTTGAGGCCCGGCCGCGCGCAGCGCCGCGATCGCGACGCCGGCGTTCTCGAACTGATGGCGGCCGTAGAGCTTCGGCGCCGGCAGGTCGAGCAGGCCCGTCGTCGTCCTGATAGACCAGCCGGCCGCGCTCCTCGGTCGCGCGTCCAGTCCTCGCCGGCGACCTGCAGCGGCGCGCGCATCGCGCGCGGCCTGCCGCTCGATCGACGGCCAGCGCCGCGCGCGGCTGCGCCGCGATCGACCGCCGGCACGCCGCGCTTGAGGATGCCGGCCTTCTCGGCCGCGATCTTGCTCGAGCGTGTCGCCGAGGAACTCGGCATGATCGAGCGAGACCGGCGTGATCACGCGTGGCGAGCGGGCGCTCGATCACGTTGGTGGCGTCGAGCCGGCCGCCGAGGCCGACCTCGAGCAGCAGCACGTCGGCCGGATGGCGCGCGAACAGCAGGAACGCCGCCGCGGTCTCGATCTCGAACACGGTGATCGGCGCGTCGCCGTTGGCGCGCTTCGCATTCCGCGAGCGCGCCGGCAAGCTCCGTCGTCCGACACCAGCACGCCGCCGCCGGCGCGCGCCGAGCCGGAAGCGCTCGTTGAAGCGCACCAGATGCGGCGAGGTGTAGACGTGCACGCGCTAGCCCGCCGCCTCCAGGATCGCGCGCATGAACGCGATGGTCGAGCCCTTGCCGTTGGTGCCGGCGACATGGATCACCGGCGGCAGGCGGCGCTCCGGATGGCCGAGCGCGTCGAGGATGCGCCACATGCGGTCGAGCGACAGGTCGATGCGCTTGGGATGCAGCGCCAGCAGCCGCGCGATGATGGCGTCGATCGGGGTCATGCCGGCGCATCGGGCGTCGATCAGCGCCTCGCGCCGGACGCACCGGCGATCACGCCGGCGACCGGCAGGTTGTCGATCGCGGCGCGGCACGGCCGGCGGCGCGGGCCGTCGGCGCGTCGGCGCCTTGGTCAGCAGCCGGCAGAGCTCGCGCGAGCGTCGCGCGCAGCTCGTGGCGATGCACCACCATGTCGACCATGCCGTGCTCCTGCAGATATTCGGCGCGCTGAAAGCCCTCGGGCAGCTTCTCGCGGATGGTCTGCTCGATCACGCGCGGGCCGGCGAAGCCGATCAGCGCGCCGGGCTCGGCGATGTGCACGTCGCCGAGCATGGCGTAGGAGGCGGTGACGCCGCCGGTGGTCGGATTGGTGAGCACGACGATGTAGGGCTTGCGCGCCTCGCGCAGCATCTGCACCGCGACCGTGGTGCGCGGCAACTGCATCAGCGAGAGGATGCCCTCCTGCATGCGCGCGCCGCCGGAGGCGGCGAACATGATGAACGGCGTGCCCTTCTCGACCGCGGTCTCGAGGCCCGGTGATCACCGCCTCGCCCGCCGCCATGCCGAGCGAGCCGCCCATGAAGTCGAAATCCTGCACGCCGATCACGACCGGCGAGCCCGTCGAGCTTGCCGAAGCCGAGCTTGATCGCGTCGTTGCAGGCCGGTCTTGCTGCGCGCGTCCTTGAGCCGGTCGGTGTAGCGGCGCTCGTCGCGGAACTTCAGCGGATCGAGCGGCACCTCCGGCACCGCGATGTCGAGCCAGGTCTCGCCGTCGAACATCGATTTCAGGCGCGCCGTCGCGCTCATGCGCATGTGATAGTTGGAGCCGGGAATGACGAACTGGTTCGCCTCGACGTCCTTGTAGAACACGAGCTGCCCGGTCTCCGGGCATTTGATCCAGAGATTCTCCGGCGACCTCGCGGCGATTGAGGAAGCTGCGGATCTTCGGCCGGACGACGTTGGAGATCCAGTTCATGGCGTTCGCGAGCCTAGCCTCAATTATGCGTCGCATCCAGCGTTAGCCCTGCGTCAGCCGCGCACGCGCGCCCGCTACGCCTGCAGGCTCGCCACGAGATCGGTCACCGCCTTGACGGTGCGCGGCGGTCGCCTTGCCGTTCTTGTCGAGGCTGTCGCTCGACCGCATCGACCAGCGCGGAGCCGACCACGACGCCGTCGGCGCCCTGCGGCGATGGCGCGCGCCTGCGCCGGCGGTGCTGCACGCCGAAGCCGACCGCGACCGGCAGCTTGGTGTGGCGCTTGATGCGCGCGACCGCGGCGTTGACCTTGCCGGTGTCGGGCGCGGCCATGCCCGGTGATGCCGGTGATCGAGACGTAGTAGACGAAGCCCGAGGTGTTCGCGAGCACGGCCGGCAGGCGCTTGTCGTCGGTGGTCGGCGTCGCGAGGCGGATGAAGTTGAGCCCGGCCTTGAGCGCCGGCAGGCAGAGCTCCTCGTCCTCCTCGGGCGGCAGATCGACGACGATCAGGCCGTCGACGCCGGCGGCCTTGGCATCGGCGAGAAATTTTCGCACGCCGTAGATGTAGATCGGATTGTAGTAGCCCATCAGCACGATCGGCGTCGCGTCGTCGCCCTTGCGGAAGGCGCGCACCATGCGCGAGCGTCTTGATCATGCGTCTGCCCGGCCTTGAGCGCGCGCAGCGACGACGGCCTGGATCGCCGGGCCGTCGGCCATCGGATCGGTGAACGGCATGCCGAGCTCGATCACGTCGGCGCCGGCCGCCGGCAGCGCCTTGAGGATCGCGAGCGAGGTCGTCGGCGTCGGGATCGCCGGCCGTCGGGAAGGTCACCAGCGCGGCGCGGCCTTCGCGCTTCAGCGTCGGCGAAGCGTTGATCGATGCGCGTGGTCATGTCTCGTGATCGGCTCGGCTCGACGTCGCGTCGATCGGTGCGCTTTGCGCGCGCTCGCGCATCGCGGCCATGCGGACGTTGATGGTGCCGAGCATCGATGCAGCGATCGAGCACGATGAACAGTCGAACCATTCCTTGCTCGTCGATCGGCAGGCCCGGCGTCGAACAGCCGCACCTTCAGGAAATAGACGCAGATAGCCAGCCGACGACGACGACGATCAGCAGCCCAGCCGCTGACGGCTATCTGCTCTGGCGATCGAGTCGCATCACAGCTTGCTCCCCGAGATGCTCCGCGACGCTGTCGAGGTCCTTGTCGCCGCGGCCGGACAGGTTGACCACCATCAGGTGATCCTGCGGCTTCTGCGGCGCGATGTCGACCACGCGCGGCGAGCGCATGCGCGGGCTCGAGCGCCGGGATGATGCCTTCGAGCCTGCGAGCAGAGCTGGAACGCCGTCGAGCGCCTCCTTGTCGGTCGCCGAGAGATATTTCACGCGGCCGATGTCGTTGAGCCAGGCATGCTCCGGGCCCGATGCCGGGATAGTCGAGGCCGGCCGAGATCGAGTGCGCCTCGTTGATCTGGCCGTCCGTCGTCCATCAGCAGATAGGTGCGGTTGCCGTGCAGCACGCCGGGCCGCCCGCCGGCGATCGAGGCCGCGTGCTGGCCGGTTGTCGAGCCCGTGGCCCGCCGCCTCGACGCCGTAGATCTCGATCTGCCGTGTCGTCGAGGAACGGATGGAACAGGCCCATCGCGTTCGAGCCGCCGCCGATGCAGGCGATGCAGCGATCCGGCAGCCGGCCTTCGGCCTCCTGCATCTGCTCGCGCGTCTCGTCGCCGATGACGCGACTGGAAGTCGCGCACCATCATCGGATAGGGATGCGGGCCGGCGACCGTGCCGATGCAGTAGAACGTGTCGGCGACGTTGGTCGACCCAGTCGCGCAGCGCCTCGTTCATCGCGTCCTTGAGCGTCTGCGAGCCGGACTCGACCGGGCGCACCTCGGCGCCGAGCGGCTTCATGCGCAACACGTTGGGCTGCTGCCGCTCGACGTCGACCGCGCCCATGTAGACGACGCATTCGCAGGCCGAACTTGCGCGCACAGCGTCGCGGTCGCGACGCCGTGCATGGCCGGCGCCGGTCTCGGCGATGATGCGCGGCTTGCCCATGCGGCTGCGCCAGCATGATCTGGCCGAGCACGTTGTTCACCTTGTGCGCGCCGGTGTGGTTGAGGTCCTCGCGCTTGAAATAGATCTTGCGCGCCGCCGAGATGCTGCGGTCAGTGCGCTCGGCGAAATAGAGCGGCGACGGGCGGCCGACGTAATGCTTGCAGATAGCCGTCCATCTCGCGCTTGAACGCCGGATCGGCCTTGGCCTGCGTCGTAGGCCTGCTCCAGCTCGAGGATCAGCGGCATCAGCGTCTCGGCGACGAAGCGGCCGCCGTAGAGGCCGAAATGCCCGCGCTCGTCGGGGCCGGTGCGGAAGGAATTGGGCTGCTGGACGGTCATGCGCGTGCTCGCAACTCTCGGCATGCCGGCGCCGCCGCCGCCTGCGCGCGCGGCGCGCGATGAAGGCGCGGATCTTGTCCGGATCCTTCTCGCCGGGCGCGCTCTCGACGCCCGGAGGAGACATCGACGCCGGGCGCGCGCGTGATGCGCAGCGCCTCGGCGACGTTGTCCGGCATCGAGGCCGCCCGACAGCATGAACGGCACCGCCGGGTCGAGGTTTTCCAGCGAGCCGCCAGTCGAAACGTCTTGCCGAGCCCGCCGGGCCGCGTCGCCGTCGCGCGGCGCGCGCGCATCGAACAGCAGCCGGTCGGCGATGCCGTGCATAGAGCGCGATCGCGGCGAGATCGGCCGTTTGTCTCGACCGCGATCGCCTTCATCACCGGCAGGCCGAAGCGCTGCGCGATCGCGGCGACGCGCGCCGGCGGCTCCTTGCCGTGCAGCTGCAGCAGATCGGGCTTGAGCGCCGTCGATGATGGCCGGCAAGCTCGCGTCGATCGGCATCGACCGAGAGCGCGACCTTCTTGGCGCGGCCCTGCACGCGCGCGCCGAGCGCGCGCGCCGCCTCGAAGCCGAGATGGCGCGGCGACGGCGGAAGAACACGAAGCCGACCATGTCGGCGCCGGCGTCGAGCGCCGACGTCGAGCGCGTCGGGCGTCGTCAGGCCGCAGATTTTGACCAGAAAGGGGCATGATGGGCAGGGGTTCTACATGGCTAAGGACAATTTGTCCCTGGCAGCAAACGGCCCTTGATTGTAACTCGATATAGGGCCATATCGACCTCGATTAAGGAGGCCGACGTTCATGCCCGGTCAAGACGTACGGCTCACCAGCCGACCGAAGGTGCTGCGGGTTTCTTTTGGAGAAGCCGCGTGAGAGGCGTTCGGGCGCTGAGATGTCCAAGGCGACCAAGGTCGGCTCCGCACGCTCTATCCAATGCTGGCGCGGCTGGAGGCGGCGGGCTGGCTTACAAGCGAATGTGAGGCGCATCGACCCAAGCCAAGCAGGGGAGACCACGACGGAGATTCATGCTTGGTCCGGCGTGGGCCAAAATAATGCGCGCAACGCACTTTCCGATTTGCAGCTGACCGCCGGAGAGCTGGCATGGATCTCCTGATTGCAACGATACTTGTGATTGGGTCCTTCATTGGGATTGCTGGTAACTTGACGGGTGATCTCTTGGCGATCGGGCCACGTTTGGCGCGATGGATCATCCGGTGTGCTGTATGCCGATTACCAAAAACCAATCAGAAGCGCTACCAGGAGGAATGGAAGCGCATCTTGAGTGAATGCGCTTCAAAGATTGGAAAGTGCTCCACGCACTCGCTGGTTCACGCGCCGCTTGGTCTCTAAGACGCGAAGCGAAATCACGACGATACTGAGCTGATGTTTCCGCGAGAACTGCTTCCTTCGCTCTAATCGGAAACACGTTCTCCTGCTGCGTCTTAATAGAGTGCTTTGGACCAAAGTCATGATGAGTATGATTCTACTGACTTGCGGCGACGCAAATTTGCGAAGCGAAAGGATAAGTTTCAACTTACTGATGACTTTGTTATTGACGTCGGATATAGGGGCGCGGCGAATTGAAAGAATTGTGAAACGACACGCTGCCATTAGAAAACTCGTGAAACCTAAATGCCACACGACGCTATCTTCTTCCACATCAGCGCGCCGCCAAATCCTCCAGCGCAATGCCGGTGAACTTGAACAGCGTGACCTGTCCTGCCGGTTGCAGGCCTCTGGCGGTGCCAGAAGCGCGGTCCCATCGCCGGTGTCGCGTAACCATCCGATGAAGACCGCGGGGTAGGTTTGTCGAGAACTCGGACGCGGATCAGGCGGCGAGTTGAAGCGGCGTTTTCCAATGCCAGGGCAGGAGCTGATGCGAGCCGCTGGCTGTTGGGTGATCGGCGATGCGGCGCGAGCACGTCGGCGAGCCAGGCCTGCGGATCGACGTCGTTGAGCTTGGCGGTCTGGATCAGCGTGAACATGACGGCGGCACGCTCGCCGCCGCGATCGGAGCCGGCGAACAGCCACGCCTTGCGGCCGAGCGCGATGCCGCGCAGCGCGCGCTCGGCGGCATTGTTGCGTCAGGCAGATGCGGCCGTCGTCGAGGAAGCGGGTGAAGGCGGCCAGCGCTTCGAGCATGTAGTCCATGGCCTTGGCGACGTCGGCTGTGGCGCGAGAGCCTGGCGCGCTCGCTGCGCATCCACGCGATCGAGATCGTCGACCAGCGGCGCGATCGCTCCTCGCGCGCACGCGCGAGCCGCTGCATGCGCGCGGCAAGCCGTTGATCGTCGCGCTCGACGCGCGAAGATCGCGTCGATGCGTCTGGACCGCCTCGAACGCGATCGGCGAGATCGCCGCAGCGCTTGTCGCGCGCCTCGCGGCGATGTCGGCCAGCACGAAGAACTTGCGCCGGCGCATGCGCCCAGCACGCCGCTTCGGTGATCGGCCCGGCTCGTCGCTCGGCGTCGTAGAGCTCGTTGAAGCCGGCATAGGCGTCGGCCTGCAGGATGCCGGCATAGCCTGCGAGATGCCGCGCGGGATGCTCGCCGCCGCGATCGCGCGAGTAGAAGAACAGCGCGGCCGGCGGATCGCGTGCCGCCGAACGGCCGGTCGTCGCGCACATAGGTCCACAGCCGCCCGGTCACGGTCTTGCCCTTGGCCAGCACCGGCACGGTGGTGTCGTCGCCGTGCATGCGCTCGGCGGCGAGGACATGCGCGCTCGATCAGCTCGTACGAGCGGCTGCAGCGCGCGCCGTGCAGGCGCCGACCTGGTCGGCCAGCGTCGACACGCTGCAGCTCGATGCCTTCGCGCGCATAGCGCTCGCTCTGCCGGTTGAGCGGCTGATGCTGGCCGAACTTGTCGAACAGGATCATCGCCAGCAGGCTCGGCCCGGCGAAGCCGCGGGCGATCGACATGGAACGGCGCCGGCGGCTGCGTGATCTTCTCGCACGGCCGGCAGGTGAACTTCTCCCGCACCGTGCTGGATCACCTTCCACTGCCGCGGGATCGACCTCCAGCGTCTCGGTGACGTCTTCGCCGATCTTGGCGAGCTTGCTGCCGCCGCAGCACGGGCATGCCGCCGGCGCCGGATGGACGACGCGCCGCGCGCGGCAGATGCGGCGGGAAGTTGCGCGCGCGTCGCCTGGCGCCGCGTGAAGCCCTGCACCTGCGACAGGCGCGCCGCCTCGGCCTGCGACCGCGTCCTCGGCTCGTCAGCCGCAGCCAGCTTCCTCGAGCTGCAGCTCCAGCTGATCGATGCAGCCGCTGGCTGCGCTCGAGCGCGGACCGAACAGCTCGCGCTTCATCTTGGCGATCACCAGCTGCAGATGCTCGATCAGCGCCTGCGCGCGCCGGCAGAGCTTGGCGCGCGTCTCGATCACGCGCCGCTCTTCAGCGTCGCTCGTCGTCGGGGAGATGATCAGGCTGCCGCGCGCCACGCAGCGATTGCAGTCACAAGACTGCGCAGATCTATGCTAGCCTGCGCAAATCGCGCGCGTGATTCATCAGTGCTCGCAATCAGCCGGCCGCCTGCGACGCCACGTGGCTGCGGCGCGCGCCAGTCGATCCCTTCCAGCAGATATCCCAGCTGCGCCGGCGTGATCGTCACCGTCCTCGCCGCGCCGGTCGAAGGCCAGATGAAGCGGCCACGCTCCAGCCGCTTGGCGAACAGGCACATGTCCTGTCCGTCGTGCCACAGCACCTTGATCAGCGAGCCGCGCCGGCCGCGGAACACGAACAGATGGCCCTGGTGCGGATCGCGCTTGAGCTTCTCCTGCACCAGCAACGCCAAGCCCGTCGAAGCCCTTGCGCATGTCGGTGTGGCCGGTCGCAAGCCACACCCGCGCGCCCGCCGGCAAACCGATCATCGCCGCCGCTCGCCGCAGAGCCGAGCGCGATCGCCGCCGAGCACTGTCGCGGCATCGATCGACCGCCGATGCGAAGCCCGCACGCCGCTGCCAACTCGACCTCGATCACGCCGGCCTGACAGCGACGCCTGTGGCGAAGCAACCGTGCACCGCGCAAAGCCTGGCGTCAGCGCCGCGACTGCACAGTTGCTGACGCCAGCGAAACAGCTGGCTGACATGAATCCCGGCCTGCGCGCCACTGCCGACGCACTGCCCCGGGCTCGCATCGCCGCGCCGACGATCCGTTCCTTCTCGGCACGCTGGCCATCGCCGCCGCCGCTGCAACCGACGTGATCACCTCGATCTGCTTCGTCATAGGACTATCCCTAGGATTAGTCCTATGACTGCAGCTCACCCGCTCATCCGCGCAAGGCGGCCTCAGCGATGCGTACGGTGTCGCCGGACATCAGCGCGTAGCTGCAGTGAACGGCAGGTTTTCCAAGCTTGGCGTTATCGGGAAAGACGTTCACCAGCTTGTGCCGGATGAACCGGCCGCCGGACGTGGTCCACGCCGGCATCGTCAGGCCTCGTTTGTCTTGCTCGGCCGACCTCGTGCCGGGTGCGAGCAACGCTATCGCGCCGAGCGCCCCCTCGGTCCGCACTATGGTCCGTACAAACCTGCGCAGTTCCATGGGTTTGGCAAACAGATAGCCCTGCCCCAGGTCGAAACCCAGGTCGCGCACCGTCTGGCAATCCGCTGCGGTCTCACATGCCCTGCCACCGTGCGGATGCCGAGACGCTTGGCGCGAACCAGATGGCCTCGCAGGCGGCGCGCGCGCTCTGCGGATCCTCCGTGCAACCCTCGATCAGCCGCCGGTCGACCTTGATTTCGGGGTGCTGGCGAGCGACGCCCAGTCTTCGACTGCCACGACGTCATCGATCGCCTGATGTTGTAAACCTTGAGCTGCCCGGAGACTTCAGGGCTCGCGCCAAGTTGCTCCGATCTCGACACTTTCGGTTTCCACCGTCAGCCCGCCGGCGGCGGCGTGATCCGGCAGGTGCAGACACATGTCCTCGACGAAATCAGGGGTCCTGCAGCGCGATCATCGGCAGGTTCACGGCGAGCTGGATCGACTTCCTATGGTCGTTGAGGAATTGCATCCAGTCCGACATGGCGCGCGCTGCATGACGAACTCCGACAGCGACTGCATCGTGGGATCATTCCGGCTCGGCAAGAAGTAGGCCGGCGGCACGGTTCCCCAGGTCGGATGCCGCATACGAATGAGAGGGCCTCCGCGCCGTACAGGGTATGCCGGCGCAGATCGATAATCGGCTGATACCACAGCTGCACAACCGCTGTGCAGGCCTGCTCGACATCGACCGGAAAAAGGCGATGCGGGGATCGGCAGGAATTCGGACAGATCTTCCTGCAGGTCGCTGTCGCGAAACGGCGTCCGCAACGGCGGCAGCATCGCCAGGCGAGGCGGTCGCCCAGGTCGTGCAGCGCCAGCGCCAATGCGGCGCGGCTGCCGAACAGCATGGGATCTTGCCGGCAAACTTGTTCGCCGCCAGCGTGAGCAACGGCGGTGACATCGCTCTCCGGCTGCAGGAGACCGAGCACGATCACGTCGGGGCGTGCGCCCGACAACAGCGCCTTTGAGCCCGACACATGGGCGCCCTCCGCGATGAAACCAAGGTCCCGATCGCCTCGGCGAGAAACCGCCGGATGTGCGGCTTGTGGTCGAGGACGCACGCGCGCGGGACCGGATGTCGCTTGCCCGAACTGCTGCGGCTCCGAGCGCCTGCGATCGACGGCGGATCCATGCAAAACGCCGCCCGCCCGTGACAGCCCCGGAAGCGGTCAATCCTTCTGAGATACCATGCGCAGAGGCCGGATACACGTATTTCTACTGGCGGTGAATAATACAATGGAGAAGTATTATTTAAGTAAAATTGCGCTGCAAGCGAATCGTGGCTGGCGGGGTGCCTGCGTTGCCGTTCAGGGTCCGAGCGCTCCGCCACACCAGCAGCGCCGCGGCCAGATCCTCGGAAGCGCGACGCCGGTGGACTTGAAACAGCGTGATCTCGTCCCGTTTCTGCCGCGCGGCCCTTCGCCGTTGCGCCGCGGCAGAGCCCGAACAGGTCGCCCTGGATGATCCTTCTTCGCGGCGATGACCTTCTTCTTCAGCGGGATCGCGATCGTCGCCGCGAACCTCTGGGCGCGGCTCGCTCGCGAGTCGACGTAAGACCCGCGCGCGGCGCACCGCGGCGTCGTCGGACTCGCGCGTCTTCGGCGTGATAGGCGCCGACCAGATCGAGATGCGGCGCCCTTCTTGAGCCACTTGCCGCGGACCAGCGGCGTCGCCGCGAGCGTCGCGCACGACACGATGTCGGCGCTCGCGCACCGCAGCTTCGAGATCGTCGGCGATCGACGGCTCGATGCCGCCGGCAGTGCAGCGCGAACGCGCGTCTGCGACGGCGCGTGACCGCGCGTCCGGTTCCACGGTGTCACGCGCGTGATCGGCCGCACGCGCGCAGTGCGCGCGCAACCAGATGCGGCGCCAATGCGCCCGCGCCGATCATCACCAGATGTGCGGCGTCTTCGCGCGCCAGATAGCGACGCCGCGAGCGCGGACGCGCACGCCGTGCGCCAGGCGGTGAGCATGCGGTGCCGTCCATCACGGCGAGCGGCTCGCCGGTGTCGCCGGACATCAGCACGTAGCTGCCGTAGACCGACGGCCGTGTTCGATCTTGGCGATTGTCCGGAAAGACGCTGACCAGCTTGCAGCCGACGAGGCGCTCGCCGGAATTGGTCCAGGCCGGCATCAGCAGACAGCTTGGCCTCGCTGCCGGACGGCTGCGCGAATGAAGTGGCGATGCTTGCGCAGCGGCGTCGCGATGTCGGCGCGGAACGCTGTCGCGCCAGCGCGTCCGATCAGCGCGCCGAAGGTGAGCACGCGGTTGATGTCGTCGGCGGTGACGATACGCATCGCTCACGGCCGGCCGGCGGCACGATCAGCGGCGGATTGGCGTCGAGCGCCGCTGCGGCGGGCTCGGCCGCGCGACGCTGGGCGTCGCGCGATGCGCAGTTCGCGCTGCCCGGCCTCGGCCGCGCCGCGCGCGCGGCGCGCCATTTGTGCTGCTTGAGCCAGCGCGGCGATGCCGGCCGACCACGACGCCGATCCGACCAGCGCGAAGATCAGGATGAACAGCGGCAGCCTGAGTGGTGAACGCCGGGCTGCGCGGTGTCGAACGGATCGAACGACGACCGGTGACGATTCTCGCGGTTGGCGACCGCGAACATCACGATCACGATCGTGCGAGCGGGATCAAGGACGATGCACGGCGACGAATTTGCGCATTGCGGACCGAGTCTCCGTCACTCGTCACGCCCGGCCTTCGAGCCGGGCAGTGCCCGGAATCCAAGGCCGGCCATCGATTCGATTGGAGTCGCGACGTGCCAGGGCTTAAGTCGCGCGCGCGACGGCGTTACGGCGCCAGCGTCTTGTTCAGCCGCTCGCGCATCTCCTTGCCGGTCTTGAAGAACGGCACGGACTTCTGCGCCACCGAAACGTGCGCGCCGGTGCGCGGATTGCGGCCGGTGCGCGCCGGGCGGTTCTTCACCGAGAACGCACCGAAGCCGCGCAACTCGACGCGGTCGCCGCGCGCCAGCGCGGCGGCGATCTCGTTCGAGGATGGCGTTGACGATGTTCTCGACGTCGCGCTGGTAGAGATGCGGGTTCTGGCCGTGCGAGATGCGCTGCACGAGCTCGGATTTGATCATCGGTGACGTGCCCCGCTCAGGCCGAACCGGCCGCCTGCATCAATTGGTCAGCCGGAGGGTGCCAAAGGGCCAAGAGACCGTCAAGGTTGAGTCGCTCGATCGCCTGGACCGCGCCCCAGTCCTGCAGCCGCCGCGCCAGCGAAGCTCGAGGCCCACCGCATCGAGCGTTCCGCACCATCAGCACGTGCAGGAACGGCAGGTCGCCGAACCGCGGAGTCATGCGGTAGTCAGCAATACGTAACTGAACGAAGTA
>ERZ1370068.7124-contig-6061_pt1 | contig 38996 bp, 75 predicted proteins | sample MGYA00561227_ERZ1370068 | MGnify/ENA primary metagenome ERZ1370068 (study PRJEB38410, sample SAMEA6850437) | metagenome | study: Metagenomic assessment of the ecological functions of the soil: analysis of the soil microbiota associated with the...
AGTATCACCGATTCAGTTACGTAACGCTGGGCCCATTAGGCGTTGCGTGTGCTTTTCCACCGCCAAAGATCGCCCGCGAGATTTTCCCCAACAATCCCGGTTCTTCCTCGCCCTTTTTGGCTTGCGCCGCGTTTCCCGACCCTGTCGCTGCCCCTGGTGCCGGTGTCCCTGGGCCCTGATAAGCCCGATTAAACCCTGGAGCGTGGCGTTGAACTGCGCATCGGCCAGTTGCCGGCCAAGGTCACTGGACGTGGTGGTGCCAGCCGGTGCCCCTGCCCCTCCCCAGTCCCGGTCGGGGCCGCGGCTCCTGGAGGTGTGAAGGCGACGTTGAGCTGTGACTGCCCCTGCAATTGCTGCTGCAGTTGGGCAAATTTCTCGTCAAAGATCACGCTGATATACCAGGAATCCACTTCACGTACGAGCACGAACTGCATACGCGACTCTTCGACGGGATAATTGACTTTGGTCAGATAGGCATCCACCGCCTCGATCATTTCATACGGGGCACTGCCGCGTTTGGGGCCAGCGCCCAGGTATACAGGTGGGCCAGATTGGGTGAGGAACGGATGGCAGCCACCGCGACCTGATTGTCGCCCGTCGGGGTAGTCCCGGTGATGGTATAGCGAAACGCCTGGGCAAATTTACGGCTCAGAAACAGGTCTGCAGTGGCGGCATCGCCACCCGCACCCGCAGGGCCGAAGAACCAGTTGCTGAACAGTGAGGCGCTCAAGTTCACCCGTTCCAGCGTTAAACTGCGCGCTGCGGCAAATTGGCCCTGCATGTTCGCTTCAATAAACTGTTCGACGACCTTCGCTGGCGGGAGGCCGCCACGGCCAGGCCGGCAGCCTGCAGCCAGAGTGCAACGCTAAGCATAACCAGCTTTCTTCGCGTTTCATCCATCTACTCCTCAAAGACTTGCCCATTTGGGTAGGATGGGGAATGGCCCATGGTGCGCCCTCTCCACCCAGGTGTGCGGCTTTGTCTTAGCACAAAACGGCACTGAATGCACGAACTTTTACAGTAGGCCCCAGAGGTGCAGAGGAACTGGGGCATCGTGCCTCTGCTCTTCCTTGTGGGAGACCAGTTCCTGTGTTATACTCCCAACTTTGCAGACCGGGCGGCTTGTATTGATGTCTTAACGCCAGGGTGGTGAGTATGCTGAGGCATGCTCAAGAGGTGCCAGCTTCTCTTGATCTGGATGGTAGGAGATCCCTCACATAGGGAAGCAGCAATGCGAGACATCAGGCACTCGAAACGCCAGCGCTGCTTGCCCTCTGCTTCTTCTGCCTACCACCGGGACCTGGCCTCCTGGCTACTCCCACGCTGTGGCGACTCTCTTGATCCTCGTGACGTTCGTCGTCTTTTGGCAAGTTCATAGCTATGAGTTTGTGCTGTGGGATGATGGCCTACACGTCTTCGAAAATCCCTATTTCCAATCCTTGACGTTCAACAATATCCTGGCCTTCTGGCGTGAACCATATGCTGAACTTTACATTCCCCCTCACCTATACGCTCTGGGCCCTGGTCGCCGCAGTGTCATGGGGGAGGACTGCCAATTCGCTGCTGGAGCCCCGCTCGATCCCTGGTTTTTTCATACGCTGAATCTGCTGGTATCATCTGTTGACTGTGCTGGTCGTGTGGCGTATCGTGCGTCGCCTCCTCAACCGACACAATGCCAGAGGGACAGCGTACAGCAACCCGCCCATCCCTGACCCGAGTCGAGTGGGCTGCCTGCGGTGGTGCTCTGTTGTTTGCCGTGCATCCCTTGCAGGTGGAAGCGGTCGCCTGGGTCACTGGCTTCAAGGACGTGCTGTGTGGCTTCCTGTCGTGCGTCGCCATCTGGCAGTATCTGCGATATGCCAGTGGGGTGCAGAGGCAGCGCCGTCTGGCAAATCATCGCGCGCCAAGGTGCAGCGGTCTCTGGGGCACTATTGGCTGGCCACAGGAGTCTTCGTGCTGGCCCTCTTGGCCAAGCCAACGGCTGTGGTCGTCCCCGTGGTAGCGTGGGTCCTGGAGTGTCTGGGGCTGGCCGCAGACCTGGCGTAACAGGAGGCCAGGGTGGCTGGATGTTGGCTTGAACTCGTAGCATGCTTCGTGTGCTCGAGAACCCCCTGATGCGCAGGCACATTCTTGAGGAAGCTCCTGCTGCTCGGGAGGCCGGGGTTGCTGGTGTGTGGCTGGGACTCGCGGTGCTGTGGGGTCTGGTTCACGAGTCTCAGGTCCAGCGCCCGGCTCCTGGCGCTTTATTCCGCCCCTTATGGAAACGACCACTCGTTGCGGGCGATGCCGTGGGCTTTATCTCTATAAATTATGGGTACCTGTCTGGCTTGGGCCGGATTATGGGCGTTCTCCTGAATGGCTGCTGGCGCAGAGTTGGTGGTGGCTCCCCTGGCTACCGGGCTGGTGCCCTGGGGGCTGGCTGGCTGGCTGTGGTACAAGCGGACCTGGGTCCCCTGGCTCGCGCCGTCGGGCGTGCTGGTCGCGGGCCTCTCCTGCCAGTGCTCGGCCTGGTGCCGTTTGCCTTCCAGGCCTATTCTGACGGTGGCGGATCGCTATATGTACATTGCCATGCTCGGACCAGCGTTGGCCCTGGCCTGGGGACTGGCGCAGTGTCACAGCGGCGCTGGCTCGCCGTCGGCTGGCGTGGTAGTGCTGGGCGTATTGGGAATAGGCAGTATGTGGCAAACGCACTATTGGCACGATACCGTGTCATTATTCGAACACGCGCTGACGGTCAATCCGAGGAGTTCTGTGGCTCACAATACCCTGGGCATGGTCCGGGCAGCCCAAAACCGGCTCGCTGAGGCGACGCGCTATTATACCGAGGCGTTGCGCTTGTGGCCGCGGAATACACAGGCACATAACAATCTGGGGAATACCCTGAGTAGACAGGGAAGACGCAGGAAGCGATCGAGCAGTATATGGAAGCGCTCCGCCTCAAGCCCAACTTCGCGGAAGCCTATAATAACCTGGGGGCTGCCCTGACCGACCAGGGCGCGCATCGCCGAGGCCATCAGTCACTATACCACAGCGCTCCGGCTCCAGCCCGCTTATGCAGGGGCGCACTATAATCTGGGAATGCCCTGAGTAGACAGGGGAAGACGCAGGAAGCGGTCGAGGCAGTATACGGATAGCACTTTCCGGCCAGCCCGCAGCAGTGAGAAGCCATAATAACCTGGGGCGAAATGCGGTGAGCCAGGTTGCGTCGCCGAAAGAATGCATCAGTCACTATACCGAGGCGCTCCGGTTTCCAGCCCGCCATGTGGCCACGTGAACCGGGTTCTCCTGGCCGACGAGTCAGTTCATGAAGAAACCGGCGGCATTTTGCTTGCGGTCCTGCGACAAACTGAAAAATAATATGTTAGCCGCTTGCCGGTTTCTTGCAATTCAGGTAACCGCCTGCAAAAGCAGCACCATGGGGGTATCGGTCTGATACGGTAGGCCGTGAGATCCTCTCTGGCGCTGCATCACCCGACGGGGCCAGCTTGAGGCCATGTTCAAGGGGTGGCCAGCCGTGAGGGTGATTTTGATCGAGCGACACCCCAGTTATGCTCTTCTGCCAGATGTCTGTTTCCATAAACTCCGTTGCCGGAAAGGTTGACCGTGAGCACAGCGCTCAATGACCTGCACGTTGGGCACGCACTGGTGCCAGCCCTGCTGTGCTTTCGCTGTCTGCTACCGCATGCAGGGCACAAAACGCGCAGCTTCGCCAGCGCCAAAGCGGGGCGCTGGCTCCCACGCCAGGCTCCACTGCACGCCGTACCACTACAGACCGCTCCACAGCGGTAAGGCCTTTCCGCAGCCAGGTTTCAGCAAATGCACCGCCAGTCTCAAGTGGGATGATCTTGCTTAGTTGCCCAAAGAGGTTGAAGCAGGCAGAGCCTGCCAGCTGGCGCAGGACTTTGAGAATGGACATCTAGTATACGCTAAGATGAAGCTGGTTGTTGAGGTCTGCAGGAGGAGGGCGCGGGGGCATCTCCACTCACATCTTGCGGTGGGGAGCCGGGCCTTGAGGCATTATGGGCGCTCTGCGGCTTTCACGGCATCGGCGACGGCCAGGAGCTGGGCCAATGGCAACGCAAACCCTGGCAGCAGGGGCGTGGTATACGTCTCCTGCTCGCTTATGACGATCTCAGTCACCGGGTCAGTCCCACCCCGCACCACGGTCATGCGCCGCCGAAAGCGGTCAATGATCCAGTATTCCAGCACACCAGGCGCGCAGGTATTCGTCACGTTTGGCAACGTAATCCCGCAGAAAATCGCGCCTGCTGGCCGACACAAACTCGATCGCAATGGTGGGTTGGTCTCGTCGTGTGTCGGGGATCCGCCCTAGTCCTGTCCATATCACGCGGTCGGCGCGGCGGCGGCTATCGGGCGTACGGATGGAGTGCTCGGACACGGTGAGGTCGAGGGCGGCTCCCTGGGGATGATGGTCTTTGTAAGAGCGCAACAGATAACCAAGCTGCTCGTTTGGTCCGCGTTCTCCGATGTCGGGTGGTGGTGCCACAACCAGTACCCCATGCACAAGTTCGTAGTTGTACAGCTCGTCACAGTCCTCGACAGCGTCGAATTCTTCAGGGGACAGCAGGATACCGGCGAGTTCCGGCGTGAGTTTCAGGACGACGGGTGCTACCAAGACGCTCATAGTGTCTCTCCAAGAAGGCGTTCATACGGATGCCTGGCAGAGCATAGGCATGACCACGGCACTTTGCAAGGGGGCCATAGGTGGTGGTTGCAGGGCGTCAGGCGAACTGCTGCTGCTCACGCACCGCCGGTAGGCCTGGCTCGCGAGTGCCAGGAACAGCCCCCGATAAAGGTGCGGAAAGTGCCGAGACGAATCCACCAGGCATGGAGGATATAAATTCGACAATATCGCGTAGACCAGAAGTTTGGACTGACCTTTGACTCTATCGATAAATGCAACCGGAATTTCAGGATGCCGCCTGGTGCACAAATTGCTGCGTGCGGTAAGGCTATCTGAAAGGCATACCCCTGCACGTTGAGGGCGCCCAAGGGTTGATGGTCTCAAACAGGGAGGGTAGCGCGGATGGCGGAAGCCGGCGGTGCAATCTTTGATGTGATAGAGACCCACCACATAACGGGCCACGATATTGCACCAACGCGAAGCGAGTTTGCGTATTACATGCCATTCCTGCGGAATGCTCCACGCGGCACTCCATAGCGACTGCCGATAACAAAATCCGCTCGGCACAAGCGCCTTGATCAATCTCGGCACATCTTCCGGTTTGTGAGAGAAATCAGCATCCATCTCATGACCGCATCCGCCGGAGCACGTGTAGCGCATTAACTGCCCGTGCCACGAATGTAAGCGGCCCCCAGGCCCTTTTTGCACCGGAGACCAAATGCAGATTGGCGTATGCGCGACATTTTGCCCTTACGACAACATCCTCACGTCCCATCGGGAGAATGATCATCAACCACGAGGATATTGCATCGTGCTGTATAAAGGCAAATTGCTTGTACAGGGCATCCAATGGGCGCACCAATGTTGTCGCGCTCGTTATAGGTGGGGATGATCACAACAATCTTTACCGAGTTGCTTCATAGCTTACGGGCTTTGCGGTCGGAGGTGAGAGGGCCGGTGGCCCGGCTCCCGCAGGGGAGGATGGCGGCACAGTTGCTAGAAGCGCGCCCAGGCGGGCTACTCTCCCTTCGGCTTGCGTTGGCACTGCCGCGGTCACCCTGTGACGTGGGCCCCCGGGGTTACAGTTGGCTAAACGCGCCCGATGTCGCGGGACCCTCCGTCCGGAATCGTGACGTTTCCCGACGGGCGAATATCAAAGTATGGATTGAGGGTCCACATCCAGAACCCCCGAATTCGTTGTACATCGACTTCCGAATATTCCCGTTGAACCCCGGATCGACCCCCTCTAATAAAGGCCGCATTGAGCAGCGCACTCGACACCACCTGCCGATTCACGTACCACCGCGGTGACTCCATGCCCCTTGAGCGGGAAGGTCCGTATCCCGACCGGAATCATCAAACGTCCCCCGGGTTGGAGTAGGTTGTAGCAATGCCCGGATGCGAGTAAAGCCGATGCGATCGTTGAAGGGATTGCCCGTGGTATGGGTACATATTTCGATCCCCTGCCCCCAATACCGCCGCGCGCCACCGCCGATGGGGTTGCCAGGAGGGCCAGCACCATTGTGCCGCCGCTCCCGGGGTCCGCACCCCTTGCAACAGCGCCGGACACGCCATAGTCCGCAGCGCAAATGCGTTACTCGTCTCCGAGATGGGCAAAATAACGGCGTCCCGGTGATCAGGGTAATCTCACCCACCGGCAGCGGTTGAAGCCGTGCAGCTTGTTGTCCGTCGGGTCGCCATCCCCCGAGCCATAGACCAGGCCCACAAAGGGCCGCACAATTCCGAGGTCCGCTTCGGCATACGCCACCACGCCCCCGGCAAAGATGTCATAGTGCCGCCCCGCCTTGACCCCCGCTGGCAACGCCCGCCACGTTCGTGCCACCACGGGCGCTCCCGGTCACGCATGTTGCCTTGGATCAAGGCCCGTACTGGTCCCACCTGGCCACTCCAACTGCCCATGATCAACACACTGTCCGTCCGCTGCCCCTGGTAGCCGCAGCGCCGTGCGGGTGGACAGGACGCGGGGACTGCGTGTCCGCTCCCAGGAAGCGGTCCCGGAAGTACGTCACGTCCAGCTGGAAGCGATGCGGCTTGAGGTTATACCCCGCGCTGAAGGTGTAGTAGATAAAGTCGTTGTCGTTGGTCAGCCCGAGGCGCTGCGATTCGAACTGATACACCGCCGCCGCCGTCACATCGAAGTTGCCCAAAATCCCCAAAGATGGCAAAGCGCGGGTCGTCATCGCCCACCAGCCCGGCCTGATCCTGCGTCCACAGGTCCGCGCCGACGCGCATGCGTAAAGGCGTGCCTGGAACTTGTAGTCAATCCAGTAGCGCTCGGTGTGAAAGCCCGGGTTTTTCCGTGGCGTGGCTGCGCGGCCAAACACGTCCGTCCCACCCGGGTTCGTGGAGTTGGAGCGGTCGTCAATGAGGTTGCCGTCGAAATTCTGCTGATGCTCGAACAGCAGGTACAGCGTCAGGTTTTTCTGGTACCTGGCCTCTACCCCCAGACGCAGCTCAGCCCATGTCAGGTCGCTGTCCGACGATTCTTGCGGGGTACCGTCATCCAGGCACCCGGCTAGAAGCCCGGTCGCGCACCTGTGCTGTCAAAGTCAAAGTTTTCCGTGGTGTGATAGCGGATATCCGCCGTGGCCATAATCTTCATGAACACACATCGTTCCCGACTTCGATGAAGTTGCCGAGCCGCACCATCGGCTGCGGCACCTGCTGGGCAGTGGCCAGCGACGCCACCGCCAGTACTACAACACCCATCAGTGCTACCTGCATCAACCGTCTCATGGTTGTGTCCTCCATAGTGTTCTTTCTGCGCCATTGGCCATACAATCAGCGCCTTACGAATCAGGTAGCACACTCTGGAGGAAGTCGGGCCGCCTACTCGACACGAAGTCGGGCGTATTCGCTGGAGGAAAATCTCGCATGGCGCTCATATCCACTTACTGGACTCTCACTAACCTAAAGCTCACCTCCCCTTTCTTTACTCTGCAAATAAGGAGAGCCGGGAAGGCCCGGCTCTCCTGAGTGCACAGACATTGATCAGCGGCCTTAGAAGCGCGCCCGGAAGCGTGCCTCACCCTGCAGCGCGGAGGCACTGCCGGCACATCCCTGGCGTGAGGCCGCTGGGGTTACAGTTGGCTAACCGCCCGATGTCGTCCGGAACCCGCCGTCCGGGATCGCTAGGTCTCCCGCCAGGCGAATATCAAAGTAGGGATTGAGGGTCCACATGCCAGAACCCGCCGAGTTCGTTGAGCAGCGACTTCCGAATATTGCCCGTTGAACCCCGGGTCGACCCCCTGCAATAAAGGCCGCGATCCATCAGCGCACTCGGTACCACCTGCCGATTCACGTACCACCCGGTGATCTCATGCCCCTTGAGCGGGAAGGTACCGCATCCCCACGGGCGTATCATCAACGTCCCCGGGTTGGAGTAGGTCGAGGAGATGCCCAGGTGCGAGAAAGTCCCGATGCGATTATTGAAGGATTGCCCGTGGCTATGGGCACACTGGAACGCACCCACTCCCGCCCCCAGTACCGACCGTACCCACCGCAAACGGGTTGCCGGCGGGCCGCCGCCATGTTCGACCCCGCTGTCGGGGTCCGCACCCCCTGCAACCGCGCCGGACAGCGCATAGTCCCGCCTCTGAAAATTCGTACTCGAGTCGAGCTGGGGAAAATAACGGCGTGCCCGTGATCTGGGTAATCTCATTCACCGGCAGTGTCATGAACCCGTTGCAGCTTGTTGTCCGTCGGGTCGCCATCCCCGAGCCATAGACGAAGGCCACAAACGGCCGCACAATCCCGAGGTCCGCTTCGGCATACGCCACCACCCCCCGGCAAAGATGTCATAGTGCCGCCCCGCCTTGACCCCCGCCGGCAACCCCGCCACGTTCGTGCCGCCGCGGGCGCTCCCGCGTCAGCACGTTGCCTTGGATGCAAGGCCCGCACCGGTCCCACCCGGCCACTCCAACTGCCCATAATCAGCACACTGTCCGTCTTCTGCCCCTGGAAGCCCAGCGCGCGTTGCGCGTGGACCAGGACTGGGGACTGCAGTGTCCGCCCCCGGAAGCGGTCGCGGAAGTACGCCACGTCCAGCTGGAAGCGGTGCGGCTTCAGGTTATAGCCCGCGCTGAACGTGTAGTAGATAAAGTCGTTGTCGTTTGTCCAACCCGAGGCGCTGCGATTCGAACTGGATACACCGCCGCGGCCATCACATCGAAATCGCCAAAGTCCCCAAAGAGGGCAAAGCGCGGGTCGTCATCGCCCACCAGCCCGGCTTGATCCAGGTTCCACAGGTCCGCGCCCACGCGCAGGCGCAGTGGCGTGCCCTGCGAACTTATAGTCGATCCAGTAGCGCTCGATGTGGAAGCCCGGGTTTTCCGTGCGGGCCGCTCGGCCAAACACGTCTGTCCCACCCGGGTTCGTGGAGTTGGAGCGGTCGTCAATGAGGTTGCCGTCGAAAATCTGCTGATGCTCGAACAGCAGGTACAGCGTCAGGTTTTTCTGGTACCTGGCCTCCACCCCCAGGCGCAGCTCCAGCCCACGTGACATCGCCCTGACGCGTCTTGCAGCGACGGTGTCAGCCTGGACACCGGCTATTCGACCCGGTCGCGGACTTTAGCTATCAAAGTCCCAGTTTTCTGTGGTCTTATAGCGGATATCCGCCGAGCGCCATAATATGCATGAACACATCGTTGCCGACTTCGATGAAGTTGCCGAGCCGCACCATCGGCTGCGGCACCTGCTGGGCCGTGGCCAGCGATGCCACCGCCAGCACCAGCAACACCCATCAGTGCTACCTGTGTCAACCGTCTCATGGTTGTATCCTCCTCATAGTGTTCTTTCCGTCCTCACATCTGATCAGCGCCTTACGAATCAGGCAGCACACTCTGGAGGAAGTCGGGCAGCCTACTCTACACGAAGTCGGGCGGCGTACTGTGGAGGAGAATCTCGCATGGCGCTAACACTCCTGTTGTACTCTCGCTAACCTAAAGCTCACCTCCTTTCTTTCCACTGCAGAAGGGAGGCCAGGTGGCCCCGGCTCTCCTGGTCACTGAACATCGATCAGTAGCCCTAGAAGCGCGCCCGGAAGCGAACTTCCCCCTTCAGCGCCGTAGCTTTGCCTGCTACAGGACGAGAAGGTGGACCATTGAGGTTGCAATCGGACAATCTCGCCAGGTCTCTGAACCCCTCCCTAGAAACGCGGCGTTCCCCGCCACGCGGATGTCAAAGTAAGGATTGAGGGTCCACTGCCCAGGACCCCCAACTTCGTAGACCTGGTCCTTATCAAATCGTGCCATTGAGCCTGGGTCCACCCCCACCACAAGGCGCGTTCCAGTAGGCCGGTATTCGCCATGGCCCGGTAGATGAACCAGCCCACGAAGCTCATGCCCCTTCAACGGATGGGCCTTCCAGCCCTACGGGGAATCAGCAGAGTCCCCGGGTTGGAGTAGGGGTGGCTATCCCCAGGTGGGACGTGGTCCCTAGCCGTTGATTATAGGGATTCGTTCGCTATGGCTACACTCAAACCCCCATTTCCTCCCAGCACCGCCGTGCCAATCGCCAGAGGACCTGTGGCGGCGGTCGCCGCCGATCCGCACGCCCTGCGACCGCGCTGGACACGTATGGTCCCGCCTGGCAAAGTTCGTACTGGTATCGAGGTGGGCAAACCACGAGATCGCCCGTAATCTGTGTCACGTCCTGCCAGGCGGCTGGCGAAAACCCGTTCAGCTTGTCTGTCGGTCGGATCGCCATCCCCGAACCACCAGACAAAGGCCAACAAACGGTCTGCACAATGCCCAGGTCCGCTTCGGCATAGGCCATCGCTGCGCCCGAAAAGATGTCATAGGACCGCCCAGCCTGACGGCCCTGGCGGCTAGCCCACTGACGTTCGTGCCGCCCCGCGCCGTGCCGACATTCACATTGCCTTGCAGCAGCGGCCCGCACTGGCCCCAGCTTGCCACTCCAACTGCCCATGATCAGATACACTGTCCGTCTTCTGCCCCTGGAAGCCAACGCCGTTCGCCCCGACCCGCTGCGGGGATTCGCCAGGTCCGCCCCGCCGAAGCGGTCCCGCATGTACACCACGTCCAACTGGAAGCGGTGCGGCTTGAGGTTATAGCCCGCACTGAACGTGTAGTAGATCAAGTCGTTGTCGTTGGTCAGCCCGAAGCGCTGCGATTCGATACTGGATGACCGCCGCCGCCATCACATCGAAATCGCCAAACTCCCCAAAGAGGGCAAAGCGCGGGTCGTCATCGCCCGACGAGTGCCGGCCTGATCCACGTTCCACAGGTCCGCGCCGACGCGCATGCGTAGCGGGCGTGCCCTGGAACTTGTAGTCAATCCAGTAGCGCTCGGTGTGGAAGCCCGGGTTTTCCGTGGCAGGCGCCCGGCCAAACACGTCCGTGCCGCCCGGGTTCGTGGAGTTCAGAGCGGTCGTCAATGAGGTTGCCGTCGAAAACCTGCTGATGTTCGAACAGCAGAGTACAGCGTGAGGTTTTTCTGGTAGCTGGAACTCCACCCCCAGACGCAGCTCAGCGAATGACAAGGTCGCCTGTCGGCGCCTTGCGGACTGTGTCGCCGTTGGACTCCGGCTAGTTCGTCCGGTCGCGGACATTCGACTCTCAAAGTCAAAGTTCTCCACGGTCTTATAGCGGATGTCCGCCGCGGCCATGATATGCATGAACACATCGTTCCCGACTTCGATAAAGTTGCCGAGCCGCACCACCGGCTGCGGCGCCTGCTGGGCCAGTGGCTAACGACGCCACCGCCAGCACCACAACACCTATCAGTGCTACCTGTGTCAACCGTCTCATGGTTGCTTGTATCCTCCTGTAGTCTTTGTTCCATTCGAACCCTACAATCAGCGCCTTACGAATCGGGTAGCACACTCAGGAGGAAGTCGGGCAGCCTACTCTACACGAAGTCGGATCAGCGTATTCTGGAGGAGAATTTCGTATGGCGCTTATCCTCCTGTTTTACCCCACGTTAGCCCTAACAGCTCACCTCCTTTCTTGACATCTGAGTCGAAGCCAACGGCATCCATCCTGACCCACAGGATGGGCCGTCTTGACGCCTGTGCCCTTTTGCCTCTGCACACAGGAGAGAGCCGGGACGCCCCGGCTCTCCTGATGCACGAACGTCGCTCAGCCGCCTTAGAAGCGCGCCCGGAAGCGGGCTTCTCCTGACAGGCGCGACGTTATCGGCGTTACACCCCTGGCGTGGGCCATTGGGGTCGCAGTTGGCTAAACGCCCCGATGTCGCGGTACCCGCCGTCCGGGATCCAATGTTTCCTGCCAGACGAATATCAAAGTACGGATTGAGGGTCCACAGCCAGTACCCCGAATTCGTTGAGCAACGACTTCCGAATACTTACCGTTGAATCCCGGATCAACGCCGACAATAAAGGCCTGGTTAAGCAGCGCACTCGATCACTACCTGCCGATTCACGTACCACCCGGTGATCTCATGCCCCTTGAGGGGGAAGGTCCGTATCCCCACCGGAATATCAAACGTCCCCGGGTTGGAGTACGTCGAGATGATGCCCGGATGCGAGAGTATTGCCAATGGCGACCGTTGAAGGGATTGCCATTGTTATGGGCACACTCGAAGGTGCCCGTCCCCGCCGCCAACACTCGCCGCACCCACCGCCGACGGGTTGCCGGTAGGGCCAGCACCATTACCAGCACCATTCACTGTAGTTGCCGAAGTCCGCACCCCCTGGCTCCGCGCCGGACACGTATAGTCCCGCCCGGCAAACGCTGTACTCGTCTCGAGCTGAGCAAAGTACGGCGTCCCCGTGATCAGGGTAATTTCGCCCACCGGCAGTGTCATGAACCCGTGCAGCTTGTTGTCCGTCGGGTCCCCATCCCCTGAGCCATAGACCAAGCCCGACAAACGGCCGCACGATCCCGAGGTCCGCTTCCGACATACGCCACCACGCCTCCGGCAAAGATGTCATAGTGCCGCCCCGCCTTGACCCCGGCCGGCAACCCCGCCACGTTCGTGCCGCCGCGGGCGCTCCCTGTCAGAATGTTGCCTTGGATCAAGGCCCGCACTGGCCCCACCCGGCCACTCCAACTGCCCATAATCAACACACTGTCCGTCCGCTGCCCCTGGAAGCCCAGAGCCGCTGCGGGTGGACAGGACTGGGACTGCCGTGTCCGCCCCTGGAAGCCGATCCCGGAAGTACGTCACGTCCAGCTGGAACCGATGCGGTTTCGAGGTTATAGCCCGCGCTGAAGGTGTAGTAGATAAAGTCGTTGTCGTTTGTCCAACCCGAGGCGCTGCGATTCGAACTGGATACACCGCCGCGGCCATCACATCGACATCGCCAAAGTCGCCAAAGAGGGCAAAGCGCGGGTCGTCATCGCCCACCAGCCCGGCCTGATCCTGGGTCCACAGGTCCGCGCCCACGCGCAGGCGCAAGGGCGTGCCCGCGAACTTGTAGTCGATCCAGTAGCGCTCGATGTGGAAGCCCGGGTTTTCCGTGGAAGGCGCCGTGCCAAACACTCGTCCCGCCCGGGTTCGTGGAGTTGGAGCGGTCGTCAATGAGGTTGCCGTCGAAAATCTGCTGATGTTCGAACAGCAGGTACAGCGTGAGGTTTTTCTGGTACCTGGCCTCCACCCCCAGGCGCAGCTCGGCGTATGACAGATCGCCTTCACCCTCTTGCGTGCGCTGGATTGACTCGGGGACCGGTCTACAGGTCCGGTCGCGGACCTTGGCTTCAAAGTCCCAGTTCTCTGTGGTCTTATAGCGGATATCCGCCGCGGCCATAATATGCATGAACACATCGTTGCCGACTTCGATGAAGTCGCCGAGCCGCACCATCGGCTGCGGCACCTGCTGAGCCGTGGCCAATGACGCCACCGCCAGCATCACAACCACACACCAATGCCATCTGTACAAAACGCCTTATCATGGACTCTCGCTCTCCTCATCTGAGCTCCAGTTCAGTGCTTCTGCTTTGCTCGCTTCACGGTTCGATAGAATCAGCTAGATAGAGTCAGCGCTTCTCAGTTGATAGTGTTAACCGTGCTATAATTAGAGAACGTTCCTCCAGGCATCTCGTGTCATTCCGCTCTTTGGATGCCGCCTTCTGTCGTGACGTTTTCGCCTCCTTCCCACACAGAAGAGCACTTGAGGGCATAGAATGATATAGCTCCAGACATTGCAGAAGAAAAAGAGAATCGGTTTCAGGAACTCACTTGTACCACCCGTTCCGATACTCATTTACTTCGAACCAATGATGGAGCTATCCTCTCCAAAGACTTTATTACCCTTATACGGTCCATTATAGGACATCAAATGGATATGTCAAGGAAATCCGCAGTTTTTCTGTAGTCATGCGTATCTGGCGGCGTAGCATAGACAGGACAGGCCTTGCAGCCAGCGGGAAGCGGCTGCTACTTCCACGCCAATTTGAATTTCCCCAGCACGTATGGTACATTAACGGCACGTAGGATGTTGTGTTCTGTCAGACTATGCCTAGCGCCAGGGGCAACTTTCCTCTATTGCTTGGCAGTATGACGTTGTGTCAACCCCGCGCAGATAACGGGGACACGGGAGGATAAATAATGATCACAATTACGGAATCGGCCGCAGCCAAAATACGGGAGCTGACCCCAGCCGAGATGCAGGAGAAATACGCTCTGCGTATGCGTGTCGTCGGTGGTGGGTGTTCCGGTCTACAGTACCAGATGGGCCTTGAGGAAGAGCAGAACCCGAACGACAAGGTGTTCACCAGCAATGGGGTCAAGGTCTTCATTGACATGAAGAGGCGCACTGTATCTCGCTGGTGCGGAAGTCGACTACATTGACGGCTTGATGCAGTCTGGCTTCAAGATTACTAACCCAATGCCGAGACCACCTGTGGCTGTGGCCAGTCGTTTCACTAATAAGCGCGTTAGAGTGCGTTCGTATCTGTCAGCCCTCAGCAGCTAGCTTCCAGTCAGTGGCCAGTTGTTGAGGGCTGAATATTTTCCGATGGAAGCGGTTGATGGCTCAACTTATTATGGAAATGGTCGGTGGAGAACCTTACCGCTATGATCCACTCAGGTGCATACTGTGGTGCGAGCCCCTGGGGGCGAAGTATGCACGCAATGGTCGAGGGATATCGTAGTCGCGTCTCGCACGAAGCGATTATGGAAGCAGTAAGACTGATTATGACGCAATTTGTCAACACTCTGCCCGCATTAGAACCTGCCTGATGTGTTGTTTGTTTCGCCTCGTCCGATGCCAGAGGGCGTGAAATCCCAACGTCATGCAGGATGTTGTTGCGTTATCCAGCTTTCCGGACAAAAGCCCAACGCATGGGCAAGGTTATTCCGGGTCGTCAGTCAGGAAGTGAGCTATTACACGTTCACCGACAGGCAGATAAGGACCTGTTGACAGTTTCGGAAAGCATCGGGTAGACTAGAGCCCGTCTCGAACCGACCTTGCAATAAGGAGTTGCTGCCATGTTTGATGGGTTTTACAACGCCTTCTGGTTTCTGGTGATCGGGCTAATCTTCGTGGCAGTAAACCTCTGGGTGAGTAGCCTCATTCGCCCGTCTGACCCCCATGCGGAAAAGCTCTTGCCTTATGAGTGTGGTGAAGAGTCCAGCGGTACGGGTTTTGTGCGTTTCAACCCGCGCTTTTATATTATCGGCCTCGTCTTCCTGATTTTTGATATTGAAACGGTATTCATTTTCCCTGGGCTGTGATTCTCAAAGGTGCGGGGCCTTTTGTGCTCATGGAGATGGTGATCTTCCTGGCTATTCTGGCGGTGGGACTGGTGTATGCCTGGGGAAGCGCGATCTGGAGTGGATCAAGCAGCCAACGCGTTGGCAATAAGCGCAGCGAGTTGAGGAGGAGGAAGCACGGCGTGGTCGAGTGGGTAGCATGGTTGCTGCGGACGAATTGCTGAGTGCATTCTGCCGTTTCTCAAGTCGTGGACCTGGATTCCCTGGTATACCATTGCGCTCTTGCACGTAGCAGGCGCTTTACTCGGGGTGATTTCGGTGCTGGCGATGTTTCCTCATCTGGCTGGAGCGCAAGGTGTCGGCGCATATGCAAGACCGCCTGGGCCATGCGCGTGGGAGGTTGGCACGGCTGGGCGCAATCCCTCGCCGATGGGATCAAACTGCTCCTCAAGGAAGATATTATTCCAGCCATGGCGGATAAGCCGCTCTTTAAGCTGGCCCCAGATGCTCATCTTCGGGGTCACCTTTATGTCGTTTGTCGTGCTGCCTTTTAGTCAGGTCATTATTGTCTCTGACTTAAATATTGGGGTGCTGTATATTTATGGGATCTCGACCATTACCGTGATCGGCATCATCATGGCAGGAGTGGGCCTCGAATAACAAATGGTCGTTGCTCGGGGCGATGCGTTCCGCAGCGCAGCTTGTCAGTTATGAAGTGCCCGTAGGACTGTCAATCCTGGCAGGGGTAGTCATGGCGGGGTCGCTCAGCACGGTGGACATCAGCCTGGCCCAGACTGGTGGGAATCTGGAACTGGTTTCTGTGGCGCTGTTTTCCGTTTAGCTTTATTGCCGCGGTGTTGCTCTTTGTGGGGGCACTGGCGGAGACGAACCGTACACCGTTTGATGTTGCCGAGGCGGAATCGGAGCTCGTCTCTGGGTATCACGGAATACAGTGGGTTTCGTTTCTCCTTGTTCTTCCTGGCAGAGTACGCCAACATGTTCGTGGCCAGCGCGCTGGTCGTCGTACTGTTTCTTGGCGGGTTCTCAGGGCCCATTCCTATCCCCGTGGTGCCAGATGTTATCGCCGGACCTTTTTGGTTCCTCCTCAAGACGCTGTTCCTTGTCTTTGTCATGATGTGGATACGTTGGACGTTGCCGCGGGTGCGCGTGGATCAACTGATGAGTATGTGCTGGAAATACCTGATTCCCATTTCATTGGTAAACCTGGCCGTGATTGGGCTGTGGACGTCGCTCGGTGCAGCGCCCAAATAAGACAGGCTCTGGAGTGTTTTCCTGCCCCATGTCTATGTTGACCCTCCCCCGGACACCCTCTCGCAGGGGAGAAGGTAGACAGATAGGACAACATCATGGCAAAAAAGCTGACCATTGACGGCAAAGAAATTACCGCACGAGACGACGCCACGATTATCCAGGCAGCCCATGAAGCTGGCATTGCCATCCCGCACTACTGTTACCATCCAAAACTCAGTATTGCTGGCAATTGCCGCATGTGTCTCGTTGAGCTGGAGGGGCGTCAAAGCTGGAAATTAGTTGTAATACGCCAGTGGTAGACAATATGGTGGTGTTGACCAACTCCCCACGGGTGATTGAAGGCCGCCGTGGGGGTGCTGGAATTCTTGCTCATCAATCATCCTCTCGATTGTCCTATTTGCGACCAGGCGGGGGAATGTGGGCTGCAAGACTATTACATGCAGTATGGCCTCTACCATAGCCGTTTCCAGGAAGAAAAAGTGCATGGGCGCAAGGTGGTGGACTTTGGGCCTGATGTGGTCTTCGACTCAGAACGGTGCATTCTGTGCACGCGCTGTGTGCGTTTCTGCAAGGAGATTAGCCAGACCAATGAATTGGGCATCTTCGAGGCGTGGCGATACGGCACAGATTGCCACCTTTCCTGGGAAACGACTCGACAATCCCTATGCTGGGAACACGGTAGATATCTGTCCCGTTGGGGCTCACTGACCAGCAAGGATTTTCGCTTCAAGATCCGGGTCTGGTTTCTCCAGGGAGACAAAATCCAGTCTGTCCGGGGTGTGCGCGTGGCTGCAACATCAATATGCATCACCATAATGGGCAGGTGTATCGTCTCAAACCTCGGCAGAATGATGCAGTGAACGAGACCTGGATCTGCGATGCGGGGCGCTTTGGCTATAAATCCATCAATGAAAATCGTGTGATTACATCCGCCAGATACAGCAAGACTGGCAGGTTGCAGCAAGTCAGCTGGCAGGTAGCTCTGGAGCACGCTGTGGAGGCGCTACAACGTCACGGTGGGGCAGCAGTAGGCATTATCGTCGCCCCCAGGGGACCAACGAAGATAGTTATCTGCTCGCCAGGCTCACATCTGAAGTGCTCACCCCTATCCACGTTGTCCTGTATCCTGGCGTCCCTGGAGACGAGGATGACTTTTTGATACGGGCTGATAAGAATCCAAATACACGTGGTGCCCAAGATATGGGACTCCCGGCCCCAGCTACAGCGACGCAGTTGGCGGCATTGGCGCAGGCGATTGACCAGGGCACCATGAAAGTGTTGTATGCTATTGGTGTCGATCTGGACGCTGTGTTTGGTCCTGAGGCTGTGCGGCGCTGGGCCACGCAACTCGATTGCCTGATCGTACAGGCGTCCAATATCGTCTCTGGGTACGAGCAGGCACATGTGCTCTTGCCGAGTGCGACATAATGCTGAACGCGATGGCACTTTTACCAATTTTCAGGTCGCATCCAACGTATTAATGCGGCGTTTCCGCAGCGCGGAGAGGCCTTGCCTGCCTGGCAGATCTACATGCGTTTGGCGAGAAATGCTTGGGCAGGACTGGACGTATGTGTCGGCGGAAGGGTACTGCACGATATCGCGGCGGCGTTTCCCAGGTATGCGGGCCTCAGTTACGCTAAAATCGGCGATCTTGGATATTCGGTCACTCACGAGCTAAGAGACTATGCAATCGCTCACCTTCTGGCAAAAATTGTATGTTCCTGAGATCTTGCGGGGGATGGCGGTGACTACACGCCATTTTGTGCAGTAAACCTGTTGGGGCAACGCCACACGGTCACGCAACAGTACCCTGAAGAGCCTACGCATGTCTCAGAGCGCTATCGCGGGCGGCATCCGGTTGATGCGCAAAGAAGATGGTTCGCCACGGTGCACCTCCTGTATGCTCTGTGCCACGTCGTGCCCAGCCCTGTGTATTCACATTCAGGCCGCTGAACACCCTGATCCTACGGTAGAGAAATACCCCGTCTCTTTCACCATCGATGAGCTGCGCTGCGTGTTCTGCGGCTTATGTGTGGAAGCGTGCCCGTGCGACGCCATTCGCATGGATACGGGGTCTTTGCCCTGGCCGCGTATAAGCGCGAAAACTTTCTCTATCCCCGTAATCTGTTGCTTGGTGATGAGTTACCAGCCAGCATCGCCGAAGGAAGGCGCCGAGTCTCTGAGTTCTCCCTCACCCCCGGTGTCTCGCCTGGCAGGAGAAGGGAGTGGAGAGCGGAGGAGGGGGTTCATAGTCAAAGGGGCTATGGAACCGACGGCGCGAGAAATCTACGGCAATATTGTTGCGGGCGAGCTGGTCTACTCTGTTTATGGTGGTGTCGTTTGGGCTGAGTGGGACTGGCGCTGGCTCAGAACACTACCGCCTGTGGATGCAGGGGCGGCCGGCTAATCGTGTGCAGGACTTGGGGCGGCGGCTGAAGGCCATGCTGGTGCAGGGCCTGGGGCAGCAACAAACCTTGCGCGAGTTGCCAGGACTGCTGCATTTACTTTTGTCTATGCTGGCTTCCTGGTGCTGTTTATTGGTACCCTGATGGTGGCGGTACATGAAGACCTGGGCATTCACTTCCTGTGCGGCAATTTTACCTCTTCTATTCGCTGACCCTGGACGTCTTTGGCCTCCTGTGCACTGATCCGGGATCGTCTGGGGCTGACGTACCGTCGCTATGTTATCCAACCATACCGGGCTCGATAACCGCCGCGAGGATCTCATCATCCTGGTGTGGTTTCTGGCTGTCTTGGGCAGTGGCTTTGTGGTGGAAGGGCTGCGCATTGGGGGGCACAGAACTGCATCAGCGCCCTGGTTGGGCCTTCTGGTCACCGGTAGGGCGACGTCTGGCCTGGGTTCTCGACCGTCTGACGATGACGGAGAGCCAGTTTCTCGTCTGGCATCGTCTCTGGTGGTGGACCCACATGGTGGTGAACCTTTGGCTTGCTGACGTACATTGGCTACTCGAAGCTGAATCATATGATCTTTTCGCCGCTCAATATCCTCTTGCATAAGAAGCGGCGCCAAAGGTGAACTGGCCCCGATCGCTGATCTCGACAAGGCGTTGGAGGGCGATGAAGAGGCGATGGCGCGGGTGCGCTTTGGGGCTGGGAAGCTGGCGGACTTTACCTGGAAACAACTGCTCGCACCTGGATGCCTGTACGCGTTGTCGGGCGCTGCCAGGATAATTGTCCGGCATGGCTCGGTGGCAAACCCCTGTCGCCTAAATTTGTCATCCTCGACTTGCAACGGCATATGCACGCCACTGGCTCCGGCGGTGTTGGCGGGTGCCGAGGAGCCGTACGTGGGAGTGGCCATGCTCGGTGATGTGATCACCGATGCGGTGCTGTGGTCGTGTACCACCTGTCGAGCCTGTGAGGAGAACTGTCCGGTTTCTATCGAGCACGTCGATGCGATTATCGATATGCGCCGCAACTTGGTCCTCGAACAGGGACGTATGCCGAAAACCGCGGAAGCGGGCGCTGCGCAGCCTGGAGCAGCGTGGGCACCCGTGGCGTGGCACGCAAGCCACTCGTACCGGCATGGACTGAGGACTCGAGTTGCCCTTATTGGCTGAGAGTCCCGACGCCGAGTATCTTTTCTGGGTTGGGTGCACGGGCTCCTGGTCGACCGGAACATGCGCGTCACGCAAGCCCTGGTGAAAATTTTGCAGAAGCCGGAGTGAGCTTTGCCATCCTGGGGGAGGAGGAGACCTGTACCGGTGATCCGGCCCGGCGTCTGGGCAACGAGTACCTCTTCCAGAATGCTGGCGCAGCAAAACGTTGAGACGCTTGAAGAACTATGGGCGTCAAGAAGATCGTCACGCATTGTCCGCACTGTTTTAACACCTTAAAGAACAGTACCCGCAGTTTGGGGGCATTTGAGGTCATCCATCACAGCCAGCTCATTGCCACGCCTGCTGCAGGACGGCCGCATTACACCCACGCAGAGCGCTGCGCGATAAGGTGACCTACCATGATGCCTGCTATCTGGGGCGACACAACGACGTGTTTGCCGAACCACGGCAGACCGCTCAGGCGCTTCCTGGTGTGGAGTTACAGGAGATGCGCTGGAATCAGCGCAAGGGCCTGTGCTGCGGCGCCGGTGGCAGCCATGCCTTCATGGAGGTGAACATTGGGCGGCGCGTGGACCATATCCGCACGGAGCAGGCGATGGAGACCGGGGCTGCAAGTGGTGGCCACCGGATTGCCCGTTCTGTATGCAGATGTTTGAAGATGGTATCAAGGCGAAGGGAGTCGAGGAGCGCATGCGGGTGCAGGATGTTGCTGAGCTGGTGGCGCAATCCCTCCCTGACGACCAAGAAAGAGGCGCGAGGATGAGCCGACCCATTTACCTCGATCATCACGCCACGACGCCGTATGGGCCAGCAGTCCTCGACGCGATGATGCCGTACCTCACGGAGAGTTTGGCAATGCGGCGAGCCGCACGCACCGCTATGGCTGGGAAGCCGAAGAGGCGGTGCATACCGCCCGCGAGCAGATTGCCGCCCTCATTGGTGCCAGGCCAGAAGAAGATTATCTTGACCAGTGGGGCAACGGAATCGGACTAACCTGGCCTTGAAAGAGGGTTGCCTGGTCCTATCGTGACCCAAGGGCAACCATGTCATCACCGCCGCCACTGGGCACAAGGCGGTGCTGGATAGCTGTCAAAGCCCTTGAGAAGAGCGGCTTTAACGTTACGCATATGTGCCTGTGGATCGCATGGGCCTGGTCGATCCTGATGACATTCGCCAGGCCATTACCCCTCACACCGTGCTGATCTCCGTGATGCGTACGCCAGCAGTGAAATCGGCGTCGTCGGTCCGTTAGCGGCCATTGGGTGCTATCGCCCGCCAGCATGGCGTGTGGTTCCACAGCGATGCCGTGCAGGGCGCAGGGAAGATTGCCTGCAATGTCGATGACCTGCCAGGTTGACCTCATGTCCCTCTCGGGGGGCATAAGCTGTATGGTCCCAAGGGCATCGGGGCTCTCTATATCCGCAAAACGCGTCCCAAGCGCATCCGTATACGCCACTTTGATCGATGGCGGTGGACAAGAGCGTGGCTTCCGTTCTGGCACCTGAACGTCCCAGGGATTGTAGGCTTTGGCAAAGCCTGTGAGCTGGCGCAGCACCCTGTGGCCAGAAGAGGTACCTCACGCCTCTGCGCGGTCTGCGCCAGCATCTCTACGCCGGATTACGGGAGCGCCTCGATGACATCTATCTCAACGGTCACCCGGACCAGCGCCTGCCCTGGGAACCTGAACGTGAGTTTCGCCTATGTGCAGGAGCGAATCGCTCCTGATGAGTCTGAAGGATATTGTGGCACTGTCGTCTGGCTCGGCGTGTTCGTTCCGGGGTCGACCGGGCCCTCGTACGTGCTGCGCGCCATTGGGCTGGACGACACACTGGCCAGCGCCTCGATTCCGTTTTGGGCTGGGACGCCACACGACTGAGGGAGAGAGATCGACACCGTCATCCATGCGGTGGTGGAAAGGTTGAGCGCTTGCGGGCGTTGGCACCGGCGAGGTGATCTGCAGGGTAGGAGCGCAGATTTGAGATTGTGACATGTGCGATCATTAAGGGAGGATTATGCTCGCTAAAAGCCCTCACGATAGCTGGTTCCGATTCCGGCGGTGGCGCTGGGATTCAGGCAGATCTCAAAACCTTTGCGGCTCTGGGTGTGTATGGCACTGAGCGCCATTACGGCGATCACCGCTGCAAACATACCTGCGGTGTCAGTGCGGTGCAGGGCATTGACCCGGACGTGGTGGCGGCGCAGATCCGTGCGGTGGTCTCGGACATCAGGTGTTGGGGCAGCGAAAACTGGTATGCTGTTCTCGGCAGAGATCATTCACGCCGTGGCAACGACGGTCCGTGCCGTGAATCTCATCGCTGCTGGTCGTGGATCCGGTCATGGTGGCGACAGTGGTGATCGGTTGCTGCAACGCGCAGGCCGAAGAGAGTTTGCGCCGAGAGATCATCCCGCTGGCCACTATCGTCACGCCCAACCTGGCGGAAACTGAGGTGCTGGTGGGGCGGAAGGTGGCCAGCCTGGAAGAGACATGCGGGCTGCTGCCAGGGCAGATTGTGGCTGATGGGGCTCGTGCGGTGGTGGTGAAGGGCGGCCATGCCATCACCAAGGCCACGGACGTATTTTACGATGGCAGCAGCATGGAACTCGTTGCAGAGCGAGGTGGTAGAGACGCATAACACGCTGGCACCGGCTGTACCTTCTCGGCCGCCATCTGTGCCTTATCTCGCCCGCGGGGCGGCGCTGCCCGAAGCCGTGCGCCGGGCGAAGACCTATATCACTGGGGCGCTCCGCCACTCTCTGCAGGCATTGGCCAAGGCAGTGGGCCGGTGGGGCATTTCTGGAACGTGACCTATCCGGCAGACTGATACCCATGGAACATCCCACGGCTTCAGGCAAACCACACATCCGTATTGTGCGAGCGGCCCCCATGGAGTGCCATCGTCTCGGCAAAGGCGTTTAGGGGTATTGGGTGGGGCCTATAATCCGATTACGTTGGCACACCTGGCGATTGCAGATACGATCGTCAGAACGTTTGGTATCCATGAAGTGCTGTTTTTGCTGCCAGCAGTGCCACCGCACAAGACCATTTTTGGGGCGTCTCTGGAACAGCGCCTCGAGATGATGCAACTGGCGGTCGAGGGCGGCCCTATGCCACGGTCGGGCTGAGTACGCATGGGCTGTTCCTTGATATGTACCAAGGCTTACTGGGAAGTGTATCCGCCCCAAACAGAGGTGTTTTCTGACCGGACGTGATGCCGCCGAGCGCATTCTCACCTGGAAGTACGATGACGCGGAAGCGGCATTACGCCAGATGTTTACTGCTTTTCAACTGATTGTTTGTGATCGCGAAGGGCCATTTCATCTCCCAGAAGATCCACTGCTTGCCCCATATCGGCAGCGTATTCACTGCTGTACACTTCCTACAGACCTGCATCACGTCTCGGCTACTGAGGTCCGCCAGCGTTGCCACCACAGGGTTGCCCCTGGATGATCTGGTACCCGCAGGGGTGGCACGCTATATTGGCGAGCACAAGCTCTACAGAGAGTGAAGGATGAAGGGTGAAGGGTGAAAGGTGAAGTCGGACACTCCTACTCCTCCATTGCATCCTTCTCACTTCACCCTTCATCCTTGTTGATTCAGGTGGTATAATCGCGTGCGTTAACGCACAGCACGTGAGGGACAGCGGCATGCATATAGGGATCATTGGTCTCCCTGTGTCTGGGAAGACCACGGTTTTTCAAGCTTTAACCAGGTGCTGACAGCTCTGGGATGCGTACTGGGAGCAAGGGCGATACGCGCATTGTGGCTGTGCCAGATGTCAGGTTAGATACCCTGGCGGCCATGTACCACCCACGCAAAGTGACGCCAGCCACCATCGAATTTGTTGACCCGCCTGGTGACCGGGCAGCAAGGGATGCGCTATCGTGGAGAGTCTCATCGTCGCTCATGCGGGATGCCGATGCCCTGGCGCACGTGGTGCGGGCGTTCCACCATCCTGCGGTGCCGCATCCGCAAGGCAGCGTGGATGCCGTACGGGATTTTTATGCGCTCAATAATGAACTCCTCCTGGCTGATCTGGGGGTGGTGGAAAAACGGCTCGAACGCCTCAGCAAGGATATCAAAAAGTCCGCAATCCTGAGCTGGACAGTGAATACGCCCTGCTCCAACGCTGTCAGGAGGCGCTGGAGTCGGAGCGCCCGGTGCGCAGTTTGAGCCTCACAGAGGCGGAGCATAAACGCCTGCGTGGGTTTGGTCTCTTGACCAGTAAAGCGCAACTGGTCGTGCTCAACCTCGATGAGGCGCACATAGATGCCGCAGAGCCAGAAGTCGCGCAGTTTCGGGCGCGGGTGCAAGACCCTGGCCTGGAGGTGATGCCGCTGTACGGCAAGATCGAAAGCGAAATCGCCCAACTGCCTCCTGAGGAAGCCCAGAGCTTCTTGCAGGAGATCGGTCTACCCCAGTCCGGACTCGATCGCTTCATCCGCACAGTCCTACGAGCTGTTGGGTCTCTGTTCGTTCTTGACGGCTGGTGAAAAAGAAGTGCGTGCCTGGACCATCCCGCAAGGCATGTTGGCGCCACAGGCGGCTGGTGTGATTCACTCGGATCTGGAACGGGGCTTTATTCGAGCGGAGGTGATCCACTATGATGACTTGGTCGCCAGTGGCTCACTGGCCAAAGGACGGGAAGCCGGTAAGCTCCGCATTGAGGGTAAGGACTATCGAGTCCAGGATGGCGATGTACTGCTGATTCGTTTTAACGTGTAAGCTCGTGCATGATGTAGCAACAGTGACAATGCCCACAGAGGAGGTTAATCATGGGAAAAGCCCTGGAAGGGGTGCGTATTCTGGACATGACACACGTGCAGTCGGGACCGTCCTGTACGCAGATGCTAGGCTTTCTGGGTGCCGATGTCGTTAAACTCGAACCGCCTGGGCGTGGGGATATTACCCGTGGGCAGCTGCGCGATATCCCGAATGTCGATAGCCTGTACTTTACCATGCTCAACTGCAATAAGCGCAGCATCACGCTCAACATGAAATCGGCGCACGGCACGGAGATTTTCACCGAGCTCCTCAAAACGTCTGACGTGCTGGTCGAAAATTTTGGCCCGGGCGTGCTGGACCGTTTGGGATTTCCATGGGAGACCATCCAGCAGATCAACCCGCGTGTCATCTATGCGTCCATTAAAGGGTTTGGCTCGTACGGCCCGAACAGTGGCCTCAAAGCCTACGAGTCCATTGCGCAGGCGATGGGCGGGTCGATGAGCACGACGGGTCTGGAAGACGGCCCGCCTCTGTGTACGGGCTCGCAGATCGGCGACTACGGGGTCTGGTATCCATATGGTGGCGGCCATTCTGGCGGCGCTCTATCAGCGCACCCAGAGTGGGCGCGGGCAGCGCGTGGAAGTGGCCATGCAGGACAGTGTGCTCAACCTGGTACGCGTCAAGATGCGTGACCACCAGCGGCTGCAACATGGGCCTCTGTCTGAATATCCCACCAAGACCTTTGGCAAGGCCGTGCCGCGTTCGGGCAATGCCTCTGGTGGGGGCCATCCTGGCACGGCGTTACGCTGCAAGCCCGGGGGCCAAACGATTACGTCTATGTGGTCTTCCAGCCCCAAATCTGGGACCGCCTGCTGCAGGTGATGGGGCGGGATGAGCTCATTGGTGATCCGCGCTATAGCACGCCGGCGGCCCGGCTCGAACGCCTCGACGAAGTCTATGCGCTGGTTGAATCCTGGACCATGCAGCATACGAAATTTGAAGTCAACGAGAAACTCAATGCCATTGATGTGCCATGCGGTCCGATCCTGGACACCTCTGACCTCATCAGCGATGAGCATCTCAAAGTGCGTGAGATGATCGTTGATGTGCCGCACTCCGCAGCGGGGTACCTTCAAGACGGTCGGTTGTCCGCTCAAGCTGTCGGACTCGCCCGTGGAGGTCACCTCGTCCCCGCTGCTCGGTGAGCATACGGAAGAGGTGCTGCGCGAGGTCATGGGCTACGACAAGGACAAGGTCGAGCAACTGCGCAAGGAGGGGTCATTTAAATTCGGGATCTGAGAGGATCGTGCAGTCGACTCGGGAAGGTGTGTAGGTAAAGGTCCCACGTAGCAGAGCTTCGAGGGTCTGGATGACGACAGCGGGGCTGAGAGTAGTGAGTGTCAAAGGTCCTGAGGGCTGAGGCCAGAGCACACATGCCTGGAGGTTGCGCGGCCCCCAGACAAAAGGGTCTGTGGGACCAAAGAGCGCCAGCGTCGTTGTCCCAACGGCGGCAGCGAGATGGGTGATACCCGAATCGTGCCCTACCACCGCCTGACAGCGTGCTCAGGATGGCTGCCAGGTGGGGTAAGGGGAGATGGTGCGCGCGTGGCCAGCGGGGCATGTCGGCAGTGTGCCAGAGACTGAGCGTCGTGCGCTTGTTCGGCTGGCCCGCTGATGAGCAATCCCGGGATACCTTGTTGGGCTGCCCAGGCCATAACTTGCTTCCAGCCTGCCACAGGCCAGAGCTTATACGCTCCGCCACTGCCGGGATGGAAAGCAATCACCCCCTGAGTCTGGTAGACCCAGTTGTACGCCAAAAGCTGCGCCGCTGCACTCTTGCGCCGCTGGAGTCAAGATACACGTGGTGGGCAGGCATCGTATGGCTGGCGCACAAAGCGCGTGACAGGCTGGAGGAGATGGTCAGTAATATGGACGCCTGCCGGCGGATGTGGCCACCACGTGAGCACTTCCCCTGACAGTAGCGCCGTAAGTTCGTAGCAAAAGTCTCGTCAGGCACCGGGAGGTAGGAGAGAATCAGCTCACAGGCTGCTCAAGAATGTCGCCATGGCCCTCCGATAGAGTGGGATGCTGGCTAAAAAGCCGATACAGGTCCCAGCGTTCCAAGTCAGTGATGCGATCGACATAGTGTGGATGCTGGGCGAGGATCGCCCGACTCGTGGATTGCCCAGGAGTCTCGATCAGTTGCCTCGCGGAAATGCCTGGCGTAAGGCCCCCAAGGCTGGTAGGGTCACAATCAGTATCGCCGACCGCGCCACCACGTATAACAAGGATGCGTTGCATAGCTGGCTCCAATTCGCTCTGGCAATGGCGTTCCTAGCTGCACTCACCAGGCAGGATACACTGCGCAGTGCCAGGATACACAGAGGTATAGAGTATGCCGATTTTGAGTATACCTGTCAAGAATGTGGGAAAACGTTTGAGCGTCTGACCTTACAACCACAGTCAGGGTGCAACCTCCTTGTCCACAATGCGGGAGCATGCAGACGACCAAAGTCTTCTCGACCTTTAGCACACAGGCCAGTGCTGCGGGAATGTGCTCCAGGCCATGGGTAGCTCTGCTTTTCGTTGAGCGACATAGGGACGGTGACTGGTGAGTCATCTCCGTAGTACTTCCTGTCTCGTGGAGCGCTCTGCTCAGGCATGTATCCCACGAGGTATAGCGTGTGTTGCTGCAGGACATCCTGGGAGGACTGTAGACTGATGCATGCCTGGATCAAGGATCACCAAAAATTCAGGATCATGCTGAGCACGATTGGGCTCTATATTGTGACCATGACACTGGCGCTGGTATGGCGGGAGGCGAGCTTTGCTGCCTGGTTTCTTGTGCCCTTGAGCATTCTGCATCTCTATTTTTATGGCATCATTCATGAACTCACCCATAACAATATCTTTGCTCGGGTCAAGCCCAACATCTGGATGGGGCATCTGCTCTGCCCGCTCAATCTTGTCTACTTCCACACCTTTAAGACGATCCATTTGCAGCATCATCGCTTTGCGCAGATTCCAGAGGTGGATCCCGTGTGTACGCGGAAGAAAGACGGGACCTCTTTCAATCCCCTGTGGTATCTGATCATCTGGCCCTATCATGCCGTGCGCTGGTATGTCCGGCACATTGCCCAGCACCGCAACCGCCGCCGCTTGCTGGCCAATTACCTGGTCTTTACGGCTGGTATCTACAGCCTCTTTGCCCTTGGTCTGGTGTGCGGGGTGCTGTCGACGATGCTGTTCTTTTGGGCTCTCCCTGTCTATATTGGGACGGTGTTTCTGATTGGTATTCGGAACCTGATCGAGCATTATGGCTGCGAACCGACACGCTATCGCACCTCTCGTACGTTGACGAATCGTCTGCTCAATAAGTTGACGTTCAATAGTTTTTCCATCTCGAACATCATTTGATGCCGACTGCCTCGATAGCTCAAGTGCGCGAGCTGCATGAGCGCAATCGTGACATCTACCGTGAAAAAAGGGCGTTCATCATGTCTGAATCAGTTGGAAAATCCTTGTCTTCTCTCAGCGGAAGTGACTATAGTCTTGCCTCCGTAATCCACGTTCATGCCTCGAGAGTGTCTCGCCAGGGCTTTGCCAGTCTGATTGGCAGTTCACAACGACAGCGATGCCTCCTCTGAGGATGGTGAGCGAAGTGCCTTCGCTAGGGGATAGTTCTGTTGCCTGGTGGAGGCTTGTATAGGTGTCCGTCATACATAAGAAGGGTAATGCGAAGCGATGGAATGTGTTACGATCAAACCGGGTACGAACTGTCTCTTTATGAAAAAGACGGGCTGCAGCTTCAATGGAGGAGCCTGTCATCCCATTGTCTGAGGACTGCGAAGGGTGTGGGTATGTCATGGAGAATGCGCAGGGCAAATATTGCCAGCTCTACGCTGATCCAGCAGACCAAATGGGTCTTCGGACGGTGCAATTTCGCCACCCATGTGAAGGGTGATGTGCAACCCTCTGCCCAGCGCCTCAACCCTCTCAAAGCCTCGAAGCGTTCGCAGCGACAAGGTGTCTAGAGCCAGTACTTCTCTCTGTACTGGTCGCTCTATGGGACACGCCGTGGGGCGGCCATCCTAGCTTCTCCACCTGCAAGAAACGCTGTTCTTGCCTGACTCTCCATGGTATTATCTCTAGTGCAGTAAGCTGTTGTCTGTTTCTGATAAAGACTCTGTAGGCATTAGTACACAGTCATTATGACGACATCCCATTACGTTACATTCTGTGATCCCACAAGCTGGTGTGACGCGGCGGGCATGTCGCATTGTCTTGTGCTGGTTTAGATCCCCAAGCGTTAGCAGACCTGTCAGTATCGTGTTTGGTGCTGAGCCCGACCCGTCCTGTGCTCACGACGCCGGCTCTGCTGCTCGGCATTGTCGCCGAGAGGTGCTGACCTCAACAGTGTCCATATTGTTCAGGGTGAGCGGCAGAGCAATACAGTACCCTTTGTGGATCGCGACGCGGCTCGCAGATAATCTGCATCCGGTGGCGAGTCCAGTCGATGGACGCACAGGGAAACATCTATACGACCATTAGCGGGACGAAAGGCCAGCACGTGCCAGTCTCGCTCTACAAAATATCTCCGGAAGGCGAAGTCGTACCGTTGTCTCGCGAGTATTGCGAATCCGACGAGCCTGGCCTTTGGACCAGATGGCGCTTTGTACATTAGTAGTCGCCACGAAGGGACCGTCTACCGCGTCAATCAGGCAAGGGCACGGCGTGCCTCCTTTGCCACCCAACTTGGGATTGCCACTGGCCTGGCGTTTGATGCCCAGGGCCGAGCTCTATGTTGGTGATCGACGCGGGGCGATCTTGCAGGTCGCGGAGAATGGCACGTTCCGGGTCTTTGCGCGACTCGATCCCACGATGACAGGGTATCACCTGGCGTTTGGGGACGACGGGTGGTTGTACGTCAGTTATCCAACCCTGTCAGGGTCTGATCAGATTTATCGCATTACGCCTGATGGCGAGGTCCACCCCTTTGTGCGTGGTCTCGGACGTGCCCAAGGCATGGCCTTTGATGCGGTGCAGAATCTCTATATTGTGGCGCATTATGAGGGAGAAGGCGGTGTCATACGTATTACGCCGACAGGCAGTGATGACCCGCGTCATTGCCGGCGTCAATCTGGTTGGCCTCGCTTTCGGCAGGCAGGGAGACCTTATCCCTTACCGACAACAGCACAGTGTATAAGCTCGCTTTCGGTGTGCAGGGACGGCTTTTACCTGCCTGAGAGCCGGCGCATACACTGGCGCGGCATGAGAAGGAGTGCACGTTGCAGAAGATGAACATTGGCACGGTGCTCTTTGATCAGTCGAAAGGGGCAGCAGTTATCACGCTTGTGGAAGAACAGGGTGAACGTGTCCTGCCCATTTTTATTGGGATCTGGGAAGGGATGGCCATCTTTCGTGAGCTCAATCGGACCCCTGCGCCGCGCCCTGTGCTCCACGACATCCTGTACAATCTGCTTCAGGGTTTTCAGGCACGCCTTGAGAAGGTCGTCGTCGATGCGGTACGTGAGAATACCTACTACGCCCAGGTCTACGTTATCCAGCACGATAGCACGATGATTGCCGATGCGCGCCCTAGTGATGCGCTGGCGCTGGCGTTGAAGTTTCAGGCGTCCCATCTATGTGGCTGATGCTGTGCTCGAGACGGCTGGCAAACGCGCGGACTTTGCGGTAGGGGATGAGCGGCGCGAAGAGGTCGAGAGAGAGCTGGAAAAGACAGAGGACGTGCGCGCCTGGCTTGAAAACCTGCGCCCTGAAGATTTCGCAGACCCACAATGAGCGATGCAACTACAGAGGGCATAACTCATGGCTGACGAGTCGGAAGAATTTACCTATGAGGACCATGCGCAACTCCCCGACATCTTGCCGATTTTTCCACTGCCGAATGTGGTGCTGACCCCCAACGCGAGCTTACCGCTGTTTATTTTTGAGGATCGCTATAAGCAGATGGTCAGGACTGCATCGCGGGCGATCGTTATCTCTCGGTCGCACTCCTGCGGCAAGGGTGGGAGCAGGAGTCAGGTGCTCCACGGCCCTACCCGGTTGCCGGCTTTGGGCGTATTGTCCATGCCTCTCGATTACCCAACGATTGCATGGATATTGTCATCCAGGGCATGGGACGTATTCGCATGCTTGACTTCCATGATGATCGAGCCTACCTGCGCGCCACGGTTGAACTCCTCCGGCCAATCTATCCGCCTGGTCAGAACCTCACCGCGCCGGCCGAAACGATGAAGCAGCGTTTCCTCGATCTGCTCGATCTCAAGCGCGTCAACGCCCCTGAAGTGCGGACGAGCCTGCGACTGCTCGCCAGCCCGATTGATCTGGTTTTTTCATCCTGGCGCGCTTGCCCCTCGATCCCTATACCAAGCAGAGAGATTGTGCAGACGCCAGCGGTAGCCGAGCAGATCACACAGATTATCAATATCCCCTTGATATGTCCCGAGGGCGCAATTGAACTGAGGGAGAGAGGGGGATGAGTGGGAGAGGGGAGAGGGAGGGGAAATCACACGGCTTTTCTCCCCCTCGCCCCCTCCTCCACTCTGCTCCTCTTTTTAAGAGCGAGCGATGGATGAACGGCTATCGCCTGGGCACCCGCGTAGTCCGCTACCACGTGGCCTTGCTACCACCAGGCGATATTTGTAGATCACCAGCCCATCCAGGCCTACCGGACCACGGGCGTGTGTTTTGTTCGTACTGATGCCGACCTCCGCCCCTTTACCAAAGCGAAAGCCATCCGCAAAACGTGTCGAGGCATTATGCATGACGGTCGCAGAATCAACCTGCTCCAGGAACTGGGCTGGCCGCCTCTGGGGCTTCCGTGACAATGGTGTCGGTATGGCCCGAGCCGTGCTGATTGATGTGGGCAATGGCTTCCTCAAGGCTGTCAACGACGCGGAGGGAAACGATGAGATCGAGATATTCCGATATCCCAATCTTCGGCGGTCGCCTCCGAGGACATCCGGGAGGATCGTCCGCGTATGCAGCACATCCGCGCATCTCGACCCCCGCTTTGCGATACACTGACGCCAGCATGGGTAAAAACGTCTCGTGCGATGCTGGCGATGCACCAGGACTAGTCTCGATCGGCATTGCACACCTGCAGGATACTGCACCTTGGCGTCATAACACACGCACACCGCCCGCCCCAGATCGGCGTGCTGGTCAACATAGGCGTGGCATAGACCTTCAGAGTGCCCGAGCACGGGCACACGCGTGTGTTCCTGGATGTAGCGCACAAACGCATTGCTGCCACGTGGAATAAACAGGTCGATGTACTCATCGAGCGCCAACAAGGCGTGGACATCCTCGCGGGTCTCGACCATCTGTATCGCCTCGACACAGGAAGCGTCAACGCTGGCGACAGCATCACGAATGAGCTGCCCGAGCACGCGGTTCGATGCCTGTGCTTCCGAGCCGCCCTTCATGATCACCGCATTGCCGGACTTCCAGCACAGGAGGCAATCTGCGGGACAGCATCCGGACGCGATTCAAAATCGCCCCAATGACGCCAATGGGACGAGGTCACCTGCGTGAGCACCAAACCCGCATCGAGCTCTGATAGTGGACAACGTCCGGCCCACTGGATCAGGCAAACAGGCCGACGCTGCGCACTCCAGTGGCCATATCCAACACCTTGTGTTCGGTCAGCTTCAGCCGGTCCAGTAGTGGCTTGGCCAGGGACTCCACACTCCACCAGAGCGCGTGGCTCAGGTGCGTCACATCGATGGTGATTCGCCTCCGAGAATATGCTCCCGGTGCTCGATCAAGGCATCGGCGATAGCCTCCAGAGCGCGAGTTCTTCGTTGCTGTTGACAAGGTTGCCAGCCGCAAGGCGGCGTCCTTGGCGCGTTTCGCACTCTCTTGCGCATGCATGGCGGTCAATGTCCCTCTCTAGCGATAGCGATTGGACTGGTAGCGTCCGGTGGCCTGAGGCGTGCCTTCCTTACTCTTTCGGATGACGTCCAGGGGTCTCCTGGAGGGCCTTGAGCCGCTCTTCCTGGGTTGGTCCCTGTCCCACAACCAACTGCACAGCGAGTGGAAAGCCCACAAAGCCCTGGGAGGTGGCCTGGCCGCGCTCGTCGGTGGCGGTAATGTAATACTTCAATAGCCTGGACCCGCAGTCATCCAATCAGGCACCACCGCCCGATAGCCGGTGCTCCGCCACGGCTTCCATCGGCTAGCGCCGCAAAATCACCCCGCCGAGGGCACGGCGAAGACTTCCGCTTTACGGATGCCAGCCGGGCGACGTGATGCGTCGCGTCGATCAGCCAAAGGGGCACCGCGCCTCTGCGCCGTGCGTAAAGGGGGCATGGTCAATGGCGAGGCGCGCCTCTTGAGGATTGCTGCGCCACAGCGAGCGCACACAGCAGACTGAGCGCCAGCGAGACAGCCGACAACTCTGTGGAGCATGCTACCACAACTTTGGCATGCGAGGTCTCCCTTGTCCAACGATAATATATGCGCAGAGAGCTTCCAGTATAACCTCATGTATATGGCAATTGTCATGACGTGTGCTCATCACCTATCCTCGTGTTCTACCTGTGCTTTTTGCCACAATGCTTCGTGTCGGCTGTGGGCGGTCGGGTTGGGGGACACGGTATGCCTCCCAGAGTTCAAAGCATGCGGACACTGGCAGAGCACGTTGCGCATACAATATAACGCAAGTAGAGGTGGAGTGGTGAGGTGCAATACATGAGCGACGAGCAGAATATGGTGCTGGCATTCCATCGAGCCTTTGACATTGTCATTGGGACGTCGCCAGCGATACCAGACGCAGCGACGAGGCGCTCTCCGGATGAGCTTGATCCAGGAGGAATTTGACGAGTTGCGTGAGGCGCTCGCCCAGCAGGATATCGAAGCTGTCGCGAAGGAGTTGGCTGATCTTCTGTACGTTGTCTATGGTACGGCTGTGTCATGTGGGATTGATATGGCCCCTGTCTTCCGGGAGGTGCATCGCTCCAACATGAGTAAGGTGGGTGGGCACAAGCGAGCAGATGGCAAATGGATGAAGCCACCCAATTATTCACCGGCTCGTCTCCAGCCCATTTTGGCGGCCCAAGGCACGCTGGGATCTCAGAGTGTTGCTCCCCATGCAGAAGGGACAGTCTGCGCTCGTAGCGTAGGCGCTCTGCTTGCATCGCATTTGGTTGGAGGACGCGTGCTCTTGTTTCCCTCCAGGTGTTTTGAGACAATAAAGGAAATATGAAGTTGTATATGACTGGAAGAGATGCGTGACCTGCCGCGCTATGGTCGCAGAGGGTCGATCTCATGGAAAGGAAGTGCAAAAGCGAGACTGGTTGAGTCCAGTCAAAAGAGGTATGCATGAGTGACGAGGAGCGCATGGTGACTGAATTCTACCGGGCCTTCGGCATTGCCATGGGGACATCCCCAGCGATGCCGGATGAGGTCACGCATGCGCCTTACGTATGCAATTAATCCAGCAGGAGTTGGACGAATTACAAACGGCTTTCGCCCACCGGGATGTGGCAGTGGCTGCCAAGGAACTCGCTGACCTCCTGTACGCCGTCTATGGTACTGCTATATCGTGCGGGATTGAGATGGCACCTGTCTTCCGGGAAGTGCACCGCTCCAAGATGAATCAGGTGGGAGTACGCCAACGTGCAGATGGCACGTGGATCGGACCAGTGGGCTACACCCCCCACCCCGTCTCCAACCCATTCTTGCTACCCAGAACTGCATGGAGCACTCTGACACGGCTGTGCATACCCAACAGAAGGACGCGTGGTAGGGTGGTCTACGCTACCACCCTACAAGCTGGTACGTTGGGTCCTGTCCCCATAGATAAGCCCCTCAGGCCATGCCAGGAATTGTGCCTCTTTCTTCTGGGGGCAGGCTGCTCTCATGTTGTACATGTAGAACCGATGTCTCGTTCAGGCGAGTCAGAGTATAGGTAGCAGGAGCGAGGGTAGCAATGCAGAGGTAGAGGCCCTTATGATGCAGTGTCCACGATGTGGCACAAGGCTTCGTACGACGCTCACATCGGCAAGGGCTCAAGGAGCGGCTGCTGAGTCTGGTCTATATCTACCCCTTTCGCTGCCAAGTCTGTGCCAAACCGCTTTCAGAGCTTTCCAGTTCCGTGTCCCGGTACGTGAAACGCATAGCTTGACCGGCGCCAGTACGCACGGCTGCCGACCCGGATCCCGACGATGTTTGCCGAGGACAGTTAAACCTGGTGAACAACGGGTCGGGCGAGGGCGTGGTGACTGACATCTCGCTCAGCGGCTGTTATCTGCAAACGGTCGTGCCGGTTATCCCGAGGCACCTTGCGTGTCTCTCGAGTTGCAGACCGAGCAACATACCCCGGCCATTGCTGTGGAAGCCGCGATCGTGCGGATCGTACAGTCCGACTGGCGTGGGCTTGGAATTCTTGCGGTTGAGCGAGCCAGCGCAAGAGCGCTTGCAGCCAGTTCATACGCCAGTTGCTGCTCGAACAGCTTCCCGCGGAGGCGGAGGACAGCTAGCGCGGGCTGATGGCAGTGCCGAGGTATTGGGTATACTGTTTAGTTACTGAGCTGATAGTAGATGGGAGCGAGAGGGCTCAGGTGGAAACGCGCACGCGGCATGCGGTGTAGAGGGGGAGTGATGCGTATTGACGATGTGATCGGAAGCGTACGACGCTGTATCCGGGCTATGGAGGGGTATGTCCCTGGGAAACAACTGAGTGGCGGGACTTATATAAAGCTCAATACGAACGAGAACCCCTACCCCTCCTCACCACGGGTGCTCGAGGCACTGCGGCAGGCTGTCGGAGCAGAACTGCGGCTGTACTCCGACCCTGATGGCGCTGCGCTTGCGGAGACGGCTGCAGAGCTGTACGGCTGCGAGGTGGATGAGGTCATTGCAGGGAATGGCTCCGATGATATTCTGACCATCATTTTTCGCACCTTCTCTCGACGCTGGCGATGTGCTTGTAACGCCAGCGCCCAGCTATACGCTGTATAAGCCGCTCAGTGCCCTCCAGGACGCGACCTTTAAAGAGATCCCCATGGGGCCAGGCTACACCCTTCCGGAGGATCTCGATGCCCATGGCGCGAAGGTCGTGATCATCGTCAACCCCAATGCCCCCACAGGTGTGTTGCATCTCCGTGCGACCCTGCGGGCGTTTTTGGAACGTACGCAGAGTATTGTCGTGATCGATGAGGCCTATGCTGGATTTTGCTGGTGAGCATGTCATCGACATGCTCAAAGAGTTTCCCAACCTGATCGTGGTGCGGACCTTCTCCAAGGCATACGCTCTGGCGGGGATGCGTCTGGGGCTGGGATTGGCGCGGCGTGAGGTTATTGCAGAGATGATGAAGGTCAAGGATTCATACAATCTTGACTCTCTGGCGATCGTCGCCGGCTGTGCGGCGCTGCAAGACCAGGAATGGCTCCAGGAAATCGTCGGCATGATCGTCCGTACGCGGACCTGGGTGCAACAGGAGCTGAGGCATGGGAGCTGTATGTGCCCCCTCATGCAGCAATTTTGTCTTCCCGACCATTCCCGATGGTCGGGCTGCTGGAGATGTTTGAAGCACTGGAAAAACGCCGTATCCTGGTGCGGTATTTCCGTGGACCACTGGTGCAGGACTCGCCCGTATCAGCATCGGTACTGATGCCGAAATGGAGGCTTGTTTTACAGGCGCTGCGCGAGTTGCTCACTCCAGGGGTAGGTGCGGCCGCTCCCAGGAGGGCGAGCACCGCGTCGTGCACGCGCCCGCTCGAGATCATGGCATTACCGCTATAGATCGTTGGTGCGCCAGTGAAATCACTAAAACGCCGCCCGCTTCCTCGACCAGGATCTTGAGGGGCGCCACGTCCCACGGTTTGATACCCGTCTCGAAGCATGACCTCGGCCTGGCCACGACACTACAAACGTATAGGCGAAATAGTCACCGAACCCGACGCTGTCGTCGCGTCGCCTGCACCAGACGGGTCAGACCTTCCCAGTAGCCATCCCGCATCATGAGATCGAGACTCCCGTGCAGCAGAGTCGCCTGGGCCAGATCGGTGATGGTCGACACCGTCAGACGCTCACCATTCGCAAAAGCCCCCAGCCCCTTAGCGGCATAGAGGAGGTCGCCCTGGGCTGGCGCATGCACCACCCCGACGGTGATCTCCCCAGCTTGTTCCAGGGCGATCAGCGTGCCAAAAATGGGATGCCACGAATAAAGTTCTGTGTCCCGTCCGATAGGATCGATAATCCACCTGGCGTCCTCGCGTCCTGGCTGGGCGCCGAACTCTTCTCCCAGCACGCCATAATCGGGGAAGTGCTGCCGTGGCATCATCGATGATGACCTGCTCGCCAGCTCGATCCGCCACCGTCACCGGACTCTGATCGGCTTTTGTTTCAATCTGAAGGGCCGTGCGCGAAAATAGGGAGAATGACCTCCCAGCCGCTTTGGCAGCCGCAATAGCGCTATCGAGATGCTGTTGTGACATAATGGGCTCTATGTGCTCAAGATGAGAATCTGACCACCGAGATGCGGCGGATGCATCTGGCAGATATAGCTGTATGCCCCGGCCTCGGAAGCGGTGAACTTGACGGTCATCTGGGATTTGGGCTGGACAAACTGTGCCGTGTCTCTACTGCTGTATAGCATGATACGTCATAAGCGACTTGGCCATGCGCTCTCCCTTACACCAGATGGCGTTGCAGCGTTTTGGATTTTGCAGCATCTCAGCGAGGTACGCTGGCCCCAGCGCCTGTAGCGCTCGCTGTCATACTTTGCCTTAAACGCTTCAACATGACCCGTCATGAGGGCTTGCCCAAGTGCTTGGGCGGCTTCGCAATAGGCCTGGATCAGCGCTGGCCCTTGCAGGTTGCACATCTGGATTTCGCTGTACAGGTCGGGGTCCGCATTGAGGATACGCCCCATAGTGATCAGTGAGGCGCGGGAGTTGGGAGAGCTATAAGAATCCAGCTCTGCCGGGTCACCAAAGTGCGTCCTGTAATATATGCGCCAGAACAATCTTGGTAAAATGTTCCAGATTCTGATGCAGAGGCCATCTGCTTGTCGTGATACTCCGGCGTCGTATAGGTAATTTTCGCACCATACTTGTAAAAGATGGCTTCAAATTCGCGTGCCAGTTCTCCAGAGGCCGGGGTCCGGGTGAAGATGACGTTCTGCTGGCGCAGGTTTTCCACCGCCGGGCCAAAAACCGTGTGCATCCCCGACGACCTCGACGCCTGGCGGTACAGCCTCGAGCATGGCGGCTACGGGTTGCGTCTTGATGGAGGTATTGTCGGTAATGAGCTGTCCGGCACGGAAGCAACCACCTACGGCACGGATCACGTCCACCGTATGTTCTGATGGGCACGTTGATGATCACGACGTCTGACTGCGCAATACACTGCTCATAGGTGAGAGGGTGCGCCGACCGCTAATCAAGACCGTGTAGCCGGCGGCGCTGAAAAATTTCGTGAAACCATCCACCCATCTGCCCCTGTACCACCAATGATGCCAATCGTACGCAGGCGCGGCTCGTTAAAGGCACAGCGTGGATAGGTCCCAAAATCTTGACCTCGACTTCTCATCACCAACTGTTTGGTCAGGGCTGCCATACAGGCGGCCACTGTCGGGTCTTCCAGGTGGCCCTCAACCTCCATGTAGAAACGAAAAGCCCCACGGGTGTCGGGGCGTGAATGAATGGACGAGAGGTTGAGCCCGTACGCTTTGCTGAGCACCGAGAGAATGTCTTCCAGCAGGCCGAATACGGTCGCGATGCGGATAGATGACCAGGCGCTGTGGCATCGTTGCCAGTGGGCGCATGGTGAGCCCTCGATGGCGGCTCCTAAGACGCGCAAAGCGCGTTTTATTGCGCTGCACATTCCCAATATCGCGTGCCAGAATGTGCAGGCCGTACTGCTGGCAGTGCCTGAGGGACTGCCGATCGCTGCGGCATCGCTCAGGCGTTCGGTGATGATGGCTTCCATGGCGGCACTCGTGCTGGCCATATCGCACCTGCTGGGCCTGGGGATAGTGTTCCTGGAGATAGGCTGAGCACTGCTTCAGACGCCTGGTCTTTCGAGACGGACACGCCTGATCTGGGTCGCTGGTGAGAGGACGCCCATGCGCATGCTGGATAG